>Ga0179591_1219260_pt1 | contig 15004 bp, 16 predicted proteins | sample CZOMad2_1_08_16f_FD_182891 | JGI IMG/M metagenome (GOLD analysis project Ga0179591, IMG submission 182891) | Vadose zone soil fungal communities from Angelo Coast Range Reserve, California, USA - CZOMad2_1_08_16fungal (PacBio error correction) | ecosystem: Environmental > Terrestrial > Soil >...
GTAAAAAGAAAGTCGAGACAAGAGGCTGCTTGTTACTCCGAAGTGCTCTGACAGCGTGGTTAATTTGGTCGGTGATAGAAGGCTTGGACCTATGTGCCAGAAAGAAACAAGTGCTCGGGTAAGGTAATGAGGGAAGAAAATCACTAAAACCATCCTTAAGATTCGAGTATTTGTACCAAAGGGGTAAGGTTGTCCGGAGGTAAAGAGGAAAAAAAGGGAAGAAAAAGAGAAAGAGAGGAGGGGAGGAGGAGAGGAGTAAAAGGGAGAGAAGCGATTGAAAAAACACCGCAGCTTTGAAAACCCCTATAAGGGGGAAGAGTAAATGGGGATGTAAGGGAGGGTGAAAAAGAAGGAATTGAAGAGAAGAGCAGATTGTACGAAATGGTAAGCGGGGGTAGACACAATAAAAGGGGTTACGGAGGGGGTTTATTTTACACAAATGGCCAAACGCATAGGGTACTCAGGTCCCCGCAATTGAAAAGTTAAAGGCCTGGGATCACCCGCGATGTTACCAAAGTGGGTTACGGGTTTACCTCAATGTTCGGGTAGGGAAAGGGGGAAGTTCAATGGGGGCCATCTAATCTTTGAGAGTGCAAAAGGGCAAGACCCTTCAGAAAGGCCTACCAAGAACAAAAACTCGGGAAGGGTAAAGGACCGGTCCATTTTTTTCCTGCTCGCCAGGAGGTTGGGGGCGGGTGCGCCCAGAAAAAAAAAAAGAGGATGGTCAGCACAAAAGTAGAAGCTTTGGGGACCGATGGGGGCGGGGCAAATTCTTGCCAGAGACGACAAAAAGAAGAGGGTTCCTTAATCGCCGGACCTTTCCTTCCACAAACAACCAAAAGGAATTTCAAACGTCGAGGAGGGGCCCCTCACAGGGAGTCCCCTGCCACAAAAGATAAGAAAAAGACACAAAGTCAAATTGGGCGGGACCATTGGTCGGACAGGAAGAAGAGAAGACAGCGAGGGGAGAGACTACCGCTTTGCAAGCGCATGGGGAAAATAAGGAAATAAGATCGTCATGGTCACGTGCGCCTCATGCAAAAACAGCCGGGCAAGTCCCCAACTCCCGAGGTTCACCAACGGCTTGGGGGGGGGAAAAAAAAATAAACGAAGACAATAGGCCGTAATCTTCGCGTTACTGCCAAAGGACTAAAAGTAAAAGAAAAGGATGGTTCTAAACCCATTACCCCAAACCATAAAGGCAAAAAGCCCATCCTGAGAAAGGATTGCCGACCAAAAACGACGAGTCAACAAGGGGAAGAGGAAAAAAATGCCTGGTTCGTTCTCCTCACCTCGCGGGTCGCGGGGGACAAAAAAGTCGGGATAGAAAACTTCGTTTAACGTTCCAATAGGAGGACCAGAGATAGATCATCGGAACGTAAACAAAGGAACTTGTATCTCGCGAGCTCATCATTGCGCTGGAAAAAAAGAAGTCTGAACTTCAACTATTTCTCAGTTTGGAGAGAGAGGGGGTTCGCATTCATGCGCTCACTTACAGGGGGTGGGGATGGAAAAGGGAATCTGGAGTCCAAACAAAGTTCAATCATCGTTTTCATTGAACAATGGGGAAGAAAGGAGATATGTGCAATAGGTGGTGTTCCTGCTTCCCAAGTGGTTCCAAGCCCCCTTGGGATGCCCTCAACATGTGAATGCCCTCAAAAAGCAAAAGGAAGAAAAAAAAAAAATGGGGGGTGGGGGAAGGAAGACCAGTCGTCTTCATCGTCCTGATCCATCACAAACAGGGCTGACAGGGGGGAGGAGAACCAAGTTTCCGCTTGGGGACGAAAGAAAGAAAACCAAAAAAGCAAAAGATCACTCTACTAAAAAAAACCGTTCTTGCAAGCGAATCCTTCATAGAATACAAAAGGCAACCGTGTCGGAGTCTACGGAAAACTTAAAGAACAGAAGGGAAAAAAAAAAAAACGAGTTCCTCGTAAAAGGCGCTACTATCATTCAAATGCTGATAATTACAGAAAATCGCCTAGAAGGAGAAGAAGCCCTGGAGCAAAAAGAGAAATAAGACGCCTGCGAATCTATTCCATTTTACGACGAAATCAGAGAGGCCATTGAAAGGCCTGATAACAGAGACTCCGCACCGACAGGCGTGCAGCCGAATCACAGATTAAGAGGAAAGAAAAAAACGTCGATCTCTCTCCACCACAAAAAAGCAAGGGATAGATCGACGTTAGAAATCCTTAAGTAACACATGGGGAAAAAGACAGAAGGAAAGGGGATTCGTAGCTCGGTGCAACGTTCCTATGGATGGGGAAAAAAAAAGATGGCCGAAGGGAATAGTAAGGAAAGCATCAGTTTAAGAATTTGATGAAAAAGGGGGAGGAGGGAGAAGGGGGAGAAGAGCTGGGCTCTTTATGTCGCTTCATTTAAGAAACAAAGAATGACAGCTTTTGTCCAATTGACGGTGAAGCGGAAGGGAGAAAGGGGGAGGTGATTGTACGTCTTCTCGGGGACCATTCCTTAGGGCCTGGGGCAGGGGGACGGATGAAGGGAGGAAGGGAAAACGACCGTTCGGCAACAGTTGACGGCAGGAGGGCTCAAGGGAAAAAAAGGGGGATGCTAGGCTTTTTTCAACTGTTTGCTTTACAGGATTGGGGGTTGGGTGGAAGGGAAAATAAAGACGCAAGAGGAGAAGAACCAAGCGGTGGGAAAGGAAAAGAGGAAAAACACGACACGGAGGGGGAATGGGGGAAAGAGAAGCCAGTCTTTGCATGGTCCATTAAAAGAGTTGGGCGAAGAATGAACCAAAAGGTGAGAGAAATGGCATAGCTCGACCCATTCGAGAAAGGAAGGAAAAAAACCTGCCGAAGAAAGGCATGATGAAATCAGGGACAAAAGAAAAACAGAGACTAACCGAAAAATGGAGATCAGTGGGGGAGAAACCGGGGAGGAGTTTGTCCGGCAATCAAAGGGGGGTACAAATAGGCAGGGCAGGGGGGAAACGAACCCGGCTGTTATAGTGCAAAGGGGGCAAGTAGGGTCCAGGGATTTGTAAAGAGGGAACGGGAGACTTCTGGCAAGGGTTTGAGGGGGACATTGTTTTCCTGGGGGGTTCAAGCCAGGCAAACAAAAAAGTAACGGAAAGTATCCGAGTCCTAACTCAATAAGTATATTCAGAGGAAAGGCGGCAGGTCATGAAAAAGGAATTTTTGGGCGGGATTTTGGGGGGGCAAGGGGGGGGCCAGGGGGCGAGGTGTGCAGTATGGCTAAGAGGACAAATGGGACAAGAGAGCTGGAAAGCTCCGGGGGTAAGGGTAAGGAGGGTCGAAAAACCACGACTCTTACTCTCGGGGATTGAGGAAAAAAAGTGGTCCAGAACAGGAAGAAGTTTGCTTCTGTCTTTTGTGGGAAGGGGACGATTTGATGTACATCCTCTCCTGGTTGAATTGCTGGGGGGGGGGTTAATGATGTTCTATTATACCCCATTGACTACTGTGGGGGGGAAGAGAAGCAATTAAAAGGAAAGAAGGTATCAAATCTTCCCTGTTGGTATTCCAAGGAAGAAACGAAGGCGAAGGAAAAAAAAAAACGGTCAGAAAAGGCAACGAGTTGAGATTCTTTCGCCTTGGCCCAGGAAAGCGCATCTCGGGGGAGATGGAACACAATTGCATAATGAAGAAAAGTTGTCAAAAAAAAGAAGGGATAACAAGGAGGATTGTACGGCACTTTAAAGTTGCGCAAACTTTCTTTCCTGTGAGAATCATCGGGAAAATTTGTGAACAGACCGAAAGTTATACAGGTCTCGGGGGGATGACAGGGCCAACGAAAAAAGAACCAAAGAGGGGTTCAAGACGACCGCTTGTGCCAAAAGCCGGAAGAAAGGGGGGAACAATGCGATGGAATGTTCGGGGGAAAGGTAAAGGGGAACGAAGACGGAGATGAGAGAAAAAGGGCCTACCGGTAACCTCCAAACCAGAGTCCAAGGTAGCCCTAATAGGAGTCCCTGAACGCAATCCTCGCAACTGTCCTGCGAATTTAAAACACGGAAAAGACACATCCGGTGCGGTTTCTGAATGTCGGTTCATGTTTCGGAAGGGGGAAAAAAGGGGAAAAGAAATCCAAAAAGAAATAACAGTACCTACAGTCCCGCAATTTTAAAAACCACTCCGACCGCAACAGGGGAAAAAAAATAAACGCAAATGGAAGGAGTACCTCTCTACGCCATCAAGTTGGGGACCAAAAAAGGGAAAGAAAGTTAAGACAATGGGGGGTAGGGACGGGATCAGGATTTTCAATCCTACCTAAGAAATTGTTGGTAGGGGAAGGGGTGGGAATCAACGAAGAAATCCAAAACCAGGAGAAAGATTACGTCTTTGGCCCTCTTATGGCGTCACCGAGAGGGGGATTCCGGGGGAGGACGTAAAACTCAAAACCACCTTCTGATCAGGGGGAGAGTGAGGGGGAAAAAAAGCCGGGGGGCCGTCACGAGAGCCGCCAGAGGGCAAAACAAAAAGAGGAAGGAAAACCGGCCATGAATCAAAAGAGGTTGGAAAGTGGAAAAAACCGAGAAGAAACGAACTAAAAGAAAAAAGGGAAAAAACCAACTGAAAAGCTGCGTCCGTAAGGTAAACTCTATTAAAGACGAAAGGAAGACATCTAGGACGAAAAAGGACCTCTGCCTACGGGAAAGCCTTCCACAAAATATCCATTTGGAGAGGGATTGGAGTTTAAATGCCAGTTGGAATCGTTGGGCCCACACCATAATCTGAAAAAGAAAAAAAAAAAAGGGAAGAAAAAAAAAGAGGTGGTGTGTTCCAAAACAGATCAGACGGGACACTTACACTGCCAGCTGTTGTTCCCATTATGGGGGATGAGGGAAAGACAAGGAAGGGTGTCACTCACTGACAAATGGATCACAGGAGAAAGGGGGGGGTCTAGAAGGCAGGACGTAACGACCACAGGGGGGGGGGGGAAAATGAGGTGCGGAGAGGGGACAAGGGAAAGGAAAAAGGGATGTTTGAATGCAAGGCAAAAAGGAAGAAGGTGTGAAAGCTTGCCTGCCTTATTGGACGGCCAAAGTTTCAAAACTCAGAGAAAGGAAAAAAGATGGGGATGAAACACTTAACGTAAGTGACAAAGGAAGAGGTAGGGACGCCAATGGAAGTCCCAAGCCTAATCGTTGAGCCGGGGGGCGCTCGCATTCTTTTGAAGGGAACACAAAAATCAACGCGTGAGAAAAATCCGAAGATCAAGACCAAGGCGTGGGGGAAGACTTTCTTGGGGGGGATGGGGGAGGAGGGGTCAACAATGAACATTGAAAGTTGGCGCTTCCCGGTTGCTGTTAGTTTTTTTGATCTGTGGGGAGGAAAGGGGGGGAATGGTATTTCTGGGAGAAAAGAAAAGTAGGAAGAAGGAAAAACAGGAAAAAGAAAACCCCTACACCGAGAGTGCGAGGGAAAAGGGCAAATGATGCCGGCTCTTTACTGCCGAAGGATGAAAGGGAGGGGGGGATTACTAGGACCGGACTCATAAAGCTTGTTTCTTATAAATCACGTACCGAAGAGGAAGGAGAGTAGGGGAAGTGGGTAAAAAAGATCTTTGGGAACAAGCTTAGATGGTAAGCGCACTCTGGAAGTTTTCGAACGGAAAGAAAGGGGTCATACCTTTCGGAGTTTTTACCAAAGTGCCGCGATGTAAGAAAGGACCCTAAAGGTCGAAACACAGGTACGGCCGTAATCCCATCGGTTCAGGTACTGGGGACCAAATTGTCTTGATCAGAACGGGTGGACAAGAAATGGGGCCTGGAAAAGGCAAAGGCAAAAAGCTAAAAACTCGTTTCCGGGGGTAAACCAGTCGTTGTTGGGACCGGTAAAAGAAGAGGGGGTAAAGTTCAAAAAAGGCTTCAAACAATTTCTCCGGTTCCTGGCAAGAAGAGAAAAGGGGAGGAAAGATACGAACCGAAATATGTGACTCCAGCAATCAGACTGTCCGGAACACCAACCTGCAAGGCCCGGCGCGGTTTCACTCCAACTGGAAAAACCGTCAACAATAGAAAGACAATAAAACAACATTTGGAGAAGGGAGAGAAGAGGAAAAACTTAAGCGCGGGTTGGAATACTAGGTTATAGGCGGTGAGGGAGAGACAGTCCTCAGAGGCCGGGGCAGTCTGAGTACCTCTGAAAGAAAAAGACACGACTGCACTGCAAAAGGCCCGATTTCAAACGGTGGTAAGACGAAAGGAAAGACTCTTCCTGAACCGGGCGAGTTAGCCGATTCTCCGTAGAGGTAAAGGAAAAAAGGAAAAGAAAAGTCAAAAAAAAGACGCGCCATCCGATCACGCTGCGGGGCCAAGAAAAGACCTGGAAAAGAGGAAGGGGAGGCATCGTCAAACCGCCGGGTTAGAAGACTCAAAATCCTTCCTGAGCGGGGGGGAGGGATTCTGCGAGAACAAGGGCGTTTAGGAAAGAAAGAGGCCCAGAAAGAGGGAAGGAGCAAAGAGGGCTGCTTTAGATCCGGTCCCTTCCATCATGAACGGGCAGAGGACAAAAGGCCGGGATGAGGAACTGGGGCAAAAAAAAAGGAAAGTTTCATCCTGAGAAGACCTAACCTTTTGGGGGAGGAAAAAACAAACACACACAAAAATCCTGTCCCCGTCCCACAAATGCAGTTGTCGTGAATGAAATCCTGGGGAGCATGCCACCTCCGGAAAGTGCCAGGGGTATTCCGCATTCCCATTTGGTTTACCCTCCCCAGCGGGGGGAGAGGCGAAGATAGAACGAGCGGGGGAAACAAAAATCATATCGAAGGGGTCAAAAAATTCCTAGAATGTCAAAGAATAGGAGGAACAAATAAAAACGCGCAAAAAAAAAACCGTGGCGCAACAGTGGTTCGCTTTTGACGAAGCCAGAAGACGAAACATAGAGAAGGCGACTCAAGTCATTGCCAGAAATCCGTCATCACTCAGAAAAAAGGCAAAGGGAATAACTCTACGACGTCACGCAAGGGAAAAACGCCAGGCTTCCCGAAACAGCCGCGAGTTCTCGTTCAATGGAGGAGGAAACTAAAACTAGAAAAGGAAATTAGGTTTACACAACGCGCCGCCCACCTGAGTGATCACCTCTTCAAATACTACAGACGCATCTATGACGATGGGGAACGCGACCGAAATAAAACTCGAAGTTAAACGAGAAGACTACAACAAAAAACAAGAAAAGGAATGAAACCACTCAGAAAGGACTTTCCATAAGTCAGTCAACGACTATCAAGCTCGACAAACAAACCGAAAAAGAGAATGGAAAAGCAAGGGGCTAAAAACGCCTGGGTAGGCGAGGCACATCAAAGGAGGTGCTGTCGTGAGAGGAGGAGGAGCGGACTACCGATTAAACGGTTTCGACGATGACCATGAATAAATTACGAGGCCATCACGGGGAAGTGAAAAAGACTGGGGGTCACGGGAGGGTGTAACATGACATCAGTCAGTTTCTCGTGAGGGATCGGGAGGGTGACACGAAGAAACGAGAAGGGGAAAAGCCTGAGGTTTCATGAAACGGAAAGGCAGGGTAGTTGTGTGTAACACGGTTGGAGTTGATAAAAAGGATGACTGCCTGATCTGGCAATCCAGAGGAGAGTGGAGAGGGGAGGGGGAGGGTGCGCTAGTCAATCGAACCGTTTGACGAAGGACTTTGGGGATGGGTGCGAGGGGATTTCTCAGGAAGGAAACGAAATTGGCAGGCAGGGAGAGGATTGTTTATGTGGTTTTGATAGGTCCGTGGGGAGTGGAGAAAAGCCTGAACGACAAGGAAAAGCAAAGCGGGTCGTGGGAAATCAAATTGTGGCAAGCTAGGAAAAAAAAACGAGGGCACCGAGAAGGGAGGGGAAAGGAGCCAGAGTTCCTGTCAGAAACGAGAAAATTGTGGGACGGGGGGACGATGATGGGGAATCCAGAAGGTCGGAGAATAAACTCCACGGGGCGCCCATGCGAAGCAGGAGAAGACCTGGAGAGAGATGAGAAGGAGGGCGAGATAAAGCTCACCATATTCAGAGAGAAAGGCCGGGGGGATATTGGGAAAGGCAATGAAGTAAAAAGGGGGGAGACTAAGAGCAGTGGGTAACATAAGGCCGTCGGTGTAGAAACTCGCAGAAAGGAAAAAAAGAAAAGCCGCAGGGGTCCAGGAGGTGTTTATTGCTAAACAGACATGGAAAAGGATGGGCGCAGAGGTGTAAAGTGAGGGGGTTTAATAGTTGGAATACATAAGGACTCGACTATCAGAATAAAAAAGGAACCTACGGAGAAATGGGAGGTGGAGAGGAAGTCTGGACATAAGTTGTGGACTGGCGGTTTGTGCCAGTGAAGAAGGAGGGGGAAAGAGGGAAAGATGCCCATGACTATTATTAATTAGAGGGAAAAATCAAGAAAGAGGTCAGGAAAAAACTATGAGTACGTCAGCGAAGTTCCAGCCAATGAATAGGGTAGGAGGGAAAAGGGGGGTGTCAGAAGGGGGAGGGAAAAGCCGCAACCTCCATTTCTGGTGGGGTGAAGCGGGCAGGAGGAAAAAAGATGAACGCGGTTGGCGTCAGGAAAAGCCTTTGCACCATAAGTACCCGGTAAATTGGTTCACTTAAAAGGGAACCTAAAGCGGAAGTAAAAAAAAAGGAAGGGGAAGAAACCAGAAAGTAGATATTCATGTCACAAAGGACACGGAAACTTATAAAAATGAGTGAAAAGGAAGAAAGAAAAGGGGTCCCACCCGTACAATCATTAACATCGATTATTAAAGAAATGACGTGAATGTCGACGTGGGCTTTCGAGCGGGGCGACTTTGGTGAACACCTAATTACGTGAACCATTTTCCTAACAAGAGGAAGCAAATTAAAAGGGTTGAAAAGACTAAAGGGGGGACCACAAAGCCGTAAAAAACATTGGGCACCAAATCTCAAAAAGTGGGGAGGGGGTAGCCAAACGCTCGCATTTATCGGCACTTGACTGACCTTTAAACCTGCAACCGTTAAACGTCCGCCCCGAGGAGAAAAACCCGACGGCCTCAGCAACTGTCAGACCAATTGGCGCTTCCAAACTCACGAAGACTCCGGTGTCGGGGGCGGTACTTCTGGTGGAAGGGGAGATCAAAGACATACACGACCCACTAAGTGACGACCAAAGCAAGCCTACTACAAAGCAGCTTTTTTCAAAGATCAACCACGCCTCAAAACGGGAAGCGGGGGGGGATCACATCAAAGGGATGAGTATCCAAGAACCAGCAAGTGTAACACCCACCGAAAAAAAATGTACAAATATTGGTCGTGAATGATCCGGATTTAAAAAGGACATTCCCGGGCTGGATTTGGGGGGGAGGGGGAGGAAATCACAATCCGATAAACCTGCTAAAAAGATTCCTGCCTTGGGAGCACTCTATTTCGGAGCAAACCGCAGAAGGGGTAATCTTGGACACCGTTTGTCGAGGGGGAAAATAAATCAATGGAGAAGGAAGGGTAAAAAGACGTACCAAACCGCATAGCACCAGGCGCCAACCGGAACAGGGCCGTAGAAGTGCGAAACATCATTTGTAGAGGGGGACAAATGCAAAAACCCCAAAAAAACAAACCACCAGAAAACTGCTGGCTGGTAGGGAGCAGGTAAAATCTCTGGTACGGACGAAGACCCTGTGAACTCATTCGTTCACGCCAGGCAAGGGACTGAGGGGCAAGAAGTCAAAAACTAGACAACCGTCCTTGAATTGTAACCGTGTCAAAGCAAAAGAGTTGGAAAGTGGGGGACACAAAAATAAAGACAACAAAAAGGGAGGGAGAGATAGAGGAATGGGGGTGTAAAAAAAACAGAGCTAAAAATTTAAAAGACCGGCAATGCCACGGAGTTTCCCATTAGAGGGGGGGGTTTCGAGGGGGAAACAGCGCGCGTCATTTTAAAACGAAGGGCTCAAAATGTCTTCGGAAAAAGATAGTTTAACGGAGGAGGACGAAAATGGGACGGGGGGAACCTGAGAGGCGGCTGGCATGATCACCCTAAAAATGGATGTGGAATGAAAGAAGCGCATCCGGGGGTGGCCAGACTGTCCGGATGTGGGACGGGCAGAGACAAGACACACAGGATATACGAGGTGGAGGTCCACATACGAAAAAGGAAAAAGAGTACAGCTACGGGGAAGAAGGGGAATGAGCAAAAAGAACAGGGCGTTGAAAAAAACGTTGGAGCTCGTATGGCATGTTTATCACCGGAAAACAAGAAAAGTGGAAAAACGGGGAATGCTTTGCAAAATCCGTATATTCAAGAGCCTAAGGGCTGGCGGGGGTGGGGGGTCTTCTAGGAGGTTCGCAAAATTTGGCGAGGGGAATCGAGGAAAAGGGAGGGAGGGAAAGTTTGTTGAGGGGAAAAGGGAGTAAGAAAAGGGGGGAGTTATTGACGACCTCCTAAACAGAAAAAGTAAAAAACGACCGTGTGTAGTCGATGGAGCCGAGGTGGAGAAATTGCGAGTGCAAAAGGAAGCTGTACGACCAAGGCTGCTGAACCGGGAAGTGGCGTTTGAAACAGAAAAAGGGAAGAAAAGAACGTAATGCGGTAAAATCACTTAAAAGACACTTAAAGGAGGACTTCGGTTGGAAAACTTTTTTTGGGACCGGCGGTGGGGAGAGGTGGAAACCAATAGGGAAGGGCAGAAAAAGCGGCGCAAACGTTCAACTAATTTCGAAATTGTGGCAAAGAAAAGTTTGAAAAGGGGGGGTGGAAAAGGTCGCACAGTTCAGGGCCTTAAATCATCGATTTTAACGAACAAAAATTTGGTGGGTGTGGGGGGGGGGTACGGGTGGGAAAGAAATTGGTCACTGGAAATCAGGGAAAGCAATTTGGTTCCAATCTCCGCGGGCGAGGAAAAAAGTGACCCACCAAGAAAAGAAGAGACCAACTCGTGGCAGGGTTGACTGAAACTCAAGGGGTTTCAGCAGCCGTAGTTCTACGCTTCAAAAAAAATTGGAAAGACATACATTGGGACCTCTGGCGCAAAGCTTCAGGCGGACGACAACCGCGTCAAGCTTTTTCCTGACCGACAAAAACCGGTGACCAGGTCCAACCAAGAAAGCCAAACCGGCGCAGGGATTTTCAAATCCAACTTGGGTCCAAGAAAACAGAATACGAGCAAAACACTCGTCATGGCTGAAACATTGTCGCAAGAGTAACCTCGACTTCATCGAGGACGCGCGAAAAGTAGGAGACGACGTTCGCCAGCCCTGAAGACCTCGGGCATGGGCATCTTCGCACCGACATTCACCCCAAAATCACCCCGCCGCAAAGCCAAAAACCCGTTTCAAAAACACAAAGGGAGGGGTCCATCCGAAACGAAGACCCAAAAATAGTGTTACTATCCTGACGAGCGTTCGGACAAACGAGGGGACAACGAGGGGAAACAGGAGGGGATCTCACCCATGAAAAAAAAAATAAAAAAGTACAAAAACTAACGAAAAAACCTCTCCCAACTGCGCCCAATCCAACTCCTGGAAAAGCGAAGGGGCGGCTCGTCACAAAACAAGGGGGGGAGGTCTCCTCAACCAAAAGGGGAATGGAAAAATTACGAAAACAGGAGAAGGCGAAGAAGAAAAGGCGTTTAACTTGAAAAAAGAGCAAAAAAAACCAGCATCCTCGGTCCTTCTCACAATCTGCTAGGGGAAGTCAAATCTAGACCGAGCAATAATGCAAAAGGGCAGGCCAGGGTTCCTTCCTGCCGAGGGACGCCTGGGCGAAGTCGAATTTCGCCGAAGAATCACCTTTTGGGAGAATCTGGAAAAGAAAAAGGGAAGAAGGGGGGAAGGACGAAAGAATGGGGCTTTTCCATAATTCCAATCCTTTCCTCTTTTGCTCTCTTTGTTTGGGTCAAACCCTGAGAGAAGTGGTTCCAAGAACCGATGCTCTGCGCCTCGCATCTCGGCAGGGGAATGCCCAAGAAAAGGATCAATAAAAAGACAGAGAATTAAGATCGTACAAACGAAGACCATCACACGCTCGACTCACCGTGCGAGAACGTTCGCTGTTGGAAATAATAAACGAAGCCCCGCAAAAACCTGAATCGCTCCTCGACGTCCGGCATGGGGACAGCGAAGCAGGGGGAAAATTAAAAAGAAAAGAAAAGTCGAAAGAGAACGCCGCAAGTCCATGGAAAACCGCAAAGGCCTTTCCCTCCCTAGCGGGGAGTTCCCAATCGTCAAATGCACGAAAGATCACGAGCCCCTGACTGTGAGGTTACCAACACCTCTACGAGCCCAAAAGATTGGAATAGACAAAAGAAAGCGACTCGCTGAAATGGAACGGCGGGGAAAAAAGAAATCCGATACAATTTTAACCTCAGCAAGGACTCACATAACCTAAACACCTCCCCTCATTAGGCATAAAAAAAGCAAAAAAAGGCGGGGTGGAAAGGAAGGAAACTACGGAAGCCCTAAAATAAACCAAATGATGAGGAAGAAGAAAAGATAGCGACCTGTGAGGCGGGGAGGAAAAAGGTGAGGCGGCTGCCCGAATTCGGTTCATGTGATGTTCTAGGGTTTCTTCTGCTCAACAACTGTAAGGAGAGGAGTTTCGAAGGAGGAAGGGGATCTATTCCTCAAGTTCTACTGTGGGAAAGAAAGGGCTATACTTGTGGGGGAGATGCGGGGAAGGGAAGAAGGACCGACGTTGAGGTCGAGCTGGGAGTGTACTAGTACTCGCTCACTTGTAAGGCGAAGGACGGGGTCCATGAAATGAGGGACGGAAAAGGGAAAAAACGACAACGTTTTCAGGTTGAGAGGATGAAGAGGGGGAAGGTCAACCTAAGTCAGGGAAAGGGGAGGGTGCGTGTGTAAGGGGATGGCGGTGCTCGTCAAAGAAAAAAATAGACAGGCAAGAGTGACGGGAAAGGGGTGGAAGGGCTCAGTCCTATGAAAAGGACGACGTGCATTCTAGTGAATGGGGGGGGTAGCGGTGCGGCCGAGTGGTGATTTGGCGGCAACTGCAAAAAAGGAAGGAAGAAGCAAAAACGGGGCTTGGACCCCAAGAGTTTAAGCAAGAAAACAACACAATATGCAATCTTCACGAGCACTTTACATAACAGGAGGGGAAGGGGGGGGAGGAGGAGGTTGGACGGGGACATAGGAGAAAATCCCAAAAGGGGTCCTTAGATGAAGCAAAGACGTAAAAAACCAGCGAAGCGGCGTCCAAAAACAAGTGAAGCGTCCAGCAAGATTAGTCACGAGGCGAGATAAATCAGCCGGAAAAGAAAAGGGGAAAGGGACGCAGTGAAGATGGCGCCTTAAGCATGGGTTAAAGCGAAAGGCAGGCAGGGAAAAGAACCGGTAGGGGAAGGAAGGCACGGAAGAGACTTTTTTTTTTTCAATTCATGGGGGGTGAACGGCAGGAGAAGAGGAAGGGAGCAGAGTTGGGGGGAAATAGGTTTCCTGGGTTCAGAGTCAAAGAGAAACGGAAGGGGGGCAAAACGCGCAGGGAGGCAAGGAGGGGGAAAGAGGGGCTGCTTGGAAGTCTGGACCAGCCTTTGGATCGAGGGGAAGTTAGGTCGGAAAATTGAGGTGGCGAAAGATCAACGGAGAGGAGAAAGCGAAAGAAGCGCAAAAGCTGAGTAGCGCAAAACACAGAGAGCGAGTTACGAGTGCTACATGCCCCATGAAGAGGGTGGCTTCGGAGGATGGGTTGGTTGACTGGGTCAGTTGTTGTAGGGAATCGCTACGGGGACTGGGGGGGGTTTGGAGTCCTCCAATCTGATTGAGGGGGGAAGGTAGAAAGGGTTGTCGAAGCGGAAATCCGGGACAGGCCAGATTAAAACGGGTAATTTTGCGCCGCCCAAAAAAGAAAAAAAGATTACAGAGTGTCATTAAACAAAGACACTATGGGAGAGTAGTGCAGTCAGACCATGGGTTGAAAAAGGGGACAAAGGAGGCGGGGGGTAACCATTTCCTTACCTGTATAACGGGACAAAAAGAAGGGGCGAGAAAGGGTAAAGAAAAAAGGTGCCCGAATTCGTTTTACGTTCTTGAGAAAAAGACAAGGGTGAAAAAACAAAAAGGGAGTTACCACTTTTAGCGACGCTTCAACACCTTCCCAGAGTTGGGGGGGAAGAAAAAAAGGGACACAACGCAAACGAACAAAAGAAAAAAAAAAAAATGGTTAAAAAATAGAAGAGGTAAGGGTTAGGATTTATCCGCACTTACGAGCATTTAGATGCAACGTGAAGAAAAAAAAGACAAAAAAATTCCAGGTCGCCGACGGCTTCGTCCCGCTACGGAATCAAACATGGATACCATGGGTCGAGTCACACGCGACTTAGGCAAGAAATCCGGTGTCGATTAACATGCTTGATTCTGGCTGTTCTCTGCTGTCCATAAAGGAATAACACGACTTTAAAAAAAGGAGAAAGAAAAGCAAATTAAAAAAGTACGATTTTTGGCAAAATATCAAAAGCCTCTCGCGGCAAGAAACGGGAACGGGAGAAATCGCAAGAGGGGGTCTAAAAGTCACTACGCCTCAGTTTAACCACACAATGCCAACAGGTCAAATATGGGGAGGAAAAAGGACAGGTAGAAGATGTTGTGTCAAGGGTCCTTTATAAAAATAAGTAAGGGAATCCAACGCTCAGAGGGAAAGGCAATGGAAAGATTTTCGGCGTAACAAACGCTTTGGTTAATCTTGCCGGGGGGAAAAGAATGAACAAAAAGGAAACGGGGGGGGATAGGGGAGGCGGGAGTTTGAAATCGGCCTCCCCAATAGCCCAAAGGCGGGCAACAACCGGAGGCTCAGGGAAGAGATGCATAAATCTCGTGTAGGAGGGAGCATGACCCGAAACTCAAAAAAGAAAAAACAAAAACGGCGGGGGGAGTCGACCTATAGCTTTAACAAGATCTCAGGCAAAGGACGCTGTGAGAAATCAGTCTTCATTCCATTGACAAGAGGCAGGCGGGGTCCAATCCTGCCCCAAACACATATCCATGTTAAACAACCGGCATGGGGGTAAGAGGGGAAATAAACCAAGTTGGGAAGAATCAGGGTTGGCAAAAACCA
>Ga0179591_1219791_pt1 | contig 15004 bp, 26 predicted proteins | sample CZOMad2_1_08_16f_FD_182891 | JGI IMG/M metagenome (GOLD analysis project Ga0179591, IMG submission 182891) | Vadose zone soil fungal communities from Angelo Coast Range Reserve, California, USA - CZOMad2_1_08_16fungal (PacBio error correction) | ecosystem: Environmental > Terrestrial > Soil >...
ATAGACTCTATCTGGACCCGACTAAATAACAAACCCCAAACCACACAAAATAAAGAATGAGAGAGCCACGCCGGAAAATAGGCCACTAACAACAAACCGGAGGAGCAGCGGGCGAAGACAAGTCCGCCCGAAAGATGAGTCCGCACTGTACAAGCTTGGTGCAAGCCGTCAACGGAAACACAAGGAACCAAATGCTGTGAGGACATGCAGCCCTGGGGCCAGGTGGAAGGGGGTACTGGACTGCTGACAGGACAAAAAACAACGCGAGTTCAAGACCCGGAAGAGTCGGGGATCTCAAAAACTACCGGGGAAAAACCTACAGACAAGAAGGAGGACCTAGTCGCCAAAATCGGCACCCGCAGGGACAGGCACACGATTACCAATTCCCCACAAGGGGAAACAGAAAACGTTCGGTCAGTAACGGGTCGGAAGGCGGCAAAAAACCGTCATCTCCAAAAAACATTACACTCCTCAAAATACCACCATGGGCGGCCGCCGCGCCAAAGGGGATATGCAAAGGTCCAACAAGCGAATCCATCTCAAACGGGCATGGCCGTGAAGCATGTGATCATGTCTCGCCTAACACCGTTCCAAGTCGTGACTTGGTGCGGTAAAGATATGCAAGAAAAAGGGGTCGGGTGGAGGCGGGCGTGGGGTGAACGGGAAGCAACAAAAGGACGGGGGGTCATATACGGGTACACACGAAGAATACGAAAATAACTACTAAAGGATACCCAACCCCCAACACCATCAGTACAAACAAAGAGAAAACAGTACATGGCCGAGAAACGCAAAGACACACCACATGAGGACAACAGCGGGGCAAAACCAGGGTATGAATGCAAATACAAGAACCCCCGCGACACCCACCGTAATCACCCGACTCACCAGGGGGACAATATCTGCAAATGGGAAAAGTCCTAAAAACCAACAGCGGATAAGAGGAATCGGGCAAAAGCCTACAGAGACAAAAAAGAAACAACAAAAGCAAGGCGAATAGTCAACACACATTAAACGAAAGATCGTCACCATAGTAGACAAATGACTAAAATAAATATACAATGGTGGCGAGAGTGGAATACGACCATATCGACCCAACAACAAGGATGAACCTCAAACGCGCGAGATGAAGAACGTGATCGCTCCCATAACACAAATCCTGCCACGAATATGGTCCGGTAACCATAGAACACCGTGAAATAAAAGGCCCCGACCCCAGAGTCCGCAGCGAAACACCTGTAATGATCATAATAAGGAAGTAAGCAACCCGACAAACAGGAAGAAAGAGACGACTAGAATTGCCGTCCGGACCAGAGAGCCATAGGGCCAATCTTCAAAAATTCACCCGCTTTTAAAATAGACACAACAACGTTATCTCCGACATTCAAGCGCCGGAACGAAGAATGGAAAAAAGGGGGGAATCGAAAGATCCTGGGCACGCTCCGCCGGGGGGAATTAGGCAAACTAGACAGTAGATACGCTTTACGCTGGGAAAATTCGAACCCCGTGAGAAAAAAAGTTGGAATGTAACACAACACAGCGGGAACACATGTAAATAGGTCCTACAATCTTGATCAAAACCAGCTCCACAGCAAGAGCAAGTACAATAAAAAAACCGAGTCGGGGTCAAGTGCATAAGGGTGACGTAGGAGAGCGAAATATACAAGAGATAAGGTGTGTGCAAAACACCTAGAAAAATAGCGCCGGAGAAAAACCGCGGGGAGGAAAGGAACCACAAATAAAGCACCATCGAACCCAAGCACCCAAGAGAACATAAAAAAAACAACCTTAACACACCGATGCGTATTGTTGAGGGAGCTAAATGTCACAGAAAAACAGGAAGACACGGAGTAACTGAAATCGCACAAAACGTCTCTGTCCAAGATGGTGACAGTGGAAGGAAGTCAGCAATGAAAGAAAATGTCGAAAACACGACAACCCCGTAAACTCGAAACCATCGTACGTCGTGGACTAAGAAATGCACAAAATACGAGATTAGGGAACAAGGAGAGAGAGATCAGGTTGCGGGCTTATGATATGTATATGACTGGTGGCGGACCGGTGCGTGGACGCATTACGCCTTTGTGTGGAGGGCCTTGCCCTCTGGGTATCCAACGGAGGAAGTGTGGGAGGCAAAGAAGGGGCTTGTACTGGGCCACGATGGAAGGTTCAGGGGGGCATGTGAGGGGGGAGGAGTGCCGAGCGGGCGGGGGAGATCAAACGAATAGAAATGGTTTGGGTTCAGACAAAACTTATCTGGGGTGCTGTTCCAATCAAAAACGTGGGTACGCAGCGGTGTGAATGGGTCGGATGGTGCAAACGAGGGACGATGGAAATACGAGGGATGGGTACTATGAAGGTGAATTTCAGGGGAGTACAAACACTGAGGGGCCGAAAGCGTAGAAAGGGGAGCATGTGTAAATGTGGTAAAGTGGACGTTACGGTGTACCAAGTGGAGATGGACCGCTTCGTAAAGTTTAAATGAATTGAGCGGTGAGGCTGCGAGTCAGAAGGAAAACGGGGGAGCGGAGTACCGTTGGTTTAAGGAAACAGGACGAAGAACCGATGGCTTTTGGTCCTCGGCCGGGGTGGGATGTCATACCAGTGGGAAAAAGGGGAATGACGGAAAGGAGTTGCATTTATTCTGGGTATTCTTGCCGGTTAGTGAGTCTACTTTGTAGGATGTCTTGGTGGTAGGGGGGGGTGGAGGGGAGCCATCTTAGGATGGAACGGTGGGTTTTCTAGAAAGGAGCAGGGGGGTTGGGCTAGTGTTGGGATCGAGGGGGGTTGAGGGAAGAAGGCAGGCTCGGGTGGGGCGGAGATGTATAACGTGTGGGGATGAAGAAGTGGTTGATTAGGAGGATGGTTGTAAGGAAGGTGGGAGGGGATTGCCTAGTACACTAGGCGGGTGGGTGGGGAGTTAATAGCAGTGGGCGGGAATGAAAACGCATGTGGGTCGGGGCGGAATCCATTCTGAGTAGACCCACCTTGCGACGATACGACCCCCTACTCAGTAGGGGGAGAAAACCTCAGTGGGAGGATTTGATGAACGAGAATGGTAAGGGATACGTCTGCAAGACGTGTGAGAAAGTGAGGTAGAGGCGTGAATGGGTCGCGCAGTGGCGTGGTCGGTGACGTTTGGGAAGGGAACCATGCAGCGGAAGAAACTGGACTGAGAAAGTGCACAGTTCTGAATGGATGGCTTTGCTGTGACGGGGAAATGGCCTCCATGGAGGGCCGCAAAAAGAGGAACTGGGTGGTATTTTCACTGGCAAAAATCAGGGTAACAACCAGAGGATCATCTGGTTATAGCGGGGTTCTCAAAGGAGTACATGCGGGACGGAAAGCCTGCTCACACAAATCAGGGAAACCTCGAAACGAAAACTGAAAAGGAAGGCAAAGAACTAGTATAGAATATTAATCTTAAATCAAGGGGAGAATCCGCTGTCAACAGAAAGAAACAACCTCCCACGAGGAAACTGAGCCCCTGACTCAGGGCGATGTTGCCGCAAAAAGACAAACGGCCGGGATTCCCTCCAGACAAAGGGGGGGGAGGGGGGACGGCAAGAGTCTGCTAATGAGAAACCAAAAAATAGCTAAAGGAGCAGGTTCGAGGACCAAAGGGACGACTCCGGAGAAGCGAATGTAACCCTTAATGCCTCAGAAATTAGAAAAAAAAGATCTCCGCGTACGATAGAAAGCCAAAAAATCTTCAAGTCGTGTTGATGTGGCGGGATTGTGGACCTAGGGTGGAATGCAGTTGCGGGAAGGGGCTACCACGGTCGAATGAGAAAGCGTGGGGGCGGGGGATCAGCAGAGCCCACAGGAAAGGGAAAAGCGTGAGATGACATTTTCGGCTGCTATGTTTCTAGGTACTTGGATTGGACCGTCAGTCTTCGGAGCAGGGGGAGGGTACGTGGGGGAAGGGGCAGGGACGGAGAGAGGGGACAAATGGGGTCGGCGAAAGACGGATGGAGGGCGGGTGGCGATTAGGAAACGGCTATGGGGTACGGACTCGACAGGTTTTGGCTGGCGAGTCTTACTCTCAATCGGGGAGACAATCGGGAAGGAGCAATGCTAAGGACTGGAGAGGCGGTCTAGGCTAAGGGGTGCGGGAACCAACGAAGCGGGCCTCGTGGTTGGGGGAACTGGATTATGCGGTGTCTAGTTTCATTTTAAAGGATTGATGGGGTTAAGAGCACGAGGAAAGTGCTGAGGGAGTCAGGATAAAATTGGGAAGGACAGTGAAAACCGCGGTCGCGTTGGGGGGGCGAGTAAATGAGGTGTCACTGCAGCCTATGAGAGGAGCCGGTTTGTGGGAAGAAGCGAAGAGGTAGATAGGGGACTCTTGTAGTGCGCGATGGAACGCAAGGAAGGCAAGGCACGGTGAGCAAGACGGGGGGCTAGGGGAGATGGCAAGGATACTCCATGGTTGGCCATTCTTGTTTTAGCATTGTTAATCAAGGGGGGAAGGGTGGTCGCGAGGTGATGACGGTTCGGCCAAGAAAGGCTGCTGGGGAGGAAGGGTCCTTCAGGCAGAGACGAACGTTGGCCATCGGGGAGTCCGGTTTGTAGGTCCACCATCGAGACGTCGAGGAGCGGCAACGTGGGCTTAAGGGTTGCTGTCGTCATCGACTTCTACACATGCTTGTGCCCGGAGTAACTGAAGGGGATGAAGTTCGAGCAGGGCGAACCATCCCGGTGCGAGCGTGCAAAAAAAATCAAAAACCCACACATAGGATTGACACAATGTTAGACCCACACTTTATACAGGGATAGAGCCCGGGCACGCTAGAAAGCAGTGCGATCACTAAGGGGTAATACACGGGGAGGAGGGCAACAAGAAAAGCGCGCCAGCCCACCTCCAAAAGAACACGACCGATCCTTCACAATCCTCAAACCCCGCACATCTGGCATCGGCTAACGTTAAGTCGTTATAGGGTATCAACTATGCACGCACAGCACTGTTTCGCATGACCACTACGTCGCTTAAAACGGAAGGGGTATGTACCATACCGGAATACCCCACTGCACCCAATCAAGACAGGCAGGGAGACAAGGCCAGAAGGGAACCGAGAATCTCCATACGAGGCATTGAGATGCCCGTAATCCTCCGGTGGTCTTCTACTTCAACCGTGCAGACGAGAAAGGGAATAACCCCCATACCGAGGTGAATATGGACACACACTGGACCTAGGCCGCCTAGCTTCCTTCAAAATACGCGCATCTGCACCAACAAGACGAATGCAAAACGACCAGGGATAAACGCCAGGAGAAAAGGAGTCCCATAGATGGGCGGGACGCCGCAGGAGGAACAAACGATAGTCACATCACCGTCAAACAGTAAGCACGCAATAAGGGGCCACCATATCGGGCTACAGGGGGCAACTCAACAAAACACTGGGTTTGGGGTACAAGAGGGAGGGGGCGCGTACAAGCCCAGCGCTGGAGTGAAGGGAAGACAGTAGACATGCGCCGTCATAGGCAAAAAGAAGATCTACAACATGACTAGCACAATATGATCGGTTCTAAATATAAAGAGGGTAGTCGGAAAACGACCGATATAGGGGAAAAACAGTTGGACTCAAGGGCCCGCGTGTACCTCGCGGGGGTCCGACGACAAAAAAACCGGGTTAGAGGCCACGAAGCAATGGCAATTCCCTATCCAGGGAGTGGGCAGTTGCCCGAAGAGGGTAGCCAGGGCGACAACGGCAATTAACGATGGATACCCAGCAAGAACATAAACAAAAAGCCGGTCTCAGGAACCCACGGGATAATACCGCTTGGCCGGGGATACGAAAAAGGGAGGGTGAAACCATAAACTGAATAACAAACAAAGATAGTAATACCAGGGCAACGACGAGTCTGGTCCGGACGGCGCCCACATGCGTTCACGGGGGAGAAATCCTGATAGTAGCCGAGGCCTCACAATCACGGGGGGCGAGAGTGGGGCTACCCCATAAACAATCGGGGGGCCGCAGGCGGGACGTCGAGATGGAGTTAAGGGATGTACCTACCGGAGAATAAAACGAAATCAAATAAGACAACGAATAAAAGGAGGGGCATTGACGTAAGATGCCACAACTCCCTAGCAGCTGGCCTAATAAAAAACTGGAGAGAGAAAGCATAAGAAGAAAAAAGGCAAAGACCCCCGAACACGCCAAGAATATCTCGCAATGAAAGCAAGAGGAAAATTGAAAAAAACTACAAAAAACACAATGACAACCCATCCTTCTGCTGGATGGTAAATAGTCTTGCGAGCAGAAAAAGGGGGCGCATGAGGGGGGGCACAGGGAAGCAAAGCAATATTGATCAGTTGCGCCCAACCAACCTTGGTAAAAAAACTAAGAAACAAAAGAGATCGTCACCTGCACTAACTAAGACATGATAGGCATCACATGCACTAAAATACATAAGGAAGGACACCGTCCCAAGAGACCCGCTAAAGACCCGGTCAGGTAAAGTGACAGGCGGGAATAAAAATACTGCAGCGAAACAACTAGAGACAAGCGCGCGGCGTGGGGGAGCGCACAGGAGATCACCAGAAAGGAAAAGAGGTCCTACTCGGTCTTGAAACCTCCTTACGAGGGCCAAAGAGATACAGCATCGGGACTGCAAAGTGGACAAAAACAACCTTAGGGGACAGGCCACGGACGACATACCGAAGGAATTAACGGGGGACCAGACTTCTTTGCACATCAATCATTAGCCTCGAAGGGTACACATGACATCCCGACTTGAAGACCACGAGTCACACAACGCTGTCAAGAAAGAACGTCAATTAAATAATCGACAGACGGGCAGAATCCTTAAGAGCTTGGCGCTCAGCAAATCCGGGACACAAGGGAAGGTGTAAAAAAGGCGAAGAGACACGGAGAGTGAGAAAGCATCAACACGAAAGTGGTACCACAATTTTCCGGACATATACCCAGATCGGGGAAAGATACGATAGGGAAGGTTCGCGCATCACAGTAGGGAAATAAAAAAGTGTAACACCGCTTCTTGCACAAAAATCGCTCAGACGGTCCGCAGCGGAATTGCTGGGAGGAGACTTTGCACGAGGCCCACGGCGAAAGAGGCAGCCCATCGGGAACAAGTACGCGTAGTCCGCGAAACCCAATCCAGCGGACCACAAAACACATTCGGCAGCTACCATAGAAAAAAGATAAGTCCGCAAATAGCCATGGCCCAATAGTACGACATACGCACAGTAAAAACGTAAGAAGGTAGAGGGGGGGGCAAATGAGCCGTAAGTAAGAAATACAAAGACGGTATAGGTGGGAAAGGGCTACGACAATGCCTCAAAAGTAAGGGGGGATTTCGGACCTAAGGCCATGTTTCAGGGAAGGCACAGGTGGGCAAACGGGGGAATTACGCGCTGAAACTCGGGAAGTGCAAAGGACAGTCCATGACCCACAAAAACGCAGAATGAAGCCGGACCCCCAACAACACCTTCGGTATAAACCCCACCACGAATGCAGCAGCTGACGGGAACCCGAAAACAAGGAAGTTGATAAAAAACAAGACGTCTAACATACGGGTAAAACTGACAAACGTCACCTATCGATAAAAGCAAGGGGGGGGGGGGCTCCACTGGGTACAAATGTACATAGTGGCACGGGGAATCTAACCAGAATCGCAGGACGAAATACACTGGTATCAACTATCGATACCAAAATGGAGGGGGGCACCACGACGGATGGATACTAGAGGGGGGCTTAAGTCAGGTTCATCGTCCGGGGTCATTGACGTAGGGGAGCCTTCGCTCTCAAGCCTTTTAGCATTCTTAAAATTGGGGTGACTTATATGGAACACGGCTTCGCACATTGGTTGATTCTCCTACTGGGAAGCATGAGTTCAGGGGCTTAAGGGGATCAACGATCCATGGGGCTAAAGGTTAGTGGGGAGGGAGCCCTTCATGCTGAACGGGGTGCTTCATCACTCATAGAACTGAGCGGAAAAGAGGGTTCGCCAAGGAAAGCTTTCGTAATGGGTGATGTTATGGAAGCCGCTTCTGCAGAAAGTGGGGGTAACTCTTCAGGAAAGGGAAGCCTTCCGCTACAAGTATGAGTGCCGATAAGAAGCAGAAGTAGCTTTCCCGCGACGCTGTGGAGGCCATTAGTTATAGAACCTCCTCATCTCATTTATAACGAAACGAGAAAGTGCGAAAACAGACACAAGCTTCTCAACATAGCAATCACAAGACTTATGTATAGGTTTGGGGGGCAAAGACGGAAGGACAGACACTGTATCGTTTGGGTCATCGTGTATATTTTGTCTGGGGGGGTAGGGTGATGGTTCACCGGGAAGTATCCTTTTTATGGCCCGGATTAGCTAGGGTACGAATAATCAGCTGGGACAGGGGAAGGGAGAAAAAAAGGGAGAAGCGCAATTAAAATGCAAGTGCGAAGTGAGCGGGGGGGGGGATAAGGGTTGTGGCAATTTAAGGGGAGGGCAGAAAGGGGAGGTCAGGGAATAAATCGCAAGATGGGTTGGGGTGCGGTATCGGGAGGGGGTACAGTTTGTGGGCATAGGTGAGGTGGGTGTATGTATATGGTTCCCTGATACGGGAGCAGTTAACGGGGGGTCTGTCGAACCACACACGGGCAGGAGACGTCTACCACGATGGACGAAGGTTACTAAGAACTCACCAATACATGTGGTGAAGTGGTGGTACAGAGGTTCAAATCGATGAGGTTGGGAAGTGGTGTTTGGAAGGAGCGTGGGGTTACGTACACGGGAACAATTGACGTGAAATGTATGCGTAAAATCAGTACCGGGACGGTCCAATGCGTTTACGCACAGCCGGGAAGTAAGGAAGAAAACAGCTGTAGGCGAGGGAAAGGGGAATAGCCGAGGAAAAGGTCTGGCTTGCTGTAGGCCCCGAGGGGGTTACATCTGTGAGGGATCCGCGTGGGTGAAACCGCCAGGGCGGTGCGTCGGTGACTGGTTGGTACAACTTAAAGGGGGGGGTACAACCGGGGTGGAGAGTAGGAAGACGTTTTGCGGGGGTAGGAGGGAGGGGGAGAAAAAGGCCGGGGGAAAAAGGGGAGGGAACGCTGCTCAGATTCAGTGCTGTTATTGTCTGATGGGATCAAACAGTCAACGGTTCACAAGATATTCAGGTGATCAGGGGTTGAGAAAGGGAAGGACAGGTGGAAAAGTCTGTGGGGGGGGTCCGGGGGGGGGGGAGAAAGGGTCACAATCATAAAGGGGGTGGGGGGGTCGCATGACTGCTCAAACACGGAAAGTGCAACGGAAAGTTGATGACGGGGGGGGCATGTACTGTTGTAAGCAGGGTTCCGGGGATGTTAGGGGGGGAAGAAGGGCGGGAATTTGGCGGGGGGGAGAAATTGGCGGAGAATGCGAAGGGGGGAGGGGGGGGGTTGTGGTTCTCAGCACGAATTCCCACGAGGCGACAGATACGACGTCAGCTTTTGGAAAAAAGGGGGTTGGGGGAGTTACAATGAGGTTATGGTACAAGGGACTGGGGCGTGGAGGGACAGGTACAGTTGCGGGGTGTACAAAGACGAAAGTTACGCCGTGATTCTGGAGGGCGAGGAAGAACAGAAATGAACGGATTCACGGGGGGGAGGGGTGCTCCAATAGGTGGAAGGGGGTTTCCCCGGGAATACAACACTGGACTCATTCGTCGTTTGATACGGTGTACCAGGTAATAAATTCGACAAGAGGAAGGAGTGGATGAGCTATGGGTGGGGGGGGGAGGGGAGGACGATAGTGGTTCGGGAAGGGAAAAGATACTTGGGGGACTAGGGCTAACACGCTGGTGGCGTAAAACATGAGGTATCTCGCAACGTGGTTGTGGGAATCGGGAAGAGTTATAAGGGCGTTAGAGCAGGTAGCGGAAGTGTAGGAGAACGTAGGGGAATTTTACATGGTCGAACCGGAAAAATTTCAGTGGTAAACAGGGGAAGCGACCATGGGGGTTAAAACTGCGCGAAAGGGAGTTGAGACCTGGGATGACAACGTGTACAAGCGTGCATGGACTAGGTGTGTAAAACCGTAAGAATCGGAAGGACAGGGTACGGAGGGGGGAAGGCGTGGAGAGGGGGGGGGGAATTCGAACAAGGGGAGAAACACGGGAGGGTAGTAAGGGAGTCTGATGTTGAAACCGGCGAACTGGTCAGTCAGTTGTTGACTTTATGTTGGGCAGTGCATCCCTCAAGAAAGACCGAGAAGACTTGGGTTGGTAAGAGGAACTCAATGAGGGACTGCAGAAACGGCGGAGGGAAGTCGAATGGCAGGCGCGAGAACGGGATGACCGGTGAGAAACTCAAGAGGAGAGGCTGGTCCGGGGGCGAAGTGGGCGTGCGGGGGTCTGGATGGCAGTTCAATAACTGTCTCTATGGGGTGGGATGCAGAGGGGGGCAAAAACTTACTGTGGGTGGCATGTGGGTAAGAGGACCGGAGAAGGATGGGATGAAACGAAGGTTGGGGTTATTTTGGGGAGCTTAAACTCATCAAAAAAAAGGATGCTGTCACAGGCGGGATGTGGGACAATAAAAGTCAAGTAAGGGTCGGAAAAACAGGGTGAGAGTATAACAATGATCTGTGTGCGCAGGAAAGTAAAGATAGGATTTAGGGCTCATCACGGTGGGGAGACGAGTGAAAAAAAAGGAGGAAGGAAAGGAGGGAAAGAGGGAGATGAAATAACCATACGGGCGCGAAAGAACGAAAATACCGCCTTATCATCTATCATACGTGACATCTATAGAAATGACGACAGAAAAAGAATAAGGAGTATAGGACAGTGAGCGTAAGGGGACAATCACAAAGTGTAGATACAAAGACAAATGGCATGCATAAGATGAAGGGAGCCTGCATCGCCAGAAACCCTGGGTACAATCTAAACCCCAAAATCAATAAAACAAGTGGTTCGTAAAACGGAAAGCACTCCCCTCGACACCACCAGTAGGAAGTGGCAGGACGAAGGTGGACCAGGGCACCGAGAAGAACACGTCGCTCACCCTTTCTACGCATGGACAGGGACGAGTCCACCGCAAAATAGAACTCTAAGCCAGGTATAAAGGGGCAAGTGAAACGAGAGACACCACGTATCGGCCAAGGGGGGGACTCTTACGGGATAAAGAGCCCCTCGTCACCTACCGAAGACTACAGGGGACTGTACGAGATTGACCCGAAGGAAGGGGGAATCAAATACTAGTACGAAGACAAACACACAATCAACAAGATAAAAGGAAGGAACAGCCTCCCGAGGAAACACAAAGACAACCTCTGACAAGAGCGTATGCCACCACGAACACACAGCTCGCCTCTTAAAATCCCCGAGCGTTGTCCAGTTGTTCGAAAAAGCAACATTGGAGTGGCAAAAGTGATCGATATCAAAACGGCAAATGACGGGGCATAAGCGAACACGCATCGAACGACGCTACTAAGAAAAAGAAGACAATAGCGTGACCAGAGCAGGGGCTTGGAAAGAAACTGGGGGCTAAATTGAAAGGACGGTCACAAATAAGGAACGTCCTCTCTGCCATCCCAGTATGGAGGAATCATTGGCAAAGCATTTAACCCAAATCAAAATCCAAAAGCACTCTGCTCAGCCGATAGGAACCGTATTGTCGCGAGAAACTAAGGTCAAGTTCTGGAACGTAGACACGGAGTTATGCAAGTACTGGAGAAAGACGGCGCAAGAAAAAGGGAGATGCTAATCATAAATCAACAACGCAAAGACGAGAACAATGCATGACGGAGTATTACAAAGACACTATCGGCGGTGGATGATGGTCACGCCAGGGACAACACAAAGACCATAAAACCATAAACCATAGAAACAATATAAGAGGTGAGCGTAACAATAAAGGTTTAGAGGCGGCATGAGCCGATCCAGCTGGGGGCGGAGAGTGGAACGTGTGCACTAGCGGTGAAAGGAAACTCAGAGCGGGAAATCACCAAAGAAAACGCTCACACATCGCTGTCGTGCGGCGTACCGCCACCAAAAAATCAGGCGCGTACAGACAACACAAAAGAAAAAAGGAAGTAAGGAAAAATAAAACAAAAAAAAGCCGGCACATTCATCTCGACTAAACGGGTTGTACGGCTAGAGGCTACCTGACGGCCTGAACAAAAAGGTGCTAACATTTGCCTAACCTCAACGCTTTACCACATAGCAAAAAATGGGACGGGGCAAACGCATGCAAACAGACACAATACAGCAATCTTAGGCCACAGAAATAACTGGGCCTCGCGAAAATTCAGGGTCATCCCACCTTGCAATTTCGGCAACATAGATAGAAAACAGATGGAACCAAGCGCCTGCGAGGGAGCGACAAAAAGAGAGTGAGCCCTTGCCCAGACAGGACATGGAAAAAATGTACCAAAAGATGCCCTAGCTGATGTATACACCGTCCACGGAAGAAATCCTCGCAATAAGCAAAGGGCCAATCGGGTCGTGGGTGACGTGCGTGTAAGGAAAAAATAGGAGTGTGGAAACAGAACCCCAAACCTAGCAGCCAAAAGGAAAGACAACTAAAAAACGCCGAGCCAAGGCACACACTTGGTGTCGATATCTCTCGGTCGACAGCCTGCCTGGCTAGAGAATCCTATCTAAGGACGGCTTACGCGAGAAAAAAATAGCATAAGACTGCAAAAGGGGCCCAAGCACGGGCACAAAGAACTCGGGGTAAACCTGTATTGCCTTGATGATGCAACATGGAATTTACAAGGGGGGAAACACCCACCCGAAGGGGGGGGAAACCAGAGAGTCAAGGAAGAGAAGAGTGGGGGGTCGGTTGGTATCTGAGGGGGACACAACTACGTAAAGCCCACCTTCCATCGCATCAAAAGAGCTGGGGTCAAAGACACCTTGGCCGTAAATCCGTGTAAGAGAGGACGGGACAGAGTCCGAAAATTTGTACCGCAGATGAACGTAAGACACACAACGGAACCAACAAAGACCTCAGTCGGCCACAATAAGTCAGGCTAGCGGGGGGCAGGGGAACCCGAAGAAGAGTCCAACGGCTCGGAGGGCAGACTCCACAAACGCGGTGGGGTCATAGAATCACAAAACGTCAATCCATTTAAAAGTGAGATCAGCTGGGCAACAACACAATGGTACACCGACGAGAAAAGTCAAAACATCGATGCTGAAGGGACCAAAGGCGATCGATTCGGAAGCAAGACTCAGCCAAAAATAGAAAAGCGGCAACGGGCACAGACCCCCAAAATTTGGAGGCAAGGAGGGGAATAAGTGCAAAAACCCCACGACAAAAGCGCTGCGGCCGTGGAAGAGCCCCACCCTAAAAAAATAGAAAGCGAATAAAAAAGTGCGAGACAAATAAAAAACAGAAAAAGAGGAAAAGTCGGTAAATGGACTACGTTTGGTGCGTCGGGAAGCAGTCGCATGGCTAAACCGTCCGTTGGGGATTGAAAAGGAGACCGGATAAACGTGAAAGGTGTTATCGAAGGATCTGTTGCTTGTGGAATACTATTGGATTGTGGGTCCTTACTTTTTGCTTGTATGAAGGCCGTGTCGGGTATGATTTGGAGGGGGGGGGGAAAGGAGGAGGAAGGTGGTATACGTATGGTTTAATGAAAAACACGCGGGACCAGTCTGGACATAGCTCAATAACAGATCTTGTAAAGAAAAAGTGTTTGGGCTACGTAGGAGAAACTATTTTGTAAGATAAATGGTGAGGGATTACGGAGAAGGCGTGGGTGTAGGTGGGATCATATAGCGGGCGGAGGTCGGAATAAACAGAAGAGGTTTCGTGACAGTTGAAGAGGACTGTGAGTCTGTTATAAAAAAAAGTAGGGGTTAGGTCTCTTATGTCCAAGAGGGGGGACTACCGATGGGGAGAAGGGTGTGCTTCCATTCGAGTAGGGACTTACGACGAAAAAAGTGTGTCATGCATGGCCGGGACGTAATGTAGGACTTAATTTAACTTGCGAGGTGCAACTGGGGCGGAAATAAAGGGGGTGCGGAAATAGAACACGGGCGTTCTGGGCGAAGGAGGTGGGTGTTGTTCCTGAGATACGAATGAAGCCATGAGTCGCCTGACATATACCTTTTCTAAGATGAAATGGACAGCAGGACGGGGGGGGGGAGAGGAGGTGGGGGGGGGGGGAGGAGGCAGGGATAGGGTTGTGCAGGTGGCAAAGTACGGAAACTCATTTGCTTATAGTTTGTAGGGAGGTTTATGAGGTGCATAGGTTGGGAGAGGGTGGTAGGGGGGGGGGGTGGGGGGGGCCGGTAGCGGAAAGAATGGGTGTATGGAGTAGTGAAACTTTTTGTAAAATTCATAGGTGAATAAAGATTGGATATTGAATCGTCACGGAAAATCAACGCAAATTGGATAAATGAAAATACGAAACCGGGAGAGTCAAGAGAGTGGGAAAAAGTGGCTGTGGGGAGTTCCAGGGGTTTTGTATGATATTAACACAGCAGTCTTTCGACAGGAAAGACTTGTGTTGATGAAGCGTGGAAACTGATTTCTTGGTCACGTCCAGTGGGACAAGGAAAGGTTGGACGTTGGCATCACCATGCTACGGGAGAACGTCGTTGGTGGGGTTCTTCTGGTTGTTTTTTCACCTTCGACCTGCTGCTACTAAGCCGAGGCGAGGTGGAACACGGAGAGGCACTGACCGGCGTACGCTGACAATCGCAAGATCATTCTCCGAAAGGAGGGTCGGACGTGACTGGGAACAATAAGAACGAAGTATACACAATATGGCGACACACAAGTGAGGCGGTGATGAGTATGGCATGCGGGCCTTTTGCGTCGTGTGCTGGTTCGGGGGAAGCTTGACGCCTCCGGTAAAGCATAGGTAGAAGCATTCAGGGCAGGGATATGCGGTCATAAAACTCTTGGAATGCTATGGTCGGGCTAATTGCACAGATGGGGGGGGATGAAGGTAGGGTCTTAAGGAACGGAATGAGAGATGGCGTGGGACTGTGCCCTTTGCAGAAACAATGTTATAGTGGTGCTCGGGGTGGGGGCAGATGAACGTCGGTTAGTGGCCTATG
>Ga0179591_1289166_pt1 | contig 15004 bp, 21 predicted proteins | sample CZOMad2_1_08_16f_FD_182891 | JGI IMG/M metagenome (GOLD analysis project Ga0179591, IMG submission 182891) | Vadose zone soil fungal communities from Angelo Coast Range Reserve, California, USA - CZOMad2_1_08_16fungal (PacBio error correction) | ecosystem: Environmental > Terrestrial > Soil >...
AGAGGGGAGGGTCCGTCAATCTTTCACAGCGTGTAAAAGAGGGGGAGAGGGGTGACCAAGACTTTTACCCCCCTAGATGGGTTCGTAGGGAAATACGCCTTGATCAGGGAGGATCAGGAGGACAGGGGAGCAGAAAACACTAGGATCACCCTCGTCCTATACTTGCTGTGAATGAGTGTAAAATTCAACTAGGAAACTTTTCAAATCAGCCAGGGGAAGGCAGGGGGAAAGGACGAGCATGATTCTAAAAGGCCTTCCTAGCAGATATCCTGCTTTTGTCAAAGGAGTAAGAACCAGTACTCAAATATCGTGGAACTATGAGGAGCAATCTTGAAGGTCTATAGCCGTAAACTGATGGAGAAAAAACGAGCAAACAGGTTTTTTGGGTATTATTATGCGAAGGGTGTCTGCTCTTCACCAGCGTGGCAATTTGGGGAAACGTTACGGCAGGCCTCCTAGATTCCGAGCGTTGGCCGTATAACCATGTCCGAGGTATGCAACGGAGGGATCCTAAAAGAGAAGAAAGATCAAAGTTCTAACAACTCCATAATTGGGAAGGTGCTGAGAAAAAATAAAAAAACACACGTATTCACTAAGAAAAGAGGGGCGAGGTGAGGTCCAAAGGCCCTGGGGGAAGGGCTGTGCAATCACCACCTGAGGCGGGGGTAATGATGGGGTCAAGGAAGGTCAATCAGTAGGAGAATCAAAGATGTGGCACAGGAAGGGAAAAAAGTCGCTTAATCAAAAGGGTCCAGTCGTGCAGTGAAATGTTGGAAATAGAGGAGCCACCCAATACCGTGTGCGGATGTAAGGCGAAGACAATGAGGTGCCATCCGTGGGTAGGGGGAAGAAATGCAGCCATCTCTTGGTGATGGGGAGAGACAAACCGAAAACGCTTGGTCAGGCATCCTCTCCAAGCCGTGGGGGGGGAGTGGAGGGAAGATTAAGTTCACGAATTTTCGGGGTGGGGGGGGGAGAAAGAGTTTTCGAGGTGATCATGCAATATAAGAAAATGACAATACCATCACCGTTAAACAACAGCACACTACTCCCCAACTTGAAGAGTATTATCATAAGGGTGTGTGTGAAGAGGCCGCCCATATCTCTGTTTTGAGATGAGAAGGAAAAAAGTGGAAAGGGAACGGGTTGGGGGGTCTTTAAAGAGGTACGTGAGAAACTGGAGGTGGGTCATCCAAGATGTGCAAACAGAGGGGTCGAGAACACAAAAGCAAATCTCATTGAAGGCAGAAGGTGAAAAACGCTCGGTGGTGCGGCATTTCTTGGCAGATACACAAGACGTCTCCGCCAACTAGAGGTGATCGTTTGGGTCTTTTTGACAAAAGGTCCTTCAAAAAAAAAGGGGGCCGCGATAAGGGGCAATTGTGCCGGCGCGGAGCAAGAATGCGGGGGGGGAGGTTATCGGGCTTGGAGAGGGTAAAACAGCGGGGAAACTACGAAAGAAAGCAAACGGGAAGACGAATGCGGATGACAAGAGATCTGAGGTGCCCAAAAGGAATGACACTAAACCCGGTGGGAGTTTAAAAGCAAATTGGAATCTCCGAAAAGAAAGTGACTGCATACGGGGAACTGAAGATCCCACCGACCATCGGGAGGTGGTGGTCAGTTATTGGGTGGAGAAGAACCAAAATTGGGGGAAACGCGTTCAAACCCTGAGGACCTGGCGTCGGCATGACCAGGCGGAGAACCACCAACACAAGGAGCAACCCTGAGGAGGAACCCCCTCCTCCAGACAACAAAGAGATCGATACTCAAACTAATGAGCCTTCTGACGGGACTCCATACGGGTCAAAAGGGGGAGATTTATGGTAGAGGGGAAAATCCGCTCGCATGGCGCCGTCACTGGATTTGTCCGGACTAAACTCGTGATCCCGGGGAAATCCTCGCCGCCGCTGCGCAAAGGGAATGGGGGAAAAGGGACGACAGATAAAGTGCTTGGAGAAACCCCCTAAACGCGCTGTTGGCCAGCACCTCACGCATTAAAAAGCCCCGCAAAGAGATCATACAGTGTTGAGCAAAGGCGAAGGACCTCGGGAGGAGCGTTAAATGTATAAAAAAAAATCGAGGTTCAAAAAGCACCCGCAATCCGGTCGCAAGATCATAAAAAACGGGTACGAAGGACCAAATCAAATTTGATACTGGCGGGACGCGGGGAGACGCATTGCTTTTAGGGCAACAAACCCTGAAGTCACGAACACTGTGGGAACCCGAACGGGGGGGGGGGTGGGAAAGAACACTGAACGAATCAAAGGGTCACAAAGTAAGGTGGGTATGGTGGGGGAAAAAGGGGGTGCCGGAAAGTGTTTTCAAAAGGCAAGCTCACCGCAGTCATAGACAGGACCAAGGTAGGCAGGTGTAGGGGGGAGCACCCAATTGGGGGACTATAAGGAAGGTTGCTCGGAGAAAGAGGTTAGGAACTTGATGATAATCAAGTTCGTTTATTGAGGGGAGAAACATTCGGTGCTGAAGGGGTGAAAAAGACACAGTAACCATAACAAGACGGTTTTTCGGGAGCGGTTGGCATGGAATTATCAAGACAAAAAACAACGAGTTCCTGAGTGGAAAAAAGGGGAAAAAATGTAAATCGATGTCTATTCGGAAACCTATTATAGATAGCTCACATTTTCAGGGGTGCATGGAGGGTCTAATCAGGGGGCTTGTGAGGGGAAGATGGAAAAGAGGAATAAGGGCGGAAAACCGGATTCATCAGATAAGAAGATCAATAGTGAACAGAGTGTTTTTGGAAAATCAAAGATCACCCCTGACCTTTGAAAAAAGTGGGAGATCGAAAGATCAGGGGGTAAAGGGCTGTGTAATTTTCAAAGAGAAGACTTGCCTTGGGTGCCAGTGGGGAAGGAAGAAAGGCTTCGGGGTCGCGCGGGTGGGGTGGGTGTGCGAGGAAAAACGCGGCAACAGTTGGAATTGTCATTTGTCGGGGATATATTGTTGGGAGCAAAGAAGGAAGGCATTTTGGGGGTCTTAAAAAAACGGGTGAATCAAGACACACAAAGGGTGCACCCCATTTTCCCCAAATGTCACGTATCCGGGTGAAACGGTATCTCGGTAAAAACGTGGATATCTTGCAGGGATTTGATAGAGTTGATGGTGAAAGAACTAACCTCAAAGAACCAATGGACTACAGACATAGCAAAGAGGGTTAAGCAGCGGTGGGAATCTACTTTATAGTTGCTCGGACGGTTAGGGGAAGATACAAAAAAAAGATTCACTACAACGGGTGGGGTCGAAACCTATCGTATTGTTGGAAAGTGATCATAGGAGAGAGTCTCACAAAAATTGGGGTCTTTCCACGGAGAAAATTGCGCGACATTTCAAGGGCCGAAGATTCCCATGACAAGGGACGGAGGGATCGGAAAGGGTGGCTAATCAGGGTAAGAATCAGAGGCTCGTGACCGAAATCAAATTGGCTCATCGTTTTGTTGTCAGTCCTGGAACGTAAAAACCGCACCGGACAGGTGGGAACATTACGTGGAGATACTCCAGAAGGACAAACTGGACGCCCCGACGTATCAAAAAGCGCTGAACCTGCGGGGCCAACGTCCAGACTCAAAGAGAAACATCTTGACCATAGAACCGATGAGCAAGGGCAAACGGACAGCGCCGTGATGATCAACGGTGTGAAATAAGCGCCTTTTACTTTGAAGAATAAAAACGAAAAACACAAAAAAACGGAGGGATAGGAAGAGAGAGGCAGGAAGCGAGGAGTGGGCAAAGGAGACTGGTTGGGAGACGAAATAGGCGCTATGGTGTTGCCAAAAGTTCAGGGGTGAGTGTGGGAGGTACGTGAAGGAACACCTCCCCTTCACTGGAAGAAAGGGGCTGACAGTTGGTTAAAAGTCATGTTGGCTTGCGGGACTGGGACAACCGGAAGGTCAGGGGTGGAAGCTTACGTCAAGGCATGACAACCACCTTAGAAAGTTCGGTGAGGGAAGAGAGCCGCTTGATTTGTTACGCTGAAGCCACCTCAAAAGTGAGAATCAGGAAAGTATAAAGGTAAACGAACGACTTGTGGACGCGCAGCAGTGAAAACGGACTCCGTGCACGAAAAGGTTGGGGGGTAATATCATACCAGAAATATAAAAACGGCAAACAATAAAATAGGGGGAAACACTCCGAGGGGGTAGATCGTAGCACTCTGAAAGCGGGAAGGAGAAAAGGAGATGTGAAATGTGCATGTGAACTAGGAGAGTCGGAGGGGCCAGGGTGCGTGGTGTTAGGAGTAGGTCTTCCTCAATATCAAGGCCCTTTGACAATTTGGACGTGGACAGCAACTCTTCCCTGTTTCCCCATGTAGGAATAAATGGTTAAAATTTGGTGGTACGGGGTTGCATGACAAAGTCAATGACTACAAAAGTGGGGGGTGCTTATTCCACTGTAATCGTTGAAGGCATAGGAAGACACTTGACCTCAAAGTTTGGTAAGGGGGAGTACTAGCACAAAAGACACGAAAATCCGAATGAATGTTAGAAAACTGACGTGATGGAAGGGGCAACGTCTTAGTGAAAGGGGTAGGAGAATCCTTAAAGAGACTGAGATCAATCAGGATGTGCACATTGACTGTAGGGTAAAAAACAATAGGAGAAAAGGGCAAGATTGATCGGGGGTGGTTAGGGGGGGTCAGGCCTTTGGGCCCAGACCAGGTGATAAGTCCTTATGCGTCAAACAAGCAGGGATAGAGGGTAAAAGCACACAATGGGGCGCAAAACGTCTTAGGGTGAAAGAAAGACAGAATTATACTAAGTTTTATCACACGTTTGAACCTCAGGAGTGGGGGGGGGTGGTTTATTGGCTTGCGGGGTGGGGAGAAGTCACACAACTAGGGGAAAGAAAGAGGGTGGGAGGGAGTAGTGTGCTGAGGGGATGGGGGGGGGGGGTGAGAGGAGGTCAGGGGGTGGGGGGAGGGGTATGGTGGGGGGGAAAGAGTGTGGGGGGTGGAAAGGTAGGGAGGGGGGGTGAGGGGATTGGGGGGGGGTGGGGGAGTGGAGAAGGGGAGGGGGAAGTGGGAGGTGTATGGGGAGGGGGGGTGAGTGCGGGGGTGGGCGGGGAGTTGGGAGTGGGGGGAGGGGGGAGGTGGGGGGAGGTAGAGATGGGCAGAGTGAGAGAGAGGGGAGGGAGTGGTCTGCGCAGGGCGGAAGGGTGTAGTGGATGGATCGTATGGATGTGCCACTCCCGCCCCCATTTTTTTAGCGGGGTGGGATCGGTTTCCATACCAGTAAAGCAGTGAAAGACTGTAAACAGGAACCGCAAGTCTTGCTGAGGAATCTTACCACATAATTCTCCGGACTGAACCGGAGAGGATAAACTGAGTAAGCAGAAAATGAAAAACTGGCTGACCTTGGATCAGCGGGAATTCCTGGAAGGGTCGACCCTCCTGACCTTTGTGGGGGGGAAAAAAAATAAAGAATTACGGTGGGCCAGGGTCTAGAACCGTTCCCTCATATGAAAAAAATTTGGGACAAACCAGGCGGGGGACAAACGCGGAAAAGGGTGTTGCTGTTTGGGCACAGTAATTGAATGAGCACGACGCTACGAAGGGATTGAATTTAAAAAGGGATTTTCGGTTGGTTATTCGGTGGGGCTCGATTTTCTCTCTTGGGGTTGAACGGCTGATGAGTTGGTCGTAGACAATCATCAGATATCGTATCGAGAAAACAGCAACCCTGACTGCAGGGGGTCGTTTATTGGGGAGTTAGTGCGTGGGGGACACCCGCGGAAAACTGGGTTTGTATAAAAAAAAGAACTTTTCTTAAAGTTCCATTAATGGTGCGCAATGGGCGGGATGACAGGAGAGGATAAAAAACGGGGGAATAAAGAAGTTACGCTAATAACGGATTGGACCTCGCAAATCCCTAGGTGGCAGAATTGGATTTTCTTCTAGCAGGAGTTTGGGGGGAGAGGAGGAGGGGCATTAGGCAGGTGGGGAATCAATGGTGGAGAAAAAGAGTGGGGGTGTGTAGGAACGTTCATGCCGATCTAAGGATCAGGATGGGCCCAGGGCGGAACAACTAACGGAGAATAACACCAGCAATAGGGAGGGTTAAATCAAGGACCGAAGGAGGACAAGAAAAAAAAAAAATCGGGGAGGCTATTTAACCAGTTTCTCAAACAATGTAGTTAAATACTTGAGGGGGAAGGAGGGTAATACACGAAAGGTTGTGGGGGAAAGGGGTCGAGGCGAGGAGAAGAGTGAAAGGAAAAAAGCACGGTGACGAGAAAATAGGGACTACATTCCCAGATCGAAAACGAGAAAGGGCATGTCCATCCCAAGGGGGGGCGGTTGGTCAAAAAAAAAAAGCACCAACTTCGAAAGTCTTGGGTATCGAAAAGAAGCAGCCAGCGTCAAAAAGGGTGGGAGGGTAGACTCAAAGGGAGCCCGTGTGTGTATCGCCAAGCTATGAACAAGAAAGTGGCGAAAGTACAGGGAGAAAAAAAGTAAAGTGGAAGTTTTACCGGGAGAAAGCAATCCTTCAGAGAGGGGAGGGAAATGAAAAAGTATGAAGACGGTGCGTGAGTTTTTACGGGGGCTGGGAAGCAACTCGGGGCCAAATCACCAGACTTCCCGTCCCCACAAGGAAAATCGAAGAAAGATACCAACCGACCAAAGCTGAAGAGGATCCTGAAGCGTTTCTGCAGGTAATCATACCGAAGAAAAGACAGCGCTGGAGAGGTATGAACCGCGGAAGCTTGGACGTTGCAAGGGGAAAAAATAAACGCTGGGGGTGAACAAAGGGGCTCTAAATCATAAAGGGGCACGATACGGGGGAAATTGTAGGCAAAGTGGGATGGAACAATAGGACCCCGGGACTTCAGTTCCTGAAGAAACGACTCAGGGGGTCTCATGCACAGGAAAAAGGAAAATGCGAAACCAATCGCCATCGTATAGTAGAAGGGTTGGGCGGTCCGAAGAGAAGAGAAGTAGGGAATAGACTGAGATGGCCTTCACAGGTTCAGGAAGGAAGGGAATACAGACTGCCATGGTGGAAAAAGCAGCGAGGGCGGGGAGCCGGTCAGAAAAGGCAGACTGCAGACGGCGTAAAAAAAGATCACTAAAAGTTTTTCTAGGGTGAGACAGGTGGAAAAGGGGAATATATGCAAAAAGTAAAAAGAAAAAACGAGGGAGGACCTGGGGTAGAATTGTCAAAAGGGGCTCAAACAGCGGAAGTCTGGAAAACAGATCAGGCTGACTCCGGTAGGAAACAGGGCGGAAAGATAAAACGTGCTAGCGCACGGTTTATACAAAAAAAAAAAAAAAAAACACCAAACCTCGACCGGTAGTATCCTCCCGTTTTGCGAAGCCGAGAAAAGAGAACGAAAAGGGCTGGTCAAAAAAAAAACTTTTTATGCATACTGCCAGCTCGGGTTGGTCGACATGAATGGGGGACAACAAAAGAGAAGGAGGGTAACTATGGCACTAGAAAGGAGAACAGCAGAGAGGCGAGGAAATTGCAGAAGGGAGGGGGGGAACTGCGCGTCCCTTGCTCGCCTCAAAGACTCAATTGATTGATCCAAAAAAGAATCCAACGTCGCAAAGGGGAGAAAACAGACGTGCGGGCTAATAGACAAGAGAAAAAAACAACGGAGGAGGTATTAAAAGGAGAAAGATGAAAAGGGGAACGCAAGACTCCTTTTTTGGGGGGAATTTCCGGATAGAGATATTCAAAAAGTAGGAGGAAAAGGATCGGCTGTTTTCCGTGAGATCACGTCACAGCGCGAGAAGTAAAAGCAAGCAGGGCGGTAAGAAACAGCTCTATGAAAAGGTCTACCTGGTCGTGTCAAAGGAGTGAGCCTCGAGGGGCGGGGACCAATGACATTAAAAAAAAATCACGGGATGGAATGTAAGAAGAAATTTTATGGAGAGGAGCTGATGAGCAACGCGAGAATACGAGGGGGGGCGAACGGAGGTTGCTGGTCTTAACCGTGCTAAGAAAACTTTTCTTACTAGGGCCTCTATCATGGAAAGGAGACGGAATGAAAGCAGGGGAAAACGGAGAGGCGGACAGACCACGGGAACTGGTTTCCAAAAAAAGCGGGAGAAAAAACTAGAACGCGTGAACTATTATGATAAATGTATTCAGATCGCCATCAACCAAAACACTCAAAACGTGATGAAAAGGCAAGGGGAGGGACCGCGAGGCCCAGCGGGGGAAGAACGTGTTCTGAGGAGTCAGGGGGGGGAAAAAAAGCTGAAAGATCTTGTCCTAGGAACACATGGTCACTGTAAAACTTGAACGGGGCGCAACTTCAGCAAAAGACTCATTCAAAGACAGAACATGGACGACTGGGAAGGGGTATATAAAAAAAAACCAAACCGTCATCCTGAATGGAAAGGGGCGCCAACATAGTTATGGGGGGTTTCAGGGATAAAACAACATGGAGCGTCAGGGGAGGTGCAAAAAGTACGGGGGAAAGGAAGGTGTAGTCAAAGGATTGGAAAATACGGTAAAAGGAATTAAAAGTGAATTAGACGTGCATTCAACGGTGGATGGAAATACGAAAAAAAAAAGTTGAAGTATTTCCCGAAAAAGGAAAGGTACGTCAGCCGGGGGAGAAGGGGCCCCAAACGCAACCGTCTTGGGAATGAAAGGGGGGGAAAAAAAGTCAGAAAAATGAGAAAAATCGTTGAAAAAGTAAAAGAAGTGGGAGTGTCGGTCCTAGTCAAGAGGGGGTCAGGGTAACGGACGAGATGAATCATTGCATACGAAGAATAACCGCCAGAAAAAGGAAAAAACCGCAAAGCAAAAAGGGATATTAAGAAGGGGGGGGGGGGGGTTGGTGAAAGATCCTCATAAGCGAGGGCGATAAGAAAGGAAAATTGGGGATGTACATCTGTGGAGCAGGGAGTGGTGAAATCCCTACTGAACAGAGCGGGCAGAGAAAAAAGACTCGGGCGAATCGGAAAAGAACTCTAGGCGGTTTCAAAAGGGGGAGGAACAAAGACGGCATCCGCCAACGAGAGTTAATGGTGGGCATTGACCAACTCTGACAAAAAAAAGGGGGTAATCCTATCGGCCATTGGATTCTCTAGGATGGGGGGGGGGAACGGATGGGTTGAGAGGGGACACCAGGCAGAGGAAAAGAAGAGCCCCAGGAAAATTTCTTCCGAAACAGAGGATGCTGGCACACTGCGTCAACCGGGGGCGGTAGCACTTTGTACAATCGGACCAAGAGAGGAGAGGCATAGGTCTTACGCGGAAGCCGAAAAGGGCTGGGGGGAGGGCAATGAGCTGGGGGGAGACTCAGGGTAAAAAAAAAGGAGGGGGACAGCAAAGAGGCCTGTCGCTCTTCATAACCAGGCGAGCGAAAGAACAACAAAGGAAACCAGTCTGCGGTAACCATCTCTAGGCGAAGATCCTAAATACATAGCCTTCGGCCGGAACAACACAGCGGAAACAGCTGGTATCGAAAATCCGCTAGGTTCTCAGGCAGTTTGCCGCCAAATAGGGTATCATTGAACGGAAAGAAATACCGCTGTCAGCCAAGGTAATGGACTACCTGACAGGTGCTGATAAACAACTACTTTCGGCGGATTGACAACGAAGAATCGGAATCAACGAAAAACATAAAAGGGGGCCCAGGAGAGAATCCGACGATGAGAGGAATGTTAGCAGAAAGAGGACACCCGAAACAATCCATCAAATACAAAACGGTCAAAGTAAAAGAGTCATTTGTCTGAGGGGCAAAAAAGGAGGGAGATCAAGGAATGGTTAAAAGGAACAAACCCCCCCTTCCGAAAAGGGGGGTCACAAAAACGGGTGGTTTTCATCACAAGGGGAAACTTCCTGAGACAGGGGGGGAAAGATCAGGGGAAATAATTGTGTTGGAAAAAGTTGGGAAGAGGACAAAAAAAAAAAGATCCCATGCATTCAGCAATGATAGGGATACCATGGTATGTGAAGAAAAAAGGGGGTACTGAAAAAAAAGGGGGAAGGGGCCTGAATATGGTTTGGGGACTTAAAATGAATCAAGAGGTATTGGGTGGAAACAGTGAAGGGCATTCTTAATGCGGAAAGGGTAGGAAAGTCTCAACATGACCAAACCTGGGTAGTGGATGGGGGGGGCTTAATGCAGACAAAGCAAGTCATACAACACGGAGGTATAGAAGGGTGGGGAAAAGAGAAACATATGTAAAATACATTACAGGCCTTAACAGATATGTTATCGTCCCAGGGTCGCGTGGAATGAGGTGATATCAAGAAGGGTGGATGGCCATGGAATAGGGGGGAGCAGGTTCAAAAGAAGGAAGAAAAATAATCCAGAATACACTCATTGGAGTTTAGAAGAGTGTGGGTGGATGCTGAAAGGAGAAAAAGGGGTAACCGGGGGGGGGAACAAGCGATGGGATCTCTCAACTCTTAGTTCTCAAAAAATCGAAGCGTGCCGGGGGGACCAGAAGGGTAAGGAAGAAAGGAGGCTGCGGGGTCGCGGGGTGGGGTGTCGAGTCCCTAGCAAACAATTTGGAAGGGGGGAACTTGTGGAGAAAATGGGGTGGGGACAAGCGGGTTCGGTGAATCAGGGTGTTTCTGGAACTGAGACGATTGGTGATCATAAACTCTTGTGGGACCCAACCCAGGGTTTCCACGTCAAAAGGTTGAAAATGGGGGGGGGAGGTATCTCTTCAATTGAGGTTCAGTGCAAGGCTTTGAAGAGTGTGCAGAAAGAAACGCACAAAAATAAATGGCACCAAGACGGAGCTAGAAAAGAAGCTCCGGGGGAAAGCATAATTCTAAAAGCCGAGGTGGGTAAAATTCAATGAAAACATATCAGAAAAACGAGCATAAAAAAGAGGTATGGCCAAAAAGTGACGTATGGGGTGGAAGTTATCGGAAGGCCACACAACTGGGTGGGGACGGAAAACGAGACGCAGAAAAACACTAAGCAATTAAAGTCCAAGGGTCGGGAATCATTCCAATAGCGGCGGGGAGGGCTCGGGTGGGAGGTGGATCGCCGTCATAAAAATAAATCAAGACTGAGAGATTCCAAGGAAAGATAAGTGAACGGTCCGAGGGGTTTTACAGGACTTGACGTAAACTTCAAAAAGACAATACAAAAAGGGGACCATTAGGTGAGTGTAGGATACACAGCCAAAAGGGTTCAGCCCCAAGGAGAAAACTGACCAAGGGAATGGGAGGTGGGGCCTTAAAAGTAAGCCAAAAGCAAAGAGGGGTTAAAAAAGAGGAGAGGGCAACGCGGGAGGAAACCGAGAAGGGGGGGGGGGAATATCCAACAGGAGTTTGACAAAAAATATCGGGGTCCTGGGGATAAGATAAACAAACAACGTAGGAGGAAAAAAACAAAAAAAAAAAAAAAAAAAAAAAAAAAAAAAAAAAAAAAAAAAAAAAAAAAAAAAAAAAAAAAAAAAAAAAAAAAAAAAAAGAAAAAAAAAAAAAAAAAAAAAAAAAGGCGGTAAAGGGCCCAGTCTGATTAGTGAAAAGAACGATGGTGAACAAAGATCCAGTAGGTCAAAAGAATGGGGGGGGAAAGTATACGAAGGAAAAAAAAGTGTTGCAAGGGTTCTGTGGTAGGCGGGACGGAAACGAAAAAAAACCGGCAGGATGGTTGGCATCATCGTGGGGGTCTAAGTTGGGGGTAATTTGGGGGTCAGTTTGGGGTCTTTCTTGAGCTAATCAAAGGGGGGTTTAAAAAAGGGTGGATGTGGATTTGGAATCTTAAAAAAGCAAGGGCAAGAAGAAAAAGGAGTAATAAAGGGATCGGGAGGGCATATAAGGATTCGTTTGGGGATGAAGCGGAGCACCAGTCAAGAATTGTGCCCATCCTAATTAGTTCATGGAAGGTCGAACCAGTACTTGGGCTTAGCTAAAGCACTGGAAGAATGGCGTACGGAACAAAAGTTTTAGTGGGTTACGCTGAAACACAGAGAGCCTGCCAAAAGAGAATGGAAAGCCCAAGAAGGGGAGGTTGTCAAATGAGAAGATGGTTGTGACCTAGTAAAAGAACGAAATTCAATACGGATCCGGAGGAGGACGGAAAGCTTGAAACCCTCCTCTATAGAAATCTGTCCACAGGGTCCACAGGTTGCGGGGAAGGGCTTCGTGGAGGGAGAAAAAGTCACCCGCCTGGAAGGTCGCACGTGGCAAAAAGATCACTGATGGGAAACAATGGATCACGAAAAAAAATTGGAAAAGGTGGGTGACAATCATTGGGACTGATAACCCGGCGTTGAGAGGGGGTCAGACCACCCAACAAATGGCGAACACAGGGCAAAGAGCTTTGAAACTAGGATCAAATTCCAAAACACGGCCCTCCCTTTTGTTAAATATATAAAGGCACAAAAAAAACCTACGCCGAGAAAGTGCTTCATTAAGGGAGGGCAAAAAAAGCAAGGGAAGGGGCGTGGGGGGGTAACCGTGGGAAAAACCCTGAAAGAGTCAAGAGGGGGTTTGAAGATCCAGATCTCGTTTGACACCACTCAGGGTGAGCTGTAATCAGTTCGGCGGCGAAACAGGTGGTAATCATATGACAATGCTGGGGAAAGGGTTGCTGGATCGTTGAGGATAGATGACTGCCTCCTTCGTTGGACCACAAGGTCTCCGTTTGTGAAGGGTTGGGGACGGAGACGTTCAAAGAAACAATCCCTTTGATGAACTAAAGGGGGAAAAAAACCGTTGTTTCAGAAGAACCCGTCTTAATGGGAAGTAATAGACAGCCTACGGGGAGACTGTTTCAAAATTTGAAACAGACGGGTTCGAACTCCGGGGGGGAAGTGGCTGGAGAATTTGAGGCGGGTCAAACTATCAAAGGGAAAAAACGGTTTGTGGTGGTCAGGGGATGAGGACTGGTCCATCCAAGGGGGGAACAGGGAAAAAAAAGGGCCTCAAAGAAGGGAAAAGGCGGATTGAAAATCATTGAGGTTACAACTAGGCTACCGGACGGAAAATGAGATCACGTTGGGAGATACAATAAAACCTGAGACGTTGTCAAGCATAGAGGGGGGGATTGCCTGAGATGAATGGGAGATACTTGGGGGTAAAGCAAGAAGGAAAAACGGGGGGGTCCCAACTCCCCCGGTGGGCGGGTTGCGACTCCGGTCTTAGAAACCTTTCTTCCGGAGGCTTTACTGACTCTTGTGCACAAATAACCGTCACAGGTACTGTGGTGTCCAGCTGGGGGATGTTACTTGAGATTTTGGGTTGAGTGAAAAATTCGCAGTTTTGGTGGTTCAACTGGGTAGAGTATGATCGGGGATAGCGTAGACGGGGACTGATGCCGTAGCATATAAAAAAGGAGTGGCTCTTGAAGTGGGGGGGATGACCAGTTTCGAAGGATGGGGGTACTACTCCTGGAAGCTCTGGTTTATATAGACGAAGAGGTTAAAAATCATAGGAGGAGACCGGGGGCAGGAAAAAACACACCCGGTCCTGGGCTGGGGTGGGGGATGGGGGGGAGGGTAGGGGCGTGCGGGTGCCACCCGCGCGGCACGTGGGGGGAGGAAAGACACTGGTATAGGGGGAAACTGTTAAAAGTGTGACCGAAGGTGGCCAGCGTAAGGAGTAAGGGACTTAAGTGTATAAAGGAGGGGGGGTGGAGTGGCAAAGACACTGGACTGAAACGAGATCGGATTTTTCAAGAAAACTAGGGGGAAGATGTTTCAGGATGCCTAATGTGGGGGGGTATATTCGGCTTTGGCCGGAGTTTTGAGACTATTTTGGAACGGAAGTTGGGGTTGGTGTCTATATCCCGTCCAGAAGAGAAAGGCCAATTCAAGAAAGGGACTTGGAAACGGAAAAATGGGAAAAAATGAGATAAATATCAAGTGAACAAGAAACCTAAATAAACAGGAAGGCTGGGGGAAAAAAATCAGCATGAAAGGGAGGATCTCGTTGTATTCATATGGGAAACTGATAGAACCCTATAAGGGGTGAGAAACTGTTGAGGGGTGAAATCATCAGAGGAAGGGAGCCTGTTTGTCAGGGTTTCTAAAGGAGAGTAGCTGAGATTTCACAGAGGGGTAAAATATAAGAAAAGAAAAAGCCAGATCACTCAAGCATAAGGGAGGCAAAATTGCATCTATTCAAGAGTTTGGTGGGGGGGGGTGAATATTTTGTGCAGAAAGAAAAACACATGGCACGATAGAGGTGATATGCCGAACTGGTTTTTAGCAAAAAAAAAAGAAAAAACAATCGAGGGGGGGGAACATAGGCTTGGGTAGAAATCGCGAAGGAAAAGGGTTGGAAGCCAGGCGGGTTAAAAAAGACTGTATGCCAAATTCCAAGGTCTTCACACAGGACGTATGGGTGCAACGGTCACTTGAAAAAAACGTCATTCAAGGGGGGGTATGGGAAACGGACAAAGTAAGAGCTATGGAAGGAAAAGCGAGGCCAAACGGGGGGCTCCAAGGGCCTTAGTAGGGGGTTTCATGATGTTTGAGGTGCCTGGGAGTGGGGGGGGACATGAGCGTTAATATTGGGGTCAATATAAGAAGAGGGACCTGTAACGTTAGGATAAAAAACTTAAAAAAGAGTCAAGGAAAAGAAAGAGGAAAAGGAACACGTCTAAAAAAAGACAGGAAAGATTGGTTTCGCCCTGGTTGGACGCAAGACTAAGATCAAAGCAAAAAAAAGGGCTGCCGGGGATCCCTCCCAAATCTGAAATCCCGGGGGGAAAGAACTGTTTTGACCCGGATCCGAACCAGGCTAAGTTTGGTCCACAAGGTCTGGGAGAGGGAGAACGCGTGAACTTCCAGAGCTGGCAAGGGATTCCGAGCCTTGGCGAGGTTGCCTTGGAACAAAGCAATTGGAGTACTCCAAATGACTTTAACTCCAGTGCCAGAAATTACTGAAAAAAGGATTCAGGTGGTGATCATGAAAAGCCCTCAAAAGAAAGGGGTGATTACAAGCGCCCTAGGGCAGGTACGAGGGAACGTTGGGGTCTGGGAAAGGAGAAGAGAAGCAAGAGTGTCTTGGGTTGAAGAGTGAGACGGGCCTTCGATTGTTACTTCTGGAACCCAGCG
>Ga0179591_1281383_pt1 | contig 15001 bp, 15 predicted proteins | sample CZOMad2_1_08_16f_FD_182891 | JGI IMG/M metagenome (GOLD analysis project Ga0179591, IMG submission 182891) | Vadose zone soil fungal communities from Angelo Coast Range Reserve, California, USA - CZOMad2_1_08_16fungal (PacBio error correction) | ecosystem: Environmental > Terrestrial > Soil >...
CAGGTAAGCGTGGGAAAAAAAAAAACTGGCCGTCCGAGATGACCGAAGCGAAGACGGATCTCGTGGACGGAACGGGGCTAGTAAGGGTCTGATCGCAATCCTGGAGAGCAAGAAAAGGGGTCAGACCTTCTTGCGCATCAAAAGAGAGCTACGAAGACCGTGAAAGGAAATTCCGTCAATGGGGAAAGGTGGGGAAGCGGGGGTAGGCTGCGTTCTGGCCGGAACGTAATCGAAAGAGGGGCATATACGGGGCAAGCTTAACGTCCCGTACACAAAGTCTAAGTCATAGCGACCTTCGGTCGCTCCAAGTGAGTCGAGTTCGTAGAACCAAACCAATAACCGAGAATGAGACGTCACACCATTCAAGTGCGCACCGAAAAAAGGACGAAGAAAAATTGTTAGACGGGAACAGGGGGGGGAAAAAAGCTTGATCGCACGGGGTGGGAGTTGACGAAAAAGACTGCTCGAATTCCCGCCGAAGCTAACTGAGGAATCGTGATGGACAGCGCGCGGGTGGTCAGGAAGGCCTCCCTTCGAGCATCGAGCGGATCGGACATGGTTCGGGCGGTCAGACGTAACGATAATCGGGGGAGCGATGATTGCAATAGCAGGAGAAACGGATGGCGATCTGCGCAGGCGGGGAGGGACCAACAACAAGGTACATCGTACGGGGGTGTAGGGATTGCCACGTCTCCCAAGAAGGGCGAAGGTGTGAGGAGGAGACCGTCTTCGGAAAAGGCGCTTCAACTCAGGGGGACGAAGTCCTGAGAAAGGCACGTAGCCGCGCGAACGACTCCAGCTCTTTCTTGGGAAAAAGCATCGAAAGTTCGGCGCCGGGGCGAAAGCAGGTTTCGGGTCACGTAACGCTGCAGGCTACTGAAGGACAACGGCGTCAGTCCCTGGTGGACGGAACGCACTGCGCAAGCTGAACTGGGTGAACGAACGAGAGAGAATACGGGAGTTTCTGCTGCATCGCACCCGTTTAAAACGTAGAAAATAAAAGGTGTAGGGTAGTAACGTCGCCAGGCCACTGCGGGTCGGGACTCGATAAAGAACCGCGGGAGAACCGCCTCAGTCAGGGGGGTCGTCAAAGGAAGAAAGATGTAGGCTGAAAGGTGGGGGGGTCGTAAGGAAAGGATGCGAAGCCAACAAGTGAAGGAGCTATGACGCCTTCTGACAGCTAGGAAACAAAAAGAGCAGGGTGCATGGGGGCATGGACCGGGTGAGAAATGGGGAAAAAGCCAAGTGCGAGTACTCGCCGAGGCGTTGAGAATCCGGACGCGATGCAACGTGCCGCTTAGAAGCAAAAGAAAGATTCTCGACACACAAAAAAATGCTAAGAACCCGATATTGCAGCCGAGCCGCCGGCGGGCGTCGGGACGGCCAGGTCACGACCTCCGTCCAGAAGTACTTAGTATCGTCGAATGTCAGAACGGCTCTGCAAGAAAAAAGAAAAAAAAGGAAGAGGGATAACCTGAAGCTAGAGCTGGCCGGGCGACCTACGAACTTCCTCGAGATGCAAAACCGCTACTGGCGCGCGTCAGAAGGCCTGTGGGCACGAGCAGGAGAAAAAAAATCGCGGGGCACGGCACGCGAGTAGTAGCGAAGGGGGGACTAGTGGCAGCCTAGATAAGGACGCGGAGTACGAGAAACACCTCGCAAAGACGGTGTACGGTGAGATAAAAAACTGCCCGTAAAACAGGAGAAATGGAGGAAGGGCAAGAAAGGCGGCGAGCAGGGGGCCCAGCTATGGGGAAAACCGCCCGTAATTTCGGTGGCGAAAATCTCTAAATGCATGCCAAACCAAAACGAACGTGTCTAGGGGCTACGCAGTGGCGTAGTCCGCGCTGCGCCCGAGCATTATCACTCACAGTATGCAAAAGAGCAGGACAACCGTAGGTGATGTATGAAAGAAAGCCCAGTGGGAAAGACGAACTACAGAAGGTAAGACAGGAGTGCGCGCGGTATAAAGAAAAAGAAATAAACTCAATTTCGCGCCCCTCGGAGAGGTGGTCTTAGAGAAAGACTAAAGAACAAAGCGGAACTTGAAAGACGGCAGCGGCAGGTACTGGGGACCTCGTTTCGTCAGACAAGAAAGCACCGTTCTCACGACCGCATGGGGGCACCTGAACTGATCGACATGAGACTCGGCACACTGAACACACACTGCACCTACACAGGTTGCGCAGTTCGCGGGGATCGTGACAAAAAAAAAAAAAAAAAGGAAGGAGAGCACCCCCTTAGTCGACAAAGAAGAAAAGTGTTTTGGAGAGGTGTGCCAGAAACTTGCGAATAATCGTCGGGCGTGGCACAGGTCCGCCCACGATGCTAAAAAAAAAAGGTGAGGCCGGTTGGGGGCGCAAAGTGGCACGCTCCAACGAGTGGAGTTGATCGAGGGGTGATAAGAGGTCCGGGCGGACAGCATCCGCGATGGCAGTGGACGCACTCGGATTGCAGTCGTTCCGCCAGAATATCTCTCAAACAACACGGGATCGGCGCAGAGAAAGGCGGGAGAGCAGAGCGCAAACCCGAGGGGAAGAAACAGAGGACGCGAGCTCGCGGGTCACAAGCGCTAAACCACTCAAGTAGCTGCACATGGCGCTAAAACCTCAAGGACAGACGGCCTCGGCTGGCGGACCGCAAAGAAACTCGCCCGAAGATGACAAGTCAACAACGAAACAAAGATACTGCTCGGGCGCTAGACGAAAGCAAGGTGAAAGCGGAAAAACGACACGTGGCTAAGGGGGAAAAGGTTAATGTGGGGGAAAACGCCGAGTCAAGGGAGGGAAGGTGACATTCCACAGGAACTCAGTCAAGACGCGGGGGGGAAGCGGGAGAGTGACCAGGGAAATCAGCCTAGACACGCAATCGTGTTCCGGTCGGCTCGACGAAGGAAAACAAATGTAAGCGACCGGGAAGGAGGGGGGCAGACAAAAAAGGCATCTCGGAAGCTGCCCTGGAAAAAAAAAATAAAGTCGGATTGAAGGCGCGATGCGGAGAAACGGAAACTGCGTACGAGAACACCTATAGAAAAAAACAGGCTCCTCCGAGGGGCCCTCAGCATGGGAGAGGGAGCAAGGGACGAAAAGAAAACTACGCCACGCAACGGGCCGCGACCGCTCGGTCTGGGAGTAGTGCAAAGACTCGCAAACGGGGAGGGCGCAACCAAAAAACTGCGGAAAAACGGAAGTGGGTCCCAAGAGAAAGCGGCAGAAAAGTGTAGGGCGAAAGCAGCGAGCGGGCGCCTGCAGGATCGTCGGCCAGGGGGCGGCCCCGTACCTTCGTGCGACGACAAAGCTGCGGCTCCTACAAACGGAAAACGACGACAGAGGGGGCTGCTGGCGGGTCTCCCGCTGCGACGTAGCTCGCGCTCGATGCAGATACGCAACAGGGCCCTCGGAAGCTGCGCAGGAAGCGAGGAGAAAAAAAGACAAAGCCGACCAAAGAACGAAGCGGGGGGCAGAGAACCGGCCCATCACCTACCTGGGAGATTTCAGTGCCTGGGGAAACTCGGAAAAAAAGCAATCGAGACGCGACACGCGAACGCGGACCTGGAGGAAGGAGAAAGCGAAACGAAAAATCTCGCCAAAGTTCGGAGAAGGAGTCAATCACACTTGCAAGTCAGCAAAAGGGTCTAAAAGAGCTCGGCATAGGCGGATCGCATGAAGAAAACTCGAAGTTCTACTCCACAAAGGAAAACTTGCCTATGAGACCAGTAACTGTCCGCAGGCCGAGAGGAGGCCGGTTGAGTGTTGCTGTCATAAGGTCCATAGGGACGGGAGGCTTCGAATCGAAAAAAGACACCTCACCGTCGGGCTACAAAGGGGGAGAAGAACCCTGACGCCTTCAAAGCTGACGAAGGGAGAAGCCAAAAGAACGCCGTTAAGATCGAAGGGAACGACGCCCACTCCTCTAGCAAACACCTTCGAGCAGAAGGGGAGAACGCTAATGGATACTAAGAAGAAGACGAGCAGAGGACCACAGGGGTCCCGGCTGCACTGCCAGGGCTTCCCCATGGGGGCGGTGCGGCACGGGAACACGTACTTCGTCGACGAAGGTCTTCGACGACAGAAGCTCGGCAATCTCGAACGGCAGGGGGGAGAAAAGCAGAGAACACAGTAAGAGCAAAGTTAATATAGCTGGAGCTGGTTCACAAGCGGCGAAGGCAGGAGAAAACACCGACCCTTCAATGAGCTCATTCGCCGCTCAGGGACAAAGAAGCTGACAAAAAAAGCCGCAGAAGGACTAAAAGCCGAGGCCATAACTATGGGAGTACGGGGGATCGATTCAAGCGAGAAGTCGCCTACTAATCTGTGCTCGTCAACCAGAATCAAGAAAAAGGATTAGAGGAGCCCGAAAAGGATTATACGGCTTCAGGCTCGAAATGAAGGGAGATCAGCCAGAAGACAACTAAAACGACTCATCCTCAGGCCTGCTGTGAGGAATGCGAACGAAGTAGGGAAGCGCGAAGCCAAAGAGATCAACGGGGTGGGCGACCATAGAGAAAATACAGTGGTCGAGGTCGAAATACGCGTGACGAAGGGTGTTAACGAAGGTTTCTCGTAGTAAACGTCAAAAAAAGAACAGGGAGCCCGAGTCCACATCGGGGAAACACTGTGATTGTGGGACGGTGACACAAGGAGGAGAAGGCAGACGTTCTCGGTCTCGACGAAGCCCCGGAGATCAACTGCAACCCGCATTCGCCGAGTTCGCGACAGAGATTCCAGAGGTCTTCAAACAGAAAGAAGGAGGGAAAAGGCCGACCACCGCATTGGAGCAGTAAGTGAATGCGATCGCAAGGGACGAAACGAATCAAAGCGCAACCGACGATCGCATTAAGTCACCAGGCCCGGGCATCACGCGGTAAACGAAAGACGGGGTCTGCGCAAGATCAAAACAAAAAAGCAGATGAAATTGAAGTACAGGTGAGGACGCTGGGCCGTCAGGGAACCACTGAAGTAATACGATAAGTAGTTCAGCAGGGGGGAGCAGCGTCGGGGCGAGCCCGGGGAGTCCCCAAGAACAGCACCGTGCGGCGAAAGTTCGGGGAAAGAAAAATTCGGATGCGGGCAACGCCGTCGGGATCTCTGTCGAGGGGCGAGGGGGGGATCAAGAAGAAGTGTCGTGGCGTCAACGTCGAAGTTACAGCGGGGACGAGATGAAAGCTTCAGCTTGACGTAGTCCACAACCGGTAACATGGGCGCGTACTCCGCAAAAAAAACATGACCAGTAGGGGGGCGTGGGAATTCTTGACGGGATAAAAAAGGCGAAAGCGTGAGATCACGCAAACATTCTGAGACAAGCCGGCGTCGGAGAAGAAGGGTCGTGTGAAGTAGGCCGAAATTCCCGATTACAGAGCGGAGACTTAACCCCGAAAAGAAAAGGCAACAGAAGTGGCAACCCCAAGAACCAACCCCCCCAAAAAAAACTTGTTGGGGGGCAAAATCAAAAAGATCATGCGCTTAGGGAGGGATTGCAGCGGAGGTTTCAAGGATGATCCGAAGCAAGCCCCTGTGAAAGAAGAGGATTCTTACATCGCTCGTTCAGGGCCAGCGGGGGGGGGGGCGAGCGAGGTCGAGCAAATCTTCCGCGAATTTCAGAGCGCGAGTAGAAGGAAAGCCCAGCGAAACGAAGAAGGTGGGTTGGCGGCGAAACGGCGCACCTGGGCTGGAACGTTCTAAGAGCGATCGTAACGCCTGAAGCCTGTCAACGAAGTGTTCAAAAAAAAAAACCTATGCGGAATGGAAGTAGGACCGCCGTGAACACGCAAAAAACACCTTAAAAACGAGTCAGACGTTATAACAGGCTAACAAAGGGGGGAAAAGCGGGGAGCTCGTAGGGTACGGAAAGGGCGACGAAGTAAAGTGACTGCCCAGAATAACGGCGAGTCCGGAATGCGGACCGGGAACGTGCATCCGACAATCGGAACTTGGGGACGCGCGTAGTCATTCGCGGTCACCTGTTGACCCACCTTAAAGGTGAGAGGAGATGGTGTTGAAGGGGGTATTACAGGGAAAGCCCGCGGGAAGGACTCGATCGTGTCCGGCTTTGGGCGAGGCTTGAGGGAAAGGTGAAGCGTAAAGCAGGGTCCGTAAGGTACCGGAACGGTGAGGTGCGTCGTCTTAGTTGAGAAGCCGCCATCGCAGGCGCTGACTTCTAACAAGGCCCGCTAGAGGTGCTTGGCAGAAATAGAATGACACGCTGCGGAGGAAGAGGGAAAACGGATCGGGCGAGGAACTTCAACGAGAAAAACCATGAAATCCGGCAGGCCGCGTCCGATGCACGAAAAGGAACGCCGAAGCGTTCTCGAAAGCGTTGGGTGGCAGGGATCGGCATCCGGAGGAAGTCCGCCCGCCGGCAGGTAGGGCGTACCGTCAACCGAATAGCCGGCCGTCGTAGGAGGACGATTGGCCGCCGCGAGGTAACGCAAGTCAGGAAACATCGATCCCGAGAGGGGTGCTTTCTCCACAACCGCTGCGAGACGGCTCGCTGAAGAGCAAAGAAGCGTGCCCCGCAGAGAAAAAGGCCAAGAAACGGTACGATGCTGAGGGGAGAAGACGGAAAGAAAGAACACGCCGCGAGCAGCGGCCTGACGTCTGTGAAGTAGGCCTAAAACGGCAGCCTCTCCGAAGAGTATAGGCGGGCCCGCAGACGGATGCTCGAAAATAACATGGCGCGTAGATCAGGGGACAGGGGACCACTTTATGCTGAAGCGAGCAGGCCACAAATAGCTGAAAACACAATAGGGGGCCCGTAGAGGACTGCGGGGCGAGCCAAGTGGGCTCGGGCACGCCAAGACGAAACGGTAAAACGACCGGCGACGGCATGGGCGTAGAGACTTAGACTCAAGAGAGCAGATCAGAAACCGCGCCTAGATGGGTCTCAAGCGGAGAATTCGGGGGGGTGAGGATCGCCCAGAAAGACGACCTCGCGGCCGCGGCATGGAGATGTAACGGTATCAAGGCAGCCGCCGTGCGGTCTGCGACCTCACCGAGGCACGGGGTATGCTACATTAAGAAGAAGGGAAGAACCGCGAGAACTGGGGCGAAGCTTCGGATGAAAGGTGTCACAAAGTCACGTTCGTCCGATGCAAACCCACGTCCTCGAGCGCCAGGGAAATTGTCCGGACCAGATCGAAGAAAAAGGCCGAAACAAAAAAAAAAGTACCGAAGGGGGCCTAGGCGCAGGAAAATCACACCAGAAAAACGGAGATTCGGCACCTCATGAAGTGGTGGCGAGGTTGGTCCGAGATTGCGCATCTCGTAGCGATGAGACCGGTAAAAACACGCTGCTAGCGAAAGGTCCTTGGGGACTTCGGGGGGCACCAAAGAGTGGGGGGAAGAGGGATGGCAAGTCCTACATAAGTGTCAGGGTTCGTTCAAATATCGGGAACGAGTCGGCGACGAAAAACACGTGTAAGTCGACCGAAGACTCAACACCAACAACGGGGAGGAGATTACCGGCGGCGCGACACGAAGGCGCGGCTCGTCGCGAAACCCTTAATCGCGGGCGCTCAGAATAATCGCAAAAACTACCCGGAGGGAGCCGGCACATTTGGCTGAAAAGAGAACGGACGCGCGGAGCATGTGGCAAAGGACCGGGATTCTCCTACGAGATGAGAAGAAAACTCGCCGAAATGAAAAGAGAGCGGCACTAAGCAGGAAGGGGGGGACGACTGGGAAAACGAGCCGCGACCTCAGAACAAGTTGAGGCTAAAACGGGTCCGGGTAAGTGGGAGACGCACGTAAAAAATTGTAGGTAGGACATGAACCATAAAAGCCTTCATCGGACCTAAAGAGGCAAAGAGAATTTGCGCGACAAAGTTGAGGTGTGTCGTCGGCTCGAAGATCAAACAGGACCAGAGCGGAAGCAGGCGCACCCGCAGCATATCGTCGCTGCCCTTCGTATAGAAGCGTAAAGAGGCAAAGAAGAGATAACGGCGGTCGTCGCGCTTTGAACTAGATACTCAACCTATCCGAAAGAGTACGCTGGGGGGAAGCTGATTGCCGGTCCGAAAAGGAGGCAAGGACAGAGCGAGAGAAACCACTGCCCAACCTCCAACTCTATAGTAGCTGAAATGGCAGGACTCCGCCGAGGCGAGCGTGGGAGGCATACGACCTCTAAGGCGATTGGGGAGTTTCGTGGGCCCGCCTGCTCGACGGCGTGGGGATGAAGGGGCCCGCGGCGGGAGAGGCATTCTAGCCGGAAAACAGTACCGGAGGTCAGAGGCATGCGCCTCACGTGAGGATCGAGGCGGGACCCGAGGCATACTGAGACAGAGAAGGTGACCTGCTCTCTGTATCCATGTTGGCTCGTCGGAGTCAACGCGATCAGAAATCCCGTGCAAGAAACTTCCTAAGTGCAAACTGAAGAAAATCGACCGCGGAGAAAAAAGGAAAGGACTCTCAGGGGCAGTCGTGTTCAAGGAACTTAAATCCACCTTCTTCCAGGATCCGGGCCGGAGCGGTCAGAGGCTGCTTCACTCATCGGGAACTACGAAAACCGACCCGTCATGGAAGCTACTACCCGCAGAAGGAAAGGTCTGAGGCGAGATGAATCAGCAAATTTGGCGCCATGCTCGAGAAAGGAGGCGAGCGGCACAAGCGGTCGCGCCGTATGATTAAGATAGGGACTAGACGACGCACGAGAAGCTCAGGACGAAAGCAAAAGATCGCGTCGGACAGGCCATGATGAGGGCGGGCCTTGTTTTTGCGGTAAAGAAAGCGTTTCAGGCACATTGGGCGAAATCATACAAGAACCTCACCGTCTCGGCCTACATCGTGGGACGGAAGAAACTGCTAGCCTTCAAGGGAAGCAGGCCCAAGAACCTCGGCCGGCCAAACGACAGAGGCCCGAAAGAGAAAGAAAACTGCCGACTTTAATCAGCACCAATTGGGGGAAGAAGGAGACACGCGCAGTTTGAACTAACGAACAAACTAAAATCACGTCCGCTGGCGGCTTGGAAAGTCCGCCAACGGAAGAATGACTGCAGGAAAACGAGGGACTCAGGGGGACGAAAAGTTGCAAACTCGACCCGGCATTGAGAATCCAAAGCAAAAACGTCCGACGTGCCGAAAACGTCAAGGAGAATTAGAGGACACGACGGACGTGAGTCCTCAAAGTGAACCACTTCGTGGTGAGGACATTCGAAAAGACGGACGACCGGTCTTCGCGCAAGCAGTCGGGGCGAAAAGCATCCAAACGAAAGATAAAGCTGGCTAAACGGCTCACCGCCGCAGAAATATCTTCGCCAAAAACAGGACGGCGCAAAGCAGAACCGCCGCGATGGTTCTACACCTGAACAACCCACATCAAAAATCCTGACTAGGCTCCAGGGGGTCAATAAACAACGCGAAAGGGAAATCACGCCTCCGAGCGCCGCTGAAGCGTGAGAATCGAGGCTCTTCGTAAAACAGAAGCAGCCCCGCTGCTATCAAGCGGTCGGCCCTCTAACTCACGAGGGGTCCCACACCAACCAAACCCAAACACCACAAAAAACAACACACCAACCACAAAACAAAAAAACTCGTCGTCAAGACGAGGGAGACGCGAAAGAAGGTGGTGGGGATCGACGAAAGTCGTCGGGTTCTAACGTCCAAAATCGAATCACGGAAAGGTCGGACAAAGTAAGCAGAGAGCAAGTGTCAGACGGGTGGGATCAAGCTGAGCCGGATCTCGGGTTCGCATCTAACGGTGTCATGGGGACGCAGCGACACCGCCGGCGGATCACCTTCGCGCATGAGAAGGGACGGCGACAGACGAGGAAATGAGAAGTCGAAAGGGCCAGGGTTGCTGTAAAGGGAGCGATAGAGGTCCCGCTACGAAGAGCTCACACGGACTGGCAACCGAAGATCGAGCTTCAAAGCGGTCACTCGGAATCAAGGTAAGAAAAGGGCAAAACCGGTTCTCAGAGATTAAACGAGGGCAAGAGCGACCCCGGTCTTGAAAGGGGGGGAGAAAGGGGCGGGGAAATCCGAAAATGCCGAGAGGCATGATCAGGAGGCGTGGGACAGAAGACGCGGAGACTCGTGCCTTGTGATACCCATCCTGCGAACAGCACACTGCCGGGGAGGAAAGTTCCTTTCCCTCCTTCAGGGGGGCGGGCAGGACGCGCGGAAACGGGAGAACAAAAAATGCAGGGGCGAGGAGAGAAGTCGCGGGTAAAACGAGGCGTTCGACAGGGCGCTACTGACAGCGGAAGCGAGAAAGGCTTAAAACCGTCCTGAGTGGGAGCGGGTACTTTCCATGCGACACGGGTAAAGAAAAGTACGTGTTCGAGGGGGGGGAGAGAACCCCGTCCACATATAAATTCGTCTCGCCAACACCGTAGAGAGCCCGAAGGGGGAGAACACCGGGAGGGGTGGCAAGCGGCCGAATGACCCGCTGCATTTCGAGCGGGGCTTTTAGCGAAGCGGAAGACTAGTTAACTCCGCCTTCAGCTCTGAGGCGCGTTAACAAGGGGTCGCAAGTTGTCGAAATGGAACCGGGAACCGACCGAGGAATTTCGATCAGGAGAGGACAAGAAGTCTGGATCGTTCAGTATGGACGCAAGGGTGTGGATCGAGGGATGGAACAGAGCATCGGGCAGTAGATAAGCACGGGAGCGAAGGTGGGCAAACGAGTCAACGTCAAGGTGTAGTGGCTGAGAGAGTTCGCCGCACCGCGGCGAAGGTCCATCTCGTCGAGGCGAGGGGCTCAATCAACACGAAGTGAGAAGCTGCACGTAGCCCGGGAAAACCAAAGCAATCAACTTCTTGTAGGGAAACGCTGCACGTCACGTTGTCGGGAAAAAGCCGGGGAGATGCTGACAGAGTACTTGTCGTCGAGAACAGCGGGGCGGGAAACGGGCGTGTACGGCCCGAAGAACGGCGTTCATCGGGGACGGATCCGGTCACTGGGCCAGCGTAACTTGTGGCACAGGCGCGTTTTGTGAGAACGTCGGCAGTGAGGGGAACCTGCGACGGGATCCCGCGGAACAAAAAAGCGGTTGGAGTGACGGCGGCAGGATCAGGACAGCGAAGAAAAGTATCCGCTAAAGGGAGAAGTATCGAAAACGATCGTCCGATTGAAGAGAGGTCCGTCACGAGTCCAACTTACGGTTGTTGTCGGTCGTTCTGGATTACAAAACGAAACTAAAAACGAAGGAATCTGACAAAACAATAGAGAGCACGTCATGTGTGCGCCGCGAGGATGGGGGGGGGGGAAAATTGTGGAAAGTGAAACCTGGGGTACCTCGGGAATCTCTCGATGACGAGTCGACTCAGGCGGCGTCAATGACTATCCGCCGTCGCGAAGCAAGGGGCGTGCCGGACTCGCAAGGGAAGGAAACGACTGCGACCACGTGCGCAACGCATATCGCGGTCAAACGAAAGGGGCAGGCCGCCGGAGCCAGGCCGGCGTCAACTGAAGCCTGTAAACGCGTTAAAGAGGATCAAATATTCCCGTCGGATGGGACGGGGCCGTCGAGAGCCGCGAAGATAAGGGCTGGGGGAACTTATCACGCGCTGCAAAGGCTTGGCCAGGAGAGGAGGACGACCGGATGCCGGTTGAGCGAAGAGAGAAAAAAGAAGTGGCCAGGATGCCTCTGGGAAGAAGGGGGAGCAGATCAAACAAACGCGAACTGAGCGGCCTCTATAAACCGTTCCTTTGTGACAGAAAAGCGTCATGGGATGCCGAGATCAGTGCCTAAAACTACGGAGACTGTGTCTCAACTAGACGAAAGGAACATGCGCAACCGCCAAATGGTGAAGTTCGTGGCGGCAAAGGGAAGGGGCCCAGGGGGGGGGGGGCGATGATTAAATTTGCCCCCCCGTAATTGTGAGTCTGATAGGGAACCCCCACAAACGCTGGGAAGTCAGCCATCCGCCCACAGGAGAGGTGAAGGGGGGAACCAACTAGGCGGATCAAGCAATGGATCCTGCTACCAAGAGCGAGACCGACCGATCTCAACCCGATCGATTCGTCAGTCCTGTCCTGCGATGACGCAGACTGGAGGCAAGGGAGAGGTACGCGAGGTACGACAGTCCGAAGGGGGATGCTGTCTTGGAACTCACGAGCTCGATCACGGTGTGGTGAGGTCTGCTATGCGCGCTGAGCAAACAAACCGCGAGAAAGTTGCTCCAGAGAGGCTGCGGTGGAAACCAGACCGGAAAAAAAGACGTAAAGCTGAAGAAGAGGGTGGGGGGTCCAAGTACCGAGGGGTCGAAATGAGCTCCTTCAACACGGAATATCAGAAATTGCGATGTCCGCGCTCTGTTCCCTAAAAAAAGAGTAATTGAGTCGCGCCTCCCGGAGAAGAAGGTGAAGTTGTAGACTTGCTCATCTCTTCGGGACGAAGGCCCAAGGAGAACTTCATGAGAGGGAGAGGGTCGGCAAACCCATTGGCAGAAACACGCATCCGAGTGGTGTTAGACGGGGCGCGCATTCCTCGGGAAGGAATAAGAGTGTCAAGGGTTTCTCGCTATAAAGGGCGCCGAAGAAATCGTCGAGCCTCTCTCTCAAACGGAGGGAGTAAAAGAGAGAAAAAACTGAGGAGACAAGTAGAAGTAAGTCGAAACCCTCCTCGACGTATATCAGGGGACAAATCTCGCTTCCCACGCGATCAACTCACTACGAGTGGGGACTCGGCGTGCAATGGGCGCCTAGGAGAATCAGGTCGAGCGGCATCGTTCTGGCCGGTCAGAACTCGACCGGAGATGAAGGAGCGGAAAAACATAGCACACCAGAAAATCAGCAAAAGGCTACGACGATAGAAGGGGGGGGGTGATCGGGGAAAACTTAGACGAAACCAAAGCGAAAAGGGGTTAAAAGGTCCTGTGGGCATACGCCGAGCTCATGTGAGTCACGAGTAAAGGTAGGAAAGGCTCAAGGAGAGGAGCGGGGACGAAAAAGTGACCAGGAAGGAAGCAGCCGTGTCGCGACAAAGCTCGCGGGTTAAACGGCTCGACGGGCGAAATAACTGACCACGTGAGAGAGAGAGGGAGAGTGAGGAAAGCGAATCGCCCCAAAATCGACAGAAGTAAAAAGACAGGGGCGGGCCCTATGGAGTCGGTCTGAGAAGATACTCAAAAAGGATCACGAACTCGTCGCTGAACACTCCGGCGGTCCAGAGGCCTCTGGGATGCAAGGGCGCAGCGTCCTACAAACGCCAAAAAGGCGAAGAAGGCGTCGGTGGGGGAAGGGTCCGCGTAAGCAAACGCCACAGAAGGGACCTATCGGGGGTTAGAGGACCCGGGAAGAGGGTGGTAGTTCAGCTAGGCGGCCAGAGCTCGCCCGCGAAGTGGGTCAGCGCGGGCAAAGAAGGTCCCCAGGCCAAAGGGGCGCGAAACCCCGGAATACGTCGTTGCAGCACTATCTCGAAGGGGCCTCCGCGTAGGATGAGGCAGAAACCCGGCCAACACTTCGGGGAGGTCTTTCCGGCTGTCGCGGAAATCAGGTTCGAGCTGCTCGCTTCGCGCGAGATCAAAGCCAGCCGGCGATGAAGCAGCGGGGGAAGAGGGGGGAACGGCCCGCACGGCGAGGCCTGACAAAAACTCGTAAGACCGCCATCCACCGCAAACGGGAGATTGTTCCCAGTGAGACAGACTCGCGGGCAATCGCCGAAGAGGAAGAAAGCGTAGGCGGCGAAGAAAAAAAAGCCCTCGGCAAGTCGGCAGAAGAGAAAAGGGCATGCGGGGAAGGTGAGGCAAAATGGCCAGGGGGGGAGAATCGCTACGGCTGCACGGGCAACAGAGTCGAGTAGTACAATCATCAGGGCGTCGACTCAGGGGGAAAGAAGAACTTGAAGAAGAAAATGCCGCCAAGCGGGGCAAAAAATCTTCAAGGCCAAGGCACCAAATGCGAGGTCGGGGAGGGGGTGAAAAAAAAAGTCGAAAGTAAGAAGGGGAATGGATCCCGCATGGCGGCGAAGTCGAAACTAGCACACCGGAAGACTGCTCTTAAAAAAACCGAGGCAGAAGAAGCTTAAACCAAATCGCACTTTCTCGAGTCCGACGGGGCCTGCAAAATTACTACCCTAAACAATAGGGCTCAAGGGGAGAAGCAATGGTGCGCGGGAAAAAAGAGAACTCAGAGCATCTCGCCGGGTGACACAGTTACTGAAGGCTTTGTCAAGCCCGAACCAAGGGAAGAAGATTTCTTAGGTCATTAGCGTAGTCGTCACGCCGCGGGACGGCGACAGACGCAATAAAAAGCCTCGCGGAACATGCACTCGAAAAGGCGACGGGCACGCCTGGCAAGAAGAAAACTGGACTCGGGTAGAGAATACAAGTCGCCTGTGAACCACTTCTGGGAAGGCGGCAAAACATGAAAACAGAGAAAGAAGACAAAAGTAAGGAGGAAGAAGAGGGGCCGCAAGCAAATCCCTACCTAAGGGGTGGTCTTCTCACGAAGCGGCGAGAATAAGCGTCGCCCCAGGAAATTTGAAATCACAACCGCAGCCGCCTCAAGTCTTCGCGGTAATCATAAAAGAGCACCGGGGGCAGATCCTGCTCGAGGGCGTGCAGGGGAGACGCACCAGACTCTACGCCAGCCAGAAAGAAGCTAGACGGATTAGGATACAGACTCTACGTAAACTCGAGCCCCCGCTACTAGGGAGATCGGGGGGGAATCGGGCCGCTAATCCTACAGGTTGTCGGATCAACTGAAGCCGTCGGCTAAGAAGGTGGGGATCGGGGGAATTTCAAAGAGGGGTAAGACGTCATCGAGCAAGACTGGGTCCTGACGAAAGAAGGAGGATTACGGCGGGGGGCGACGGTTGGAGACGTCAGCTTAGCCGGTCTCGGGAAAAAAAACGCTGGAAGACGTTCAGCGAAGAACGAAAGGGAGACCTTCGAAAACAGAGAAGGAAGGCGAGGACATCGACGGCGTCGGAAGAAACAGACAAATGAGGGAAGAAAAAACCAAGAGCATGCTGTTCGCATTGATGCGATCAACGGGCACGGCCCGTCTAACACGCTAACACAGATCTTCAGAGAGACACACTACGACCCGAGGGAAGGGG
>Ga0179591_1307844_pt1 | contig 15001 bp, 18 predicted proteins | sample CZOMad2_1_08_16f_FD_182891 | JGI IMG/M metagenome (GOLD analysis project Ga0179591, IMG submission 182891) | Vadose zone soil fungal communities from Angelo Coast Range Reserve, California, USA - CZOMad2_1_08_16fungal (PacBio error correction) | ecosystem: Environmental > Terrestrial > Soil >...
CATTGGGAGCCTGAGCACGACCGAGGAACAAAAAAAACCCGGGAAAAGGGGGCAAACCATTTTGTATTTAAGCGAAACGGAGGGGACCAGTGCGGCGTCGATCGAGTACCCGGGTCGCAGCGGAAAGGGAAAGAGTCAACAAGCGGTCCCGGAGTCTTGCTTGAGTTGGGGGGGAATGGGGGTGTAGCGCGATATTGGACGCTCCTCTAAGAGACCGATGCTACACTGAAAAGGGTGGGGTAAACCGTTAGAAAAAAGGAGGGCCTGGGTCCACACCGGGGAAGAGCTTGGAAATGGGAGCGGGGGAAAAGATGTTGAGAAAATATTAAAGGGCTCTCGTTTGGGTGCATGCTTAGAGGGTTGAAACAGTCCCCTAGTGGACTATTGCAGGACTTCGAGGGTGCTGTCTTAAACATGACAAAAAAGGAGGCGTTTTAAATAGCATGACTCGGGAGAAAAAGGAGGCGTACTTGCTGGGCCCGCAGGGGGAACACGAACCAGACAGAAGATCATCCCTGAGACATTAGAGGGAGCATGTGCAGGGGGGGGGGGGACCTTGGTGCCGATGGACATCTCAAAGCGGTGTTTCAGCCTTGCCAAAACCAAAAAAAAAAAAAGCTTAGGTAGCCAGGAACGACACAGAAAAAACCGTAGGAGGGGAAACTCGGAGATGTAAGATCCGGGGAGGGAAGGACAGAGATGACCGTGTGAAAAAAGAAAATTGGCCGCTGTAAAAGGTGAATTACAGAATTCGCGAAAGAACAGGTGATCCACTGCTTGGGAACGCTTGCGATGCCGTAATGACCAAGAATTCTGGAAAAAGAGGAACCCCGAGACCATCTAAGAACGCAGGGGCTAGGTATCACACAAAAAAAAAATCAAGGGGTGAGCCGCTCGAGGATCCAAAGTCACAGACAACAAAAAAACCCTAAGGGTGGACTCGTGTTACCTCTCCGAAATCGGGTGGAGTAACGTCAGGAGCCCTGACAGAGGGACATACACAAGCAGGGGTATTACAGGGGAAAAGGGAACGGGGGAACAAGAGAAATGGAGTTGAAAAGAGTGGCCGTTTCTCAACGAAAAGGTCTATGTGTGGGACGAGGTCGCGCCCATGAATGGGACTAACAGGAACAATCACGGGAGCCCCCCCTCAGGTGATCGAGGGGGTAAAAGGGAAGAGCAAACGGTGCGGTCAGGTGAGCCCAATGCAGTTTAGTATTGCCCGTGGACCAGACGGAAACGAAAAAATAAAGAGACAACAGGCCAAAAAAAAACGTGTTATCTTCCCAAAAAAAAAAAAAAAAATAGGGGGTAACCATAGAGACTGTCGAAGACAGGGGGGAAGATGCCACTGAATCGGCCTTCAGGTGAAAGAAAGGGTGAAGGAATCGGGGTCACCGGAAGCTGGGAAATGAGGCCTGGGAAAGGGAAACTTGGGGGCCGACGGACCGGCTTTACAATTTTGCAAAGGTCGAGGAAGGCCAAAAATGGGGATCGGGCCTTAAGTCTTGTAGGGGGAAAGCGGGAAAATCCACGGGTAAAGCTGGAAGAAAAAGCAAACAAATCCAAGACGAAAAAAACATCGCCCGTCAGGGGCGAACGGAAGATGGGGGTACCCAGTGGGAAATCCAGAGTGCGCAACGGGGACAAAGGAGGAGAATTGCAAAAAAGGGCGAAGAAGGACGCCGACGTGGACTTACCGCGCCGCAAGAAAAAGAGCGGGTTTTCGGGCTTTGTGATCCTTGGGGGAAACGGCGGAGAAATATTGGAAATCACTCGCGCTTTAAAAGCTCGAAAAGTAGTTGCGGAAGGAGTTCGAGAACAGAGAAAGGAGTACGAAAGCATTAGCAAAAAAGGGAATGGAAGGTGGGGTGCATTTCTTTGGTAACTCAACGGGGATCAAGTGAGGGGGTTAATAGGAGCGGGTATCAAACTGCCTCAGGAGAGGAAAGGGGTAGGGAATTCGAAGAAAAAACGGTTGGGGCCAGGATGCGAGGTTTGGTTCGGGAGGGGAGTAACAGACGAGTGCCGGCGGAAACCCCGCAGAAACAACCCCAGGGGAGGGAACTGGGCAAGAAAACAAAATCGGAAAAAAGATCAAGGAAGGAGACAGGAGGTCTGACGCCCACCGGAGGAAACATGGGGGCGGCCGCGCAACAAGCGGTCACCCAAACCGGGTAACGGAGGAAAAAGAAGCCTGAACAAAAACCAAGGAGGAGCGACTAGGAACGGGAAAAAGAACGGGAAGCGTTATCTACCCATTTGAAACCTGGTCTCGAAAAAAAAGTAAAAAAACGAGCAAAGGAGGCGTTCTCGTGCTACCGGGGTCCCCGGAAGCACGGGCAACCCAGGGTCAGAAGAAATCTGGGGGGGTATGAAAAAAATCTGTTCCCCGCAGACAATTCCATGCTACAATATAATGAAGAAGGGGGGGAATAAGTCCCACCATCAGCCTAACGGGAAAAATCATATCACCGGAGAAATATTCACATGGGACTACAACACGGGCCCCTCGAAACGAGGTGGGCAAGGTTCCTTTACTGCTAACCGTCTCGTATCAACACACCCACAGAAGAAAAAATGAGAAAATTCGGCCCACGAAGAATTCCCCGTCTGTGTCAGGGAGACCAATGGCTGTGGTCTGACGGTACGTCGGGCAAAGGACGAAATCCTCCACCAGGAGGCCACTCTTTCGAGCGGGTCCCCGCGCAATTCAGAAAAAACTCTTTCAGGGAGAAACAGCTCACCTTAACCGCACCACACAAATAACAAAAGACGGAGAGCAGCGAAAAGGGAAAGGGTGTCAGTGCACCCAACCAAACGCCGACAGGTCACTGAAAAAGGGAGACAACACCTCCACTAACCTTAAAAAAAGGAAAAGGCCGCAAGACAGGGAAGAACTCCCTGGGAATACGAACACACACACACCAAAACCCAAAAACAAAACAACTCCCTAGAGCGTCTCAAACACATGGGGGGAGGGGAGCTGGCCCATGGGGGACGACAGAAGGGATTGACGGCCCAAGAACATGGGACTGCCAGTGGGACGTCGAAGGAACAAATGTTTAAAGTGGGCAAAAAAAAAGCTCGCAGCACACCAGGCCGACGGCGAGGGTGAATGGGAGTCGTAAAACTGGAACAAACCCCAAAGAGACAGGGAGAATGAAGTTCATACGCCCCGCTAAAAGGAATAGACTGTGAGTTCCCCCCCCTGGAGGGAGGGAATCTGAGAGTGGTATCGAGGGGCCGCCTAGGGTCTTATAATCTTAGGTACCGTTGTAGGGGTAAGGAAGGACAAAGGGAAGAAAGCTCCATATGCACAGTCCGCACCGAACCTCACGACAAAAGAAAGTCGCACAGGGCGCGTCTATACCAAGAGGGCCTGGGGAAGAAAGGGCAGGTGTCTTTTTCCACAATCATTAAGCCCGACCCCTCCACGTTTCAAAACAGACCAAAGGAAAGAAACGGGAGAGATCAAAAACTGGCGCATCGCTTGGCATCAAACAAGGGACGACTGGCAAGTGAAAAGACAGTCAGACGGTGGACCTGAGAGGAGCGTGGGTGGAAGCACTTAGCTAATTGGAATCGAAAACTTGGTCCGCCACAGCCGACCGGTGTGAGGAAGGACGAACCAGCCAGTCGGGGCTCTCCTGTGTCCAGGGGGGTGCATGATAGAGAGCCCGACAAAGAAAGGCCAAACGGAGAGCGACCCCGCGCGGGAAGACGAGGGGGGGTGGGGAGAGGAGAGGGGGAGGGGTGTCACGCCAAGAATAGGTGTAGCCGTTTTGACAAAAAGCACCTTGGCGGCCCCTATAGGGCGGGGTGACCGGAAGGGGTAAACACGCCATCAACGAGCCTGAAAAGGATAAAACAATCTTCCCAATCAAGTGGATTCAAGGCGGGTAGCGTCTACACATAGAAAAGAAGGGTCATACTGAGGTCACACGGCGATCAAGGGGAAACGTAACTAACAGTAAAGTCCGACTACGAGACTGTTCCGCAAAACGAAGTTCGCGGGGGAACCAAGTCCGAAAAAAAACGCGGGGTAGGATTCCTGTCATGAGGGAAAAAATGACCAGAAACGGGAAGAAGCAGACGTCAGATCTCGAGGGCATGCTGGAGATCGCTTGGGCGGTAAACGGATACACCGGAGATCAACAAGCAGGAACACCTTGTGACGGGGCAGCATCATCACACTCTGCTTCTGACCTTCAGGCAGGTAAGTGCCACCAAGCGTTCAACGAAGGGGAAGGGAACAGTCCTAAAAAAAGTACTGGCCGGCAACCACCGGGAAACTCCTTCCTCTTTCCCTCTTAGAACTGAACTGACTCGAAAAAGGGAAACAGGAGTTTCCCACTTTTGGGTGAGAAAAAGGGGGGGGCAAGCGTGCAATGAAAAAAACTCTTTAAGCATTTTAGAAAGGAAAGGAATGAATCAGAAGTATCGTCCAACTCGCCAAGCGGCTACAAATAAGCCACAAAAAAAAACCAGTTTTCCAGACAGTACCACGGTGGGGGAAAAAAAAGGCCGCGTGGTTTTGCGCCCGAACCCGCCCGAGTCGGCCACGGCGAAGGACCCGTACCCTCAAGGACAACTTGCGACGAACGGCCAAGGAACTAACGTCTATGGAGGGGGGGCACTACGGGGTTAATCTTCAAATACTGGACTCCTCGCCAACGAACTCCACTTTCTAAACAAAGAAAAAAGGAAATTATGAGAGTCTTAGGCCGGGGGGAGGATGAGAAACGTCTAGACGATGCGCACCCAGCACGTAAGATAACTGTTCCATCAGAAGGAAAGAAGACAAGGGGGGGGGGGACGCATCGTAGCTCCAGCCGTGCTAATCTCGACAGGGAGAAGGACCAATGTAAATGATAAAAAAAACAGGGGAAAGGAAGGGCTCAACCGGTGTGGGGCCGTTAAGGTGGATTGGTGTGGGGGGGTGCGCTTGGAAGTGCCGGGAGCCGGACTCGGGGAGGAAGAGAACCGAGACGGACCAGGGGCATGACGAAAAGGGGGATAAACCAAAGTGCAAAAGGTGCCCTTAAACGACCTTGTGTAAAGGAGGCCCGGGGATTTCGGGTGGGGGAGTCGGAAGGTGAAGGAAAAGAAAAAAAAGGGCGGAAGGGAATGTCGGTTCCATGAAGTGACGAAATATAAAAACTAAACAGATGGAAAGGTTCCTGTGACAACATCGATGCAAGCGAAAAGAGGCTGGGGCTGGTAAAAAATTTGAACGCCGCCGAAGGGGAGTCTGAAGTGGGTAAAAGTTAAGGGGGTTAATCCCCTCGCTTAAGGGGGAAATTCCGTGGATTTCCAGGTCGAGCGCCGGGGGACGGGTCAGCGGGGAAAAGGGACAGCCTCCCTGAAGGTGGCGCGGTGGCGATCGGGGTCCCGTCCGCAACACAAATCCCCGACGAACGTAAGGAGAAGTGGACCGCGGAGGGGAGGCGGAGGGGGTCGGACCGCACGAGAAATACATCGGGGGAAGGGGGGGGAGTCTTCGAGTCATATAGGGGAAAGAAGGGGAAGAAATCGGGTACTCTAATGGGCTGTCGGAGATGACTCTCTTGCGGTAACTTGTGCAGGGCGGACCAAGGGAGGGAAAAAAAGGGAAAAAAAAAATTTCAAAACAGGAAACCAACCTTACGATGACCACTCTCATCATGCAACCGCGAGGCGGAGAAGAAGGTGGACTCTCAAAAGACGAAAAAACTTGGGGGTTCAGCACGAAAAATCCAGTGGGGCGAGACTCGAGGACGCGGACAGAGGAAGAAAAATCCTCTGACATAAGGGAAGGGGGGGGGAAGAGGCAGTATGCATCACCCTGGTGGAATCGGACAAGTCACTGAAGGGGGAGGGGGGGGACAAAGGAGGGGATCAAAAGGGGGAGAGTTCATCCGACCCCCACCTCCGGGGGGGAGGAGCCTCGGTGAATAGACGACGGACTCGGGTCGGTCAAAGGGAAGAAAGGGGAAAGGTTAATATTCAGAGCAAGATACACCTCCGACGGATACGGCGGGTAATCTCCCCGAGGCGAACATTCAACGATCTAGGACGACAAGGGGAAGGGGGGGGGGAAACACTGACTCAACGGGGGGGGGCAGGGGCTCGTGAGCGTGCCTTCAAGGAGAGGTGGGTGGTCACCGGACGACGCAGAGAAAGGTCTCCTCTCCCTGGGAGCGAGCGGGTGAAAGGATCAATCCCTTAACTCATTGGAATAGGGAAGGTACGCAGGATGAGAAAACGTTTTACTAGTCCTCTCTCCGCCCCGTAAGGGGAAGGCTTAAATGACTATTACAGGTGTCGCCGAAAAACTGATGGGAAGGGAAAAAGTCGAGAAATGCCTCGCCCGGTGGGTGGCTATGAACCGGTCCCGCCTCGGCGGGGGGGGGGGGGGGGGTTGGTGTTGTTCTGGGGGGAAGGTGGGGTTCACCCAACAGGGGGGGGAGGGACAAAGAGGGGTGTACCAAAGAGTACTTCTTGCGCGGAGTATTCGAGCGACGGAAGGGAGACCCCACGGCGAAGGAAAGGAAAAACTAGTGGGTTCCTGCAGGGGTGGGGGAATGTGCCGGTGGTTGGGGGGGAAGCGCGTGAAAAGAAACACCTGGCACCGAAAAACGGACCGGGGTAGGAAAGAGGTACTTGGGAGGAGTCGTTGGGGGGGGAAGGAGCGATGGTTGGCGGCATGCATTCACCTACGTTGAGGGGAGCGGACCAGCGGGACAAACAACAAAAGGGGTGCGTGAACAGGTAGAAGGGGAAAGGGACAAGACCTTGGGGGAAAGTAAGTGACCGGCTTCAAACATTTTCAGCCGGAGACCGCCGCGGGGGGGGTCCTTTCCACCAAGAACGACAAAAAAAAAACAGAAGGAGGAAAAAAAAGGTGAAAAAGAGGGGGGGGGGGGGAAGCGTGGGCACTCCCAATGTGGAAGCCGGGTTGGCTAGGAGAAACGAAGGAAAGGGAGAGGGGGAAAACGGTTGGGGTCCGGGAGAAACAGGGCATATTTGCACCGCTGTGTGCCAAAAGAAGAAAGGCTAACTCTGAGCATGCACAATAACCAAAGTACGGCCAACACTATCGGGGCCGAAGAAGAGACCACGAGTCCGACACGCGACCCGGGGTGCAAGGTGGGGGGGGAGAAGGACAGGGCAACACGGGACGGGGGACAAAAAACATCACCCACCTAAGTTTGCCACAAGACCATCACGAACCGCGTTTACACGCAGTTCTCGTTACGGTCAGGGGGAGAAACTACCTCCGGCGCAACGTCGATGCTGTAAAAAAAATCCGGGAAAGGATTCGACCAGCTCGGAAACCTAAAAGGGAAAAAAAAACAGGCCAAACGACCGAAAAGTAATAGACCGTTGGGAAGGCAGACACCCCGCCCCCGGCTTGAAGGAAATTTCCCCGTTAACTCCTTGGGAACAGACAAAAAAAAACTAGGTGAGAAAAATAATAAACTACAAAAAAGCCGCCTTTCTCCCTGAGGGAGAGGAGGGAATCTTGCATGGGCAGGGAAGAAAAGCTCGAGACGGTTACCGTCAAAAAAGGAGACCATGAGCCCGGACTCGTAAAAGACTTTAGAGCAAGCAAAAAAAAAAAACGGCGACCCAGTAAAATACGTCTCAGTGAACCGGGGGTGCGCGTCGGTTATAAATCAAAACCGTCAGTCAGTGGAAACAGGAGTCAACCGGAATGGCCAATAGGAGGAGGAAAAACCAAAACTGTTTTTCCACCCTAAAATGCGACTCCGAAAGAGCGCTGGTAGGAAGAAGAGGGGAATACACGAGGCGGGAATTTCCTGGCAAAGTTGGTTCCCGGACCGGGGGGGGGAGAGAAGGACACATGAAAACCTGCGTACACACCAGACCGAATCTTCAGGAAGACATTCCCATGCGGAGCCCGCAAAGAGTTCAGGGGCGGAGCCAACATCGGGGGGCTCACCACCTAGGGGGGGTCAAAAAAAACCTAGCTTTGACAAGGGGCACATCACGGCGGGGCAGAGGGCTTCCAATCCCCGTATCGTAAGATCAGTTAGACGGTGACGAAAGGGGTGACGGATCTAGGAGAAAGGGATCAGGGACGGGGAAATACCAGGGGTAACGGAAACGACCATCCCTTTTCGAGATGTCGCAGGGAAAAAAAAAAAAAAACCACGCCGGAACGGGGAGGGGGACGACTCGCCATCCATTAGGGGGGCCGTGGCAAACGAAGGCGGAGATACGAGAATTGGAAGGGGAGGGGGAGAAAAAGGGACACCCTCACTTTCATATCAATGGAGGCGAGTAGAACAAGAAGGGGTAAATAAGTGATCGACTCAGGACGAAAAGAGCTCAGCAAAAGAGGGTCTCGGCAACAGGGGAACCGCAGAACAAGAAAAGAAGAGCCTCGAAACTTAAAGTGGACCTGTTTCGACGCACGAGCCGATCAGGCACACCGATAAACAGACTTAGAGGCGATGGGGGTCCCTAGCCAAGGAACAAGGGGAAAAACAATCACAGGGGGAAAGTAGTAAGAAGAGACTCAGAGGCTTCACTGCTTGCTCCAGGTGTGAAACCGACGGAACACCAATCAAGTAACGCTGCCAGCCTGAAATGGAAGAATAAACACGCTTTCCGTGGTCAGAGGAGAAAGGGAGGATTCACGAAGGCCGCCAAGAGTCATGGCCAGGGGGGGAAGGCCAGTCGACGGCAGGGGCCAAAAAACAAGACATCCGGCCCCGCGCGGAGGTCAAGGATGAAAAACAAGGGGAAAACCGGCCCTCGTCCAACAGGGGGGGTAAAAAGCCCCCGGGGGGGGTCAATTTGCTAGGAAGGAACGGAACCTAAACCACCTACGTCCAGGCAACCAAAAAGTAAGGGTCAAAGGTCCTCCCTACGTCCGAAGGGGGAAAACGCGCGCAAAACTCTGGGGAACACCAAAAGAAACTTACAAGTTCCCCAGAAAAGACTAAAACGGGGGGGGGGGGAAAGATTCCAGTGAGGGGGGGTGAAGAGCGAAAGCGGCTGGCGAAAGATCGGAAACGGCATGACTCCACTCGGGCCCGGGTAACACAAACAGACGGGAGAATTATAAGGGATGGGACAAGAAAACGACGTGACGCTTCGTCCCTCACGAGCTTCTCATCTCCAAAATCTCGACTGCAAAAGAAGAAAGACAAAACAAACACGGAGGAGTGAAAAGTAGACTTGGTTGAGGCCACGTCGGAAAAGAGGACCGACATCACGTGGAAATTCAAGTCCGAGGGACGGGGGGAAAACTCAGGGACGGTGTGAACGGCGCGTAGAGATGAACAAGCCTTGACCACTATCTTCTGAGACCGCTCAAGCACGAACCTATCACCGGACACGTTTCCAAAAAAAAAAGGGATGGTGGGATGGTTGGGGAGGGAGACTCAAATGAAGTGACTCCCTCGTCGACGATGAAAAGGATCCTTTGGCATATAGTAAAAAAAAAGGGGGCTTGACAAGGGGGGTTCCGAAAAAACTTGGGGGAGAGGCCCGTTCAGGGGTCCGTGGGCAGCAGGTGACGAACCTCCTACCAACCACGGGGAAGGAGGGTCTGGGGGGGGGGAGAATTCAAAAGTATGAAAGGTACACGTTGTCAGGGGGAGGGACGAACCTGCTTGCTGCACGAAAAAACCTAAAGGGCCCATGGTAGAGGGAAAGTGACTATGCTTACGGAAGGGGGGGGTCTCGTGGGGGACGACCAGAAGGACTACGAGGCACAACGGGATAGAGGAGGGGCGGCCCGTTGGGGTGGGGATGCGAAAGGGACACGCCCCCTAAGAATCAGGTGAGAAACGAAGAGTTCCTGGGGGACCGTTCAAGTATAGGGGGGAAAATTATTCTTACGGAGAAAGAGGTGAAAAGCGGGTGTTGAGGGTATCGTGCACTAGCTTGCTTTCCTGGAGCTCACAGGGACGGGAAAAAGACCTGTAAGGCTTTTGGACGTCAGGTACAGGGGAAAGGGGACAATCGGGAGGACACGCGGGAAAAACTATCTATAAAAAACAATGGCTTCGGTTTCAAATTACGAAAACAAGCGAGGGTCGACAGAGAAAAGACGAGAAAAAGAGAAAAAACAAAAAAAAAGCGACCCAGAGCTCCTTTTACCTCTTTTGACTTCCAAAAGTAATCGGATATCCAGAGAATAAACCCGAAACTCACGCGCCGGAGCGACCGTAAAGAACGTGAAAGAGAAACGGTGTTAGGGCAGCCGGGCACGGACCGGTATACAGAAAGTCAATTGGGACGGGGTTGGATATGTTCCTTACAACCCAATAGCGACGACCCCACCTAGGGGTGCGGGAACAAACGGTTGAAAAAGCTACAGGGGGGGGAAGGCAGGTCGGTCGGTAGCAGGGGGGATGTGAGGAAGGGTCATAAGAAACACTCACTAAAAGGAAAGAAAACGCCAGGGGGGGAAATCGTGAAAAAAGGGCGTACTTCCGTCATCTACTTCTAAAAAACTCGTCGGAAAGAAGGGAGGAATGGCCCTCCTCGGGGGGTTTTACCAGACAAGGGACGAAAACGGGGGGGGGATCAGATCGTGGCGACGAAAAATAAATTTCAACGCCTGGGAAGACGAGCTGCCCGTTCTCCAGAGGGTCATAGAAAGTTCCGGTCCTGGAACGGGGAACGCTAAAGGGGGGACGACAACCCATGGGGGGAAAGAAAAGGAGGCGCAGAAGCCGACCGGCAAAAGGTGAGGGGTCCCAGTGGGGTCAACGTCACCGAGTGCGCCTAGTATCAGGAGCCAGGGAGGAGGAAAAGTAAAAAAGGAAAAAACCGTCGTCGTCGAATCGCCGGGGGGGAGGGGGGTGGGGTTCCTTGGGTGAGAGCAAAACCCGGAAAGTATTGGGAGGGATACGCGGTGAAGCTCAAGAAGAAAGGGGGGAACTAGGAGAAGACACTCCAGGAACTGAAGAAAAAAGTCTGATGGCGTATGGTTCCTTCTGTGGACGCTTCATGACGAACTTTGGTGGGGTTTTCCGGAAATAGTATCATCAGTACAACAAGACCTGGGAGGGAACAGGAGTACTTCTGGGGGGAATTCTCGGCTCGGGTGTGGGTCAGAAAGGGTCTTATTGGGGCAAATGCAAAAGGAAAAAGAAAGGGGAAGGGTCTTGACAACCGAACAAAAAGGGGAAGGTGTCACAGACACAACCCTCACGATGGCACTGAGGCCGTGGTGAAGGCTGAAGAAACGAAACAATTCGGGACGGCACGATCCAAGAAAGGGGGGGGTGAAAGGTCACGGACGATCAAAAACAAAAAAAAGGGAGGAAAAGAAGATGTCTACCTTTGAGACCGCCGAGGAAAGCGTGAGCGACGCAACAAATGGAAGCGGTTACGGGAGGGAAAACCTGAGAGTCATGAGGAAGTTGGCGAAAAAAATTGTAATCTCAACGTGGCGGGCAACAGCCCTCTGTATTTACCGATGGTGAGTCAGCAAAGGAAAGGTCACTTGGGATACGATAATGTACTGCGCATGGAACCATCGGCAAAGAGAAGGGAGAAAAACATAAGAGCCAAAGAGAAAATCAAACAACTGTGCTCGAAAAAGGAAAAGGGGGAGTTTCGCAAAGATAGCAGAGGAGGAGAAAAAAAAACAACGAGCCACCTTACGTGGGGACAAGAGGACCATCACTCCCGGATGTTCTTCCAGTCTACTGGTGGGTGACTTTCGGACTCATCGACGTAAATCCTCGCAACGAGACGGGTGATATAGGGACTCCAGAGGGCTTGATCCGCAAAAAGGAGACTGGCCTTACACAAAAAAAACGCTTTAAAGACAAAGGGAAAGAAAAAAACAACCAACACAAGAAACCGCAGAGCATCAAATTTTGGAAGGAACTCACAGAACCGACTCAAAAAGAACAACCGAGTGGGCCGGGGCGGAAGTTGGGTTCCCGAGCCCTTCCCTGGTAGAAGGGAAAACACCAGTGGGAACGCCAACGCGGAAACCCACTGGGACGCCCCCCAACCCTCTAGGACGCCCCAAACTGAAAAAGGGAGAAAAAAGAAAAAAGAAGGGAAAAAGGAAAAAAATTATGGGTGCTTGACTCTTCCATGGGGTACGGAAAAAGAACAAAGGTAGTAATTAGAATGAACGCAAGGAGACGGGGAAAATCCGATTGCGGTCGGTCCACGCGCAGTGCGCTTGAAACAAGCGTGTGCCACAGACCACACAGCCGGGGGGGAAAGAAACAAAACCGTTATCTCGACGCCCCGACGCGGGGCACTGTCAGACTGCCCCTGGACGGGAAAAGAAACTCGAAGCGACGCATTGTTGACGCCGCGGGGAAAAGATCCCAGTCCTTATTACGACGGAGGGGGTCAAGACCGAAAGAGCTAAAGCTCGAGGCAGGGTAAGAACGACCCTCTCAACCCCTGCCGCCACGAAGGGAGAGTCGGAAGAGTTGCATTCTTCCCCACCGTAGGGGGTGTGCCGAACCGGAGGTCAAAATTGTTACCACTATGAGTCCTGCTCCAATGGGAGCAAAGACTGTCCTAAAAATTCAACCGTCTAGTGCAATCCGGGTTACAGAAACGGGGGGGGGCACTAGGGGGGCAGACTTCTGGCAGGAGCTCTTGTCTCGGGGAGAAGCTCTTCTGGACATAAAGGGAGATGGAAGGTAAATAGGAAACGTAAGTCCCCCTTCTAGCGAAGTGGTACCGGTTCTCTAAAAATAAGAGAGCAGGATACGAAGAAACCCATTAAATTTTGTATGAATTTGGGGGGAAAGGCGAAATTGAGTAAAGAAGAAAGTCAAAACTCGGCGAAGGGTCAAACGTAAGATTTTTCCATAGCCACGGTCGATCGAAAAGCGTCCCAAACAGGGGGGGAATGCCTTCAAGGACTCAGCAGGGAAATCACCAGAAGGGAATAATATGGGCCCGGTCACCGAATCCGAGAACCTATCCCCATAATGGAAAAGTTCTACGTGCCTGTCGACAAGGGGGAAACTCCTGTCCCGTCACGAGTACCCACCCGCCAGAGATCGGAAATTCTAACTCTATTTGGTCGCGCCGCCTCCCAGCACCCCAAGACTTCACGTGGCGGAAGGGGGGGCGACCGCCGCTCCTTGTCAACGCTTCTGTCATCCGAACGGGCCATGGTTCCTTTCCCCCAGAAGAGCAACCATATCCTTACAAAAAAAAAAGAAAATAAAGCCCGCTGTGTCAACGTTCGAGCTTCAAAAGAAGGGGCGGGGAAAACCGCAAGAAGAAAGAGTGTTCGAATGGAAGTAGCAGGAGAAAAAGTCCCCACCGAAAAATCCGGGCATCTTCGACGGACAAGGGGGGAGAAAGGTAGTCGAAAAATTGATCACCTTCAACCTTTCCACTCAAAAAATAAAGAAAACCAAAAAAAGGGGAAAACAGATTAGAACCAGGAGTGGCATTGGCAAACCCCTGGGCGTTTCTGCGGATCGACGAGCTACAAGGCTGAGAGAAAAAAAAATACAACACAAAAACACTTTCCCGCTCAAACGGGTGAAAAAAGGACACGAGTAGCCGAAGAAAGGGTGCGGACGGGGAAAAAGGGAGCGCACGGCCGCGCCTCCCGACCGAGCGTGCAACGGGGGAAAGGTGGTCACGGTAATATGGAATAGGGGGAAAACTAGCAATCTTTCTTCCGACGGTGGCTCAAGATGAAAAACGGCATCAAACCAGGGAAACAAAAAAAAAAGTAGGAAAGAAGCGCCGTTTTGGGGGAAGTAGGAGTTGGGTCGGAGACAGAGGGGAAAAAAAAAAAATTATTGAAAAAACACAGAGACGGGAAAACAGAAAGGGGGGGGGGAATCACAACATCCTGCGCGCGCGGGGGGCCGTGGACGACGGGTAAAAAAAAAAAACACTTAGCCGACGCGCGTGAAGACAGGGGGGGGGGGTCTCATGGGAAAATGAGGAGACAATGTGCGTGCACAAGAACTCGTGAAACAGGGAGTTGAACCCTCCATCGGGGAGGAAACGAAGTAACAGTAGGGAAAAAATCACTGGGGGGGGGGAACCCAGTAGGCGTTGCTTCGGGGGGGCCACCAGGGGGGGGCTGAAACTCAGGGACGCGAGCCCAAGGAAGGAGGGGGGGGGGCAACAAACACTTCAGGCGGGAAGTCCCTTGACGATGGCGTCTGATGACGAAAACTGCTTCTGCAGCAAAAAACGGAAAAAAGGGGGGGAGGAAAAGAACTTTACGGGGGGAGGCGTGACAGGGAGGTTTGTCGGGAGGGGGACGGGACAGCCGCGAAAGCAGCAATCGATGGCCTGCGGCAGAGGGGAAAGGGGGGCGGTGTCTCGGAGAGGGAAAGACGGTCACTTTTTCCCTGGGGGTGGCCCTGCCCTAGGCGAGGCTCAGGGGAAAAAAAGGATACGGTAGGCGGAGGGGGGGGGAAACTTTCAGGGGCGGAAAAACAAGGGGCGGGCGAAACTTCGGAGTTTCATTCGGGAGAACTCGGAAAATCTAAGCCTTTAAAATTGGAAAACTGGAGGGAGCTGGGCGGGAGTTGGAAATGGGAGGGAACTAAAACCAAGAGCGTAAAGAGAGCACAGGGGGGGACTTCGTTCCTTCCTGAAAACAAGAAAGGGGGGAATGGACTCTTCAAAGGCAAGGAGGGACTAAACTTCTAAGGTGGAACGACGGTGGCACATCTATAACTTCGGTGAGGAAAAGGAGATACCCGTACCGAGAGGCCGCGAGCGGAAACCGTCGAGGGGAGGACAGAAAAGGGAGTACAGACCCGAAGTGAAGCCTTTAGAAAAGGCCGTGGGGGGGGTGACGAGGTCGGACGGCACCTGAAGGGGTTTAAAACCCTGCAAGAACCTCGGGGGGGGGAGGGGTGCACGCGGTAGAAAGGAGACAGGGGGAGGAGGGCGGTCCCGGTGAAGCTTAAATATTAGGCAGCTGCCACGGACTAAACTCTCACTACTGGAAAAACGACCGGGGGAAGGGGGGAATCTACAGAGCTCTCGGTCCCTGGAACGTCGGTGAAAG
>Ga0179591_1362498_pt1 | contig 15000 bp, 17 predicted proteins | sample CZOMad2_1_08_16f_FD_182891 | JGI IMG/M metagenome (GOLD analysis project Ga0179591, IMG submission 182891) | Vadose zone soil fungal communities from Angelo Coast Range Reserve, California, USA - CZOMad2_1_08_16fungal (PacBio error correction) | ecosystem: Environmental > Terrestrial > Soil >...
GAATGGAAAAACTAAAAACCAGGGTAAAAAAAATGTCCAAGGCCCGATAACGGACAGATTCAGTCGAAGTCTGATAGTGGGGCGATGGGGCTTTGGTTGATGGTTTTTAATGTACCAGGGGGGGACACTGGGGGAAGAAGATCCAAGACAGGTGCGGCTGACCTCTATCATAAGGTGGGATTTTTTGGGACAGAAAAATCGGTGAAACTCCGGTTAAAACGGTCGGAAAGAGGTAGAGCCTGGGAAACACAAGTGAAAAGACTCCATTGGGAAAATGAAAACTCGAAAAAAAGATATGACAGCGGATTAGAATTTGGGTATAGGGGGGGAAGAGCCTCATACTAGTGGCCGTGCTTAAACAAGGAGGGGCGAAAGAGGGGGGCCGTATCATGAAGGGGAAAATCATCTGGGTGGACGGAAAAAAGGTACGACAATTGACGACATGGAAAGGTTTTAGTTTCGCTCGACATTTGTGGCCGGAGGAAAAAGGAAATGACATATGGAACGGGTACATCTGGGGTCCCATCATTCAAAGAGGAAGGGAAGGAGGATATGGAAGGCCGAGCGGCCAGTTGGGAAAAGATGGAGGCAAAGGCCCAGTAGCGGCGGGAAATAAAGAGAAAGAGTAAGAAGGAAGCAGTTTTGGGTCTTTTCCCACTAAGGGGCCTGGGGAAAAAAGGCCCAAAAGGGGGGTAGCTGTGAAAAAAAGAAAAGGAGGAAGGGTCTCCAGACTGGTAGTACAAATGAGGAATTGCCGACGACAGTGTCGGTAAAAATGGCGTGAACCGGAAGGCGTGGAGCAGTTACGTCCCTCGCCAGGGGGGGGGAAGCCTTGGCCCTCCAGGCTGTTTTTGAGGAGGGAGGTGAGAAACTTAAGCCATGTGTCCCTGACTTGTCCCGGGAAAAGCGCCGGGGGGGGGGGGGGAGCTCAATGCTAACGCGCAAAAGTGGAGAAAAAATTAACGGAATGTTTCAGAGGGGGTGAATTTTTAATCGCTCCGGAACGGGGGGGGGTTTGTCCGGGAATTTTCGGTCCCGTGAAATATAAATATCTTAATAGTCCATTGCCGAGGGGACCAATTACCCGGCCCTAACGGTCCTTACCATTACGGAACAAACCAGCGGAAAAGATAGAAATAAAAAAACTGGAACGGGTCTTCGGTTTTTTTACGTGTAGATCCGGGGGGGGACCGAGGTGAAAGCACTACTATGGAAGCAATCTGTTGACCAAAAATTTAACAATAAAAATATGACGGGCGAGCCTTCACCTTCCAAGAAATATTTTTCACCTTCGCATGAGTATCTAACAAAAAAAAACGGTAGTAAAAGGGGATGATCTAGGACACTGGAAACATTGGAACGTGGAAGGGCAGCACGTCATGTGGTAAACTCGTTTGGTAAAGGTCATTCGTATGTTCAACTAAAGGAGGGAGGTTCCGTGTATAGCAGAGCTCAAGCAGACACGAAGTGGGGGAAAAAAATGTAAAACAAAAATCGGCATCCTGACTTCGATGAGCTTCATCTTCCTCGTGGGGTGACGTAAGGGTGAAGAAAGTAGTGCCGGAATTGGGCAATTCCGATTAGGTGAAAAGACAAAAAGATGAGGAAAAAAAAAACGACTTCCGAAAATGCGTCGCCCCCCAGAAAGTTTCGCAGACCAGGGGGAATGGCCCTCCTCTAAAAATTCCCGAGAGTTGGAAACGTTGGGGAGTTGTGGGTGGAAAAGGCGAACAATTTCCAGTGGGTCGGAAAGCAGGAACCCAGGAGGTTAATATGGGCACTCACGAAAAAAAAAAAGGAAACGGGTGGAAAGCCGGAAAACTTAATACTTGACGACAAGTGAGACCAAAGAGAGGGGTGGGCCCGACTACATCGGGCACCGAAAAAGGGTGGAAGAGAAAGAATCATCTCCAGTTTTGGAAATACAGAAGATGAAAGGGAAGGGATTATAACAGGTTTCCACCCATCAAACACAACAAAATTGGGGGGGACAGGTGTGGGTGGGGGAAAAAGGCCACCGTTTGGCCACCGACCAGAAAAAAAAAGCTTCGGCCAGTTAATTGTAGAGCCTCGAGTCCAAATTTATTGGGCCGATCACACAGGCGAGGGAGATGAATACCCTTTCTGCGTTGCCGAACATAGAGAGCAGAAGCAAGAGAGTGTGAGAGCAAATGAAGAGAAGTTCATTTACAAAGAAGTCGATGGGTAGGGAATGGGGGAATTCCGCGGGCCTATTCCTTTAATTGTGCGGGGGCTCACAGGACCCAAAAATCGGGCGGCCCGCCAAACGAAAAACATGGGGAATCTTGAAACGAAGTCCTGAAGAGCAAAATCTTTCACCTTAACTAATTAACAAATACCATCGAAAGCTGTAGCCAAGGGTCCACATAAAGTTAACTACAAGGGAGGATTAAACAAAAAGGGGGCAAGAAAGGAATCGACTGTTCATCTGTCATTCCGTTCTCTTAAACAAGGGGGCTTGAGGGTGACGCAATGGAGGCGAGCTCTAACAAAGGAGGAGCCTTTAAGAATTAGGATGGGGGGGAGAGGCCAAAGAGGATGGTAACCTCTTTCCATTCCCCAAACTCTTCTGTATCAGGTCCAGGGAGCCGAGCTGGCACCCCACAGGAAACAAAAGAACAACCCCTTATCTCGGGAACATTTCCGCCTGACTGAGAGGAAACGAGGAAGAAAGTCGGAAACGTTAACACTTTTTTTTCCTCATGTAAAATGAATTGGGGGGGCAGCATTCTGTCCCCCAGAAAAAAAACTGAGTGGCCCAGGAATTTCGTCTAATCGGAAAGGGAGGAGGGGGGGTATCAGGGAAAAGGAAAAAAGCCCAACAAAAGCCCCTTCGAGCTCTCGGTACTTCCAGTGCGGGGCATGAAGAAGGAGAGGGTTTTGAGAGGGGGAGCAAAGGAGAGGAAGCACGAGAATTAAGCGTGAGCACGCGAAAAAAGAAATGAATAGAAAAAAAAGGGGGGATCAGGAGGCCTACAATCTTGGCGTTTTATGCTGCAAGGGAGCGGGAGAGATGATGCTGTAAGGGAACAGGAAAGTAGGCCCCTCCACCCCAGGTCACCAAAAACAAACCGCGCAAAAGAGTGAAGGGGGGGGGGGGGAAAGATGGGGAATATCAAAAGGTCAATATTTTTCTATGTCAAGTCAGGACAGGAGAGTATTGTATAGAGCGATGACAAGTGAAACTGACACCGAGTCGGGGAAAAAACAATACGTACAAGACAACTTCCAGTTAAGAGAAAAAAAAAAAAAGGACAAGGAAAAAGAATTCTCGAGAGTAGCAACTCCTCTCATGATTCCTGGATGTGGCGCCAGCGAGAAAAAGAAAGAAAAGGTGGCATTTTAGAAAAAAGAAGGATGGGGGGAATCAATCATATCACTAGGATCAAGGGATCCCATACTTGGCTGTCCTGATTCCAAAAGAAAAAAAGAGAAAGGGAAAAAAGAGGGGGTCTCTAACAACGTATTATGAGGAAAGAATATCCGATTCCCTGTCTAGGGGGGGGATGGGGACCTGACTCAGACATCAAACACTTGAACAAGGCTGGATCGGGGAATTGATAAGGGAGGATGAGTATGAAGGACAAATGGGGAAGCCAAACATGAGGGAGGGTGAGCAGAGGGGAAACGGAAAGCAGGTCAGGTGATGAGAGGTTGCCACATAACTATAATGAAATGTTCCGGTGTTTTTGAGAGGAAGGTCCCGACGGGGGAAAGGGGTGGTAGGGACAAAGGTTCGGTTCCCTGCCCTCTGGTTCCAGAAAAAGAGGGATCATGCAGGGGACGTCGTCAGAGAAAAAATAATCGCCAGTCCAAAGTTATTCCACATCTCCCGTCTCAGGGTAAAAAGGTAAAGAAGGGTCACAATGAAGACAACAAGCCGAGACCAACTTATGCGGTGGGTACTGAACTTGGGGGGGAGGGTGGAGCGGGGAAGGGGGGGATCTGTGAGACTGACGATCACGATCGATCCCTCTCCCAGAAGAGAAAACGCCCCGGGGGGTAATCGGGGAGACGGAAAAGGGGTTTTCTTGAAGATTCGCAGGGGTGGTCGCGTGAAGAACAGCCTTAATTGGGTTCCTGCGTGAACAACAGATTACAAGTGCCGAGAGGAAATTTCATCGTTCTTGAAAGACAATTATAGAAAAAAATGCTAGAAAAGGTGCAGGGCAGGGGGGGGGGCTTCTGGAGGGCCGAGCACAAATCCGCGGAAACGATCAGACAGAGAAAAATGGAGGTCACACGACCGTTGGTGGCAAGGTTACATGGTGAATCAACAAAGGGGAGGTAAACAAAGGGAAAATTGGCAACCGTCCAGCGTTAACTTGTTATCCGAGGAAAGCTAGGGGACGGCGTGTCGAGGAGTAGGAATGGGTACGAGGAGAGGTGTTGCTTGTGGGGGGAAATCTGGGGGAATGTACGCCACGACGATTCAGCAGCGGTGGGGGGAACACGGGTCCCCTTGCTCCCCTCCAGTGACGAAGGCAATCGGGAGCGGTCAAGGTTAAGGGTTCCCCCCGATGGCTTGTCAACTCAAAGTATTTACGGACCCAGGTTGGCAGAGCCGAATGGAAGCGGACCGCGTCGTTCCTTTTATGTACTGAGTCGGAGAAAAACGCCGGGAGTATAGAAAGAGGTGGCCGGGGAGGCAACTGAGAAGTAGTTGGGGAAAAAACTCGTTGCCGTTGAAAAGCGGTCGGCAGACGATCCCCTTGCACGGAAGGCGAAGGGGTTGTGGAGAGTGTGGGGGGATAAGAGGGGGGTGTCTTCGGCATCCCAGAATGCCCTATTAGCAACGAGGGGCAGCAGCGTCACACTAATCTTGGGAAGAGAGTCCTTTTCGGGCTTCTGAAAAGAAAAGGAAACGGGGGGAGGTGCGAAGAAGTCTACTTTTTAGCGGAATCGCATCTCGGTGGCCGCTGGAACTCACTCCCTTGAAAAAGAATAAACGGGACCAATTGGGGTTTTTCTGGGGGGGTCAAAAAACCTTTGCCTTTTGACCGCCAAAGAGGGGAGGGGGTTGAAAAGAAAAAACTAAATCAAGGCGGCCCTGGGTCGTAAATTAAGTGGCCGTCGCGGGAAAAGGGTCGGCCTAATGCACCAACAGAACAGCGGTGGGAAGGGGGAAGTGACTGTCAATCCCGTGGACTTCTTCCCAACGGTCGTTTAGACGGCTCGGAGGAGGGGAATACGCCCAAAATGGTTCTGCGTGAAAAAAAAAACGAGGCCAAGAGTGAGGGTTCACTGCCGCACCTAGAAGCGCTAGGAATTGGAGTGACGAAGTGAAGGGGAGAATATCCGGAAATGGGGGGGTGTCTAGGGAGTTGGAGGGAACCGTAAGCATGAGAGTGTTAGATCATAAACCCTTTCCTCCGGCCGAACGCAAAAGACACAACAGTGAGAACGGGAACATACTTGGTCAAACCCACGAGAAGCGAAGAGATCATCGACTCTCCAAGATAAGTCACGATGACGTTGAAGTTGGGGTCCCTCAGGTTGCTGAAAAAGTGTCTTTGCCCAAAAAAGTGGAAGATAAGGAAAGAAGGGAACACATCATTTGGGTTTACCAAGAAACTCAGGACGGGGCAGAACTGACCGAGAAAAGAAAGGAGGCGAGACATTAAAAAATCTTGTTAAAAGCTAATAGCAATCGCTCACATCAACACTGTCGTATTAAACCTATATCGGATAGCGAACTTCTGGAAACATGGAAAGTTGACGAAGGACTAGCCCAAGTAAAAAAGAAAATCGTGAAGGGGGTACAGTCAATGCTTCTTGGGATGATGTCTTCAAGGAAGGAAACCTCGGTAGGCACGTCAGAAAGAAAGGGAAGTCGAACAGAGGGCAAAACAAACGCCCCCTCCCCTGATATGAAAGAGGCGCGGCTTAAGATTTGGGGCGTAATGGCAGGGAGAAAGGTCGAAAAGGGGTATTGGCGTAAAACCAGAAACGGGAGCAAATGCATGCTGTGCTGTCCGAAAGGTCGTCGGCCCAAACCAAGACGGGTAGGGGCGCGCTCAAAAAATGATCAAAAAAAGAGAAGAGTTTGAAGCCCCGGGTTCTGCGGTGGAAAATGAAAACCCAGTTTCCGCGTTGGGGCACCACGCAGACAAAAAAGGGGGGAGGAAGGCCAGGAAAGCAAAACAAAAAGAGGCCAATGCAGTCAAGGGGCTAGGATTTGACCACTCCAACCGGATCCCGGTGGGGGCACAATAGGCGCCGGGGAAGGGGCCAGGAGCCCGAGAGAATTGGGAAAGAAAAAAGAGCACCCTGGTCTCAGTCTGAAAAAAAACCGCCACCAGCAGATGGCTTGCAAAAACGGCCACCGTGACAAATCCAAAAAAAACTGCGGCCGGCCGGTTCTCCCACGGATCCGGTGGAAGATTCCCTCGAGTACAGATGCGCGACCCGGTTCGCCAATATTTCCTGAATGCGGGGTAACGCAAGCTGGAAGGAAGGAAAGACGCGGATGATGAAGGGGTTTAAAGAGTGGGGTACTCTGCGGGAACGAGTTGCCGAAAGAGTCCTTGGCTTTGATACGACACCCATCGCGTGACCGCCAAACTCACACAAAGGAAAACCAACTTAGAAGTCCGGGGGTTTCTGACCTCACGGCCAACGCTCACCGGAGGGCAACTGCAACGAATCCAACTCCGGACTAGTTGGAAGACCCCCCTCGACGCTAAGAAAATGGCTATCCAAACTGGGTCAAGAAAATATCGACAGGGGGGGTGATCTTCATAGTCTGAGTCTAAACCAAGAGGGTACGAGTTCATCACGGAGTGGGGCAAAAGAGCAAAAATCGGACAAGTCCTCGGAAAAAAAAGGAAGGGGCTCGTCACTCGAGATTGTCCTGCGAAAAAACGTCTTGAAAAACCACCCGGGGCTGATCAGGACTGGGCCATTGGAAACCCCTCGGAAAAAACAAAAAGGAGCCTCGTCACCAATTTTCCTCGACCTCTTATAATCTGATAGCCTAGGGTACAAGTGTTGACCGTTTGGGAATTTTTTTGACGCTGGTTTAAGCATTTTTTGTCTGGCAGAGACCTGCTCCCTGCAGGCGAGGGGGGAATGACAGGTTCTGCCTGGCCCTGACGCGCTGAGGGGGATCGTACCCAAGAAAAGCACAAAACAAGGCGGATGCTCTGCCTGTCCCATGGCTGGGGAAAGCCTAGTACTTATCTGAAACTGGAAACGGGAGAAGAAAAAAAATGGGGGAATGGAGCACGCGAAAAAAAATAACGAGGTCATCTCCCCCAGACACCAAAGAGGGGGTGACTCGCGGGGGCTGATCTGAGTTATCCCTTCCGTCTAACAGATTCCCGGAGGACAAAGCCCCACCCCAGATTCACCACGAAAACATGACAAACCCAAGAAGGAGTACCGGAGGGTGCCGAGGGGTTCACGTGGTCAAATTTAGTGGAAGGAAGGAAATAGACCGCGATTTCTGATCTGAGAACGTACACGTGCCTCTTAAGTATTTGTTTAACACAAAAATGTGAAGGACGGGGGCCTAAAAAAACCCCTCGTCGATCAATCACAAACAAGGGAAACTTAAGATTCTCGTCAGTATTTTCCATCTCGAGTCAGGGAGGGGGGGGGCATGCCACGAGCGGGAACTCCAGTGTTTCCATTGGAAAAAAGAAATTTTGTTCCCTCCGCAGACAGCGAAGATCGGAGGGAGGCACAGCGCAGGTGACGTTTGGACTGGAGCAACAAGCAAAAAAAGTTAAGGGGATCTAGGCTCAGGGAGGGGAGGAGAGGAACGGCTCTGTGTTGCTTGGGCTGATCGACCGTCACACTTCACGGAGAGAAATGCTGATCCTTTAAGAAAGAGATGAAATAAGAGATAGGGAATTTCAACTGAACCAGTGCCTGGAAATTCAAAAAAACTTCATGGAGGGTGCGAGAGGTTGCCATACGATCTATTGTAATGGCCTGTGTGTTGGGCGCCGTCGACGAGGGGCCATTTAAAAGGGGGCAAACACGGGGCTGCCTTCTGTTTGTTTCCCATAAAACGGTGTTCGCTGCAAGTACGAAGGAGCAAGGGGGGGGGGAAGTAGGAACAAGGTCGCAAAGGTCTACGGGAATGGCACATCCAGGAAGAGGGGAAGTTTTTCCGTTAGGAGCCGAGGTGGGGGTGTGGTAAACCGACTGTCTGTGGTGTGGAAATTGCTGAGGCGGGTTTGGGTCGCCTGGGTCCTGTGGAAAGGTGAGGTGTTTAGGGTACTCGAGAGCGACGGACCGGATACGAAACAGAGAACAACCCCATCCGAAAAACGGGGTGGTCGGGTACGGAGCTCGAGTGTAATGCCAGGGGAGAAAAAAGGGCAGTTTTTTTCGCGGGGGCGACCCGCTACATTTTTCGGGAGACAAAAGCTGAAGGCCTCGAGAAAAGGAATCGGTCCGCGCGCGCCGCGTGTCGAGAGAAGCTAAAGGCGCGGTTGGTTCAATTCTGGCCTGGTAGCACGATCATCCACGCTGAATCAGGGCCAGAAAGAGAGGAGGCACGACGTCCGTTGGGGGAAGTTTACAGCAGGAAACAAGAAGGTGAACCAGCGGAAAAAAAACCGTGCCCGGACAGCGGTATGTAGGCGATCAAAGGCGGCTATGAGGGAGGGGAATAAAGGGTGCGAATGATCAGGGTTTCGGGGGGGGGGGGACCCGAGGGGTGCTTTTAGCACTGTCCAAAGAAAGACGCACGTTGGCCAGACGGTGCCCGCGCTTCCCGCTGACGATCAATCTAGGGAAAAACGCACGGCTTGAACGGAGGCCGAGAGAGCTGACACCGGGAGAAAAGAGGTAGTGTGTTTTCACCGGAAAAAGGACCGTACCCTCTTCGTTAATCCTGGAAAAAAGGGGAGCAGGGGGGAAAAGAGGCCGCGGGTGAGGGGACTATTTTGACAGTAAAAATGGCTGCGGAGTTGGGGCATTCTCGTTGCCGTTCCTGTATCGGGGGGGTGGCCGCCGAGGGCAACCGACGACGTCGGGGGGGGGAGGTGTTCGGGAGCGGGATGGGTTAGTAAAGCGCCAATGCCCAGGCCATCGGCAAAGCTTTCAGAAAGTGTAACCAATCGCGGGCGGTAAACACTAGGGGCGGGGGGGGGGGAGTGGTGCCTTCCACGCTCGGCGAGTGCGGCAAAGATTGCCAAGGGCTCGTGGACATCGATCGCGGGGGCCGGAGGCAAGAAATGAACCGAGGTTATAAAATGCAAAAAAGTTTTTTTCTGGAGGGTTTGGCCACCCGTTCAGTCCGAAGTGCGTGGTTTTGGAAGGAAAGAAAAGGAAGTAAGGGGAGCGCTGGAGTAGAAAAAGGTCGGGGAAGTCGGGGAACTTCTGGTCCTATTCGTAAAAACCGGGGGCCAAAGAGTTGGAAAGGGCGTGCCGCTTGACGGCCAGTTAACACGGCTGTTTCATCGCGTTAGCCATGACCTCCACCAGGGGGGAGGGGTCGGGGAGGAAAACCAACGCAGGGAAAAGGAGCTGGGGGACAACAACAGAAAATACATAAGGGAAGTGGCAAGCGGCGTTAAGATTTGGTACGGGACACTGAAAAGAGGGGGTGGGGCGAAGCAATGTTCTGGGGGCGCTTGACTGTGGGAAGCTGAAAGAATTGGTTCAAACTTTCCCGTAGCGGCATTGAATCACCACGGGGTTGGTGACAAATAATTAACCAAAAGATTAAGAAATCTAAATAATCACACGCAAAACAGGGGAAGGGATGGGCGGGTGGTGGGTTGGAACATGGAAGGAGAACTTATTCTGGCGCCTACCATTGTCAGAGACCTATGGAAAGCATCCTTTGAACCAAAAACTGAAGATTTACAAGGGAAGAGACGGTAAGACAGCGGGAGAGAACTTCCGACCCTTCACTTTGGTTCACAGAAGTTCGCTATGACTTCAACAAACTTAGGTGAAAAGGAAAAAAGAGGCTAAATGCTGGAAAAAGGTGAAAGGGGTGGCTTGGTACGCCAGGGGTCTAAGGGACTTTACTTGTTTTAAGAATTCTTGCGGTGTGACAAAGATGGAGTGCCATAGTAGGTGCACTTGTCATGAAATTACAAAGGGCCACAAGAAAACAAAAAAGAGAACTCGGCAATCCTGGCCTACCCTATTATATTTCAGGCTTCCGACGGGTGACGTAAGCGTCGAGAAAGGGATGACGGTTACTTTCAACCAGGAAAAGGGTCTTCCAATGGCATTCTTATATAGCGCCGAAATGAGAGGGGACCGAACCCAAGAAGGGGCGCCGCTAGCAATTCAGGTCAACCAGACGATCCCTCCAAGAGTATTTTCCTCAAGTTGCGGCAGTGGGGAGAAAAGCTAAAAATTTGAAGCGGGGGACTGGACGCCAATACAAAAGGACTTTAAACCGCCGAGAAAAAACCTGGTGATTCATGGTCCTGACAAGCTTAGGTCTAAGGCCAACAGCGGCTGACCTGTTTCACAGGGCAAGCGGAAAGGGAAAGTGCCGGCAAGACTACATTTGGACTATACCAGGAGGGGGGACCGAAGTCTTGGACTGTTTCATAGAAAGAAGAGGGGAGGGCCTTGCAAAAAAGTGAAAACCGGGTTGGCCCTGACAGTAAAAAACGAGTGATTGCTGGAATCACTCGGCTAAGGGGGAGGGCTCCCAGATTGAGGGATGACTCCAGTTCATTCTCAAGGAAGACGTAGGTGAGAAAGCCGAGAGTTGAAGGGAAAGGACTTACGAAATGTGGTTGGAGAACAATCGTAGGGGAACGCTGGGCATGGCCGCGTTGCCTAAGTTCTGGAAATGGGGGGAGGAAACACCCATCGCGAAGGAGAAAAAAAAGAAATCCCCCCGCGTAAAGGGGTTGCAAATGTGAAAGCCAACCAGGCGGCAACGCTAACCGCGGGCAACAGTCAAAAAGTGCCACTCACGATGGAAAAAAAGGGCGGAAAATACGCCTAACTACGTCTATTCAGATGAGGGGCAATAGTTCATGAAGGATTTCGAGACTTCATGGTCCCTTCTATTCAAACAAAACGGTGTCAGGTGGAAAAGGTGTGGCAAAGAAGTAGGTCTAAAATCCACGAGTACTAAAAAAAAAAAGATGGTGGCACGCTCAGAGGGGGACCTCGTGAAACAGTCTTGCAAAAAAAATCTTCGTAAGTCTGGAAGGGGCAAAGGTCGACCCGGACAGGCCAACCCGAAAAAAACCCCTGATCTCGGGTCACAGGTCCTCTACAAAAGCGGGAAGGAATGGGGGGAAGGCCCTCGGCAAAGGAAGAAGGGACTGTGGGGTTTAAACTTGTGGCTCATGAATGGTTGGGGCCAGTAAAAACCTCTGGTGAGACTGTCAAAACGGGGGGCGCGAAGGGGAGACTACGTCAAGCGGATAGTGAGTCAAAGGCCAGGCCCCAAACCTTGAGGAAAAGGACTTCAGGTTAGGGGGTCCATCGATTAACGATCGCCTTTGCAAAACGGGGGAAACGAAAAGGAGCGTATCGAAAAAAGCGAGGCAAGAATCGACCCCCCCGGGTCAATATATCAACGCTCTGTGGACGTGTTTTTTTTGAGGAGACAGGTGAAAGATGGCTGAGTTATCCTTTGAAAACAGATCCCTTCTAAGATACCAATATTCACCAAGAACCATGCGGAACCGAAAGAGAGTACCGGAGGGTAATGAGTCTCAAAACTTCTGATGTGGCCGAAGCAGGATTCTTAGCGAAGAAAAAGTAAACGGCAAGAACAAGAGTTTGGAAAACTTGGTGAAACAACCAATGGTCCTTAAAACACTTTTACAGAGTAACTCGTCGAAAAGGATCAACCAACCAAGGGGACTTACAAAGAGGACGAGAGGAATGGCAACCTCTCCGCACCACAAGTCTGGGAATAGGAACTGGAAAGACACCAACTGGGTAAGTAAATATGCGTATTTGTCCGGAAAGTACGTCCAAAAGGCACAGCCGGGAGGTGACTGAGTAAAAGACCAAGCACAGAGCAAGCGAAGAAGAGGAAACAACAGGAGGAATGTAAAATATAGTCCAACCATAAAGGGGGAGGGTCTAAGACGAACGTCACCGCACAAGGCGGGGATCGAATGCTGGGTCCTTTGTCTTCGGACGGATGAAAAAAAACATTTTCAGACCGCTTGGGAAGCGGGGGACCGCGCTGGCAATGCCAAGCAGAAAATCTTATGTGCAGAGAAGGGGGGGCAAGCCAGAGTAGAATCTTTGTAAGGTGGCCTTTGGTGTGATCGAATAGTATTGGTCCGGGTGTGGGGAAAACTCGAAGAAGTATAGGTTTTTTCCACAAATCTGTTAGCCGAAGGCTTAGAAGAGACAAATCAAGGTGACGTGCAACAAAAAACAATTGTCCAAAGGTTGATACGTTAAAATAAGGCACCCCTCCCTTTCACGCAGGGATCTGTTTGGGACGAGGGGTCAAGGGTGAGGGTGGGTGACTACGGGATCTGTGAGAAAAGTAAGATAACTCAGAACTCTCAACTCAAACCGCCAACGGAAGGATCGCGAAAGACGGACAGGGTTGTCGATTTACGGCTTTTTTTTGAGGGGTTGGCTCCCGCTACATGGGGTGTTGGGGGGGGAGTCGTGCCTCGGCTGTCCTGTAGAGCGGAAATGAAGACTCTGGCCGACATACAGGGAAAGAGCATGACTGGTCGGCGGTTTGGGGAGGGCCAAAGGATCGAGATGGCGAAAAACGCTGACGAGGAAAGGACAGACCTGGGAGGAAAAGTTTTTCTGTGGCAAGAAAAGGAGGGCAGCCCAAAATGCATTTTCTAGCGGAAACCATTTCCACAAAAAACCTCCATCGGGGAGTACCGGAGAGGAGACAGCGGGGAGGAAGGGGGTCGAGGGGGGAAATGGGGACGGAGATCTGGTCAGGTGTGGCGGCGTTGGGAAGGGCGGAAACGATAAGAATATGTTTTTTGAAGGAATGCACAAGAGGAGGACCCGCCAGGGTGGACGAAGAAGGAAAAACGGACGCCGCTTTCTTGTCCGGAAAAGCTCAGCCGGGAGCACCTCGTACACTAGTTGTGTCCAGGGGACCTCCAACGAAGAAAGAAGAGGAAAAAAAAGGAGGGGCAAAAAAGAGGAGGTCTGTAATGAAATACGAGGCAAAGGAGGTCCGAGACGAGGTGGAAGGTCCCAACCAGCAGGGTTGGGCCTTCTCTTTGCAACGTTGAACCGGGGTAAAAAAGTTTTACGAGAATTAAGGAACTGGAAGGGGAGGGGAGGTTTGGGCGTCGCGATGGTTTCAAGTCCTCTGAACAAGCCAGGCCATCTTACGTTGAGAAGGCAGCAAAGCGTCAAAAAATCCGGAGGGCGGACAAACCTCAGAATGAGGGCTCGACGGATTTCAACGGCTCGGCGTGCGAAGAGTTCGTCGGCTGCCAGTGCTCCGGCCCGATGGGAAGGCCAAGAGGGGCAAAATTAACTCAAGGACAAGGAAGAAACCAGTCTCCTATTTGATTGGAGTTGGACGGGCCCGGTGAATCAATTCCCGCATGTTGTATAGGGGGTTTGGGAATGACAGGAGAAGAAGGAGCGGCCTGGTCGAGAAAACAATTGGGAAGGGGGACCGAGCGTTCCCAATTCAACCGATGCGGGCACAACCGGGCGAGCTGTTTGGGGGGGGGTGAAAATAACGAGTTCATCAGTTACGGCAGGGGACCCAGGGGGAGGGTTGGGGAGGGTGTCGGTACTCCCCCCCGACAGTGAAACGGACACGATTGGAAAGTGTGAATCTTTCTTCCCAATTCACAGGACAGGGGGAAATCAACGGATGAGGAGAGTTGAAGTGGGACATTGTGCTCGGGTTCCTGTCAGTCCCACCTTGTGGAAGGAGGAAATATTGGGGTGGGGAATGGGGGCCGGGAAGGAGCACTGCGCTTTTGTCGTCCAACCAAAACAGTGTCATCACGCTTCCAAATCCAAAGGCCACCACGACCGCTCGGGGAACATTCCTCCGCACTGGAGGGAGAGAATCATTCCCTCAGGATGAAGGATCTGGGGGTTGAGTGTTGTGTTTCCTCGTTCGATGAGGCGGGTAATGCCGGTGCACGACAGGGGGAACGATTTCATCCTTGAAACAGAAGTCAGACTGTTACCACTAACTCTGAAACATGGATCGGGAGAGGACCTGAACATAACCGGGGACAGAACTTTTTTCCGAAGGTCTATATCTCCAGAAGGGGAGAGGATTGCGAACTTCTGACAATTGTAAAAGGGGGCGTAAAGTTAAGAGAGAAACCGAAGGGTTCTGTACTGAAGGGTGTGTGAAGACAGTAAAGGGCAGGGACAAAGGATTTCGTGCCATCCGGAAGCCAAATAGGTCGGGGCACGCAGACAAGAGAAAAAAGGGACACAATGCCCAAATAGTAAAGATTAAAATAAGATTCGCGGCTTCTCTTTGTGTGACTTTATGTAAGAAATAACAGGGACCGGGGTAGGCGGCAAAGGGGAGGAGGGAACGGTGTTTACGTAAGCCAAAATATGCTGAAAGAGGAAGCGCCGAAAAACATTTCTTCACCCCCCAAAAGATGGGTGGAGACGCACTGACCCGGCATGACCGGAAGGGGAAAATTTACGCGATTAGGTCCTCACTGTTTGCCGTTTTCATAAAACCGAAACCAATGGGGGGAAAGGGGAAGTAAAAACGCAGAACCCTCGGAAGGGAAGAGGAATGACTACAAACCGTGGACGGGGAGGAACAAGGCGGCGCTTAAAGTACGGGACAGATCAAAGAGTAATGGCCAGGGGCCGAGAGAGGGGTAACCGCAGGGGAAAAGGGAAAGCCGGCACTCAATTTGGAAACCGAAGAAGCCTTGGTGAATCAAATGGGGAGTTTTCAAAAAAAACACTCACCTTGCTGGCAAAAAAGGAAAATGAAAAATCGAGAAAAAACGCGGCCCTTCTACTACCCTCGGAGAATTAAGTGGGGAAAAAGCGTAAAAAGAACGTCGATGAAGGGGGGACCCTGCAGCCGTA
>Ga0179591_1280158_pt1 | contig 14999 bp, 17 predicted proteins | sample CZOMad2_1_08_16f_FD_182891 | JGI IMG/M metagenome (GOLD analysis project Ga0179591, IMG submission 182891) | Vadose zone soil fungal communities from Angelo Coast Range Reserve, California, USA - CZOMad2_1_08_16fungal (PacBio error correction) | ecosystem: Environmental > Terrestrial > Soil >...
GCGGGGGGGGATTGGGGGGGATAAGGGGCTTCGGGGACGATGACGGGGGGAGGGGGAGGGGAGAGGGGGGGGGAGAAAGAGGGGGAGGGGTGACGTGGGGGGTGGGGGGGTCGGGGTTTGTAGTGTCGGAGAGGTGGGTAACGGGTCTCGGTGCGGAGAGGAGTGGGGGGGTGTAGGGGTAAAGGGGAGTGTAGGAGGGGCGCCTCTCGTCTCAGAGCAAAGACGACGTTTTCCCTTTCCTAATCGGGATGTCTGCAAGGAACCTAGGCCTTGTTCGGAATCAGGGACGCTGCTTGGAGAAGGGGGAAAAATACGGAATATAGCATAGGTTGAAAAAAGGGGAGTGAGGAGGATTCCTTCTACCATTCGGGTTGTTTCATTCGTGGGTGGGATGAGAGGGGAAGAACAACCCCGGAAAGAAAAGAGATGGCGTTTAGGGTCAAAGAGACAAGTGCAACTGGGAAATCACAGAAGATACAGGAGAGAAAACAAGGGGGAACCGAACGAACGAAGGTGCCGGGTCCCGTCAAGTGCTGCATACCTAAGTAAGGGAAAAATAAGTCCTGAAGAAGGGAATCACAACTTTGAATCGGGGCGTGAGTGATACGTTTGGACCTTGAAGGCCTGATCCGACCGTCAAACCGTGAATAAGGGGAAAAGTAAAGAAGGAAAAAAAAGGGACCCCATTAAAGAAAAGGGCCCTGACCGCCAGATGGTTCTTGGAAAAAAAGCTGAAGATCAGTCCAAGGTCATAAAGAATCCGCCCATCAGAGAGGCCAAACTGAAAAAGGGAAAAGGGTGAAGGAAGCAGGGAGGAAAGACTCCTTGATGCATCGAAAAGAAAAGGGGGCGCGTGCGGGTTGCCATCGGGGGAAGGGTGAGACAGACTCTTCAGATCGTGAACGGGGGGAAAAACTTAAGACCGAGCGCACCGCGGAAAAGAAAGGCGGGCCGAGAGCCAGATTGAAGAGATCCTCACGTAAAAAAAAAAAAAAGACGATGTGGGGCCGCGAAAGAGAGAGAAGCTGTTGACCTGCAGAGTTGATTGGTAAAGAGAGGCATCGGGGAAACTTGGTGGTCGAAGAACCCCTAACTGCAAGGGGGGTGCTCGTGAACTGCAACGACTGCGCAGGCAAGAGTCTCGCCCAGGATAGCGAAGGTGCAGGCATAAGCTTTCAAAAGGAATGAGAAAAAGGGGGGGACTAAGAAAAATAGACTGGGAAGCCGCTCAGTCAAGTTAGAAAACAATACTGTCACGGCACATCGCATTGTCGTATACTAAATAAAAAAGGGGAAAGCCGAAAAAAAGAAAAAGGGAGGAGAGGGTCTCCCGATCAGGGAGGGCATCTTCACACAACCCTTAGGGGGGGGATCTCGAACCCACATGTGCTCTTGTCTTGAGACTGGTGATGGAAGGTCTGATTCGATAAAAGAACTCCGGAGAAATGGAGAGTGAAACCGCGGCAAACATGTCTTGCAAGGGGGGTGAAAGGACATCTCCTGCTTGGGGGAGGAGAAGCAGCCCCTCGCGAGTCATAATTAACTCAAACCTGAAAAAAAAAAAAAAAAGCCCTTGAAAGGCTCATGGCAAGAAATAAAAGGTCTTTCTGGACAGGGGAGGAGAATCCTCGAGCAAGACATCCAGAGGGATCAATGTGTCACGTTTCTGGCGGACTATCTCGGGAGGAATGCAAAAAAAGGAAGGACTTCACGAACCGTCTGTGAGGGAGAAAAAGGGATCGGAATTCAGAGCAAAAATAGAAAATCTTTCTGTCTCACCACGGGATTAAGGCAACCCGTTAAGTGCTGAAGAAGGGCGCACCAGGCATTCAAGGGGAGGGCAGCCAAGTAGATACGAAGGGATTTCGGGAAAAATCCGTCAGACGAAAGGGGAGGGCCGGATATCATCCCGGGGCCTTGTCGAGGTTGGAGAGGAAGGAAGGCGATCCAGCAGAGAAAGGGGGGAAATCGGGTTGGAGATGAATCGCGGATGACTAGATCAAATACCAAAAAAAGGGCCCAGAGAAAAGAAGATACAAAGTGTGTTTCCCGGAAGCCGGGGGGAAATATTTGATTCCAAAGAATTTAGTAATGTCTCGGCCCCGAGGAGATTAAGGGTGAAGGGAGACAGTAGGCAAAAAGGCTGAAGGAAGGGCAAGCGGGCGTCCGGGGGCTGTTGGCGGAGGAATTCGAAGGAGCGGGGAGATTCATACCGTCGAGTACTTTCACCTGATATTGAAACGGTTGCCGGCGTCATTTTCATAAAGTTTGCCTGCAACGGCCGTTAGGAAGGGGGGGAGCTTCCCGGTCGTCGATAAAAAAAACCTACCAATGCTAGGAACAGGTAGGAAGCAGCTCACTGCTTCGGAAAAAGGGAAGCTAAAAGAGGTCGAAAAAAGGGATTTATCAAAGGAGAAAGCATCGTCATCTGAGGGGGGGGTTCCATGGTCGATTCTTTAAATTCATCACTCGCAAGTCTGAGGGGAAGAGATCAAGATCTTCGCGCTTCGAAAAGTCGAGGGAGCCATTGAAAAAGGTGCGGGAAACCAATAGGAATCGGCACTGCGGGGGAAAATGGCAATCACTAGGGAGGAGAAAGAATTCACACAAGAATTAAAGAGGTAAGATTAGACTAACTCGGAAAGAGGGAGAGGTGGGAAAAGAAGGTCTTTGATGAGGAAGGGGGAGGTTTAGCCAAACCAGAGCCCAGGAGCTGCGTAGAAAAGGAATCAATTTTTTTCGATACGGTGGCAGGGGGGCGTACCAAAGGGAAAGAAAACCTGGATATTGGTCGGGGGACTTATAGCTCGTGGAGGCCACCCGACTGTCAACGATTCTTCCCTGTAAATCACTAAAGGGGGGTGTTCTCAGGGGCCCGGTTAAATGGTGTTGAAAAAAGAAAATCATAAGAAATCGCCAGAAACCGTGAAACAGGAGACGTGATAAAAGGGGACGGGAACATGCTCATTCTTCGTTAGGAAAGTAGGATACAAAAAAGGGGGTTTCCCTTGAGTCTTTCCGTCCAGAATGGCGAACCAAAGAGTGCAAACGAAAGCAAAAACGTGGCTTGTGCCACAGGGAAATAGCCTCAAGGGATAAAACGCGCCGTTTGCTGGGGGAAAAGGAAAGTGTCGAAAGAAAGAAGGTGCGGATAACCTGAGGGTTCCAGCAGATGGATGGACGTGCTCTCCGGTCAGAGAAGGGAAAGTTGCTTGAGCCACCTAAAAAGAATCGTAAACACAATGGTCTTAGAAAACAGAAGGACCGCGAGGAAGCGTAATTGGAGACGGCCGGAAGAAGGGCGGATCGAGAAAGATAGCATCTCATGAAAAAAAAAAAAAGAAAAGGATAGAGAGGAGAGAAGGGAACTTCGACGACGAGATCAAAAAAAAGAACCATCCGGCCCGGGCAACAATTGAAAAAGAAGATCTTCGGTTCATAGGTATAATGACCGAACTGAAGAAAAAGAAGGATTCTGAGGGGAGGCAGCAAAGCATGCATTACTTGGAAAAAAGAAGACGGCAACATCCTGCTGGAAAAGCGAGGAATCCTCATTGGATGTGAAAAGAAAAACCTATTTGGTCCAGTGGACGGCTCAGAAGAAAAACTCATAAAAAGTCGATAAAAAAAAAAACTAAAAAGGGTTAAAACAACTCTTTATCAGTGGGGGACCTCCTTTTTCTTGTAATACTGCCCGCATCATTCTGAGAGCGATGCAAAAAACCCAGGAAAAGTTGTACTCATAAGGGAAAAATCTGGGAAAGGAGCGATAGTCACTGCCAAGGGTCTCGCTTATGAAATGCCTTAGTGGGGAGATGCGTGGGAATTATTAATAAAAGCAAAGCCCAAATCAGGGGGGGGTTGATGGGCGCATCTGGACTTACATTCGGGGGGGGGGAACGAATTCCGACCGATATCAAGGTAGAACACGACCCCGCCTGCCGCAGGTTCTAGCCTAAGGGAAACTGCCGAGGAAGTTGAGGCATTGGGAAAGAAAGACTCCTGGGCTCCGGTCTGTGGCTCCCCAAACCGTCCGCCTCAAAAAAGGAGGGGTAGCGATCATAGTGGCGCTCAACGATGACCGCGTCTCAACGCGTAAGAGCTGGATTCCGGAAAGGGGGAATGTTACGCGGAAGGGGGGATGCTTCCAAAGAAATTGCCGAAATGGCGGCGGCGGAAAACTGTGTTGTCTGTTTACCCAAAAAGGGAGCGCACGGCAAGTCAAGACAGGTCAATCGTGAAACGGGATATAGAAAAATCCGACGTGGAATCTTTCAAAAGAAAGAGATACGAACCACCCCCGATACGGCGACTGAGGGCTTAAATGAGACTGGTTGATAATAAGAGGTGCCTGACTGACTCTAAGGCGAAAAAAAAGGAAGAAACGAACTTGTAAGAGACAAGGGTGGATGTCTGTAGAGAAGGGAAAGGGTACTTACGCCAGAGCAAAAAGGAAAAAGCTTCACTGCCGTCTCGGGTAGGGCCTGAAACTGACCACGAAATTTGTCCATATACGGGGGAGGGTATTCGTAAATGAGAGGTCTAGAAGAGAAAGACGACCATGCGACGAAAAACAGGCAGACCGACGCGCTTGGAAAAAAGACCGAGGAAGAAGGTTCGACAGTGGTCGGAAAAGGGGGATCTCGGGCAGAAACAGGTTTTATCAAATACTGGAACCAGAATCTACATCGTGAACCACTCGGCGGGCGAGAACAATATCATCGACTCCGAAAGGAACGGTTTTTCATGGGGGGAAGGAGGGAGTCAGAGTAAGAGGTCGAAAATGCTCCAACCCGACTTGAGAGATGGATCGACAAACGTCCTGAGTGGAATATGCACTAAATGAAGTTGAAAGGAAAGTAACCGGTAAAAAGAGGGCGAGCTGGCTCCGTACCGAAGACGGGAGGGAACGACACTGGAAAACGACAAAAAATAAGAAAGATGGAAAACTGTTTGAAGAAACGGCGTGAGACAGCAGATGAGAGGCTTTGCTCCTTGGGAAAATCCGGGGCCGCTCCAGCACAGACGGCCGTACTTCGGCGAAAAAAACCTGAAATAGGAGACCGACGTGCCCAAGGAAGGGGGGATCTGGATGCCGGCTCGCGGAGAGAACGGGACCGCAGAATCCGCCCGCCGGAGTGCTTGCCATGAAACGGCTCGGGGGAAGTAAGACCGGAAAAGAAGAGAGCATCGCCAGAAGTAGAGGCGCGGCAGGGGTGCTCGAAGGGGTCTCTCCCACATCCGGAGAGGGCGATGCCAAGACTGCACGTCGGGGAAGCAGTCGGGGGGATAGAGAAAAAAGATGATTGAAGACCTGCAATCTCAGAAGAAGCAACGAAATGCCCCGATCGATGACCGAAAAAGGGTCAGGCGCGGCATCCATAGGATTGTGAAGGGCAATCGTTGAAAGGAGCGACCCACATCGGCGGAAAGGAAATGGGTTGTCTTCACTGGGAGTATCCAGAACCCTCCTTCGATGTTCCGTTGAAGGTGGACCGGGAACTGCAAAGGAATAATCAAGAGGGCCGGTAGGGCTACCTTTGCGGGGGGATCTCTAGAAAAAAGAGGAGGAAAGAGGGAGAAAGAAGATTTATGTCGAAGAAAAAAAAAAGGGGGGGAGAAAGGGGCGAGAACGCTGATCGAGGAAGAGCAGTCGTTTGCCGTTCCCGGGGGCGAAAAAGGACTGGAAGGCAAAATACTAAGACCACCAAGAGGGAGAAGGGAGTTTTCCGAAAACTATCTCTGTCCCCGAGAATGTCTCCCGAATCTCAGAAAGGTTTGCGAAACTGCCTCGTAGAGGGTATGGCCGGGCGAGCACTTGCTAAGGGGAAAGTGTGCGGATCGGAATGGAGTCTGAAATCATCTTGATCGCTGGCGCGATCGCCAAGCCTTCTTCGAAGAGAGGACCAACAGAGACGCAGACCAGCAGGCTTGAAACCTTTTCACGAGGGGGGAGAGAAAGGGCCAAGACTCTCAGGTCCATTCCGGAGACTCCAGGAATACTCGAGGCCAGGGCCTTTGGCCTTGCTCGCGGATTCCCGTACGACGCTTGGGAAGCATAGAGGAAGAGAATCGGATGACCAGTGGGACGATATCATAGGATCCGGACATCCATATCCATTATCATGCACGGCAGGTCCGGAGGAAACTATCTGGATTCGAGGGGGAGGAAAAGGTCTTAAGAAAGGGGGGGGGTCAAACCGGACGACCTGTGGGCTTGAGATAAAGATAATTCAAAACATCTATGAAGAAGAAACAGTTCTCAAGGGAAAATCTTTCTCAGGATCTGGCGGCAAAGCATTCGTTCGTTATGCACATGAACGGGCTCCCGAGGGGTCTCCAGCTTCGCGAGGGCTTCCGGTCTCAGGGTGCCGGGATCTCACCCGTCGGGAAAAACGCATGGGTAGGTCGAAAAAGGTCGAGCCAAGACGCAAGGCGGGTTGGTGTACGAAGCAGGATTACCGGAGGGACTGAAACACCAAAGACGCCCGCAGGATGAATCGAAGGAGACACGATCTTACTAGAGACTGGTGTTCACGAGGAAGAGCAGGTTTACGGTAGACACCTGATTACGAGTGAAGAGAAAAGAAAGCGCGCGAGTCGGGAAACATAGGTGCAATGCAAAAAGGAGCAAGTTATATCGATTACGGAAGTGGGGGGGTGGGGTCGCGGGTGTCTTTGTGCGTTAGAGTTCGAGCGAGACGCTACGCGTTCAAAACTGACGAATCATGGGCACTTACGAAGAAACAAGGGGGCGTACGCCTAATGTCCTGGACCCGAGACGGCCGTGACTTTCTCGCATGGGAGGGACGGGGAAAGTCGGCGTCAGCCCTGTCAAGACTAAAGGGCACTGAGGTCTTCTTCATGCGCAGCTTCTTTCGGAGCCTCGAGCGAAAAGAGTCTGCCTTACCCTAGGTACTGGAAATCAAGCATCGGGAATCGGTCGCTGCGGTAGGGGTTGGTTCCCTTGGGGGGATGACTTAAATACTTCATCGAGAAGGAGGTAGAGCACACTACTTCGAAACGGTATAGAGGTCTTCTGCCGTGGGAGTTTGACGGGGGGGGGTCACCGACAACAGCGATCCTGAAAAGATGGTCGAAGCCGGTTGTAATTAAAACTTTCGAAAGGATTGGCTGTAGAAACTCCGGCATTCAGTGACTTGAAGGGTGCCAGAATCGGTCGGGCGGATCATTCGTTCAAGAAGGGAGCGAAGACAACACCTCTGTATGCAGGAGGTTTTCGGGAGCCACCGCCGGAGAAAGGAGCGGGTCGGCCATAAATGGTGGAAGACAAGATGAGCGAACTGTCGTAAAAAAGCGGATCGAGAGGACGAGGCACCTGGAGGTATGAGGGGGAGTCACTAACATCGTTCGGAATGGCTTCCCAAACGGTAAGACGAATGGATGGCCCTTTAAATCCTTAAGGGAAAAAAAAGGTGCTGGATTGTGAGGGGTCACTCAACAGCCCACTCATCTTGAAGAAGGCGCGGACATCACGAGCCGGATCCAGCGGGAAGAGAGAAGTTCGATTCTAGGAGGGAAGTATGAGTACAAACGAATGTGGTCCTTGCCATCGTCCGAAGCTGCCGGGCAGAGGACACGGCAACATTCGGAGTGAAGGGCCGACGGATGGTGCACTTTCAATCGATGCATCCCAAGGGATCCCACGCGGGAGACTGTTCTGGATGCTTCGAGCGACCGACGTTGTCGGAGAGGACCAATTGCGTGAGTCCTCTAGGGGGGGAAAGGGCTGTTTCAGTGCCGGAAGTACCTTCGCTCTCATCTCCTGGGGAAATTGCGTGACCATCAAGAGCGATCGCAAGGGTCAAGTCTCACCTATAGCTCCGATCTAGGGGGGTGAGAGGGAAATGGAAAAACTGGAGATCTCTCGGCTAAGGGGGTCAGTCCGTCTTCAAAGAGTAGGGGGAAAGCTATAGACTCCGAAATCGACGACGATAAATAAAAAGATATACGCCCGTCGGAAAGGTAAGAAATCGTCTTTACAGAGGTGGGAATGCCGAAACGTGAGCCCTCTCTCTTGTTGGAAGCAACGAGCAAGGATGACCGGAAGAAACTACGGGCTAGACGGGGCAACATCCTGACGGAACCGATCCGCAATTGGGATGAATCGACACCGGGGAGAAAGGAGCGCGCAGCATCGGGTGATCACAACGGCAGGCAGAAGAATCGATTAAGGTCGGGGGCACGTGGCACTCCGATGGGGCTGTGGGACTGCAAAGAATCACTCTCGACGAAACCCAGGACACGGAAAGAAGACTGTGAGAAAGACCTCCATTAGAGAAGAATATTTCGAACTTGGGGAAGCACTTCGAAGCATGGAGGTCAGGGCGTTCTCAGGGCTGAGGCGGAGGAGGAAAGGGCTTTATGGGAGCTAAAAGACCATGCCCGGAGCAAGCACAAAATCGCTTTGCAAGGGAAGTTCAGGGCATCAGCCGGCCATTCGGGGGGGAAGCCAAATTCCGGACGTTATGAGAAAAGGGGGGAGGCCGCAAGAAAACTCTGCTATCGCTTTGGGGCGGGGAAAAGGACCGCTATCTTGAGACAATTGAGTCATGCGCTGCTCGGACAGCTCCATGAAGCTCCAACAAGACACCGTCCTCATCAAAAAAAGGGGTGTAGCGCTCAGAGCCAATCTGATGATTCCAGTCTACGTCGCTACTTGAAAAGGGGGAGGGGGGGACCGGAGCGCAAGTTGACGATGGGGTGCATGTGAATGAAAGAAGTCTGCGACCGAAATGCGGCGGCGACATGTTTTTCGAACCTGCGAAGAAAGTGGCCTGAAAGGGAGAAAAAGGAGTCTCGCAGATAGGCGAGAAAACTCCGACTTGCGCTGGAGATTTCACGAATGCGAAACCCCGCACAGCAAAACGAGGGGCGGAAAAAAGGGCTTGGAAAAGAAAGCTGTTGGCAGAAAGGGGGGGGGGGGTAAACTACGCTTTTCGTCAGCGCGAAACTGCCAGGGGGGGAAGAGGTCCTAAACCAGTGTAGGATGTGAATGTCCTGAAAAATTGAAGAATAAGCCCCTTAACTCCAGAGAAAGGTGACACTTCTATGGTTCTGCAGAAATGACATCAAGGCAAAGGTGCAATACGAAGTAGGAGGATTCTTAAGAAGTCGTCTGCTCGACATGAAACAGCAGACACGCGACGCGCATGGCACTTCATCGACAGGAATAATTTATTTGCAGGAGAAAAAATTTGGGGTCGACGCGTCTAATCGCGGACATTCTAAAGGGGGATCAAATACAAGATTATCTCACGTGAACCATCACTGTGTGGGGGGGGGGGGGGGGGGCTATAACAAGGGAGTCTTCCGAGCAATTGCTGGGGGCAGGGGTGTTAAAAAGCGGGGAATCGGGCATGCTAAGTCAAAGGGACGAGGACCTGTGTATCAAACCGTCTTCTTGTAAGTGCACCACCCATGTGCGACGAAAACCGACGGGGATCCCCTTCACGACAGAAAGTGGATCCCGACCGATCGTTTCCGGGCGAAACGCTTTCCTGGGATGCAACTAAGTGCTGGTGGACAAATCCTGCGACCAGGAAGGGGGGAAGAGACGGGTAAACGGCGTGAGACAGCAAAAGATCGTGGGCTTGAATTCCTTAGCAAGACCAGCCACGCCACGCACTTCGGAGTCCGCAGAGGGGAAAAAGGGAACCATGACCAGGGCGCCTGACCCGACGTCCCTGATCATATGGATAAAGGGAAGGCTCGCAAAACGCCACGGCTAAATCAAGAAAAATTGCTGGGAAGAAAGCCCAAGCAGGGTGGGAGCAATATCTTTGCAAGGGACCCCAGTACAGCGATTATCCGGAGCATAATCGTAATTTACGCTAGGCGAAGGCAGTTCTATACGAGGCCGGCAGATCGTGTAAACTGGGGGGTCTTTCGGGGGGAGAAAAGGAAAGAGAGGAGAAGAAGGTCTTGAAGGAGCTATATCCCATCCGCATGAGTTCCTCCGGAGAGATCGCGCAACTTCATAACCGAGCGATGACGATTGTCTAACGCCTGCCAATCCATCTCGAAAAGGATCTGGAAAAGGGGGGTCGGGACTATAAAATAGGCGAAGGCTTCGTACCATCATGGGTGGGGTCTGGTATTATCCGAAAATAATTCGATTGCCGTTGAAAGAAGGGACTGCAACGACCTGGCAGGGTTCATAGTCGGCCAAGATTCGACAAGAAAAAGAGGGGAAGAAACAACGTAAGGGAAGGGACTTCCCTCTGACGCAGAAGTCAAGTTCGCAAGAGGGCGAGACCTCTGAAAAATCGTTGCAGTTCCCACGCGGGAACATGACACTATGCTGGATACAGAAAAACACCACCAGGCAAGCTTTTATTTCCGCCGATGCCTAAAACTACCGCGAAGGGTTCCGAAAAGGGCATATCCTCCCGAGAAAAACCTTCAAAGCACACGGAAACCCACGCGGCATAAAAGGGAGAACGTGGAAGAGAAATTGCGTGAAAAGGCGTCTGGCGAGGAGGGCTCGCAAGCCTGCTTCGTAGGGTTTATATGACTCAAGAAGCGCAACGGCAGGTGGTGGAATCCCCCTTTCAAGAATCAAAAGCAAGATCACCAAAAAAGGAAGGAAGGGTCATTAAGGGAACCCGTATACTCGCTTGGACGGGGGAGCCCCTGCAAAGCTCTTGGAGAGACCTTCCAGTACGCAGGAAGGGCGTAAGGCAATCAGCGAAGGCAAAGGGACCAGTGGAGAGCTCCATCCTGCTAGCCGGACTCCAGAGGAATATGAACAATGAACGTCGGAAAAAGGCCCTATAGTAAGTTCCAGGGTTGACTAAGAAAGCCTTTGGAAGGGAAGACACGAGCCGTCTTGGCTGAGGATGATCAGGGGGCAATTATTCAAATGAAATGCGGTCTCCCCGCAGATGGGACTCAAAATTTCTTCAAAAGAGGATGAGGCCAAAGAGTCATTCGGTTCAGGGGGGACAGCCAAGAAGCGGACCGCGGGACCCGAAAAAGGGTACGCGGTCAAGAAAACTTAGTCGTCGAGTTCTCATGTGAGGAGATAATCCCAAGTCGTCACTTGAAAGGGGGGGATCGAAGATACGTGTGAATGGGTTGTGAAGGACGCGTATTACGTCATGCCCGATGCCGCCGCCGTAAAAAACAACCCCATGATCTGGAGAGAAAAAAGCTTTTTCTCGACGACAGAGTGGTGAACATCGGCTCCTCAAGTATTTGGGAGCACAGAGATGTCCGCGAGAAAGCAAAACTCTTTCCTACCAAGGCCTCGGTGGAAGACAGAGAAAGTATTCGAGGTCAAATTCAAATCAGGCAGATGGCTGTTGGGATCATTGTCGAAAAACTCTGTGAAGGAGGAGAATCAGGGCACTTACACTTAAGGATTTGCCAACAAACCTTTGGCAAAAAAGTTCAGCAAGGAAACGAGAGGACGGGGGGGGGAAATTTCTCGCAGGGGAAGGGAGCTTCCTTGGAGGTAGGATTTTCAACGGAACCAGGACGCGTCCACTCTACCAACTGGGAGAGGACCTTCGCTGAAGCGGAGAGAGGGAAGAGACAGGGACCTGAACGCGAAAAGGAAAAAAGGAACCGATGGACTTTAAAGCCCGAGACTTAACATGATTCCGACCGCAAAGAGTGTTTTATTTATCTCTGAGGGGGGGGCAGACTTCACACGAAGAAAACTCGCCTATCTTCCGCAGAGGGAGGTCAGCGGAATCACCGGTAGAAGGGTCCCGACAACCAAAAAGCCGCCGGCCATTTCGCCACTAAGAAATCCGGCGGGGAATTCACGGGACATCGTCACCAGGCTGGCGCTGAGTTCAAAAACACGACTTTCAAATCTGTAGCAGGGATAAGCAGAGCGATCTTGGAAAACTATGAGCGTACAACACCATTTGTGCGGACTGGTGCGTGGGGGAGCAGGGACGGGACCCCAGGATGCTGAGGCAACAATTTGTGTCAAAAGAGAAAGGGCCGGGCGTCCCCCAAAGCGATCGAGGGAGGGAGAGCACCTTGGCTTCAAGTAGCAAAGAGAGGGTTCGTTTCATTTCTACGGATATCGTCAGGGGGGGGAAAAAACACCTAAAGAGAGGCTGCCATGGAAGCAGAAGAAAAGGGCGATTTTTGTGCTTGAGCGGATCACTCACGACAAAAAAAACGCATCTTCAAGACTACACAGAGACATGGGAAAGGAAAAAAAATCGACGTGCTCAAAAATTCGACAGAGCAAGGCTAAATCATTGAGGAAAGTAGGGAACGTGCGCCTGGGGGGTCCTTGCAATCGTCCGTCGAGGCATAGCCGGGGAGTATCTGCAACAACGAACATTCGGAGGTACAAGTAATACCGCAACTCAAAACCACGACGAGCGTGCAAAGGGGGATCAAAAACGCATGGGGGGGAGCCGTTGCTGAGGCTGGAGCCGACTGGACAAAGGGGTCGAGGGAGTCATCGACGGTGGCGGATTGCCTCGCTTGGTTACAGGATGTTGTGCCGGGGAAACCAGACGGGGGTGCTCCTAGAAGGTCTCTCCTTGCTGCCGGGAAAAAAGCACCTCAGATCGCAAGGTCCGGCAGGGCAAGTACCGAAGCTAGACCGTCGAAATTGGTTTGCTACGGAGATGGACTCGAGGGAGGGGATCTCGTCGCGAAGGTCAGCAAACACAACGGGGACTATAAGAGATTGCGATCCGAGACCCCTTCGACGAAGAAAACTCCAGAGGCAGTCGTCCAAGGGCCCAAAAAAAAAACCCCACAAGGAAAAAAGGTCGCCGTTAAAGAATCGACGTTCTATGTGAGAAGAACCGACCTTGCGATCGAGATCTTGAGGGAGCACGGGACGGGATAACCAACTGTGAAGGGGAAAACGGCAAGCAGGCAAAAAACTTCTTGGACAGTCGAGGAAGACCGCAATTGAAGTGATGATCTAACCGCAGGCTCGCGACAAGAGGGGCAGGAGCGAATTGGATGCTCGAACAGGGCACCCGCACGATTTCTGGGGAGCCTTGGAGATTTGCCGGGTGGGCATCTGCCGCGCAGCACGCTAAAAAGAGAGCCATCGGGAAAGCAGACACCGAAACGCACTTTTGGTACTCAAAGGCGAGAAGAATGATCTGTGAAAGGTGGAGTCACGTCGCTCCCGCGAACGGCCCAGGTAATGAGGCCGTGTTCTTGAAGGGGAGGGACAGAAAGGAAAAAGCGCTTGAAAGGAAGGAGCATCGTCTGACCATGTCGGGGGAAACGACCGTTACCGTAGACGGGTGAAAAACAAACAAAGCCCGCAGCAGCAAGGTGCTCTGAAAAACTCCGTCGATCGAGGTGCCTAGAGGGCACAATTGAGAGGGAGCTCTGCCTCCGAAAGCTCCTGGGCTCGGGGAGGGTTGCTACAGGTCCGCATCGTGTGGTAGACTCAAGAGACAAGCAGAGGGCGGCGACCGAGAGAAATCTGGCGACGCTTGAAAGTTGTTGGAATGCCAGCAGCCCTAAGGTGAAGATTCATGTGAATTTAACAACCGCTGGCGACCTCAGAAGGCGATCTGGGGGGAAAACACCGCTCGCACGGCGACAGCCATGGAGGGTCCGTGACCTCACGTCCGAAAAAAAAGATAGGCGAGCTCTCCTCAGGGGGCGGCGTGATGAAGTCTTTTAATCTGCCAACGGAAACCCCGCTACCGAAAAGAAAGTGAGGGGGAAGGAAAGTAGATATTCCGGAAAGGTTGCCGACTCTTTTCGGGAGAGGACGACACCTAAGCAGCTGCGCTGCAAAATGTCTCTCAGTGCGGTAGGTCCTGGATAGCCAGATTTATCCTAAGCCTGGGGTTCATCGCAGGAAAAAAGGAAGGGGAAAGAGATAAACTGACGCACGGCAAGGTGGCCGGTTAAGTAGGGTAAGGGGCTAGTTCGTCATTATGAAGTCGAAGATCTCGCGACAGAAGACGCAATCAGCAGGGGCCGGGAAACGCTGCACTGACACGACAAAGGGACTCTGGGAGGAGGGGAAGCCTTGGTCGAAATCGACTCGTAGAGGGGGAAACATTCTAAATCAGGTGAAATAAGTAAACGCGGCTAAGTGAACCAATAGTTGGTCGTCTCTAACAAGTCTCCGAGAGGGGGGGCATTGTGTTTTTACCGGGGGGGAGGTATCAATGATCGGGAATCGAACTGCTCCAAATAATGTGAGAAAATTTACCGTCAGATTCCATAAAAATGAATTGCCGACGGGGCCCGGAGAAAAGACCCGGAGATCGCGACTCCACGGGGGAAAGGTCGCGGGGAAAAGCCTTTGGCTGTACGACCGAATGCGGAAGCCAAGGAGCAAGATTAAAAGTCCACTGGTTAAGAAATCCTCAAGGGGGGTGAGATGGGTGGGCTCCTTGAATTGGATCCTTAGATCAGCCCACAGACGGCAGAGACGTCGGCTTCAGGAACAGGAATCCGCATAGAAAAGAAAAGTCCAGAGGCCGGACAAAAAAATGCAGATGGATCTTGAGGAAGGCTAAAATCGGGCCAACTGTCAATCCGAACAAACTATCAATGAAAAGAAAAATTAGGAAAAAGCCAAGCAAGACTGGGAAGGGCGCGAAGGCTTTGGCAGGAAAGACAAGGAGTTCCGGGAGCATCGCCAAAAGGGAACCGGATGCGGGGTTGCTAAAATTCTCTCCCCACACCGGCAGATGTGGACGGGCGTGCAAAAGACCTTGAACGATCCACAGAAGGGAGTGGTGAGAAGAGAAACAGTCGCTCAAGATGAGTCCGCCGCAATCCGAAGCACCGTCTCCCAAGCGATGACGATGTGCAAATGCCGGCCATCAGAGAATCGGTGAGAGATGAGATGACGGCGACAAAGGAAAAAGAGAATATGGCATCGAGCCAGCGCGCCCAGCAGGGGGTGGTCGTCTGGTAGTGAAGAAAAGCTGCAACGATGTGCAGGTATCAGGGGGTTTCGTCTCACTGCAAAAGGAAGCTCGCCCAGGAAACTTGCTTTCTTCGACAGAAAA
>Ga0179591_1323217_pt1 | contig 14996 bp, 14 predicted proteins | sample CZOMad2_1_08_16f_FD_182891 | JGI IMG/M metagenome (GOLD analysis project Ga0179591, IMG submission 182891) | Vadose zone soil fungal communities from Angelo Coast Range Reserve, California, USA - CZOMad2_1_08_16fungal (PacBio error correction) | ecosystem: Environmental > Terrestrial > Soil >...
GGAAAAGGGGGGGTCTATGCAACGGGTGAGGTGAGGACCATTTTTGGCGCGGGAATTTAAGGGAAGGGCTTCCCCAGGGCCGGACCTAGAGGTCCTCCTCTTTGTCTTAGGTGGCAGAAAGGGGTCGCTAGCAAAGCTCCATAAAAGAAGAATTGAAAAAAAAAAAAATTCAAGTTTTCAGCTTCTAAAAGTGGCGTCAACAGTAAAAAATCATCCTTTGCCGTGGGTCGGGGGGGGGGGGGGGGCTTGACGGGAATTTGGATAAGAACCTGGGTGGCGTAGGGCTTCCCCCAGGGGGGGTGACTGGGTTGTGTGAGCTTCGGGGGGGGGGGGGGGGAAAAACTTCGCTCCACACACATTCGCGTAACCCCCATGGTTAGCACTACTTTAACCAACCAAAAGCGGATTTAGGGATCCCCGGGCCAGAGGCCGGGCTGCGAAACCCTGGGGCTCCGGAGGCAGGTGGGCCAGGAGTGAATTAAAAGCTGGAGCGCAAAAAAAAGCAGCAGACCAAGAGGAAAAAGAAGCTTCCCGGACGAAAACATGAAAAAAGATGTCAGCGCGTGAAACCATCCTCAGGGGCACTATGGGATGAAAAAGCCAAAAATGAGGATCTGCCCGTCTATGTACGACGGGGGGAAAAACTACTCCTGCCAATCTGGAAAAAAAAAAAGATTCAGAGCACTTGGAAGTTGGGGGGCACAAGGGCAAAAAGATCTGGGGTGTGCAAACTAGAGCCCGTTGGGGTTATGGCGACCCAGGCGTGGAACACGTTTTACGGACCAAAGAGGGAGACGTTTTAAAGAAATAAGCAGAATCATTGCAGGGGGAGATCGGTGGCTGCTTGGGTTGAAAAAAAGGGAGAAGGCAACAAGACAAACAACTCGATATACAAGGTCGTGAGGGGGGGGTTCTGGTGAGGTTTCAACAGAAGACAGGCGGGTTGGGGGGGGGCGCGAATGCAAAAGCTTGGAGGGGGGGGAACTATGGAGGGTGGAGCATAGAAACCCATATCACTTCACAGGGGTAGTTCAAAAAAACAAAACGAATATTGGAAGGTACTGATACTCTTCAGATGATAGGGGGTGGGTGGTGGTGTGGTGTTCTTTTCAAAAATCTGTGCCAGACCCTGCGATTACATCTCTTTACCACGGGCAGAAGGGGGGGGGGCGACGTGTTGCCCAAGGGGATTTGAAGGGGTGGGGGGGGGGGGGTCAGTGCCATCAGGGTGTGGTAGGTTGAAGAAAAGAAACGAATGCGGGGGATATTTTGAAAGCTGAGCTGCACACTAAAAAATCCAAAGTTGATGACAAGCGTGACCAAAAATGTAAGGTGCGCTGGTGCATTGTGCCTCTGTCGCCGGAGAACCAAAGGAAGGTCTTGAACGTAACCCAAACAACACCAGAAATACAACAAAAAAAAAAAAACGGAGTCAAAAACCCTCACGGGGGATTGGGGCCCGAAACAGGCTTCAAGAAAAAAGAGGAATCGACGGTGCATGGAGGGGAGAGGCTATCCAAAAGGGTATCCAAGGACGAGCTCGCTTCCACTTGCGGGATGCGCTCGTTACATCGAGCTCTGACCGAGCCAAGGGGGAAAAAAGAAATAACCCACAAAAAACCGTTGCGGAGTTAAGCCGAACGGAAGTGCACAAGTGGGCCCCGTCAGCGACCAGCTTATATACAAATCCTCAGCCGAGATAGAGGAGCAAGGGGCTGCCACGGCTGGCGTAGAACTGCGCGGCAAAATCATGGAAAGGCCCTCAGGTTGGGGGCACGCAAACAGTTAAAAAATAGCCCAACGCAATGGCCCATCGGGCAGAGTCTCCTCAACGGCGAGGCCGAGAGCTGAAGCGGGAAGGGCTTGCAACCGAAGCTCACCTCTTGCGGCAAAAAAACCGCCCACTATGAAAAGCTTGAGGAGGTCGCCCCATGGGGGGGGGAGCGGAAAAAAAAGGACTCGTCATAGGAGGGGAACGGTCAAGGCAAAAGTAATTAATATCAGAGGGAAGTTTCGGCGATAAGAACCTGTCTCCTTTGAAAAAATACAGCTCCAGGCATGATCAAAAAGGCCAAAGAAGCGCCTTGGCCTTCATTCGCAAATCATAAGTGTTCTACCACCCACCAGGTACGGAGGATAACATTAAACTGCGCGGCTTTGGAAGAGAATGCTCGTGGATGAAGTCCATCTCGATGGGAAAAAGCTTTGAAAGTGAATACCTCCATGTCAGCTACCTTTCGTCAAAACTAACACTCTGGTAGCAAAAAAAAACTCGCCAACCCAGTTCGGTCCGCAAGGCATCGTTACTGATGGGTGTGTGTAGCATTCGGTCATCGAACCCGGAAGAGAACGACCTGACAAATGGAAGATCGTCTGCACAGAAAGTCGCGATACGGTCCTCATTGGTCGCGGGGGTAGGCGTGCTGTCTACGCGAAGAAGTAGTGAATACTAAAAGCTGGGTAACGCCGAAGACCGGATAGAAAAAAAATAGCAGCAGGAATGTGCTAATTCAACTCGGAAAAAAGGCTTATGCCGATTTAATGCAAAAACAAGGAAGGAATTCTGAGGTTACATAGGCATTACAACAGAGAGGTCGAAAGAAGCTCCTATCGTCATCAGCAAGGACATATCCGATATGAAAAGGGAATAGCGCTGGGGGGGAGTATTCGGATAAAACCTGTTCCACAACTGTGTCGGGTAGATGAAAACAGGTTGCCATGAAGGGGAGAAAAGTCCACGTCTTCGTCCAAAACGGAGGAAGAGAGATGCGTGGAACTCCGCTCACCGGAATGCAAAACTGGCCTGAAAAGGACAACCCCGAGGTGAATGTTCACAGCCAAAGGCGGTCTGAAAAAAAGATGGACGACCAGATTATCAGTGCCTGAATCAAGCTTTCTGGCGGATGCAAGTTGTCGACTGGGGACCCTGCCTATGTCACCGGCCGAATCTCGGAAAAAAAAAAAGGGAAACGAGCAGCCATAGGCATCATCACGGAGTGAGTGAAGGCTCGCAAATCGGGTGCCCTCGGGCAACGGTCTTTCGGTCCTAAGGGTGTTGAGTAGCGCCAGGAGTGAGAAAAGTAGCACGCAAGGCCCACTTATCGTCCCAAAGTTCAGGGGAAGCGCTTTAAGCCTACGATGAGGGGGAACCCGAAGGATTACGGCCGGCTCTTTGGCACAGCGGCAGCTGACAAAGCGTGCTACCGCCAGAACACATCTTCACGCCTGCTCTGAAAAGCGAAGTTTGGCGGGGGGGAAGGCTGAGGAACTGGGATTCGAAGTGAAAAAAAAAAAGCTACAGTGCCCTCGTCCCCCAACTTTCATGATGAGAGGAAAAAAGCGGACAGTTTAATCCCGGGCACTACTACTCAGGGGAGAAGAGTGACGTCTATGGAGAAGGGATGGGCCCGGCTTCCCAGAATCTGCTGGTAGAGGACCATGAAAGGCCAGCCTCGGTGCTGTCCGTCATAATGACGAATCATCCTTCTTGTCTACAGGCTGATCTTCAACAGACGGAAGGTCGGATCGACTAGTTTGAAAATAGGGAGGGATGTTCGTGAACTCAGAAAGGACAAGTTAGGCCTACGAAAAACTATGGAACGAGCGCGCCGTTGTCTCGAGGGTCCCCGGAAGGCGGCCAAAGCGGCGACAAGGCCGGAGATTACTGCGATCAACGAATCGAGCCCTGAGCTGCGAAAAGTCTCAAAGGCCTGGATTTTCGCGGCGAAAAAGGGGGCAAAGGCCTGGCCAAGGGTGCGGCAGTGGAGAAAAAGCGGGCTCGGGGAATGCCGGAAAATCAGAGAAGTTAACCCAGAGGAGTTTCTAAGACGAAAAGACGAGGTAAAGCATCGGATCTTCTTAAGAAACAAAAGTTGGCTCAGGGTGGATCGCAAAGAACCATGCTCTTGGCCCGGCCACATCTCGATGGGCGTGTCAAATCCTCTCCTAAAAAAGGCCGTTTTGAAGAGATCTTAGGAAAGATCATCAACGATCTGTCTCTCTGCTCGACAAAACGCGAGCGTGGCCCGAATGGGAACTTTTTCCGGCCCGAAGGGAAAACTAAGCGCACGGAACATGGCATGTCCGGGGAGATTTGGAAAAAGTATGCTAAGGGCGTCCCGAAGAAAATTAAAACCAGGGGATCCTGACGGGGGAAAGTCGTGACGATGAGCGAGAAATCCGTTCGAGGGCTGAGAGTAATCCTTCGAGCAGGTCCAAGCTACTGCAGCCTCGGTTGAAGCGCAATGATCGGGATCTTTAATAGAGAACGAATGAGGAATTGGGGCACTGTACCCTCCATCGCTCGAAGCGGTGGAGGACTCTGCAGCGGGATCTTAATGCAACGCCTGTAACAACGAAGACCAGGGCTCTTTCACAATAAATCTTCGCTCGGAAAGGGTGCTTTTTGATGTTGAGGCCGAACAAAGGCTTTGAGACGCGATGGTCTGAAGTGCCCAGAAGGTGATCAGGTTCTTATGCGATGACAGCGAATGCACAGGCGTGACCTGCGACGGGTGAAGAGCTAATGGCGGGTTGGAAGAAAGCGAAACGTTAGGAGGAGGGGGCTCAAACGAAAACGGAGTCAGGTCTGGTCGAACCGGCAGTGAACAGAAACGAAGGAGGGCTTTGCGTCCTCAGAGACCTCAAAAAGGTCGAGAGAGGACGGCGCGACATCGGCAGAGTCCTCGACGCCCAAATTTAATCGCAAAAAGCGGAAAGCGAGAGAAACAAAACTGAGATTAAGAAAAGTATAGAGGGGGGGTTATGCTAATAAGTGTGGGGGCGGAGGAAGTGGGAGTGAACGCTTGCTCGCTGGCGAATCCGCGAAGGGCGTCGCGGTACGAAAAAGGGAAGAAAGAAGGAGGGTGTCACTCTAAAAGACCCTTTAGACCAATCGACGTCTTTGCGAAGAAATTTTCTCACAAAGGATCGGCCCAGAGCCTGCCAAAAAAAGGGTCTTCCTCTTAAAGCAGGAAGGCAAGGAATCCCACAGAAAGACAGCCTACCCGACGAATCTTCCGGGGCAGATCTAAAGAAGCCGGGTTGATCAGAGCAAGAATCAACATAAAAATCCAAAAGTCGAACGAAACAGACAGGGTATCTTGGCCTCAGCAGGATTGTACAAGGAAGCAGCCAGCGGAATCGCATTGAGGGAATTGGAAGCATATAGTCTGCGGCAAAGCTAGGCCAATGGGGTTCGAAAAAACGGATGGCCAAGCTGGCCTGATAAAACGGCAAACCGAAGGGACCTGTTAGGACGTAGGGGCGAAGTATCCGAAAAGGGGTCGAATTCAGGTGATAGCTTTCCCGCTTCCGTATCACAATAATGGGCGGGAAGGGTGACGATTACAGGCCAAGGAAGTAAAGCTTACCATGGTAGTCTGCATCCGTGGGCGCGGGGCCCGGGCATGACACGCGCGGCGCAAAGGGTTGACGAGCGCGATCAAAAGAGAAGGGGAAAAGGGGCCAATGAATAGAGAGGTACACGGGGGCTGGGGACGCTCGTAATCTAGCTGTGGACCGAGGAAGGTTGCAAAAAACTAAAGATCAAAAAACCGAGCACCAGGTGCTGAGAGGAGCCGAGGGGTGCTTTACAAGGTGAAGAAAACCACGGAGGAACCTCTGCGGGTCCGAGATGGGTCGCAAAGGGGACCCAAAAAACACACAAAACCCCACACAACCCCCCCCCCAAAAAAAAAAAAAAAAAAAAAAAAAACCCAAACCCAAAAAAAGAGCACACGCGCTGGAGGTGCGCAAACTCATTGGCCAGCTCAGGTTGTGAATAACCCTTTGTAGAGAAGGCAATGCCATCTTAGAAGGAAAAATCGTCTTCCAAGAAGGGGGTCTCTTCCGGACTGATATCTTTCTTGTCGCACGGAAAGGGGGGAAAGGCCTCAAAATCTCGAAACGGGACAAGCGGAGGGGAAAAATCTCCGCGAAAAAGGCCGACGGGCTCTTAAAACGCAAGGAGCATCTTACTCGGCGATCATAGGGGTACGCGGACAAGCAGCGCTCGCCTTGTCTACGGCGGGAGGACTCGTCATGGAAGAAGCAAAAGGACCTAAGGTCCTTCATGGCCGGCCAAAAAAAACTGGGCATGGCCTCCCAAAGCGAGTACCGAAACGCTTTCTCTAACTGCGAAGTCTTTGACAGTAGGGCCTCCAGAACTCCTTCAGATCGGGAAAATAACAGGGAGGGGGGGGCCTCCATTTCCGCGGATGGCGTCTCTTAGAACTCCAGCCCGAGAGCTAGCCTCCCTCCAAACCGATGAGAGCGGGGAAGGGAACGATCAGCGCGGACGATGTGTCAGGGACGACGCGTAGTAGACCGGTTTTAAACGACCCGGAAAGGAGGGAACGGCTGCGTCAATAAGGACGAGCCCTCTCGTCAGGGAAACTTTGACCAAGAGGACGATGGGGAACCCAGGTATAAAAAAGGGGGGCGGAAAACCCTCTTACCTGCCGTCAATACCGTGCGAGGGGCAACCCTAGAAGGAGTCAAGGGGGTCGCTCAACGCCTGTGAGGGGAACCTAGTGTAATGCAGCGGCATAGGGAGGGGGGGAATATACTGCTGGGTCGAAAAAGGACTACACATCTAGTTTCCGAAAGGAAGTCCGGAAAGGAAAGCAGCGAGCATCAGATCTCGGTCGCGCCAGTCCAAGAGCGCCATACGCGCCTCGTATGCCCTGAAACTTCCACTCTGGGCCGGAGTCGATGCAAACGGAAAGGACATTTAGCGCGCTGTCAAAAGAAATCTTCTCAACAAAAGTGAAAGAGAATCGGGGAAGAACTGCGCGAAAAAGAAAAGGCACCTGGGCATCGACATGCAGCACACCCGAGTTGGTGACAGGGGAGGAATGACGAGGCGGGCTTGAAATCTTTAATGTCGCCGAATCGGAAAGGGATCCTCATGCTGATCGGAAGAGTTCTTAAAGAAAAGTTTTCCGGGGAGTGTGACCCGGCCTATTTCACCGACAGAAAGGCTTTTGTGGCGCGCATAACACTCGGAATCAAAGGGGGAGTGAGTGTCTCCTTCGAGCCACTGTAGGAGACGGAATCTCCAACGGGAAAACCCACAGAGGTTTCTGTAGAGAACTCGGATAGACCAGGGGTCAGGATCAGCACGCATTAAAAGAATTGATCGAACCAAATGGGGGACCCGAGGGGGAAGGGCCTGCGAAAAAAAGGGCCGCAGAGGCGACCTCGATCGATTACGTCCTTAGAGGGGGATCATCAAGGCCGTACGGGGGGGGGAGCTACCAAAAGAAACTAGAGATAAAAAACAACATCTTCACAGGCTTCGGAAACGAAACGATGCTGTGTGGATTGATTCTGGAATCTATAGGGGGGGAGGCGACAATTTCAAGCGACAGGAGACCATCGTTCCCCGACAACGGTATGGGCAGGGGAAGCGGATCTCATTTATCAAGGTCAACTAAAAAAGAACGAACTAATGCTTGTCTAGGGGGCGGGGGGCCACGATTAGACTTCTTGTAGTACCATGAATTAATACGGTTAAGGGAGAGATAATGCCGTCTCTCGAAAAGGGCTACATGCTACATCGATGAAATCTAAGACCCGGACTTCTAAGCGACACGAAGAGACCGTGGGAGGAGACTCAAGAAGAAAGGAAACACTGATTCCTAAGAAGCATCTATGGTTCGAAACCCTCAAGCGAAAAGGGGGGCTCGAGGGGAAGGAAGGAAGCTCTTTAAAATCACTCTCTCGAGCGGCCTAGGCCCTCCTAAGAGGGAGAGGGGTCTATTCGTCTCTAGTGATGAAGGAAAGTTGCAGGGGGCGCCGAAATGGTTTGGGGAAAAAGGCTGGGAAGGCGATCATTTCTACGCGAGGGAAGAGGTAAAAAGTATCTCCGGCACTCCATATATGTTAGACGGAAAGGGGAAAGACAGGCAAAAGTTAAAGCACTCAATGACTGCAGCAAAAGCAAAGGGGTTGGAGCGGTGGGTCGTCTCATGTCCCTTGGATCAGGACAAGCAGAGGAAACTATAGTCTCAAACTACAGGAAGGGAAAAGAAGAGTCTACCGGGGGCAAAGAAGAATACCTTCTGCGATAAGCGCTCGAACAGGGCCGAGAGGTCCTTCTTCATCTGGCCCAGAAAAAGGATTCAGGCAGAAGCCCTTAAAGTCCATGGGCGGTGTTAGGTCACCTGTATCAGGGAAGCGTGAAGGCCGAACTGGAATAATTGCTCCATTATTGTGCAACGCATTCTTCTGATGACTAAAATACGGGACTCGCTGACTTACTTCAGTAAAATCAGGAAATCGGTCTCTTCCGGAATCAAGTGGAATCGGGTGCTCTGAAATCTCTATAACACTGGGGGGAGGGCATTTTGTTACCCAGCAAGACAGCGAGTATTCTTTAAGTTCTGGGGGAAAGAATCAAAAGAGGCCGCTTTAGAATGATCCTTTCTAGTGCAAAGGGCCAAACCTTCGGCTTTTAGGGGAAAACCATCTGGTCGTGGCTTTATGTTAGGTAAGTGATGCCACAAGCTTTCTTCAGAGGGAGGATATGCACAGGCCGATAGCAAAAAAAAATTCGGCGGGAGGACGTACTTGAGCCTTCCCGATTTTTGGGCGCCGGAGACAAAGTTTGTCAGATGAAGGGGCGGGGTGGGGGGTCGATCCGGGGGCGTGAGAAAGGGCTTAGAGGTGCAGGACTGGTCTCCCGTCACGAGGAAAAGAAAAGGGCCTTTCCTGTGTTAGACGTACCGAAAAAGGGAAAGGCCCAAAGATATTCAGGCTCAACGAAAAGACTTGAAAGGTCCAAATGGGAACTCGCACACTCCAAACAAGTCGCACCAAAATGAGTAGTCCAATAAGATGTGGGGGTTCTCGTGAATTTGCGAGTTGTTGGAAAGAGGCGATGGCGCGGCAGCTCGCTTCCGACGTTGCGGGTCAACGACGAGGAAGAAAGGCGTCTTTTTTCCTAAGGGGGGCCTTGAGGCCCTAAAGTGCACGCGCAAAAAATATTCGAAAGAACTCCGGTTCTCACTCGGATCGGGATTCAACCTCGGGGCTATGTAAAAACCCTTTTCGTCATCTTCAAATCAAAGAGGGGGCAAGCTTCCAGCTCAAAGGAACATCAAGGAGGACTGAGGTTCCTTGCTATCCACCCATATCTATAACTGGGGGCGATGAGAACAAAAAAAAAACACGCCCCGAAATCCCAGAACTCTCCCACTATTTGAATCGACTACTCGGGGGCCAGCGCAATCCCTTATTATCGTTGTACAAGGTCAGTCTAAAAGGGGGCTGCGGCTAGGAAAAATCCAAGGCAGGGCGGGAAGGTTAACACATGTCGAGGCCAAAAAATTGAAGCGCAAAAAAAAGATTGGACCGAACCATATTCATGCATAGAGGTCGAATGCGGGGGAGGGGGGGACCTCATCCTATAAAGGTATTGGACAGATCAAAAGGGTGTTGAAGAGTCTCTTCCTCACATACTGGACGAGTTTAGACAAGGACTACGGGAAAGCAACTGATACAAAGCGTGAATACATGACATGGTCATCCGAAAAATAGTGGGCTCTGGAGGAAACATGGTTATCCTTATAGACGAAGGAGCGCGAACTCAGAACGTGAAGCGGAAAATCGACGAGGGACAGCCTGGGAGCGACGCTCGTTACATCGAGAAGGACGGCGAACATGGGCCATTAAGAAACCAGGGCAACCGGTGTTGGGCGTAGAATAAGAGGAGCTTGCCGGCGGCGCAAGCGTATATAAAATAACTATCCGGGGGAGAGGGGAGGCGAAGTCTCGGAGCCACTCGCTGGAGAAACTTCGCGGAAAACACAAGGCCCAGGGGGGGGCACGAAACCATTCGCGCGGAAAAAAAGCCTCATCGTACGCATCTCGTCCATCTCCCGGCTTCGAGCACGCAAGAAAGAGGGCTGTCGCCGGACTCAGGGAAGTCTGACTAAGCCCACTCGCGCAAGGGAAAGAGGGAGTTTCTCCCCAAAGAGCGCTTCGTCGAAGCAGCGTGGGAACGGGGACGCACGGTCAATGAGGCTAGTAGTAATAGCTACAGAGTGTGGGAGGCCGAAGGACAAAGAGCATCTCTGTTCGGGGGTCGACTGAAGGAAATCGCCGGCATGAAGGCCAAAGAGCCGAATGGTCCAGGGACCATCAGCAAAGGTTTTTCATCAGTCCGCAAATCAATTATCAGCTACGGAAAGATCGTTCCAAAGGGAAAAAAATTTGGAAAATAAATGCTCGAAGGCGGACCTTCATCATCGCTGATAAAACGTTGCTGGGGACCATGGGTGGCGTCCCGAGAACTCCCTCTATCGCGCATAAAAACCCCATGAGGAGTCGTGAAAAGCAGAACAGCAAATTTGTACATGAGGGGAAACGCGTAGTTTCAGATCGAGTCTCGAGAAACGACCAGAAAACAAGCGTCGAGGAGCCCTACGGCTGCGGAAATAACAAAAGGATCGTCCACGTAACTGATTGTTCCTATAAGGGGAAGGATGAGGAACCAGTCATAGCGAGCTTGGCGATACGACCCGACGGGCCGTTGCGGAACCAACCAAAGCAGTCAGGCGACGAAGGCGCCAAACTCACTAAATTCTGGGGATGACGGGAAAAGTCGCGGGCGTCACGGCAAGCAGATTAAAATCGGTGGGAGGAACCAGGAAGGAAAAGGAGCATGGGCAAAAAGCCCGGGGAAGAACGTCAACAGCGGAAAGAATCCTAAGGCGAACGTACAAGTTCCAGCAAGAATCGTATTCGGCCAAAGTTCCCCAAAGATGCAGTCGATCCACAGGGAGTCAGGGTGAGCGGCAAGGGTATCTCAAAAAGAAGAGGAAAAGGAGACGTTACAGCTCGCTCACATAGGACATGTGGGGCATCGCTGCAAGGGAAAATAGTGGTGGAAACAAGGGGACATGCTCTAATAGCTGTCTGTGGGCGGGAAAGAGCGGGGCAAAAGGAGAGGTTATCTGCGGGCCGGAAGGGGGCCAATGAACGTTTTTGGTCCTTTACCAGGGGCTATTAAAGGCAGGGAAATATGCAGGGCGCAGTTAACCTCGGATCCAGAAAGGTGAGTGGCGAAAGGGGAAAAAAGAATGCAGACTGCTATCGCGTGTGGGGAGGAGCGCACTGTAGGGGGACGCCAAGGTTTCGGAGACAAGCTCTGGATATTACCGTCGAGAAGCCGCATCAACCTTGGCAAAAGGTCAGGACAGAACGTTGATCGCCGCGGGGAGGGCTTGGACAGCGAAAGGGGTGGCGAACCCTCGGGAGGACGGGGGGTCTTCTTTTTCTCGCCGAGACGGGATGCTGAAAAACTCTTGCTACGAAACCCGGACAAATCTGGGCAGAAAGTCTGCTGAGAAAACGATCGATGCGGTTGGCAGGCGCGACTGAGGCGTCTGGGAACGCCAAGGAAAAATACATGGAGACCATCTGAAACAGCAAAAGTGAGCAGGACAGGTGCGACCAGGGATAAGTCAACAGCGGAACGAAGATGCGTTAGAGAAGGCTAGGGCCGTAGGAAAACGAGATACGGGTAGGACCATGCGAGGGCTACCAGGCGTAAAAAGGCCGATGCGCTACTAAAGGGAAAGACAATAAAACGGAGAGGGCTCTTGTCAAAGAAAGCAACCGGTCCTACTATTCTAGACTCCTCATACCGTTTTGCGGAATAAATCCTGCATCACGCATCTGATGGGAAAAGAAAAGGAAAGAAAAAAGTCGGGCCGCGATGGTCGGGTCCATCGGCCGAGCTCTACAAGCACTATCCAGGAAATACGAAAGCCGATAGGCCTGGAGCAGGGGGGACCTCTATGCTTAGAGAAGATTTGGGGGAAGGGTGCGCGCGAACATGGGATTCAAACGGAAAAAAATGGCCCAATTTGAATTCTACGAAGGCTTCTATACCATTGCCGGACTCCTATCTAAACGAAAAAAGGTAGACACGCTGGGGCTCCGACGCGCAGTAAAGAGAGACGGCTTCATCAAAAAATTGTGCTAAAAAAGGGGGATAAAAGACCTGAAAAAAGGGGGAAAGGGAAAAAAGGTCTTCGATGTAACTAGTCTCAAGGTGCACAGGAGATCGGAAGGTCAATCTCATCAAAGCGTCAAAGGAGGAGAAAACTCGCAGCAGGTCGCCAAACGGGGAAGAAGCCGGGTTGGCCCCGAGATTGCGGGACAGAAGGTCAAAGGGTAGTTTCGCGTCCGGAGGTGGGCAGGTGGCTCGGAGGCGGTCCCAAGGTCAAAGAAAAAGGCTCAAAAAGGGAAAAAAAAATACGGGGAAAGAATCAAGTTACGTCTCGGCTCACCACCGTTCTAGGCTGAAAGAGACTGGGAAGAGAAGCAGCAAAAAAAAAAGGCTGGCGAGTGCCTCGAATCAGGCCAACGCGGGCGCAGTGCTCGAGAACACGGGGGGCATCTGCAGGGTTGCACGCTCCCCCATCTAAATCTGAATGGGGGGAGGGAAAACGAAGGGCAGGCGATCTAAGGTTTAGCCAACAACTGGAAAAGGAGCCACGTGAGTAAATGAATCCTGCTTCTCGATGAGGGGACATAGGTGGGGGTTATCGTGTGAAAAGTGATGGGGAGGAATCATCTATGCCACCAGCTTTGTTCAGCTAGAAATGAAAAAAGGAAGAAAGTCTCGCTGCTTCGATTGGAGGGGAGGACGACGAAAAGGACGAGGAACCCATGGTTTTTCAGAGCTAAGGGGGTTGGATACCTCGATCCAGGTAAGACCTCCTTTCAGGCAAAGACAAAAAGCGTACGGGGCCTGGGGGGAGAACTTAACCTGGAACGGAACCAGCGCAGGTCTTTTTGTGTGACGCTACCGCAACTGTCGGAAGAGCTGGCGAGCAGCGAGCAGCCGCTGGAATCCTCATCGACGAAACGCAAATTGAAAACTCGGGGACACACATCAAAAAAGGACATAACACAACCACAAAATCAACACAACAATGGACGGAAAAAGAAGAGGAAAGGTGGTGATGCGCGAAAAGTGTTGGGTGATTCACATTTGGAGAGATGAAAGATGGCAAAAAAAAAACATCAAGCATTTGCGGTGGTCATGTCGGGGGGAGGGAGCTGCGGTCCTGTGTCCCCTAGAAAGGGCCTACGGCGAACACACAGGAACGCGTCGGGGGGAAAAAGACTTCTCACACGGATCTATTGCTACACCTAGCGAGCAACCACTGGGATAAAGAATCCATTAGTGGGGTTGGGGAAAATCAAACGTCACAAAAAGCCGACCCGAGACGAAGTTCTGGGCATTCGGTGCTGTGGCATCGAGTCCTGTACCTCAAATACAAACGAGTAAACCCCCGTGGTGATAACAGAGACTTGGCCTCACGCTCAATTTAATGGAAAGGCGTTCGCCATCTTTGGAAAAATTGAAAAGATTTGCGGATGACATCAGGCATCTAGAGGCGAAAAAAAGACAATGAGCAAATTGGTTCTCGAGATAGCCCGTAGCACTTGAACAGGAAGTGGAGCACCTATCGGAACCTTCTGAAGGACGGAAGCGAAAAAACTATAGATGTGCTAAGGAGGAATCATCGATCCAAAAGGTTCCGAGAGGAGCACGTATGGGTTAATTTCGTCCTCTAAGCGCTGGGGGGCCTCAAAGGGGAACCAAAAAACTGGCCGGTCTGTGCAGTGCCGCAATAAAAAACGTGGAACTGGTCGAAAACAGAAGAGAGCAACGCCAATGCAGGAGCGATCAAGCTTCTTGATGAGACTTGCCGAACGATGTTGGCATCGCCGGCCTGGGATATTTTGAGACGGCCGAAACTACATCAGACTAAGGACCGGCGAGAACCATTTGTGGAAAGACTGTCAAACAGCAACAGGGGGGATGAAGCCGCGAAGGCTTAAAGTGACCTTCGAGCCCCACGAGAAAAGACTCTTCTTTCGTAGATGAGGAAAAAAATCGAAGCCGCTCCGGAATCAACTCGCCAGGCCCTAAAAGGTTTTTGGAAAAGAAACCATGTTTCAGAGACAACTCATAGATCTTAGAAAAGGGCGTCAGGCAAAATCAAAAAGGCTTGAGGGCGACAAAAGGTGCGCTACGTGCTGGAACGAAGCCTCGCGTTGACTCAAGCACGCAAAAAATCCCATACTTAGTTTCTGGCCCAAGAGGACTAGGCATAAAAAAAGATTTGAGTACGCAAAAAAGGGGGATTCTGCGGTGGAAAAGATCCTCTGGAAGTGGAAGGTCAGGAAGAAACCACGGGGCTTCCCTTCGTTAAGGAAACACGAAATTCATGACGTCCTGCCCAATTGGCTGAAAGGGGCCCATTACAGCAGATCATAGTGGGATGCCCATCAAGAATGATCCTCGAACGCTGACTTCGAACTTCTTCGTTGAACTAATGTGAAGAGCAGTGCGGGGCCCTGCATAAATGAAAAGGGCTGGAAGGGGTATCCTCCCATGTCGAAACTGGGGCGGCGACCACGCGAGCTCCTCCTCCCGCCAAAAGGCGATTCGGGGTCGGAAAAAAAAAGATGACACGTGACGGTTGGACGATCATGATCCGCTCGATCAGGGGCGAAACTAAACCCCGTAAGGTAGCCATCCAGAAAGGAGCTAAAGGCGCTTCCTGCACTTTGGCAGAGAGTTATGAAGGAGGGGTCGACCATGGTATATCCGATGGGGCTATACGAAAAAAAAAGAAAAAAAGGGGTAAAAAGAAACGTTTCTAAGGCCACCCGCTATAGCAAAAGGCAAGGGGTTGGGGGGGTTGGCACTAGGTCCTCCACTCCCTCCGAGGGGATGCCCTTATGGGGGATGGCCCAGCGTTGACATATTGTCAATTCAAGCAGAGGCTATGACATAGGAAGTGGGGTTGCACAAATGAAGGGAAGGACAGCGCAAGGGGTCCTCCAGACTAAATCCGTCATAAGACTTCATATCCATAAGTCCTCTAGGAGGAAAAAGGAAATGGCGCAAGACCGCCTCTGGGGAGGGGGAACGTTTGTTCTGATGAGGGGAGCGAGAGGTCCCG
>Ga0179591_1252094_pt1 | contig 14995 bp, 23 predicted proteins | sample CZOMad2_1_08_16f_FD_182891 | JGI IMG/M metagenome (GOLD analysis project Ga0179591, IMG submission 182891) | Vadose zone soil fungal communities from Angelo Coast Range Reserve, California, USA - CZOMad2_1_08_16fungal (PacBio error correction) | ecosystem: Environmental > Terrestrial > Soil >...
GAAAGCTGCATTTGGTGTAGGAATTTGAGCAAAAAAACCAACCGCATGAATTGCAAGTTTGGGGAGGGCGGGGTTGTGGTGGGGAGCAAAATACGCGCGAAAGACATAAGAGGCAAAAGCAAAGAGGGAAAGGGTACACTCCGCGGGGCGACGTGGACACCCCCCAATGCGCAGGGGAGTTGGGCGGAGAAACAAGGAGAAAAAACATGCTCCGCGCAAATGCTTGCCGCCTCCAAGAATATCCCCACACCCTGACGGCTGGGAAGGGAAAAATGGCCAGGATCGTAGAGACCCGGTAGAAATTTGAATATACGTCCACGTCGACCTCAGAATGCTACCAAAACGGACGACCCAGGGTGTTTGACTCTCAAAACCCAGTCAGTTCCGGCGTCGTGCAAAAAAAAAAAACGATACCTGTACGTGCACCACGGCGATATCTAATAAAAATGGGGGGAGGGTCCAAAAACCTCGGCAGGTCGGGGTCAAACGTTAAAACACAGGGGAATGAGAAAGAAAGAAACCTCGTAAGAAAAAGATTTTCCACGGCAGGATAACGAAAAATTCTTTATGCAGGTCGGAAAGCTCCATCAACCTTTCATTGGGGTTGGCGTGGCCACCTCGCCGAACTTGAAACAAAGGAGGCAACCATCAGGGAAAGGACTATAATAACGGAAGGAAGACGTCAAAAATCACAAAAAAGGAGCAGGCGTTAGGAAGACGAGGAAAACCTCGGGATTGCTACTCGGAGGGGGGACTTCCGAACGCAATACAAAGGTCAACAGACTACAACACTCGGACTTAGTATAAGTGTTACCAGATTCCGGTGTGTGCGTGAAATCGCAAGAAAGCGAGGGAGGAAATCCAAGGAAAGGGGGGACAGGATATCCAGAGGGCAGGAGACGCAAGTGTTTCTGGCCAACGGCACTTTGAACCTGGTCCTGATAAGAGTTGAGAGAGGAAAAAGATTCTAAGAAAAAGGGGCGTAATGGGCTAAAAAGTACCCCATCGCCGGCAAAACAGGTGTAACCGGAGCAAAAACGAAGTTACCTGAGAGTATACCAAAAAAGAAAAAAGAAAACTCGAAACGAAGAAAGATGGGCAATAATTCCCAACACTGGGGGGTGGGGTAATTGAAAAGTCATGACTCACAAAATATCAAGGGAAGAATAATCAAGGGTGACCGATAAAAGCGAAACCCGCAGCTTTCAACGCTAAGAAGGTGGGGTGTATTGCCACAGTGCAAGTGCCGCATTGTTTGCTGCAAAGAGCGCAAAAATCAAGGCCCAGGCTTCGTGCAGGAAAGTCCGTAACTGAAAAAGGGGTATGGGGCAATACGTTCTCAAGTGGGTGTAATTACGGGGGCATAACAAAAAAAAAAACCAAAAATCCAAAATTGTTATACATGGAGTTGGAAGAAAAAGTAACTAAACTCGATACCATACTATGGGATGACGCCAGGCACCAACCAAAAAAAGGAAAGGACTCGACCTCGCAGGGACAAGTGCCGCGACCATATCTCCACTCAAGTAAGGTACGATACGACTCTCCGAAGAAACGATGAAAAGTGGTGTCAATAATCCCAGTTCCTCAACAGTAATCACCAACATTCACGGACTACAGCCAGGGGTGAATACGGCAATATCTATCAAAAAAAATTAGAACAGGCCCGAGGGTATGGTGTAGTCCGTGAATGTTGTTGGGGTTGGGCGAAGGGGTGGGTGACACCGAAACGGTTCATCGAGTATGACGTCGAAGCGACCGTCAGCCCGCAACAGAGGCTGGCTTAGAAGACGCACTTAATCCTATGCAAAGATTGGGAAGAAAAGGGATAAAGAAAATCTTCTATAGGGGGAGGGGGTCCTTTGGGGGGGGCTGTTTTATTCAAACTCAGGGTGTTCACCACAACTTTGAAGTCTTGGAAGACAAGGACGATCTTCCACTAAGTTAAAACAACGCGGGGGGGGAACTTAGGGGGTCCAAAAACTCCAACACACAGCTTCGAATGAAAAAAAAGGGTCCTGGGGATTTTTTTTAAGGGAAGCGCAGGCAAGAGCAAAAAGGGCAACAAAGGATGGAGTAAAAAAAAGCTGGTTGACAGGATTTTGAAGCAGTCCCGCTTCTTAGCGTTCCACACAGATTTGGCACAGAAAAAGCGAGAAAAAAAAGGAATTTCCAAAGATAGCTGGAAGTGAAGCCGAGGCGTATATGGGGGAAAACTCCTTTTGGACAGGAACGGCTCTCGCTGGACCGATAGGGCTTTCCAGGGATGTGTTTGGTCACGAATGTTGTGCCCAGTAAAAACAGGGGTCTTCATTGGGGGGTAACCAACCGCCGAAAAGGAAGCAAGGGAGGAGGTAAGAAGTAAAAACCAGGACTTGTTTGGCCAGAAAAGAATCCTTAATGCCCTATTGGATATCAATGAAAAAATAACAGGTCATGCTAGGGGGTAGATCGAAATGGCTCGACGAAAAAAAAAGAAGAATGGTGGTTAAAATTATAAGGACTGGGGGGGTAGCGTTAATACCCAGGTAATTTGTCTGTAAGGGAATTCCCATCACAAAAGAAAACCCGGTTGTTCAGCACATGGGTGGGTCGGGGAGGGATCGATGTCCTGCCGTTCGTAAGAATGTCCGGCGACAGGCAGGGGCCAGGTTTAACGGCTGAGGGAGTGAACGCAACGAGAAAGTCAAATGGGCCAAAGCGGGAGGGGGAGACTCCTATGTTTATCAAGGGCAACTGAAAAGAGTGTAATCCGTCGTAGTGAAGGAAAAGGGGGGATTTGAATCACTGTGCGGAAAGTGGCCACGACAGGGGAAACAAGGACGAGAGTCGCCTGGGCGCTAAGTAGTATCTGGTTGGGGCTTTCACGTATAAAAAGACAGGATGGGGGTTGTATAGAGAAAAAAAAATCCCACAAAGGGGGGAGGAGCGCCGTGCTGTACAGGGGAAGGTCGGAGGGAGAAGGGGAACCACTATCCCATCTAATCAACATGAAAAAAACGGATCAAGGTGGTGCCCCCCTCCCAGCCGAGGTCCTTAGTGGAATTGGTGGACGTGAGGGGGAAAGGACAGGGGGGAGCAGTTGACGCAGAGACTAAAAAAAAATACGCATTCCACGGCAACAACAACATTGAGTGAAAATGAACTGTCAAGGGGGTAAGGGTCTATGAGGAAATGTCGCGTCGGAAAAATTTCGACCCGGGCTACAAAAAATCAGGGGGCCGACTAATTGCTCATCTGATACAAGAGTAAAACCCTAATCTCCGCTCAAACAAAGGGAAAATAAAAAAAAGGATCTTATGAATTGTATGCAATTTGAAAATATCCGTTTGTTAGCGTTGGGGTATCCCGTGGAAAACAAAGCAATAAAGGCAAAGAAGCAGAGGGGAGAAATTGCAAGTACCCCTTGCCAAACACCGAAACGTCGGAGTAGAAAAGACTTAAACGCGACTGAGAAGTCAGTAATAGAAGGGCGGAAAACTCCCCCATGTGTTGGGCCACAACGCAAATCATGGCGGAAAGAGGGCAAATGGAGGGGATAGCGGAAGAAAGGGAGAGGATAGTAAATTTAGTAAAGAAACCTACAGCACGAAGCGACCCAGGGGAGGTAAGATCTACACAAAGTCGAGCGGAGCGTCATAACAAACCACCAGATACAGGGACCGTAGCCCAAGAGACCTACCCAGGCTGGGACGGGGGAAGTAAAAAAGGCACCGTCAGCACAGTTGAGAGAAAAGACAAAGAAGACGACCAGCTGATACACTCGTTCACTAAAACTTCATATATAACATCATATGCTGTCGGGACTCGAAGGGGGACCCTTTACTTGTCTGTGTGTCCCACAACAACCCTGGCGGAGGGGGAACCGAGGGGAAGGGGGAAAACAAAAGGAGGCAACACCTTTTGAACATTAAAAAGGAATTGAACTAGGACTTCACCGAAAAAAAAAACGTGAAATTGTCATGACTCAACCAGAAGTCATAAAAAAGAAGGTGGACTTAAAGAAACTCCCCCAGTAAGTGTACGTATCAACTAGCAAACAAAAAGACTGATTTCTAATAATTGGAAAAAGAAACTTGATTAAGAAAAGGGGGGAGGGTTTTCCTAACGCCACTTCGAAGAAAAGACAGGAGCTGTGTTGAAGAGAGCAGGGCAGGTAAGGAGCAAGGGGGCCTTGGCCAAAAACAAAGGAAAATTGGTTTTTACTGGCACTCGAGTCGGTTAAGGAGGGGACAACAAGAATTCGACAGACCTGGCCTTTAAGATACCAAACCCATCGCCGGAACGCAGAGGCGAAAAAAAGGCTAAAAACTCGAGGGAAGACGATGAATAAAATGTCCGCCTCGGGGAAACGACTTCATCTAAAACAATTTCTAAATCCATGTGGAAAACTGTGGTGACGCCTTGTAATGGGTAACAAAAACAAAGGGAGAAAGTGTGCCGGAAAGGAAGGGGGACCGGATCCAATCCCCGTCGAACCTTCACGTAGCTAAGGGGGGCGTGGGCAACCATCATGAATTAGTGCTAAGGGTGCTTCAGCGAGGAAAGAAGGGGGGGGGGGGAAAAGGCCCAATGATAAAAAGGAAGGGAACTGTGCTGTTTGATTGAAAGAAAGGAACAACTACTTTCTTGGAATAAAGGTATGCAATGATGAGCAAAACAATACAACATTGTGTGGGTTGAACAACTCTGAATAAAAATAAAAGGAAGGGGAAAAGAGTAACCAAGACTGATGGTAATACGCAGGCGGAGACCACAGATACCGGATGCCTAGGGAAGGAGGTACAATTGGCCCGCGGGACCATTATACCAGGCGCGAGGGAAAGTCACGGCGGACATACTCTAGAAACGGGTTGTATGGGGGAAGAGAAAGAGAAGGCACCCCTCCTTAAACACAAACTTCACGGCTAGAAAAACTCGGTGCAAGAGAGAGCAAAAAAAAGAGGATTATGCAAAGAAGAGAGGCACGGGGGCGTCAGTACCAAAATGGGGTTAGAGTTGTGCGGCATACTTGTGTCTTGACACCGGGGAGACAACATGGTACAGAGAGTAGGAGAGAGACGCTACCGAAAAAAAGACCCTCTGAGGCGGCTGATATAATGGGGGGAAGAACGTGCACTTGGAACTATTGGGGGTAGGGGGTGCAAAAAGGAGTCAGTAACCCATCCATTATTGGTTATAGTGAACGGGAAGGTTCAGTTGGGGAGAAAAAAAGTTGTTCACACGTTTGTATCTTGGGGGGAACAGGGCGATAGCAAACCCCTTATTCACCCACAGCAATTCGGTTTAAAACGTAAGAGGGGAAAAAGCAAAAAAGAGAAAAGGCAAGGGTATGTTGGGCATGAAAGCCTTGATGGTGGTGAACAGCACAAAAAAAGTGTCAATAACCACCGAGTTCTATACGCGTGAAGGCCTGGCGTGGGTGGGGGGGGAAAAAGGGGATGTGAATCCGTCAAAAAAACGGAAACAATTGAGAGTTTTTTCAAACATTTTTAAACAATGAAAAAGGATTTTCTCCAGAATTAGGATTCAAGAAGGGGAAGAAGGCGATTCTGGATTACTCTCAGTGGAAAAGAAAACCGGTAAAAACTGCTGGGAGATGGTGGTAAAGAAGGGGGTGTGCCTTAAACGAAAAAGGGTTTCCAAAACACGCCAGAAAGAGGATGGCCAGGTCAAAAGAAAAGGTCGGGGAACGAAAATGGGACGTAGACCCTCTGGGAGAGTCATGAAAAACCCCGCGAAGGGTCTATCATTGCTGATATTCACGCACAACGTCATCCCGTTGGTAAAAATTTACTTCCGAGCGGGAGAAGGGGTGTAAAGGACGGAATTGGTGCTTTCGTAAGCTGCAAGGAGGCAATGAAAGGGGGACATCGTCGGAAAATGTCAGGGAAAGGCATTTCCATGCCGTCAGTAAAAGTGTCCCTGGAGAAAAGGTCTGGTAAGCCGGTGTTGAATATGACAAAGAAGCCGAAAAAATCAAAGGTTCCAAAGGAGTCTGTACAGAGTTGAAAGGGGCAGAGAAGTGGAGAGGAAAAAAGGGTAATCAGGAGTAGGAGGGTCTGTTCTTTTGGGGGACTGTGCTGAACGGGGTTGGGGAACACGTACAACAAACCCGTGGGGGAGCAATTCAAGTTCTGGTAGATTCAGATGGGTGGCTATTAGGGAGAGGGTTTTGGGCTACATCCGGGGAGAGGGTAACTTTTTGAGAGAGGGGTCAGAAAGAAAAAAAGGGACAGGATTGAGGAAAATATTGGAAGGAAGATACCAGAAAAAGGGTCAGAAGAAGGGGGCCGCCATTTTGGGCCCCGTGACACCGGCTGATAGTTGGAATGATAAAATGCGAATAGACGCGGCACATTGTCCGTGCATAAGGGGTAGAAGAAAAAAAAAGAAAAAAGGGGGCAAATCCACGGCGGAAACCGCTTGAGGGTGAAAAATGACTGGTCCATTGAGGGAAGGTCATTCTATATTGGGGGGAACTCGATTTCACATCAAAAAAGGAAACCCCCCCCAACCAAAAACACCAAAAAAAACAAAAAAAACACTGTTTTTTGGTGGGTTGACGCTATTTCTCAAGGAACTATACAAATTCGAAACCGAAGAAGCGAGAGGGGAGATATCTGACGTCTAATTGTTAGGAATAGTAAAGTAGGAATTGGAAGGTGGGGGGGAGGGGGAGCAAATTCGCGCGGAAAGGGATTAAGGAAAATCAGAATTAAAAGGGAGGGGACAATCAATTGCGGGGCCCCTGCCGCCGTTGCAAAATAAAAACAAAAGTTGAAGCAAAGGGAGAAGCAGAATAGAGGCAAAGGGACTACGAATCAACCTACACAGACTTCTTTTCAGACAGCGGATACGGAAGTACCAGGGGAAGATATTAGCTGCAATGAGGTCCAAGCAAGACCAAGACACGCGGGCATGAATTTGCAGGGGGCTTGTTACTCAGAAAAAAATCTCTGACGGAGAGCGAAGACACCTTAAAGACCGGAAAAAACAGCGAGAATCTAAGCCTTCTGACTGTGAAAAGAGGGGGAGATTCAAGGAAGCACAGGAATAAAAGCCCAAGAAAACAGAAATACTACACGGAGAGAAAATTCATAGAAAACAGCCATATGGGGGGGGGGGAAAAGAAAACGTAAATGAAAACCTTTGACTTGAGGTCACGGATGGGGACACATGCAACCCGCGCCCAAAAGGGGAAACCTCACACTTCGAAAAGGGGGGAAGCGATCGAAAAAAGAAAACGCAAAAGACCTGTTATTCATGGTCAGGGACGCCGCGGAAAAGGAAGGCCGAGAACTCGACGCACCCAGAAAGGGGAGAAACGAAAACAACAAAAGACTCGGCAAAAAGAGAAGTAACGGATTCCGTGGCGTAAGAAAGCAACGATTGAGATAGAAAAGGAGAAAGGGAAGCGGGGGGAAGGAAAAAGGCAATAGGGCAGGGACAATGAATTTTGGTCGGGGGAAAAACAATGGAAAGGGGGCAGATCCCAAATGATCTCGAGGTCCGGGGGGGAATGACCAAAAGACACCTTGTAGGAAGAAAAAAATCGGGTAAAAAACCAAGCCCGGGGCAAAAGCAGTTTTACCGGCACAAATTAGCCTAGGCCACAATGATCGAACTCTCGGCAAGAAAGTCTTGAAACGGGAATCTAATATTCGGAAATGCACCCACAGGGGGGAGACAAAAGGTTATTTTACAATTGAATGCAACGAAAAGAAAAGCGGAGAAGCCGGGTTTGACCGGAAGAAAATTGAAAAACCCTCCCGGCGGGAAAAACAGGGGTATAAGCATTGCAATCTTGCAATCAAAAATTGTTGCCAGAGGGGGAAGCAATTCAAAGAAAAGAAGAGAGGGAAAAAGATCGTGCAGGAAAACAGGGCTGGGGGTTTTTTGGGGGTGTTTTTCTTCAATATTAAGGGGAGAGACTGATAATTAGTGATCTCCGGCTGATGATGCAAAACAAAAATAAACAGGGGGAAAAAAAAAGAGGAAAAAAAAAGAAAAAAATCGATAACTGATGGAGGACGAAGGAAAAATCCTACGCGGGAAATCGAGGAAAAGTGCCAGTTATCGAACAACGAAGAAAAGCGGCTTCGGGCTTTGGGAGAAAAAGAAATACTCTGAAAAGGGGGGAGGGGTCAAATACCATATTCCGCACCAGACCCACCGGCACGGACTAAAGAAATTTAAAAAGGAGAAAGACTATCTCAACAACAACAAAAAAAACCCCCAACGTAGGGAGGAGTAGAGAGATGATCATTTAAAACTTTCTGGGGAAGAAAGGGGTTGGGGTTGAGGAGGGGAGAATATTGGGATTGACACCGGAAAAAAAATGTTCATAATAAGGCGAGCCAAACGCGGAGGAGATAATGGTCCGAAGGGGCATTGTTAGAAAAGGTACTCAAAGAAGGGTGAATCCTGAGCCCAGGGGGATAGATTGCCTTTCGGGTCTTGTGGGGGGAAAAGACAGTTGTTCAACACCAAAAAAGGGGAGGTTGTGACTCCTCAAAAACAGGGGAATTAGTCCCCAGCACGTTCGGGTTACACTGGGGGAAGACCAACCAGAAGAGCCAAAAGGGGGGTGACGCCGGGGCAAGGTGTTTGCCTTGGAGAGCGGAACAAGAAGTGGATGGCCATCAACCAAACCACCATGACTAAATCAGGGGGGGAAGCCTGTCGTTGGGAAAGGGGAGGGGGAAGCCTGTCAAACCCGGCTGGGAACTTTGGTCGGGCATAAAGGGTTTTAAATGCGAGAAAGGGATTTCCAGAGGATGAAAAAAGAAGGCCATGCCGAGATTCGTTTAAGAGCATGTGGGGGGAGTAAGAGAGGAAGCGGCTAATCGCGGAGAAAGGGGCGTTCGGCGAGGGGGTTTGGAAAAAGGGGTTTGCCCATTAAAAGTGAGATGGTCAACACATAACCGAAGAGCCAGGTAAAACCAGGGACATGGGTTGACAACAATAAAAAAGATGAGATGATTGGGGAACCCCGCTAACGGTCATCTCTTGATATAGAGGAGGGGAGACAGCAACAAACCGGAGACAAAATTGGAGAAGTCCGATTCGGGGGGGGGGTTGATCTTTACCAGATCGGGAAGGTCCCTCGCATTCAGGGTTGGGTCCACGGAGGTCAAGCAGATATGGGGTCCGGGGGGGGAACGTCAGGACCAAGTACAGTATGCCGTGTCGAAAGGCTGGTGCAAGGGCCTTTTTTTAAAGGAGATGCCAGAAAACATTAAGTGAGGGATGTTAACCGACCGAGGGGTATTTTTGGGGGGGGAGTCCAAGGATCACCCGCTGGAGAGAAAGATGGGAACGCGTTTATTAGGGAGGGATTGGGACTGAAGTTGACCCCTGAAAACGCCGTGGGGAAAAACAAAAGAGGTAGATATCGCGGTGTGAGCCGGAAAAAAAGTATCTTTTGGGGGGGGGGGGCTCCGCGAAAGACGGGGGGGGTATAGAAGTGACAACAAGAAAACCTTGTCAGTAGCTGCGACGGGTGCTTCAATGGCTCTGAGGGGACAAGGGAAGGATATCCATGCTCCCGGGTAAAAAAGCGCCATTTGCCACAAATGCCGGCGCAGGTAGGGAGGGGGGGGTGGAGAAAGGGGCGGCAATAGCATTGGATCGGAAAAGTGCCCTTGGGGGAAAAATGACGAACAGCGCATGACAACCAATGATACAGATCAATCGATGGGGGAAAAAGAAAGGGGGGGACAGAAGAGGTGAATGGGAAATGGACCTGTAGAGTTCCCCCCATAGGATACAGATAAAGGCAATCAAAAGGACATGAAGATCAAGAAGAAGGCGACGCCGAAGATCGAAAGGAAAAAAAGGATGAGTAGGAAAGAAGAGAGGAGGCTTCTCAACGAGAAAACCAAAGGAAGCAATAAGGAAAGTAAGCTTTGATGCATTGTGGGAAAGGGAGGAAGGCGAGAAGAGGAAGAGGAATTCAAATCCTCAAGGTAAAAAAAAAGTCGGTGGGGGTCAGGGGACAAAACCTCGCGGGTCAGAAAACCATTAGAAAGAAAACTGACCGCGCAAGGGAAAGGAAAACTACGCACCAGAAGCCGCGCTGGGCAGAGGGTTTAACTGGGGGGGTGTGGGGGGGGGGGGGGGGGGGGGGGGGGGGAAGAAGAAGGGAGTCGGTACCATTGAGAAGGGAAGCGGTCTGCCCCTCATAATTGAAGTAAGGAAAGGGGCAGAAAAGACAAGTTTGTGGGTGGCGGACTCTCTACAACCTAAAAAACAAGGGGAGGGTCATCAAAGAAACCCCCAACAACAGATACCGGGATCATAGCCCAACCTGAGATATTCCCAACGAAAAGGTGGGGTTACCAAACAAAGCTTTCCAAAAGGGAGGGGAAGGTCTTTCACTAAAAGCTCAAACCACAAACGCGAAAAAAAAGCGGGGTTCCTAAGAAAACGGACTTGAAGAAAGACATATGGGCGGCGCGGGGTACAGCGCTCAAGAAGAGGAACCTTTGACTTAGTTTGAGCGGGCTGGACCCTCGCAATTACAACACCGGGAGACCTTGAAGACACGACACTGACGAGGAAAGGAACTCGAAGCCAAATCCCGAAACAACAGTTATCAAAGCAAAAGGAAGCCAGGCGACCACCCGGAGGGGACGAATGAAGGAGGAGGGGACATTCAACGACGCGACGGATAAACTCTACAAAAACCTACTCAGGAGATCGAGAAGAGCAAACTGATAAAGAGTGTGGGGGACGTAACACCGAGGGAAGGATAAAAGAAAAAGAAATGACAGGGCAGAGCAGAGCAGGTACGGACGTCATTTTGGGGGCGAAACAAATTAAAGGTTACCACGGAATCAGACCCTTGAGAGTAGGACGTAGGAAAAAAGGAACGACACCGGGTGTAGGGAAAGGGGAAAAAAGAACCCCATCGCCTGCACGCACAGGGTGGTAAAAAAGGCGCAAATGAACCGCTCCACCACGAGATATACCAAATGACGACTCGAGGAAAACTGCTTAGAAGAAGAGTCTGGAATAAAGGGACAACGTTTTTAGCGACTGGTTTAATTGGGAGGCAATTCCCAAAAAATACGAACGGGGGGACCGTCACAAACGTAAAAAAACCGAACAACTCACTGAAAAGAAGGTGGTGCTGAAAAAGAAAGGAGGAAAGGGGACTCAGGGGGAACCAGCAAGGCAAAATCGGCCCAATAGAGGGGCATAGAACGCAAGGGAGGGTACAGTGGATAAGAAGGTGGTCAGATTCTTCCAGGCGTAACAACAAGGACATAAAAGGGGGGAGTTTGGGAATAGACAAAATAACAATTCCACTCGGAAGAAATGACGCGCACCACAAAGCGGACGATGGACAAGTGCCGGAAAAAGGAGAAAACTCAAAAGGAACTAGGAGGCGAGAGGCCGCGAGCAGAAACGAGACATGTTTTTTACGTGTCAGAAAGATTCCGAAAAAAAGACGAAAAGAAAAAAAAGTTGTTAAAAAGCGGGAAGTCTCTCAGCAACAAAAGGAAAGAAGATCTGCCCTGTTTGGAAAAAAAAGAGGGGAGGAATTACATTTGGGGGTGAAGGAGTGCGGAAATATGGGATTATTGCAAATGAAAAAGGGGAAAGAGCGCGGACCTCCGTACGCCGCAGCGTGAGGCGGCTGAGATAATGGTCCCGCAAAGTGTAATCAAAAAGAGAAATATATTTGGAGAGGGGGCATCCCATCAGTAGTGGGGAAAAAGGTTAGGTGACGGGTCTGGGGGGAATCCACCCAGAAAGAGTAAAAACACAAAAGGGAAGGGGGGGGGGTCACAGCCTCAAAACGTATTAAAAAAAAATCGTGGGGGGTTTTCCAAAAAAAATTTCCCAAACACCGGGGGTGTGGGGGGCTATAAGAAAAAAGAGGGAAGGGGTTTCATGCACGAGCAATGGGCATTGGAATTTTTGCCAGTGCTCATAGAAGCCCAAAAATTGGGCAAATGCACAGGATGGATATAAGAGTGAAGGAGGTGGTTTACTTAAGGGGAAAAAAAATCAGTCTGAAAAGACAATTGAGCAGTTTTTTTTCGCAGGCTGGCCATTTTTAAAAAAGGTGGGATTTCCAGAATATGGATTCGCTTAATCCCGGGTGCCAATAGGAGTGGAAAGGGGGTAGGAAGAGAAAGGGGGGGAAGAAGGAGCAAAGAAGGTTAACACTGAGGCTGCCGGCGGGGGGGTGGTCAAACGTACGGGGCAAAGGGAAACTGACAAAAAAAGCTCTAATTGGTGTTCCATAAAAAAAGACAACTCCGATATCAATTTATTGAGTCAGGGGGGGGGGGGGGGGGGGGGGAGTGTAGGAAAAAATTTGGTGGCCGACAAGTACTTCAGGAAGGGGAAAGGTATGAGGGAAAAAAAACGCGGTCATGAGGAGGAGAAAATCGTTGGAGGATTCACACACGCGGAATAAAAGGGGTAAAGGTAGAAAAACCGGAGGGGTTAGATTGGGACGGGGCAAGCGTTGCGTGGAAGGGCCCATCCGAAGAAAGTAACAGGTGTTCTCAAAGGCAAGCTGAAACTGTTTGTGGTCGGTTATGGTAAGTCGATTGAAGAGGAGAAATTGGAAGTGTCAGCAAAAGGGAGGGGGGAAGGAACTGTGGGGAAAGGGAGAGGGGTACACAAGCCATACCAACAGTAAGGGGACAGACGTAGATACTAGGGAACCCGGCAAGAAAGATGTGTATGGTTAGCAAAAATGGAGAGAACGAGGTGTAAAAAAAAAGGGAGTGGTTCTTTAGGGGGGGGTGAATGAACTGACGTTGGAACTAACCCGGACGGGTTTGGAAACTACGGCAGAGAGGGGGGGGAGTAAAAGGGGGGGGGGAGAAGGCCCGGTATCTGTGGGGGGCTGCCTCCGGATCTACTGGTTATACGAGACCCATCCTACGAAAAAATGGGAGAGTACGGCACAGTCATGGAATGAAGGCCGTGGACGGAACTATACATGCTCCCGTTCATAAGGCCTTATGCAAAGGGGGGGGAAAAGAAGCCCAGCCGGACCTGCGTAGGGAGTTTTTGTCTGAAAAACAGGGACCGTTTGCGCGGTAAGTGGCCTTTCAATGGAAAAATACTCCCAAGGGTCGCAGGCAGGCGCCCCGCAAGGGATGGTAAAAAGTACGGGGAAAAAATGATTTGGAATGTATTGTGACTCTTTCGCGTAGGCGAGAAAGTTTCAATGAAACGCTAAAAAAAGGAAAATGTCAGCTAATTGCTAATCGTACCTATCCAAAAGAAAGGAAAAGAGAGCTCTCCAAACAAGAGGGGGGAAAAGATAGCGGTGAGAGGTTTCTGGCCGCGAATGGTCGGGGAACTGAAAGGGTGGACCCAAACAAACCCCAAAAAAACCCAACCACACAAAACGAACCCCCCCACACCCCCACCCACAACCAACCCACCCCCCCCAAGCCACACCAAAAAAAAAGAAAGAAGAGAAAAAGAAAAAGCAGGCAAAAGAAGAAAACACCCCACAACCCCCCAAAAAGAAAAAAAAAGCCCCCCCCCATAGACCCCGAAGGAGAAATATCCGAAAATCGAAAGAGGCAAAAGTCATGGAATTAATTAAATCAGAATTACCATGAGGTTACACAGAAACTGGCGGGAAAAACGGGCCCGGCGCCGGGGAGCGGGGCCTAAAAAAAGGGGGAAAAACTTGCTCCGCGATATTGCCGCCGGTAAAGCCCGCCACCTACGCCACTGGGGGGGACATCTGGGAAGATACGTGCTTGGAACAGGGGAGAAGGGATATACGGGAGGGAAAACCAGACCTCAGTCCATGTAGCACACGGAGAAGTACGACCATTTTAAGGGAGGGGGAAGATCTAAAAAAGACAGACCGGCAAGGGAAAAAACCAAAAATACCGTGTAACGGAGCAAAAAAGAAAAGAATCTCCCTAGAAAGATGGAAAAATCTGAAGGTCGGTAGAACTTTCATCACAGTGCTACAAAAAAACGACAGAAGGAAAAAGAAAAAAGGGAGAGCAAGCGGAAGTAACATCCAGTCTGCCGCGGAAAAAGCTAGAGCAGTAGGAATGGAATTCTGGTGGCAAATCGAAGAGGTGAAACCCGTCTGCACAACAAGGGCGCGAAAAAAGGTACTAAGGAAGGGGGAGGAGGGATCACCATCACCGACACAACAGTAATAGGGGGGAAGGAATCAAGCTGGAAAAAAGGTTAAGAGAAGCAGAGAACTTCAACGCACCCATACTCTATCAACTCTACAACACAGACTGAGGGAGGCTAAATTTGCCAAAGTATTAAGGGGGGGCGTAATCCTCAGCGCACCAGGACGAAGATAATAGAAAAAGAAAGTTGAATAGAACGGACTGTCATTTTGGAGGGGGAAAAATGTAAGGGGGGGGGAAACACTGGCAGAAGAACCTGTGAGCGCGAGGGAAAAACAGCCTGGAACACGCACTTCCGACGACACCGAAGGGAATGGCCCCCATGAAGGGGAAGAAAAAGTCGCCGGCGCAGCATTTACACCGGATCCGAAAGAAAAGCAACTGCTGTCACCACTTATATGGAAAAAAATGGAATACGCCTAGAGAAAAAAAAAGGCAATATGGAAATGAAATTTCAGAAAAGTTTTACTTAGACGTTTTTCAAGGGGAAAAAAAAAACAAAAAAAAGCTCGGCGGAGACGACCGGGGTTGACCGGATAATCACCTTCCCCGCCATGATTGAAAAAGGGGGGGGTAGAGAAGAACTTGGGGAATGAAAAAAAGATGCATCGGGTGTTGCTGCAGTCGGGGGAAAAGGGAAAAAACAAAGAAGGAACAAGGACACCCGGCATGGTGGGGAAAATTACGTGATAACAACATGGCTTGGGTTACGTGTCATCTAAAGATTAAAAACTTTAAAAAAAGGGGGGGGGGAAAAAAAGAATGTGAAGAATCAGACCCGAAAGGAAACAAAGAGACCATCCTTTTGAAAAAAGACAACAAAGGACCTCGCGAGGTCAATGCCCGCG
>Ga0179591_1274748_pt1 | contig 14995 bp, 14 predicted proteins | sample CZOMad2_1_08_16f_FD_182891 | JGI IMG/M metagenome (GOLD analysis project Ga0179591, IMG submission 182891) | Vadose zone soil fungal communities from Angelo Coast Range Reserve, California, USA - CZOMad2_1_08_16fungal (PacBio error correction) | ecosystem: Environmental > Terrestrial > Soil >...
AAGAGAAATGTCCCAGCTCAAAAAAGACAAGGAAAAAAATCATAGAAGGAACCCTTAACGTTTCAAAGGTACAAAAAAATGCCCTGCAAAAGGGGGAAAAGGTTACGAAACAACGATCGGGGGGGTGGGATGAAGGAGGGATGGGAACCAACAAAAGGCCTGTGGACGTTCGGGACCCGAAAAGAAGCAGCAATAAAGACAAAGGAACCCTGGCAGGAAAGGCGTGCCCGACAACCCTAAACAAGGGGTATCTCGGGTCAGGCAGGAAGGGCAGGAGGGAGTAGAGGGGGCGGAAAGAACGCAGATTAAGGGGGAAAAATCAAATTGGAAAGAGGGACCAGAGACAGGTATCTGGGCGAAAAAGTCAGGTGAAACGGATCACATGGTCCTCATAACGGACACGCAGGAGAAAAGAGTCGACAGCAAAAAAAGTCTCAGAAAAAAAGAAAAAACAAATGCAATGGTCTTAGAAAGAGGAGGAAACTACGGGACTGAACCTGCACTGGACTTTTCAAAAAAGACGGGTTCGAAAAACTGTACAAAAAGGGGAGTGATAAAGACTGGGAGGTTACGGCTCGGCAAGAAAAGATGCGAGCCCGTAACGAGAGGGCACGCCTGAGCGTGTGCTGAGGCGACCGTCAAAGGCTTCCTTAATCTGCTTGGGGGGGGGACGTACTCGCGGTTGCCGAGTAAGTGGGAAGGAAGCCGCAGATCACATAAGAAGCCGACGCGAAGGGAGTAAACAAAGGGTGAGGGTTTTGCCAGAAAAAAAAAGAACAAGGCACAAGAACTTCCGCGGGGAAGACCGGCACTGAGAACACGGCAGAGGTCGTGGGGGTAACCCTCAATAGGACGCAAAAGGGGGTCTCAAAAGGAGTACGGCAACACCGCGCGGACGGTCCCTGAAAAGAAGGAGAAACGAGACGCAAGAAACATTAACGGGGGGACGAAATCCTAGCCAACAAAAGGAGGAGGGTGAGTGAAAATCGGGAGGAAGTTCACATGGGAGAGACAAAAGCGTTTAAGAAGAGGGAGAGCAAAAAGTTCACGGTTGGGTCGCGGATCCGGAAAGGCGAAGGTGGAAGGAACCCCGAAATTGCAATCACAAAACCAAGAACAGGGCCTTCGACTAGATACGGGCCTGGCCTGGACCGAGGACAAGTCAAATTCTAGGACATCTGACTGACGGATATAACGTTCAAAAATCGGCAAAGAAAACACCGAGAAGGACCGTCGTGACTGACCGATCCACGTTCTAAGAGGGGAAGTCTTCAAAGAAGAAACCGACCAACCCTCCAAACCCAACAAGTAACCATCTAACGTCATCATCGTCAAAAACCCAAAAACGTTGCATCTCAAAGGTCAATAGGGTGGATACAAGTGGGAGGTCGAACCGATGGAACATATTGAGCTGAACTAAACGGTGGAAGGGACAGCGTAAAGCAAAAAAAGCAGGGGGGGGGGTCGCGAAGATCAACACGGGGAAGTTCCTTTTGCCGGTGAACGCGAAATCTCATTTGAACGGGGGGGGGGAAAAACAAAAACCACGGACACAACTCCAAACGGGTCAACACCTTATAAACAGACGGGGAATGTTAGAAATACGTCTTAAACTCGAAAGACATGGAGGGACACAGGGGAAGAGGGAAGGAGGAAAGACGGCTCTGTGTGGGGTACTGCCAACTCTCGAGTCTACCGGGCATAAATGGAAAAGGGGACCTCGGAAAGTTCTAAAAGGGGAAAAAAGGGGTTTGACACTTGTTGTTACGAACAATCTGGGGCCTCTATGCGGATCCAAAAGTGGGGCTAAAAGAGAAAAAGGGAGGTGGGGATAGGGGGCAGGAGACTGATAATTTACGGAGCCAGGGCAAAACACCCCGACCGAGACAGGAGAGAGTGACGGTTAGGAATCCTTTAAAAGGGTCCCCTACATGCCTCGCTTGAGTAATCCTGTGGTCGGTCACAAACGCAAAACCGATGCGTCATCCGAGCTGTGAATGAACAAACGAAGAAGGGGAGAGGGTCGGTAAGGGGTCCAAGATCTTATCCCCTTTCCCCTGCTTGGGCACTTGTTCCCCCTTCGTTGCTAACCAAACAGCAACCATGGACTGGGGGGCAAGCAACAAGGGACAGCCGAAACTTAAGAAAGGAGGGTCCCCAAACAAAACGTGCCTAGAGCAGTCGCGTGGGATCACACATCTCGCCAAAGAATAGGAAGGGCAAATAAAGGAAGACCCCCGATACGAGTGAATGTCAGGGGAAGGGCGCAGGGGGGGGAGGGGGGAAAGAAACATAACTCCGTGGTCGACCAAAGGGCGGAGAAATCAGCCTAGTCATTTCGAAATTGGACGAGCACAGGTAATGCATCTGAAAACCGGTCACCGAAAAGCTTGGGGTAAGCGGACAACTCACCGGTTTTGTGCAGGCAAGAAGACGTGCAGAGGAGTCAAAAACGAGGGTCGCCAGGGTTAGGGCCCGAAACAGGACGGGGGAACCAAAAAAGGGAAAACAAAAAAGGAAAGGCTCCAGAGAATCGTCCGATTTCCTTGTAGCCATCAAGAAACAGGCACCGGCGGAAAAATACTGGGGGACTAAAGGGGAGCAACGTGGACCGCCCCGCGTTAACTGAGGTTCGGACGAAGGGAAGTGGGGAGATTAGACCCGTCCACACCAATGCGTGGGGTCAACGGAAAAAACTGGACTGGCTTTCCTGCACTACAGGTGGAAGACTTGTACAAAGTAGAATGAAGGTTAAGAGGAGGGGAGGTCCCCGTTTTTTCACTACTTCGAATGGACAATCGAAATAGGAACTACGAACGAAAGCCGTTTGGGAACAGGGGGACACTTGTGGGTCTCGAGAAAAAACGACCACGAGCTGAGGGAGGACTTCGGGGCCCGAAGAGGGGGTCTAGGGTTAAGAGAAAGTGATGAAAGTGGTGCCTATGAGACTGGCCTGAAGTGAAACGGTCCAACACGGCCTACGGCCTTCGACCTGGAACTAGAGAGACCACAACTCGGAGAATCAAAAAGGGGGAACTGGGGAACTTGGTTAAGACTCATCACCCTAAACAGAGCCCATAACGATTACAAAAGTCCCTCAATCCTCTCTGAGTGGGGGGCGAGGCATTGGGAATGGTGCCACGTTAAAAGGGGAAAACGAGAGTCCGTCGGACGACAGAAAAAGCGGGCGGCTGCCTTTATTAACGAGCGGGGAAGCCTTCAAAAAAGGGGAAAGTAAAGGACTCGGAAAGCGGCACGGGGGAAGGGTACTCTCGAATCTATAAATGGACGCGGGATGGACCATGGGAAAAAATTGACACGGGCCAAGTGGGGAGGCCTATGAGAGGTAAGGACTCTGGCCCATTCCAAGCCGGAAAAACTTGTCCTTACCTGCCCCTACCGTACCCGCCAGCAAGCGGGAAAAAAGGCCAAGGTCAAAAGGTGGGGGATTGGGGGGGAGCCAAGCTCAAACGGGGACGGGCCTTTCTCGGGGGACAGAATATACGAAAAAACATCCCGGAGAAACGGGTGTCCAAGCAAGAACCGAGGGGCTTGCAGGCATGGGGTCACAACGAGAGGGAGTGCACGCGAAAAGGACACCGAGGGTCACTATCCGCACTCAACCCTGGGAGGGCTGTGAAGGAAGAGGTGTAAAAAGCAGATGAACTTTTCGCGGTTCGACAGGAGTGGTCAGTAGGCGGGAGCTTCTTAAACGCGCCGGCATTTGTTTTCACGCCCATAAGTCGTAATATGCTTGTCCGCTATAACACTCACATAAGGCTACTAGAGAGAGATTTTCAGGGTAGCGTCAAAAAAAACTAAAATCCTCTCTCACAACCAAAAACCTTCTTGATTCCCCATCGGGTAGATAGCTGGGGGAGCGTGGAACATTGCCATTCAAAAGAAAAAAAAAAAACGGTTAGAGGGGTCTTTGGTTGCCAGTCACTAAAACCCCAGCACAGATTCTGGGGAGTAGCTGCTCAAAAAAAATGGACAGAAAATATCCTCCCACCCACGTTTGGTCGAACCTCGTGTTTAAGAACGCCCAGGCCGGGGTCGTCTCCGGAACGAGGAAAATAACGAAGTAGGGAAAATCTTCCTGATCGCGAGCGGACCTTGACTACGCTCACAACAAGAGAATCCTCTAAGGATGGACCAAGCCGAGCGGTTCGGGGATATCCAATTCAACGAGGAAGGATGCATTTTGGCGAAAAAAAACGGAAGAAGTGCACTAGAAGGGGGGAGTAAAAAAAAGGAATGCCGAACAGAAAGGTGAGCCTGAGTAAGAGGTAATACTTACGACCAGAGACCACATTTCCAATGGAGACACCTCGGGGGGTAAAAGTTGAGCGAGTCGAGAGACGAGACTGGACCTCGCGAGGGGAAAAAACGTTGGACACTGGATAACAGAGCGTTTAATAAGAGCTACTCAAACGGAAGGTCAAACTCAGAAACGAAGAGGGGGGAAAGACCAACAATTGCAAAAAGTCCAAAACTATCGAAAGGGTGAGGGTTAAGTCCCAGGGAGCGGTCCATCACCGCCCAAAAAAGACACGGGAAAATCAACACCGGGAGATGGTTTTCTTGTAGCAAGGAAGCGAATGTCAAAACGACCGACCAAATCGCCGGCACCCTCCAGGGGGGTCCCACATACGCCATACAACTTGCAACTAGGATGGAGGGAAGGAAGCCGTGCGCAGGGCCAAGTGACACGGTTTTGAGAGAAGTTTGAAGGGGAGAGGGGTCAGGAAAAAGAGCGGAACACAAGGCAAACGGCGTCGTGAGTAGCTTCCGTGGGAATTGTCAAAGGTGGGAGGGGGAAGAGCCTCGACACGCGTGAATAACAAAATAGGGAATTGAAACAGAATCCAAAGGGTTGGTACCGTGCTCAAACCCCGGAAGACAGAACGGTTTAGGACCGCAAAGTAATTCCGGAGGAAAACAAACTAAGGCCCTCAAAAAGGGGGTCACCCGTCAATGAGCAAAGCTAGTGAAAAGATATGCACGGTTACGGTTGAGGGAAGCTAAAGCATAGACTAAAAAAGAAAGGGTTGGAAAACGGAAAAGGCTCGTCATGACGGCTCAGGGGGGGCGACTAAAAAAAAAAGGGCAGGGAAGAATGGAAAACAAGAGTGGGGACGCTAAACAAGCTACGTGACGAAGAACCGAGAAGAAAGAGGAAAACCATAGAGGGTGGCCCGCCACTGGTGACGAACCATGAATGTCGTCTTCAGCCTCAGTCCCAGAAAGGAAAAGAATCGGGAACAAAAGAGGGAGAAGGAGGGCGTGACATAGGCAGGGGAACGAAGCACACGAAGAAAAAAGAGAAAAAAGAAAACGCGGGGGGAAGACGGGACGTAGGGAAGTTGGTAACAGCTTGCACCCGCAACCGACAGGGGGGGGCAACGGCGGGGGGCAACGGAAGGGGGGAAAAAGACGGCGAGGGGGGAAGGGGGGGCTAAAAAGTGTTGGAGACTCCAAAGGAAGAAAGCAGTTGATCAAACACTGGCAAAACAAAAACGTAGAGGGGACACACAAAGACCGCGAAACGGATACTCTCTTAGGGTGGGGAACTTTACGCGGCGAAAACAAATATGCAAGCTGGGAAGTTCGGGGCAAATCAAAGGTTAGACGGGGACAAGAGGAGAGTTACCCCCGAGCAAGTTTATCAACGGACGGACGCACCGGCCAAAAACGGAGGAAGAACCGTCGACCAAAACCCGGTTGGAAAAGAAAGAAATTGAAACATGAACCGAGGGTCACCATCGGTCAAAAAAATTTCGAACAAACGGAGAAGAAACTGGCAGAAAAAAAAACCCCAAGACACCAGCAATCTACTCAAAGAGCCACCGGGGGAACGACACAGGGGATTAGCAAACAACGAAATTCAGCGTGCCGGGGGTGTGGGGTTGGCCCGTAAAACCCACCAAGTCAACCGAAAGAAAAACGTTCACCCACTTGCTCGATCACAAAAAAAAAGGGGCAGCGTCCGAGAAAACACGATCGTAAAGGAAAGGAAGGGGAAATTTTGAAAGGCCTGAATCAAGCTGGGGGCCCATAGAGGAAGAAGCCAAGGACAAAAGGAAACTCAGAAACGGGCAAAAAAGAAAGAGAACAGCTTAGAACAACTGGGTGTCGGGGAGGAGGAAGGCTTCCGCTCGACAGAAGAGCAAGGTATGAAGAAGAGGGAGGAGCAAAAAGGGTTTTGCCCCCGGTGTTCGGAGGGGGTTCCGTCCCAAAAAACCGCATGGGGGGGAGAGGGGGAAATGGGGGAACCTAACCAAGGCAAAGGGGTGGCCCGTAAAGCTCTAAGCATAGTGAGGAAAAAGAAACCTACGTACGGAAAAAAACCCACGACTGTCGTACCACGACAGAACAACCCCCTCGGAAGCCCAGAAAGAAAGGGGAGGAAAAGCGGTAGGTCCCGAAGAAATGAAAAAAACTAAAAAAACGCCTCGGCGACCCCGCCCGCCCTATCGGGGACGAGCTCGCCCATCGGGAAGGGGTATGCAAAAGCTTTTGCCGACTCGTTTTGAAAGCATCAAACGGGGGAAGGGAAGTGTCAAAGAAAAGATCCGCGACCTAGATACCGAACAATCGGAGAATCGTCCGGAAAAGGGGGGGAAAAAAAACAAGAAAAAAGCAAGTGCTCCAGACCCAGTACTTGCAGAGGCAACACAGAACCCTTGGGGAAGAAACGCGAAAAAAGGGGGATGGCTCATCTGCTGGCCAAATTCCACAAACAGTCAAAGAGATGGCAAAACCCAACCATCGAAGAAAGGGACCGGCCACTACAACTAAGTCGAAGGAGGGGGGAACCGACAAACCGGAAAAAAAAAAAAAAGATCGTTGCTTAGACAGGCCAATCCTCCGGGAATTAAGGAAGAAAAAGTCCGTCTGGCGACAAGGAAGCCTTTCTGCGACCCGGGGTTAAAGGACAGGGGGACGTATCCTTACTAATTTCAGGTAAAACGCTAAACGCCCCTCAAGGGAGTCGAAGGGGAGAGGGGTCTCGTCGAAGGCATGAAAGGATAACAGACTGGTAAATGAGTAAAAAAGTAAGAACTGTTCACTCCTCAGAATGGCGCCACGGAAAAGGGGCCGAGTATTGGCGAGGGAAATCAAGAGAGGGGGGGAGGGGAAGGCCCCAACAAAACAAGCGTCAACAGGGGAGGGGGACGCGACGCGAAGAGGAAAGGGGGGGCCGTTTTGTTCCGGGGTAAACCAACCGGGGTGACCTTTCCGGAGGTGGCAGTTAGGGGCGAAAAAAAACAGTGTTGGGTAAAAAGGAACACCAAAGGGGCAAATCCAAGGAGGGGGGGAAGGGGAGGGGGGCACAAAAAAAACAATCCATGACTGAGCGGGGTCCGGGGTGGAGGACCTAACGTAGTTGATCGGGCGATGAACTCGCGCTGCTGAGTGGAAAGGATGGGGAAAAAAGGGGATTCCTCAACTCACAAAAAAAAAGGGGGAAGATATATGTGGTCCAGCAAAAACAAGCAAAAACCGATTTTACACGAAACATTAGCTCGGTACAAGGAAAACGTAAAATGACAACGGAAAGGGCCGCATGACAGGTGGGGTGGGGAAGGCGGTGTCAGAGGGGGGAGTCAAACACTGGGTCTTTCAGGGCGCGTCAACCTCCTACGAAGGAACCACCCGGGGCGCGCAAAAAAACACCGTTCGTGAAAACCCCGAAAAAATCCTAAATGGAGGCTTCAACGGCCGGACCCCAGAAGAAACGGACGGAAGGTGGTGCGGAAAGATAGATCAATGCAGAAGACTGATAGGACCATTTGCCCCGTGGAGAAAAAAGGAAAAATATTCTCCCCGGAGACGTCCGCAGTAAAAAGCAAATAGCGGCAGGGGCATTTCAGAAAGTAGCCACTGAATTGGCACGTAACTACTAGGCGGCGCGTCCTTAGGGAGGGGGGGGAAGAACGAACGTTGGGTTCTACGGGAAGCGAACGGGAGGGTTCCGACGGACAAGCTAAAGATTTTCAGGGTCGGACTGGTAAGGAGGGAAGGTAAAAAAAACTCATTTCAATCGCCGGAGGGGAGGGGAAGGACCCGTAAGAGAGCCTCTGTCCACCCAAAGGAGAAGTGCTCACTTCCGGTAGGAAAGGAAGGCAGGGCAGCCCTGGGTTGGCAAATTCCAGGAGGTGCCGAGAGGACCTGGGGGAATGGCAAAACAAAAGAAAACTAATAGCAAAGAATAATATCAGCGGGAAAAAAAAGGGAAAACGGTTTTTTGCACAGAAGCCGGGATAGGAAGCAAGATGGGGTACCATAGGTTTGGGGGTCCCGCTCAGGATAACTCGATGCGTTACGCTAATAAGGGGGGTAACAAGTCGTGTGGAAAAAAACAAAAAACTCGGGGCATAACCAGCAAAAAACGAGAAACGCAATTACTCAAGAGAACGCCCAAAAAAGCTAAAATACGAAGAGAAAGCGGCCGTGTACCACACGGATCAGCGGGGGAAAGTGTGAGGGGGGATGAAAAAAAAGAACCTAAACCGCGACAAGAGCGGGAAAACGAGAGGTGGGTATCGGGGGGGACAACCAAAAGTGTGGTGTGAGGAAGCTGGGGGGAACTCGCCCCTTCAACGATAAACAGGGGGGATGAAGGGTCTGGGGCCACCCCAACGGCACGGGACAAAACAGTTAACGGAAGATAGGAACGAGACGTTCAAACAAACGGCAAAGGACGATCTTCCCAGGGAGCTGACCCGACGAAAGTTGAAAAAATATGAGGAAATTCCTTCGCGACAGCCCAGCACAATAGAATATCAGCGGAGAGGGGTGAGGCAGGCCAGACACGTTACGGGGAAGGGGAAGGGGGTTCCTCCGTGTTTTCGTAATGAGCAGGAAAGTTCAAGATGGAGGCAAAAGGACCTCCTAGCAAGAAACACGGGAGGGCTTCGCGAAAATATAACCTCGCATGGGCGGTAGGGGGGGGTGGGGTATTCCAGGAGGCCGATAGAAAGACAAAGGGGTTGTTGGGGAAAACTCGCCACAAAAAACAAAAACACGGAAAAAAAAACCGGGGGGAGACCGAAGTGCAAAACTCTACACAGTCACAATATGAGAATAAAAAACAAAGGACCGCAAACAATGGGTAAAAGATGCCACTTGAGAAAGCCGCTTGTGGGTTGGGGGGACCGCCCCAACTATAGGAAGGGCTGGGGGGAAGAAAAAAAAAGCGGCGAAAAAACCCTAGGACCCCTTGGAGGAAATTCAAGAAAGGGGGAAAAGGGGTGGAATAATGTAGACAGATTGGCTAGGCAAAGAAGATTACGGTGAAAGACTGGGACGATGCTGAAGACTTGTATTAACGAGATGAGGGGTCCAAGGTCTTAACTATGACTCGTCAACTAACATGACTGCAAGAGGAAAGGGGGGTAGGGGGGACTTTACTTAAACGTTGGAAACGAAATAAAAGAAAAGGCTACTTTTTCAGAACTCTCAATAGGAATGAAAAGTGGAGAAAAGTAAACCGCGGGACTTGCAAGCTAATGATAAACAGAGGGAAGAATAGGCTATTACAACAAAGCCCCAACTCGAAGAAAACAACTTACCACACGCGGGGGGTGATTTGGGCCAAAGGAGGTTGTGAATGAAGCCGTTGCACCATTTCGGGCAAACTTCAACCGTAAATGAAGTGACAACGGTCCAAACTCTTGGGTCAACCACGGCGGGAGGGGAAAGATCTGTCAGGGGGGGGGGGGGCGCCGGGAGAAGAGGACGCAAGCAACACGCGCTACTCCCCCAGGGCTGCGAGGCCTTAAGAAACCTCAGGGGGTCGTTCCAAAGGCCAAGACAGAACAATGAGAGTGCGGGAAACTGTAACTCGGCTCAATCAATGAAAAAAACCGAAAAAACTTGGTGTAGGTTACAACCCGCACTGGGGGGGGGGACAAGGCAAAATCTCGGCAGGGGGGAAGAGGTCCGCCCACTGGGTTTGAAGGCAAGTACGGAAAGAGACTATACAAAAAATCTCAAAAAACCATTCGGCGCCCGAGTAATAAAAAATCCTCGGGGGAGGGAAGCGGGGCATCCAACGTACCGGAGGGAACAAACCAAGTTACCAAAGATGTTCTCTGAAAAAAAGTACCCCTACGAGGGGAGGAACACAAAAGCCGTCTGCTAGGAATAAAAAGGCCACCATCAGAAAAAAATCTATGGGCCTTGCGCAGGGATCAAGGGGACCCATGTGGAAGATTCCTCTTGGGAAACGCAGAATGAACTATTCAGCAATCAGGTCGAGGCGGACTCCACGGTCACGTACTGAACGAAACAGAGAAACGAGGGGAAAGTCCTAAGAAAGCATGGCCGCGCCCAAAAAACGAAGCATCCATGAGCCTCCACCAGGGTGATCTGCAGCAGGAAACGCTCAAAAGACGCGGTAGGGGGGGACACATCCTGATGTCCCGTGGGTCTAAGACAAGCTTAGACAGGGGGGGGGAACGAACCGTGAGGGGGAGACGTCCAAAAGCGGGGCGTTTCTCCCTAAGAAAGATGCGAAGCAGGCAAGAATGGTGGGGGGACAGGGGGAACTGGGGAGAGGCATGGAGATACCTGCGCCAGTCCTATGACAAGAAAAGCCTCTTATCGTTGTTAAGATTCTGGTTCTTGTTCACGGGGGAATGCCGCAGAATGGCAGTTGTCTCGACAGACCGGGGGATACTTCGGTTCGCAGGGGATGAACTATACGGGGTTGCAGTCAAAAAGGGTGTGCATTAGGGCCAATGAGAACGGGATCTCTGAACGCGCAAAAAAAAAGGACAAATTACTCTTCGCGTACGACCTGAAAAAGTGTCACAGCGTTTGGAAGGTCTCACTCTGAGCAAACCTTTTTCTCTGCGTCAAGTACTTAGGATCCGTGTGCACCAGACCACAGACAAACCTGCCGTGGTTCGCCCAACTGCTCGGCCGTCTCGGGACGGGGAAGGCGAAAACGTACGCGAACGGAAATGGGGCCAGGCGCCAGCTCCTCGTAAAGGGGTTTGGGAGAGATTCGAAAAAGAACCCAACACAATGGGAGAAGGTAAAATTGACCGGACCGCTCACATCAAACCCTAAATTGAACTGTGGCTGGGGGACGATACTGATTCACGCGGCAACCCGGGTTGGAAAATTTTCGTACAACGGGAGTGGGCCAGGCAGTCGGAGCGCCAGAAGGTGGTGTACGGCCGGATGGCTGCCTTTTGGGGGTCAAAGGTGCGAAGCATCAATCAAAAGAAAAAGGAGGGGGAAGAAAAAGGGGAAAAACTTCTGGGGGAAAACGCCGCCCAAGGACAATGAAAACAACAACAAGGGATAGGAGGGGGAAAAAGATAAAAAAAGTGAGGGGGGCGAGGGGGACCAGTTTGGGGCAATCCCAGGCAAAGGGGTGCGTGTGGAAACCGGCTGAATAAAAATAAAAGGGCAAAAGGGGCGTACTGCAGGGTGGGGGGGCCCCGCTAAAGAAAGGCACTCTACCTCGAACTTGGCGCAAAGGGGGGGGGAGGAAAACTTCCCCTACGGGCCACAGCCAACAACAAAGACGGTGAGCTGAGAATCCTAAGCTGCGGTCCCGAGCTAGAATGATCATAGGACAGAAAATAGTCGGCATGAGGGGACGCATTTGACACGCCTTCGGTCGACCCGGGTGAAAGGGGGGGATTCTTCCTTATCTTCATCAGGGTTTCTAAAAACACGGGACAGGGAACCTTTGGGGAAAACTCTCCTCTTTTGGAAATAAGTCCCGCAAAGAGACGCAACGGAGGAAATTTAAATACCAAGTGCATCCTGCCAGACAAGCGTGGAAAAAGTGACAGTCGACTGGAGGGGACGAGGACAAGGAAGAGTCACGTAATCAGGCCACCTCGAGGGGCAAAAAAAGGGGCACGGTGACGGGGACCGCCTTAAAGAAGACAAAAACGTTCCACACTCGTCAGGTCCTCGAGGAATGCTGGACGAAACCCTCACGGGGGGGGGGGCACCAATTTGACACACCAGACTTAAAGATCTAAATAGGGATGAGGCAGTGTCCAAAAAGTGTCAAGGGGGCGCCGGTCGGAGCGAACCGAGAACCCACGGGGTACCAAAATTACCTGAGATTGGGTAATGCTTGGGGAAGGAAGATAGGAGGAAAGGGCGCAGAAAGAAAAAATTAAGACAGGACCTGGAAATTTCCAGAGTCGACCACGGGGGGGACAAAACCTCAAAATCGTGGGTACTGAAGCGGGAGAGTAAGTACTAGCCAAGGGGAAGGTCCTCAGGGCTCGGGGCAAAACAAAAGCGCCAGCCGCTCAAAAAGGCGGGACGTAGGGAAATCCAAAAGTCTTCTATGACAAGAGTGATGTACCGAACAGGGCGATCACCGAAATGCGGTTGCCAGGCAAGGGAAGGAACGTTTGCTCCGGACAGAAAGACGAGGGTGGTTGAACCTGGAAGTGGGAGGGGGGGAAAGTGAAAACCGAGCAACGGAGGGGAGGAAGCAACAACACGGCCCATGGAAGCAACAACTTGACAAAAGCTGAGTTTACGCGGGGTGAAGGGGGAAAGGAACCACACACGGGGGAACGCAAAATAACAGGGAGACTGTAACTGCTCGTCCTTCTTCGGCCAAACGAAAAAACAGGAACTGACAAATACTCCGTTATGCCCTGAGAGTCTTGTCAAGAAAAAGAGGGGTGTCCGCTAAAAAAACAGGACGGGAGGGTGAAAAAGATGACAAACCTAAGAGAAACCGATGCGACCCAATCTGAGGGTTATCCGCCAGGAAAGCACGTTAGTTCTCTCTTCAAGCCATCATCCCGCAAGGAAAGAGGAGAGCCAGTTCTCTTTCGCGGTCACTGGAATCAGAAAGGGGGTGACGAAAGAGTGGAAAGAAAGATTTGAGGAAAGGGGCCAGGGAATAACGTATGACGGGAAGGGAAGATTCTTTAAAATTTCACCTCCACTCAGGGGTCAACTGGAAGAGCAAAGTTTTTGCCACAAACGACGAGGGGGGAATGGTGTGGGGGTTTCAACGAGAGTTGCCTGCGTCCCAGCATGGAAGCAACTAATTCCATCTGCAAGAAAAGGAAAGAGGGGGTGCCTTGCCCCGCCAGAAGACGACACAAAGACGGGGATAATGAGGGGGCCACGTTCCACCGGCGGGGAGACAGACCCGGCGATGAACGGTGGGAGACCTGCCATCGTAACAGGGAAAACCCTCCTACCCAAAAAACCCGAGCAGCCCTACAGAGCCAAAGACGGACAGACGGAGAGCGAAAGGAGGGGGGTCGACCCCTGGTGTGCAAACTACCGGCCCATGGGGAGAGCAGGTGACAAAGGGTCCGCGATGTTCACCTTTCTGAAAGCCAGGGGGGAAAACATAAGGATCCCAAAAAAAGCCCGCCGAAGGCGACGCAAGGAGAAAAGGTGGGGGAACTTCCAAAGATCGGACGAAGGGGGAGCATTGGATCGTAAAAGCCGTGTGGGATGAGGGGGTGGGGGGGTGCCTGAAAAAACACAAGGGGTCCGAAAGGGAGGCTACTTCAAAAACCGAAAAAAGCGAGGGATCAGGACAAAAAAAAACTAGGTGTAACTCCTAGACCAGTGCGGAAAGGAACTCAAAATTGCAAAAAAAAATCGAGATCGACGAACAGGGGAGTCCAACGGAACAAGACCGGGCAGCGCAGCCTAACTCTTGTCGCCGGGGGTTCGTGGGGGGGGGAGTTGTCAGCTTGAGGAAGAATCCCAAGGGCACGGGAAAACGGGGAGAAAAAAAACTAGAAGCACAAAGGAACGTGTGAATGGCCTCTTTAAGTATCCGTGAGCAAAAAAGGGCTTGGAAAGTTGGACGCGTGGACCAAAACCATTGGGGCAAAAATGAAAGAGAAGCCCTGTTTTCCGTGGGGGGGTTGGAAAGAGGACAAAGACTTACTGAACAAAGTTCAGACGGGTAAGGGATCCCAACCGAACATCCCGGCAAACCCGAAGGAGGCAGGCAGCGGGTCGTACTCAACGAACACATGGAACCGCCCTCGTATCCGCCGGAACCGCCCGCAAGCGGAAGAAAAATGTTGGAAATCTCCGTCAGGGGTGAAAGTGAGGGGAGCGATAGTTCCGACTATTTGGGGGGGCCCCTTCGAGAGGTCCAGACGTCACCCCACAAAAAAGAGTCACCTGATATACCGACGCAAAAAGAGGAAAGGGGCCCAAAGAGCACTTAAAACACCCCTGCCTTCTCAAAGCTTCGGCTACCAAAAAAAAGGTAAAATGCCGCGCCGAGCACAAAGGTGACTCATAAAAAAAAAACTGCAACCGTCCCCAACCTTACAAGAGTCTAAGGCCCGCGGGACCGGGAAAACCACAAAAAGAGATAACGAAGGAGGACACTAAGAGCCACGGACAAACGGGAAGGCGGCCGCTCCAAGCTTACGGGAAAAGTGAAAGCACGGCCGCAGGATGAAATTGACAGCCACCGTCCAGTCTCACAGACCAGGGGGGACGGAAAGAGGTCAAAAAATCCTGGGGCAGGACGGAAAACCGAAGTCGTCTTCCAAACAAGCAAGACTGACAAACACACTCGGAGGGGGAAAGAAAGGGCAGAAAAATGGCTTAAGAAGACGACGCGGTCAGAAAGGGACGGCGGGATGCACGTGAATGGAGAAAAGGGGTCCGGACCAAAGAACGGATTTGGGCTGGACGGGGGGGGAAAGGAAGGGTTGGGGTGCTAGAATGATATCGGGTCTCACCAAACCGTAACCGGACAAGTTTCTGAGAAATGAAAGCGAGCACTGGTATGAATTTTGGGGGGGGTGCACAACGTGGACCGAAAACCCGGGGGAAGTTTGGAGGGGGAGACACTTTCGAAAACCCGAACCGAAGCAGTGGTGTTCACGAAACCATCGCAAAAAAAATAAAGTCGGGTTTTCGCGGGACGTCGGACGGAAGCGTCAGTGGGCTAAGACGGGAAGGTAAACTCGGGGAAGCAGGAAATGGGAGGGGGACCAGGACTGCC
>Ga0179591_1315048_pt1 | contig 14993 bp, 24 predicted proteins | sample CZOMad2_1_08_16f_FD_182891 | JGI IMG/M metagenome (GOLD analysis project Ga0179591, IMG submission 182891) | Vadose zone soil fungal communities from Angelo Coast Range Reserve, California, USA - CZOMad2_1_08_16fungal (PacBio error correction) | ecosystem: Environmental > Terrestrial > Soil >...
AGGAGAACTAAAACGTACCAAACAGAGGAAGCGGACAAGACTCCGAAGAAGGGTGGCCGGACGAGGAGAAGGGGCCGGAGATTACTGGTTTTGAGGTGAAGTTGGGAAGGGAGCAAATGGGTTCGCTCATTTGAAGTCAGAGAAGAAAAAAACGAGGGACACTCCCAATATTATGGAAATCGGGAGACGATCTCATTTATCCAGCCTGACCGGGAAAAAAGGAAGGGGCTGCGAAGAGGCGAAAAAAAAGAAAACAAAGGAGCCGGACCAGAAAATATGGAGGGGAAATATAGAGCAGCCTTGTCCAAAAAATCGCGGCTACATTTTTACGAGCAACGAAAGTCCAGTGAACACGAGCTTCGACAAACACACAACACGAGGGAAGGGAACCTCAGGGGGATGTGGCCTACTCGAGCAAAAAAAACTAGGAGAAAACTGGGAGAGGAATGAGTCACGCGGGGAAAAAACAAGACGGTAGGTGCAAATGGGGGAAGAAACTGGGTTTAAAAACTGCAAAAAAGACGGGACGGGGGGGCGAGTTGGCGGTTGGACGCCTTCGTGGCTTAACTCGAAGGGGGGGGCACCGGGCGGGGGTACCAAGGCAATTAAGCGAAAATCCAGGACTGGGGGGTGTATAGAAGGGGTTGAAAAGGAGGGATTAGCGTCTCAGGGGTGCTTTGATATTAAAAGGCTTCCAAAAACACAGAATAGAAATGGAGGGGGGTGAAGGTGTGTGAACCCAAAATAGAGAGACGCATTTTGAAACGGAGGCACAGAAGCACTAAAAACCGAAAGGGGGGAAAGAGCGCTGAGTTGAATGAAAGTCGAAAAAAGCAACCGACGTAACACGGTCGTGCCACGAAGGGGGGATGAATTGAATAAAAAAAACAACAGGAAAAAAAGAGAAAAATAGGTTGGTGGCCGGAAAGAAAAACCGGGATAAACGGGCGGGGGTGTTTAAGTTTTCAGGAGAGGGAACGCGGAAAAAGCAAACAACTCAAATGGGGAGGAAGAATGAGACACGGCCAATGTTAATACTTTTGACCGCATGAAAATCTGACACCCCAGGCTGGGGTTGACGAAAAGAACGTGGCTTTGTAAACGAGGACCGACGGAATTCTCGGGGCCTCAAATAAGGTCGTGGAGTGGTGATCGTGAATGGAGCGATGAGGGTAAGCCGTGGGAGGGGGGGGGAAAAGGCCGGCGGCAAGGCTGCGCGACTAGGAGGGGGGATGTCAAGGAGGCGAGCCCTCTATGCGCCAAAACCGCAAAAGGCAGGATGGGTGGCGCCGAAGTTGGGTGAGGGGTGTTAAAACGTCGAAAACTAAACCGGGAGCCAGTGAATCCAAATGTGCGAAAGACGGCTTGTGGACGACAAGACGGGGGCGGAAATATTATTACATGGAGAAGTACTAGCGGTAGTTACGGAGTCGGGGTGGGGGTGGATGCACGAGGAAAAAAACCCCCCATTCAGGAGGAAAGTTCGAAAAATAAAACACTCACGGGGGGTGGAAATGGTTCAGGACTTCACTGCCTGGTACGCAAAAAACGGACTGAAAAAAAAATAGGTAGAACCCTAAAAAAGAAACAGGGGACGGCCTTGGGAGGGCTTGGGAAAGGGGAAAACCACAATGTGGACCAAGGAAGTCTGGCAGATTCGGCAGTGTGAGGAAGCAGACAAAAAACTTCACAGAAAAAATCCTCAACTCAAACTATTTGAGCACGGAACCGTGGGTGTCAGGGGGCGTCTTGAAGGCCAAGACGCAACAAAATAAAACGGTGGTCAACGACTACTCCGGGAGGTACAAATAGGCAGAGGGAGGTCAAAAAAAGGGAAAGTATAGCGAGAAAAAGAATCAGGAGTTAAGGGGGGCCAGATGGGCTAAAAACACTTGGGTCGTAAAGAAGAATTTAGATGCATCGGAGGGAAACTTTTCTCAGAACTTTGGAGAAAAAAATTCTCGAGTGTGTTGGCAAGAAGACAGCCGCCATGAAAAAGGTGGAGCGGTGTGGGTCAGAAAGAAAACTAAAAAAAAAACAAATCAAAAAATCGGACAACCATCTTAAGAGGGGGTGGGGGACAGGGCAACATTTTTGTTCAAAACCCCCGGACCGGGAAGGGGGCGGCGGGGAAATCAGAAAAAAAAGAACGGGGGTGAACAATAATTGACGGGGGTACCCGTTGGTTCGGGAAAAGTGGGGGGTGGATTTCAAAAAAAAACGGCAATGCACGGGACACGTACCTCACAATCAAAACCTACAAAAACCCGTCTCCAGCCCACCGGGACCCTCCAAAACCAAAAAAGATAATGTCGAAAAGGGGTTACCATTCAGGGCTTCACTAGAATTTCAAAACTTCCGTGAGGAACCGTGGGAGAAAAAAAATTGCATGTGAAGGTTTCACCCGGAGGAAAAAGGGGGTCCAAGTAGGGTGGAGAGAAGAGGTGTATGGGAAGTCAAAAGACTCGCGCAAAGGTTCCGCAACAACTGCCTGTGTGCGAGCAAATTGAAAAGAATTGGAACGGCGCACAGGGAGGGACCAAAGAGAGGGGTTAGACCGAACTAAATGTTGTGGGGTTTTAGAAGGAGGTGTGGGGAATAGTTTGCGAGTTGGTCGGTGGTATGTGGGCAGGGTGACCCACAAAGAACATGAAACCCAGAGCGAAAGGGGGACTTGAACAATCAAACCAACGCCAGGGAGAGGGTATGTAGAATGTGAAGAAAGTGGTGGGGAAGCGAAAAAAGAGAAGAAAATGCAATCTTACGGGGAAAAGATCTACACGAAAACACTACACGTTTTAAATGCACGATCAACGGTGTTGTTCTTCCGAAAAAGGTTCATGGCCCCTTAAAATAATGAAATCGGAACACAACAAAAAACGGGGAATGTAACTTGATAGATTGAGGGAAACTTCAGGTCAATTTGTCGGATGCCTGTAACACCGATCAAAAAAAAAACGCGGGGAATTACACATTGGTTAAGGTCTCTCCCCGGACAAAAAATTTTCCCGGCCGAGTGACGACAAAACAACTTTGAAAAGGGAATATAGGGTCGGGATTGTCAACGCCCAGCAATAAGTACGAAGGTCTTACGTGGGTCCATTGGCAAAAAACAACCAATTCAAGTAAGAAGAATTAAAAAAATGGCAAAAAGAGCCAACTGTCCACAAAGCCTGGCAGGAAAAAAAAAGTTGAGATTTTGTGCCAAACTGAGGCACTAGAACGGGTGAATGGGTTGGTAATTGACCAAGAAATGTGCCCGGACGTGGCCGCTAAAAGTAACCAATTAAATCTCGAACAAAAAGAGGGGGGGTCACAGCCACAAGGAATGAAAAAGGGAAAATTGTCGATCACGGTCAAATGAAAAAGTTTCTTCGTGAGTAGACGGGAAAAGGCCTCACTTAAAACCCATTACGGAAGGGGGGGGGGTGGGATGGGCAAGTACGCATCAAGTTTTTGGATGAGGTGCGCAAGACAAAGTTAGCAACCCACGCAAGGAAAAAACAACCAGCGGCAAACAGAAAACTCGTTTCAGACGCAAACACAGGGGGAGCGCAGGGGTAGGAGCGTCACGCAATCAAAAAAAAAAGGTGCGGTCGGGGCGCAGTGAGAAATAAACAAGGGGGCATTTGTGCTGGCCTGGCAAGTCGAGTGTCGAACGGTCAAAAGGGGTTCGAACGATGAGAAAAGGAGACAGAAGAAAAACGGACAGGGTGGGCGAAAGCCTCGCAAGAGGGTTGACACCTCGGGTTACAGGGGAGATGCGGAATGAAACTAGGGGGCAAAGAAGGGCAAGTCAGAAACACAAGGTGGGTTTTGACTAGGTGACGGCCGCATGAAAAAAAACCAAAGGCAGGAGCAATTCGGGGGGGGGGGGGGGTGGCGAAAAAAAAAAAAGTGAATAGGTTGAAGAGAAAAATTCCAGAATAAAGAAAAAAAAACTTGAAACAACGCCACAGGAAGCCGGGAAATCAAGGGGGGGAAAAAAAAACGTGGCCGCCGATGTGAAGAGTTCGTGGTTGCACGCCATGAAACAGGCCAGACAATTGACACCGCCTGCTCCCGGTGGGACTAAAAAAGTGGCAAATGGCGGAGGCGAATTAAAAAGCCACACCAAAAAAGAACATTCAAACTTTAATAAAGATGAAAACCCAGAAAGAAACGGAGCACAGAGAAAAAGTGAAAAAAAAGGGGGTTGAAAGTCTCGAAAAAAATTTTGCAACAAAACATCTAACTTCCCACCAGCACAAAGTCGCCAAGAGGGAGGGAAAACATGAAGCCGGGGGACCAGGGGGTAAAAAAGGGCACATCTGCAGCAGAGGTGGAAGGTTGGGGTGTCGGGCACGCGACCGAAATTAAAAGGGGGTATCCTTGCCACAAGTTGGAAGAACGCAAGGTCAGAGAAAAACCCGCTGTAAACCACGAGGCAGGGAAAACGTGTAAAATACAAAATCGTGTGCGAAGAAAGTTCAGGGTCTGAACAGCGAACGCAGCCGGTAAAAAAAGCGCAGGCGGGAGGTAAGGGGAAGTTTGGGGATAGTTCGGCAAAAAAAAAAAGGAAACATGCAGGAAAAACCCTGCGGGGAAAGGGTTCTCCAAAAAACACGGAAGGAATCGGGGGGGGAGGACTCTGGGGGGGGTCAAAAAAAAAAAACCGACCATAGGGCCATTCAGGGGGTGGTGGTCCTTCTGCTTGAAACCTGGTAAAAAATGGGGCCCTCTTCAAAACCAGCTGGGGGCAAAAAAGTCCACACCAGAGGTGGCGCTTGCAGGGTGGTTGCCGAGCAAGGTGGCAAGAAAGAGTCCCGCGGAACGCAGCAAAAGAAACAAATGCTCTCACAGGGGGGATATAAAAACGTAAGACCGAAAGGCGGGTAAAACAAGGAAAAAAAAGCAGCGAGCACAAAAAGACTCATCTGGAAAAATCGGCAAGCGCCCAAGCGTGGGAGTGGGAAGTTTGTAGGAAAAATGCAAGGACGGAAACCGGGCCGTGTAAAAAATCAAGTCAAACGCCCAAGGGGTTTTTTGCGCAAAGGGCACAGGCCAAACCGGAAGGGTCACGACATCGTGGCCGGTCGGGGGGGGGAGTCAGAAGGAGGATGGAAAAAGAAGTAGTGAAAAAGAACAAAATCAAAGGCCCTCGGAAGGACAAGAATAGGAAAAAAAAAAGAGGCTAGGTAGAAAAACGACACGAAGGTGAAGAAGCACTTCCAGCCAGCCAACAGTCACGTTTGTCGTCACTGTCTGGCAGAAAGGACAACGGAAAAAATGAACGAAAAAGCTTAACGGGGGGTCACCGACAAGGTGAAAGGGGGCGGATCATAAATCTAAATCGTCAGGAAAAGGAAAGGGTTCACAAAAACCTAATGCACGCGCCACCTGGGAGTTGGAAGCAAAACGGAATAATGGGGTCCGCGCGCGTGAGCAGAGAGGGAAAGTTTGTTCTCAACTCAAACACAAAAACAACCGGGGAAAAGGAGGAGGGAAAAAAAAAGTACATCAATGCTCCACCAAAACAAAACAGAACCAAAGTACTCCGGATCGGTGGGGGAAAACAGGGAAAAAAAATGTCCAAACATAAACCGGGGCGCAGATGATACTGGGGTTGTACAGTGTTGGAATTGGGGGGGGGGAACACCGGGGGGGGAAAGAGGTGGCGCCTCAAACCTAACGCCAACGCAAGCCGGGGGACACAAAAAAAAACGGTCTCTATCTTCGGGAAGGGATGAGCCGATGTCACGGGGGGACAAAACTCAAAATTGAAGCTTAGGTCGAAGTGAGCTCGCCGGGAGGCTAGAGGGATGAAAAGCGGGAAGATATACGCAAATGTCAAATAATACTGGGAAGAATGGAAAAAGGGGGTCACGGAGCCTGTGGGGACAAAAAGCTTGGAGAACGAAACGACAAAAAAGGGAACAAAACCTTGTGGGTGCAATTGGGGGGGAAAGGAAGACTAAAGGGCCAAACAACGAACTGGGCAGGGCCCGATAGGGGGGTCACCAAACAGTCTCCACTGCCAACACGGCAGGGAGGGGCGGGAAATGTGGGGTTAAACTCCATACTCTTAAACGAAGGCAGGGGGAAAGATTTGGGGGAAGACTGAAGGGAAATGGGGGACTTGGCTCAGTGACGACTGTTGGGTCTACGATATTGGTCCAACATAAAAAAAAAGCGATCAAAAGACGGTGGAAATCAAAGGGGGGGTTGACAGATTAGTGCAGGTGGCAAGAGCGCGGACCAGGAATAGCATGGGGAGGTTTCGGTACGGGGGGCAAAACCAGCGGGCTTGGTTGAAAAAATTGGGGGGGGGGAAAAACGAGGGCGCACAAATCGCTGCGCCAGCTCCAGAAAAAAAACTCAGTTCACTAGGGAAGGGGACGATGTCAGGGTACCGAATGAAAAAAAACAACTTCTTTCCACGGAAGGGGATAGAATTGGAAATCAAACAAGACAAGAGGGTAGCAAGAGGAAAATGTGGGTTGACTAAAAAAGGGGACGGGCATGGCTAAAACTAGGACGGGGACTGTGTGGCGAAGACCGGGAAAACGGTCCGCATCTCTGACGCGAATGCGAACCACGCCCGGATTTTGTTCTTGTCATACATGGGGGAAGACCGCCTAGGAACGAAGGAGGGGGCTAGAAAAAAGAGGGAGGGGTTGGAAAAAAAAAACAAGGTTGCCCTGACCATGAAAAAAAACCTCGGCTGTGGCAAACGAAAAAAAATCGGAGGAAGAGTGGATCAAAAGGTAGAGAGTAGCCCTAGTCCCCCCACATGGCGGGTGGCACGAAGCAAGGCACATAAAGTTCGGAAGAGAGGAGGAGAGGCCGCCGGGGCAGGGGTGCTGTGGGACTGTTTCGATCAAAGAGCAGGAATTGAGGAAGGAAAAAAAATCGAAAAAGAACTGGCCAATTGGGCTCAAAAACGCTTTTCCGAGAAGAAGTATGGGACGGTTCCTGGGAATCGGGCGTTGGGGGGTAGAAAAGAGAACCCCTCGGTCCCTTCAAATAAAAACTAGGGAATTAAAAAAATATCACGGGTTTAAGGTTTGATTGTAGGTGTTGAGCCTGTGGTGCATTTGAAGTAGTGTTTTGCTTTGAATAGAAGATTGGGGTTCCCCTGGGTGAACGTAGAAAAATCATGATCTGGGAACTTCAAAGAAAAAAGCGAATCGACAGCCTCCTAGAACTAGAAGGAGAGAGGGGAACGAAAGGGCAGCTTGGGGTGTAAGTCAAACATAAAAAAGTGTTTCATGAAAAAAAGATCAGGAAAAGGGGCAGCAACATCTGAAAAGTAATCCACAATCAAACCTAGTAAACAAGCAACTAATGGGAAGTTGCTGAGACTCAAGGGAAACCCGGTGTAGGGGGAGGCATATGCATACTCAACCAACGGGGAATGCAGGGAGAGAAAAAAAAATATCAATCGAACCTTTCCTATCAAAAAACAAAAAAACTCGTAAGAGAGTACTTCCAGAGAGGTCTTGCAAACGAGGTGGGGCTCAATAGAAAGATGGCATGCACTACACGAAACCTGTAAGCATGATCGCCGTCAGATGGTCCAGGGTCCGAGAAAAATGGAAAGTTGGAGGAGTCGGAACTCTCGAAGGCCGGACCCGAGAGATGAGGGTTGGCAGTTTGACATTTGAAGGAAAACCTTCATGAAACGGACACTCGGTCTGGAATGGTAGTAAAATTCTATTAAAAGAAAACGTGGGGGGGGGGAGTGGCCGTGTGGGGGATTCATTATTGGCCGACAAAGTGATCAAGAACCTCTGGGAAGAGGAAAGAATGACCCTACCAACAAATAAGGAAGGCGGAAAAGGAAAGGGCTAAAGGCAAGTGAGAAGAGAAAAAGGAATTTTCCAAGGGGATTTGTCATGTAAGCGAAGGGGGGCAGGAATGGTTAACGTTTCAAAAGCCGCGGACCACGCAGGTGTCTATCGGGGGAAAACAAAACAAAAAATAAAATGGCAATAACTACGCAGCCTAAACTGGGAGAAAAAACAGGACAAGGGGAATCGGCATGGGGGGTTGGAAAAAAAAAAAATGAAATGGGCCCGAGGCAGAACAAGTCAACAAAGGGAGAAGGGTTTGGAAAAAAAGAAAGCGAAACAAGCAACGGATTGGGAGGTTTTTGAATGAACGAAGACGGTGGGCGATTGGGACACAACTGGGAGTTGGGGGTAGGGATGGAGCGAACAGCGAAACTGACCCAAACCACTATAGGAAAAAAAAAAGGGCGAAAAATAAATACGCAAAAAGGAAGACGTGCCCCTCAATAGCCGAGGAAAAAACGGGCAGAGGGAATGAAAAAAAGCAAAGAAAAACAAGAAAGTAAAACGGTGTTTTACCCCGGGAGGTTGCAGGGTGTAAACAACACTGAAAGGGCGTTTACGGCATCAGAACTCACAACAAACAGCCTAAATTATAGGGGGGGAAAAAAAGGAGAGAGTGAAAGGGGAAGCGCCGGGTGTCGAGCGGAAAACAAGGAAGCACCGCGGGGGACAAAGTGGTATTGAATTCGGGGGGGACCGGCCGAAAAACCGGAAAAAAAAAAAACGCAGCGGGGGTGAAAACATGCAGCAAAGTGGGACCCTGAAGTGGAACAGTGGGCTTTAAACTTTGGTCAAAAAAAGGAACCAGATGAGTCGCAGGGGTACATTTAGGAGGGAAGGGTCGAAGGGCCAGAAGACCCACGGATACCCTTAAAATAACCCACCTCAGGAATGGAGGGGACGAAAAACTTCTTGTGAAAAGATCAACAGCAGACAAGAAAAAAAAGGGGGTTAACGAACAACTATTAACAAGGAAAAGGGTGTGCCCGTACGGTCAAAAAAACTCAATGTGAAACGCCAGCAAAAATCGATGAACACAGGAACGGAAGGGGTCCCGGCTTCGATGAACTGGACCAGGGAGAAGACAACAGGTCAACAAATTAGACAAACACAAAAACACGTGGAAAAAAAGTCTGACGGAGAAAGAGACCTGAATGCGGGGGAACTGGGAGAACAGGATACTGGTGTTGGGGGGGAGTCTGAAATCAATGTTGCGTGATGAATGAAAAAAAAAATGCGGGAAATGAAACCCCCAATCGGACGGCAACAATCCAAAACAAATATTTTTACACTTCAGAAGAGGGGGGGGGGTGAAGCCCAAGGAAAACAAAAAAAAAATGTAAAGGGAAAGGTCACGCAATACGCAAGAAAGTCTGAGCCTGGGAGGAGGACATGAGTGTGTCAGGGGGGGGGGGAGAATGCCGGCAAAAAAGAGCTCAAGGGAAGAGCAGACGATTCGGGGGATGCCCGCATTGGTTCAAACCCAGGGGGTCAAGGAAAGAAAGAGGCGTCTCTCGATAAAAGGGGGGGGGGGGGGGGGGGGGCGCTTGCGACTTCACCAGGTTGGGGGGAGTCTGACAAAAAAGAAAAAGCATCAAAAAAAGAGGGGTTGCTCAAAAAGGAAGGAGGAATTTGAAAAAATTGCTGTGGGCTGCGCAAAGAAAAAAAAAAAAAATCGAGGGCCGCACTTGGGAGGTCACAAAACAAGAACAGCAACCCCCAGAAAAAGGGGGTACGGGTTACGCAAGGGGGGGGGTAGAGGTTGCGCCATGGTCAAAAAAAAAAACCGGACAGAACTTTCACAGCCTTTGCCTGATGTCAAAGGAAGAGCCGGATGCGCTAAACAACCAAAAAGAGAAAAGGCAACAGGGTAATAGTTCCAAACGCCTAAAGACTCAGGGGGGAAAAAACACCATTGGGCCTTCACTGTCGCATCTTCGAGAAAAAGGCCCTGGAAAACTAAGGGGGAAACGTCCCAAACCAGCAAAAGAAAACTCAAACTTGGTATGAAGCAAAAAAAGGGGGGGGAAGAAATAAAAAAAGTAGCTGCAAGGCGGGGGAAAGGGTTGGGTGCGGGCCCTGGCTACTAATTTGGGAAAAGCACGGCAGGGCACATGGGGGGTTAAAAAAACCATGGGGATAGAAAAAGACCGTTCGCGGGAGGACGGGAACGGGGCCGAAACATCGCGTCTACCAAGGGACGAAAGACAGCAAGGGGGGGGAAAAGAGCCAGGGCCAAAATCAGATAAAAAAGACAAGGGGTATCGTCACCAAGAAAAGGGGGCAGACCTGAATCTGTAAAGTTGCGCTGACAATCCTTCAGGCCAAGGGAGGAAGGACGGCGGGGGAAGCAAATCCCCCCGGGCTAAGTTAGGGGGGGGGAAAAAATTAGTGGTGGGGTGGTTGTCAAACCTGCGGCGGCGGGAAAAAACTGAACACGTTGGGAAGCCGGAAACGGTGGCCACCCAGTAAACCCTGCGAAAGGTGAGGTTGGGCCGAGCAATTGGCGAAAAAAAAAAACGAATCCCGGAGCAACTCCATCACTTCACAGGAAAAGAGGGCACCTGTGAGGTACAACTAGGGAAAAGCGAAAAAAAAAAAACGAAGGTTGAAACAAGAAAAAACACACAAAAATCAAAACAGAGGAGCAAACATCCAATAGAAAAAAGCCGGGAAGAAAAACTGAAATACGCCAGCAGGGGTATGGAGTAATGATTGGAGGAACAAATGCAATAGCCGTGGCAAAGAAAAAGGGGGGGGGTGGAAGAGCCCTAGTCAAAAGTTTTTTTGGCAGCAAAGGAACACCGGGGAAAAAAAAACAAGAGGGGGGTTTAAAAAAGAAAGCTTGGTGTGGGGAGCTAAGATGCCCTCAATAAGGTATCAGACAACTGGACAAGGCCTCGCAAGGGAAACAAAGGCGAGAATTAGACATCAGCAAATTCTCGCGCACGGGGACATCAAGAGGGCCCCGAACAAAAAAAGGCACGGTGGTAAACGGGGGATCTCAATTTAAATCGCCGTGGAATGACAAGAGATCACTTGGTGCAGTTTTGGTCAAAAAAGAGGCGCGGAAGGGGGAGCGAGGAAAAGAACAGGCGGCTGCAAAAAGAGCGTCAGAAAACTTGGGGGGGGAAACCGAAAAGGTAGAATCCTCCACCCGGGGGAGAATATTCCGAAAAGAAAAAAAGAAGATGAGGGATTGGTCAAAACGAAAAAGAAAAAAAAAAAAAAAAAAACTTGGACTGAGCTAAATACTCAAAAAAAAAAGGGGGGAGAGGGAGGAAAAAAAAGATAGAGTATAAAGAAAGTGAAACATGCTCAACACACGCCAGAACGAAAGGAACCAAATCCCTAGGGAAAAAAAGCTGTGGAAAAAGGAAAACCTGGCAATCAGAAAAAGGACAAAGGGGTGAAGGACGTGGTGAAAAACAAAACGGTTGGGGGGTTTGGCATGATGACTGGGGTCGGTCACGAGGAAGAGCGCCAAATAAAAAAAAAGCCCGAAAAAAACAAGGACCTTACAAAAAACTGAAGAGTGTGAAGAGTGGCTGAAAAAAGGTATGCGTGGGGGGTGTAGGCCAGCCCAAAAAAAAACTGGTACTTTTGGGGGGGGGCGAAAACTGGGAATTGTGGGGTCTCAAAGGTACCATCAACTCAAGAAAAAAAAAGAGGGAAATCCGTAGAAAAGCACACGAATAACTTTTCAGGCAGGGCCAATGGGTCACGCGCCCGGTCACGCGGTTGCGTCCATCCTTGACTACAAAAAAAAAAAAAAAGAAAGGGGGAGGGCATCTTGGAGGGTGCAAGTGTCGAAGGGGGGTTCATTTCGGGCTACAAGAGGGGGGGAGCTGAAAAAATTGGAGGGGCCACACGAGAGGGGAAAAGGCTTATTTGCAAAGGGGTTACCATGATTTTTGTGGTAAACTGAAAATAGGGAAAAATGGCCGGGTTCACAGGGAGGGGGGAAACCCAGGATTCGGGGGGCAGCTGCACAGCATGCTTTGTGGGAAGAAAAAAGGGGCGGTTTCAACTCGAAAAGCGGACTAGGGGATCAAAAGTTTGAAACAGATTAATGAACGCGGGAAGGCAGCGGGGATCGCTGGCAAATGCTTAGCCACTCAGCGCCAAGCGGGGGAAGGGTGGTACCACCTATGCCCAGGGGGTGGGACGGAGGGCCCAAAATTCAAAACAACCGAACTAAGGGGGGCCAGTGGGGGGAAAGTATGTTTATGATAAAGGTTTATGGGTACCACTGGGACGGGAGAACTTGGGAGACCCGAGAGGGATATTGGGAAAAAAAAAAGCAGGAAGCAGCTCAAAAAAGGAACGGGGTTTTGGGAAAAACGAAGGGAAAAAGGGGGGAAGAAAAGGCCTGGGGAAAAGAGGGTTTGATGGGGGCGGCGCGGGAAAAGGCCAAAAAAAAAACTAGAAAGAAGAATGTCCACAGCGAAAAATTCTGGAAACTCCACACATCACCCTAGGGGTGTCAGAGACTTTACCAACAAACGAGGAAAAACAAATAACTCTACGCTGGGGGGGTCTATAAAACAAAGTACAACCATTACCAGCAACGAAAAATAGGGGGAGTAGCGGGTCCCCTGGCAACAAACCAAAAAGGGAGAAAAAAACAAAATCTCAATATGCACAAGAAAAAAAAATTTTCTCAAAAAAGTGGAAAAGACAAAGGGGCTCAAAATTATTCATCTCAGTCAATTTTGAAGGTCTGTGGGACTGTCTAAGGACTCCACCTTAATTTCCGGCACCAGGGACTTCCTTTTTAGAAAGCGGGGAAGTTAGGTCGCGGGTTATGGAAGGGTACTGGGAAAAGAAAAAAAAGAAAATTGGGGGGGGGGGGGGGGGGGCTGTACTCGGAAAGGCCATTCAAGGTAAACGTCCCACGAGAAAACATAAAAAAACCCACGGTCAGTTAAACTTGGGATAGACGGGGAAAATTGGGAGCACGAATAACCAAATACGAAAACCACAAACTAAAAAGGCAGCAAAAAAAGCGGGGGTGGGAAACTTCACAAAGGAAAAAGCTCATCTATTCGGGACTGTAAAAAAAAGAAAACCCAGACAAGTCAAAACAAGGAAAAAACGAGACGCTCAAAAGAAATTTCAATACAAAGCACACACGGGTTTCAAGAAGGAATGGACGCAACAGGGCCAAACAACATGGAAACTAAAAAAAATCAACAACCAGGGGGGGGACGAGGGATCCCAGAAAAAAAAAAAATAATACTAGGGGGGGTACTGGACAAGCGGAGCGTCAACACCTCAATGCTTGTCTCTCCAGGAGGGAACTGATTTCAAACGTCTGAACTCGAGCAATACGGATTGCGCACCAGAACATAAAACAAGGAAAAACGGTGTGCGCGGGGAAAAAAAACGCGCCAGGAAGACCCCACACCACAGGGCAAAGAAAAAAAAAAAAAAAAACGGGAAACTTGCGTCGTTGTGTGATAAAAAAAAAAAAAAACGCAAAAGGGCAAGAAAAAAACGCACGGAGCGGCAACCTGTGGGGGGGGGGCGAAGGGGCCGGGGCAGTTGGGATTGAAAAAGTGGTGGGGACAAACGGCTTGGCGGCAGTTAAGGAAAACTAGCTAACAATCTGAGAAGCAATCAAAATGGCAAAACGGAATGGGAAAGGAGAAAGGACAGGGCTACGAAAAAAGGAATGACTTACCTTTTGCTTTGGTCAATTGGGAGCAGCCAAATGGTCAGGAATTTCAGCAGGAGACGGGCCCGCAAGTGTGTTTCGAGGTCGATTAGAGGCGAGGAAACCGGAAACAGCGAAAAAAACTTCACGGGAAAACCAAAAAAAGGGCCCTGTGGAAAAAAAAGGGGGACAGTTTTCAAAAAAAGCAATTGGTCCGAGGAAAAAAAAAAAAAACAGAGCCAAATCTAATTGGGAGGGCCAGCAGGGGATGGGGAACAGGGGTTTTTTGGAGTGGGCAGGGGGGGGAGTTTTGGGGTTGTAAAAAACTTGTTGGGTGAGTGAGGGGGGGACTACGCGGGGGAACACAAGGTCCAAGCCAACGCATGAGGATGGAAAACTGGCTTAACAAGAAAATCCCAATAATTGGAAAAGCGTCCAACCGGGGGCACAGGGGACTCTGGGACGCAAAAATGCGCAAGGAATTCCAGACATCGCTCACATCAAAAAAATGGGTAAAAAAAAAACGGCGATGTTGGGGGATTACAGTTTCGAGCAACCTGCCAAGGGAACGGTCTGAGAAGACGCGATCGAAGAGAAAACACAGGGAAGGAGAGGAAAAAGAAAGAAAGAAAAATGATTTATGGAAAGGGACACAGGGACTTTTGTCGAGGCAAAAGAAAAGAAACACTAAAACTTCAAACAAAAGTGTAGGGATGGGGAAGAAAGCGGGCCCGTCCCCCAGAAAAAAAGTTCAGGAGGGGGGGGCGCAAAGGGGAAACCATGAAACAAAAAAGGTGGTCGTGAATGTTCACCGAAAAGGGATATTGCGCTGGCAACGACAGGAACAAGCCATGCACACCAGTGCAAGGGGAGCAAAACCATAAAAAGTTACAACAAATCAGGGCTGAGAAAACGGGAAATTGGGAAAGTGGCGCAAAGGGAAAAAAATGGGGAAAAGTTTGGAAAAGGGGGGGCGGAAAGCCAAGGAAGGTGGGGGGTGGAAAAGGAACGTGCGAAGGACCAGGCGATGGGGTAGGGAGCGAACACAAACAAAACAAAGGCCTACGCATGAAGAAAAAATAATGTGGTAAGGACTCACGGTCAAAAAAAATCAAGAGCAAAAATCTAGTCTCACGGGGGAACCTGGGGATGAGCACGTTGGGCACAGGGCTCTTTGGGTGTGTTTGGAAAAGTGGGGGAAAAATGCTGGGGATAAAAGTGCAAGGGGAACAAAAGTTTTGTAAAGAAAACCAGAAAGCCAAAGCGGCAAAAAAAAAAAAAAGGGAGGTTCCACGCGCTAGTTGAAGGGGAACGTGGGTGGGGGGGTCAACGTCACGCACAAGAAAAAAGGACGCGGCGCAGGGTGGGGCCGAAGCGAATACTTTTGCATTGACGGGAAGGGAACTCGCAGGGCGGGCAGGGGGGAAAAAAAAGGAAGATTCTTATAAAAAGGACACCCCATGCGTGAACGATCAGGAAAATTTCAGGCGAGAGACGTC
>Ga0179591_1330142_pt1 | contig 14991 bp, 12 predicted proteins | sample CZOMad2_1_08_16f_FD_182891 | JGI IMG/M metagenome (GOLD analysis project Ga0179591, IMG submission 182891) | Vadose zone soil fungal communities from Angelo Coast Range Reserve, California, USA - CZOMad2_1_08_16fungal (PacBio error correction) | ecosystem: Environmental > Terrestrial > Soil >...
AAAAACGGAGCGGCTTCCTGATCCGCTAACGCCAGGCTAACTCTTAATCCGCTCGGGAGGGAACCAGAGAATCTTCCAAAAAGCTGCAGACGATACCGATGTGAAACGCCGGGTCGAGGCGGTCGGCGCAACCAGCGCGCAAAGGATGTTTCAGTGTAGGTACTACAGTTACCCACTTCTCAGGACAAAGCGAAGGTTGAGCCCGTCTCACGAAGAAATGGGTGTGGTGGCATCGACCGATACCAATGTTAGGACCACCTTCGCCAGGGACGGAGGTTACGGCGGGGGGGTATTTTGGGGAAGAATGGACATCCTCCCGCTTAAAAGAAACCTGGACCCCGGGCTGTCACTCGCGGATGAGGGTTGTTCAGTGAGTCTATCCGGGGTTTGATCACTTTAAGGGATAAACACGCCGATCGCAATATATCGACCAGAAGGACTCCGATGCTGCACTAGCGAGAATCCAACTGAACGAAGCGACGCAATTTACGCACAAACCAAACACCACAAGCACCATAGGAAACACGCCGCGAAGATGGGGGGCACGTCCACCGGCTGCAGGGACGCGTCGCGATCGGGAAGGCGCTAGAAAAGGGAGCGGGGTGGACGGGCTGTCCTCGGGTCAGGGGGACGGAAGAATCGCGAGCGGCCGAACGGCAGATGGTCCGGACCCGCGTAACCAAAGCGTGAGCACCCCGGAGGTGAGGACTGATGCCCATGCGTCACGGAGCAACGCTTTGCGGTAGGCGGAGCGAGGGGCCACGAAAAACAAAAGGGGTCAAACTAACAAACAAGTCTTCCGCCACTCAGATTGGAATGAGGACATACCGATAGGAACGAGTGTCGGTAAGATATCTGGGGAACAACAGAAACTAGGCTGTAACGACATTACACAATAAAGTACTTCTTTAAACCGCTTCTAGATCAGAACTGGCGTCAGTACCGGATCCGATCGGGGCCAAGAGGGCGCACATAAACGAGCCAGATAGAGGGAAGACAAGTTATTAATGATATTTTTTCCGGGAGGTCGAACTGACCGGTAGGGTGCTGCATTAACGCTGTGCCATTCTAAACAACAACAACAACGAGCGGAAGGAGATACCATGACAAAAAGTGGGAAGGACACAGAAAAAGGAAGCGCGTCGGCAACCTCTGCTCGTGAATCAGCCAGTGACGGGGTTACTCGAGCGCGTTGCAAAAAGCGAACAGAATAAGATCTCGCGTGTGCGGAGGACCTAAAGGGGAGCTACGAAGCTGGCGAGGTCGGAGCCGAAGAAATTTTGTTGTGTGAAGTACCAGCGAGGAGGGTATGCACAGGACGTCATGGAACAAACCTGCGACGAATCGGCTCCGTTCTGCGACGCGTGGTTGGGCGGTGCGAGTGAAAAGGGTAGGACCCGCGGCGCTAAAACCGATAGTGCATCGCCTTAAGGGGGGACGTGAAGACATTACTAACCACATCCTTGGGCTCCGGTTGGGGGTATCCCTTGAAGACGCATAACCGAACGGCCAACCTCGCTTATCGGGCGTGACCGAGAAAAACAGAGACCACAGACAGCTCCACGTCACACGCAAAACCGGTTCTAGCGTCCCTACACGCTGCCGGCTTCAACGTCAAAAGCAGCGACGGGGGGTACGAACATAGGAACGACACAAACGGCAAGGGCAAAGTGGAGTCGCGGTGTGGGAGTGTTCCAATCGTTGGAGGGGGGATCAGGGTCAGTGATCTGGCACACTGCATCGGGGTCCAGGAAGGGCTATTTCTTATCGCGCTGTAGGGGTCACTCCCTCGAAAATGGGGAAGGGAAAACAGAGAAGAAAGAGCATGAAAATAACCCATCCTCGACAGTCACGGGAACGACTGATACAACTATGTGAACTGGTCTGGAAAGAGTAGTCGGGGGAAACCAAGAAGCGAAAAAACTCAAGCTCGAACTCTAACCCCTGCGAAAGGGGAACGGGGGTTTCTCAGAGGAAAGACAATCTGCAACAAAATTGAACGAGGGGGAGCGAAAGGGGAGAAAAGCGACATTGGGCGGAGGACTGAACGACAGGTCGGAACATCAGCCGCATGTGACTCACAATCTTCGAGAGGGAGTCTCCTATTGTGGGGGAGGGGACGCGGGAGGAAGAACCAGCAGGAGGCACGCACCTCATTAATGCGGGCGGCTCCAGCAGATAGCGGGAGGATCGTATGTTTTGGTGAAAAAAAAAAAAAAAAAAAAAAACGCATAGGAGGGTTATCTAGAAAAAAGAGGATGAGGGAAAGTGAGAGGACACTAGAAAAGGCGCGAACATAAATAAAGAGAAGCCCAGTCGCGATCAATCAATCCGAAGAAAGCGACGAAGGACGCAGCCTGCCACTTCCTATAAGGGGTTCCCAAAGGATCGCATACCGTTTCCGAAAAACCTCCGGGTCGGGGAAAAAGGGAAACAGGAGGAAAGGTTTTTCAGATTGCGTTCACGGTTCGGGCCAGTCTCAAATGAAAAAATACTCCGAGCCAAAAACGCAAAAAACCTGGGGGGGGTAGTGCTCTGGTATCCTCAGTCGATAAAAAGAAACCAATGTGGACGCCAAAGAAAAAGGGATCGAGAGGAAGGGGAGGCGATCGGGGGATGGACTGGTTGAACGCCGATTAAAGGGCCCCGATTGCAAGTGAAGTTAAATAACGAAAAAAGAAGGGGCATGGCGTTCCCCAAGAATCGGAAGGGAGACGGGCAATGGGTCACAGGGACAAAGGATTCGACGGTCAAAGCATGGTAAAATGCAGGGAACTCGAGGATACAACGAAAACAAAATGAAATCCCAGAACTGAACGCCGATCCGACCAGCTCAATGCCCCCTACGGAAAGAAAGGGGGGGGGGGGGTACGAGTTTGAAAGAGAACACCCAGAGAACTCAAAAAAAATAAGTTCAAGCCGGGGAGCGGGGAGCGGACCACGTAATAGCGGACGCGACGACGCGACTCGAGAAGGGCCAGAGCAGTGGAAGGAAGACATGAGAATGGGGAAGTGGATCTGTCCGGTGGGATCGGGGTGGGAAGAAAGCTGATAAAAGTCCGGATCAGAATCTGCACGTTTACTGGGGGCCTGAAACAGTCCAGGGAATTACCCGGCCAACATGTGCTAGTCTGGCAAGAGAAGGCGTCAACGGCGGCTAGGCAAAAATTGCGGGGGTTGGAGGAGCTCCGCGAAGGTGCCAACAACATACAGGTCCCGAACGCCAGAAAGCCTCTCTCGGGCGTAATGAGACGGTAAGGGCAGACGAGAGGGGGAAGACTACGTAAAAACATTGGTCACACGCCGTTGGAGGGGAAAGGAAGAGTCTAGACGCGGTACTCGCAGGGAAAAACACCCCTTCTAGGGAGGAATGTACGACTCCACTTCGGTCATTCAGAAGCGGGAAAAAAGGTCGCTCACAAACTCTAATATATCCAGGAGAGTGCCGAAAGAGGATAAAGGAGAACGAGACGAGAAGGACAGACTACTCACTGCTTACGAAAAATTGTCAGAAGGGTCAAGAAGAAAATTATTCTGGGGAGTTTTCTCTAGGTAGGGGTAAGTTTCATCGAGACAAAGAGATAAGAAAAAGGAGGATTGAGGAAAATAAAAAGATTGACAACATACCAACTGAAGGTTGCGGGGACCGAAAGAAAGTAGATCATAGAAGAGACCTATGTAAATCCGACCGGGGGGACACAAGAGATAGAGGAGTTGGGAAAAAAGACTACCCGTCTTGCGTCCATATCGTAGGAAAGCTTAGGATTTGGTGGGAGAAAAATTGAACTCCTTTATTCGAAAACAACGCTCGTGCATGCGCCGGGCAGAATTTTGTTGACTGGTCTAGTACCGAGAGGTGGATGCGGGCAATAGGAAGGGGGAAACGGCTGTGATCAACGTTCTTACGGCCCTAGGTCCAGTTCAGAAAAGTAAACAGAAAAAAATAGCGTGTGAATAGAGGGTTGGCGGTGATCCTTTCCTCGATGTGTTAGGACCCATAAAGGAAGGCAAAAAAACGATCATTAAGACTTTAAACAGAAGTGTCATCCTTCAGACGCCGTAAAATCCGTGGGGGGACCCCTAAGTGTGAATGACCCGATCAGGGTCCGGAACAACCTGACTATTAAAGAAGGAACTGATAAAATCTTCTACCACACACAAGACACGCGGACACTCACACTTCTACCAGACGCCTGTCCTCCGGGGGGGGGTATGAAACGACACGGATCGCATTCCCTCTGGACTGAGAAACGCGTAAAGCTGAAGAGAAGAGGTGTACGAAAATCGGCCAAGGAACCTGCATGATCGGCAGATAGCGGGGGGGGGAGTCAAGGGAGGTTCTCTTCGTAGTGTCCCACTTAGATGGAAGAAGAATCACTGGCAGGGCTGGTCCTAAATGAGAGATATTGGATCCTCTTTTTGTTGGCCTCTCCTCGAATGGGGGGAAAGAATGACCAGCCAGGTTCGAAAAGAGAATGACCTTAAAGAAACCACCAGAGGCCCTCTCGGGGGAAGACTGAGGAGCAAACGGGTGCGCGCAGTTTTTCCAGGGAAGATGAAAGGGGAATCATCTTGCAAAACAGAAAAGACAAACTCTCCCCACAAACTGGCTAAGGGCCGACACATGTTGTTCAGAGGGAAAGAAAAGGAAAAAAGAACACGCCAGTTCTCCGGCAAGGTTCAGCGAGCTGGGCAAACAAAGGCGTCATCTGGAGGTTTTACGGAAAAAAAGCGGTGACAAAAGACTACTACCCGCATCAGGTTGAAGCAAGATGCGCCTCGCCCGGCGGGAAAGGAATAGGAAAAGATCCGATGGGGGAATGACGCTCTGGAGGAAGGAGGGCCAGGAAGGGGCACACTAACCGAGAAACTTAGATAAAGGAGAAAAATAAGTTAGCCTTGGGGGGGGGGGGGAGCGCACTGTGCTTAGGAAAGGTCGAGAGCAGGAAGCCCCGCCGTGCTGTGGGACAAAAATCACAAAAAAAAAGGAGATTAACGAGATAGGGGGGCTTCCATAGACTCTACCTATACGCGCCCAGTGAGCCGAGTCCAAAAAAAAAAGAAAGAAAAAGAAGAAGAGATCGAAGAGGATCGGCTCAACTCAATTAATCTTGGAGTTGGGCCTAATTCTGCTTTCTCAAGCGAGCCTCCAAGAAAACCGATGTCGAATAAAGAAACGGGAGAGGCGCACGAGGAGAAAATGCTGCGGACAGCAGGAGGTTTCCGAGAGGGGGAGGGTCAAAACGGAGGAAAAATTCGCACTTCTCCATTCCCCAATAATCCTTGAGCCCTCAGTTTTCGCTGCCACGTAATGAAATGGCGGTGGTTGCTCATGTAAAAAGTCAAGAAAATGGGGTGCGGAAACCGTCGCCATGAGTCTGGGACGAGGGATTATAGATTTCCAAAAAGAAGGGAAAAAGGGAAAAATTGCAGTCCTACCGAGGGAAAAACCCACTCGAGAAAACTAGGTAAGGACCCGTTCATCAAAAGGGGAAGGGGAAGAGTAATGGATTCGCTGGTGTCGAAATAATGGGTGTACGCGGAAAGAAGGGGGGGTAGAAAACCAAAAAAGCCGTGATAATAAAAAGCAAGGAGCCAGACTGAGGAAAGAGGATGGGCAGTGATAACAGAAACTAGATCCAACCTGAGGACGCGAAACACTTGACAAAAAAAAAGGGTCAGACGGGAAAAGGGTGCAGGGGGTCCTTTTCCGGGGCGGAGAATGGTCAGATTCACCAACGAAGAGCTTGGATGTGAAAGGCGACGCGTTCGCCGCAGAAGAGTCATTGCCGGCGATCGTGGACAAAAAAAAACCGAACTGAAGGAGGGGGGACTGGATCTGTACCGAGTTCTGGGGGGGAGCAGTGAGCCGATACTCTAGGAGCTTCAGTCTCAAGGGAGAGTCGGGGGTCAGGACCCTTAAATTCACATGCCCCATCGAAGAAAAGGGGGCTGGATGGAAGAAAATATTTCCCTTCTTCGGGAGGGGGGGGAGAGGGTTTGAGGCCTTCCGAGATTAAAGAACATGCGTCCATGACGCAAAGAAAAAAACCACGAGGCATACTGATATCGCTCCTATGAATATAAGGGGGGGGAAAAAGGGGGGGCCAGAAGACAAGGTCCAGAAGACAAGGGGAGTTCTGATCTCTTTGAAAAAGAAGCAGAAGCGCGTACTCAAAATACACAACCTAAGAAGAGAAACGCGCAAAACCTCTGAGAGTTCGCGACCAGGGCGGAAAAATTCAGAGAACAAGAGGAAATCGAAAAACGTGGTCCTCATAGGGACTAAGGGAACCGCGAAAAGAGAAGAGACGACGAATGCTCGCTGCAGGGAGGGGGAAAGAGGGGACCGATCGCCGTGACGAACTGTGAAGGGGGAGGGGTCTTCGCTACAGAGTGGATGAAAGAGAGAAAAACAACATCTGATGAGGAGAATTACCCCCGAATGGTTGAACCCAGCCAACTTCAGGTCGGAGGTTGGGTGGGGCGATAAGGCACCTAGAAAAAAAGCTTAGGGAGAGGGGAAGAAGTAGCGCGGCTTTGGTTCTCTTCAATCGGGAGCAGGATAGGAGGATATGAGAGGGTGCGCGACCTAGGGAAAACGCCAAGGTGAGCGACAGAACGCGTCCGTAGAGAATGGGTTTCCTTGGACTATAAAGAGCAGATGAGAGGTGCACATATATCATGATACAAGGCAGGGAAATTCAGAGAAAAATATGGGAAAAACTGATACTAATCGGAGCAGAGATCGAAAAGGAAGGGGGGGGGGGAGGTCGAAGTCCCTATTGTTCAGCAAAATCGCTTCGGCCAGGCCCTCAACGAAAAATAAGGTCAAAAGCCGTGACCTAATTGGTCCTCCTTTAAGATAACAACAGGAAGGGTCAATGGGGGGGAATTCAAACGCTTTAAGGTTCAAACCGTCCCATCACTATTCGGTACGTTACCATACTAAGAGGAATAAGGAAAATGCTCACCACAAAACCGGACCAGAGAAACGTCCAAGAAAAAGCTCCTACGTTTAAGAAGGACCTTCACGGGAGGGCCCTTATCGCTTCTACCGCTAAATGATGGGCTAGGAAGAGGAAAACTTTTGTGTAAACGACCATCGGCAAGAGAGATCTGCATAAGGCCTCGAGGTGTTGTGCTTGTCAAAGTAGGAGTCAGCGTCCAAAGTCAAAGATATGATAAAGGAGAAAGGGGAAGGCGGAGTCCCCACAGAACAACAGAGAAAAAAATCATGATTTGCGGTGTGGTTGGGGAAAAAGATATTGAAGTTCGAGTCTGGGTGGCCGGGGTGCCTCTCCGACGAAACGCATGGTCCAACATGAGGTAGAAGAAATAAGGACATCAAGGAAAAAAGAAAGAAAGCGGAAAAAGGGGACTGACTCACCTCTTTTGGCGAGAGTTCGGTCCAAACGGAGGAGGAACGCAGATCGGGACCGGGCCTTCTTCGAAAGCACGCAAGCGAGGATACCTCGTCCCCCCGACGCAGGAGAATTTTGCCTACAAAAGGGGGTACTCGATCGAGGGAGAGGAAACCACCGAAGAAGGGGAAAGGGGGGAAGTTGGACTCGCTGTTTCTGCCCTTGGTGAGAGATTCTTTCACCGGGTTGATAACAAGGGACGAAAAAACAATTTCTCCGTCACAACGACGAAGTCGCTCGACCCGAAGTCTACATCTGGAAGATAATATTGGGATGCCGCTAAGAAGGGGCCAGAAGGAGGAAAACTAACAAGTCCTCTTCCTAAATAAAAACGAGATTCGGGAAGGTCCTTCGCGAAAGGGTTAGAGGGCTAAAACGAACCCAGCTCGTCGTTTTGAGAGAGAAAACAACGAGAGAGGAAATAAGAATATGACAACCGCGCTGGGCTTCAGAAGAGTACCGCATAACCCAAAGGGCGCGAAGCAAAGTAAAAAAAGATGGCTAGGCAAAAAGAAAAAAAGAGGGGATCATCAGGAACCTTTCGCACGGCCAAATCAACGCCTCAAATAGGGGAGAGAAAGAAGATGTCGAATCCAGGAAGGAATCGAAAAAGAATGATGGACAGCAGATGGGGGTCAAATACCCTTGCGTTACACCGGGAGGAAAGGCGAAAAAGGACTGAACCTGCAGCCAAGCTGCTTGCAAGGGATCTGACAGAGGAGATTAGGGTTTTCTCTGTTAGAAAAGGACGTGGCGGGAAACCATTCAGAACGGCTTCAAGGAGGAGGGGAGTTCGGACCGCGGAAAAGGAAAGGAGAATGAAGAATCCCTCTTGGCCAAACGCGCGCCGACCGTTCTCATTCAAGTAGGGTACGCGGAGGGAATAAAAGGCCGAAGAAGAAAGGAGAAGGTGTCCTATCCATGTGTTTACTGCGTTTCATGGTCGGGGAGAGGAGGACTACAAAAGCGAAGTAGCGCCATACTGAGGGAACGAAAATTTTCATTGGAGCACGGAACTCAGGAGTCCAAAGAGGTAACCAAGACGGCCGACTTTTGAAACCCAAAAAGAACCGAGAACCATATTGCCTGCATGTGTGAATCTTAAGATGGAATCGTGACAAACGTCAGCGCGTCGCGACGAAAAAAAAGTTCTCCGCATCAGGTGTCCGATAGATTGGGACCAGGGACAGAGACAGAACCGGAAAGGGGTGGGAGGGGGAGAGGAAGACTTTCTCTTTTTGGAAAGGAGACGCCGGCCGCGAGGCGCGACACTTCTCGAAGAGGAAGGCCGGACAACGTAAACAGTACACCATCCGTGGCCCCCTGGGAGGGCGGAGCTTCAAGGATGCAATCGTAAAAAGAGGAATCAGATCTTTGTCTTTTCGTGGGAGGCCAGGCGAAGGGATGGGAACTAGAGAAAAGAGGGCAAAGAGCAAGACAACCAGCGCTTCGGCGAGGGGAAGACGACGCAGAACTGCTCTATTACACTAAGTCCATAGTGTCCTAAGCCGAATTCAAAAGAAGGGGTCAGTGCAAGCAGCCATCCCGGAGGAGGGGACTCGGAAAACCAAGTACACCCAAAAGGAGGTCGGCGAATGGAAGACCAATCGAGGAGAGAACACTTTCCTCGTCGCGGGGCACACAAGAAGATCGCGATCTGTGCCACGCAAGATGGACTCAAAAGAAACAGCACTACTCGAGAGGAGCAACTGGCTGACAGGTCAAGTAGGAACGGGGTGCCGTAGCGGGAGGGGGGAGAAAGAGCGGGGAGGGGGGGCCGGCCCATACCCATTCCGGGTTCATGGTCATCTTCATCAAAAAGAATTATTCAGATGGAAAGAGGAGGAAGGGAATTACCCCGAGTTGCGACGCCTCATACATCCTGACATGAGGAAAAAGTGCGATCGGAACCTAAGGAAAAGAAGTGAAGATCATCCATGGAATTACGCGATCAGGCTGGATTCTGACAAGAGGACAGGTCGGCGATATTCGCGTGTTTGAGAGACCTGGGAAGGGGCAAAGCAAGGGAGCGACCTAGAGCGGAAAGGTCCGAGAAGAAGGAAGTGGGGGGGTTACTTTACGAAGTAGGCATTAATTGGCTGCTTGTGGCAAAGATACTCCGACAGAAATGAAGAGAGTACGCCACTATGGTCACAAGTCTAAGAATAGATCCGAGCGGATAAAGAAGGGGGGGGGGGAGGGGAGAAGACTCTATGTTTTCTCACAATCGCGGCGAAAGCAATAAACGGAAACGAGGTCAGACGTTAGAAATCCTTGACCGAAGGCAGACTGGCGCCTCCTAAATAAGGGTGTATAAAAAAGAAGAGTGGTGTACTACAGAAAAGGGACGAGGAAGAGATTACTGAATACTTTCCAAGGCTCCAGGGGCGGATCGGGGATATCACCCCGAGCCAAGCAGAAGACTCGAAAAAAAAAAAACTCTACCCTCCTGTTAGGGGTCCGTTCCACCAGAGAGAGCCCTGATCGCTGAGTCCAAGAAAGAGAAGGAGCGTGTTGACCGTACCATCTTCAGTCCATTCACCTTTCAAGAAGGGTAGAGAGAGGATGTGGTGCGTGCAAAAGTCGCTTAAAGCTGTCGGGGTCAGGTGGGAATAAGGAGCTGGCCATAAAAGGGGAGTGCAGGCAGATATTATATCTACAGAGGTTGTGTGGAATCTCCTCAAAAGGGACGCATTACAAAAGGATTTCGACCTATAAGTTACATTCGGACCCAACACCCGATAAAGCCGAGGGGGAAAACACGAACTGCGAATGGGCGCCGGTGAAAAAGAGCGGAAGGAAAGGAGGTCCTGAAAAAAAGGTTCGGGCGCAACAATACCCTAACTACACTCGTCCCGACAACCATGAGAAGGGAAGGGCACATGAGAGAAAACAGAGCAAACAAACCCGCAAAGGTTCGCCTCCTTTTAAAAGAGGGGGGAAACTGGGGAGACAAGAGAGATGGTGGCAAGATAGTGGGACCCGAGAGGAAGAAAGGGTAGGAATAATACTTTCATCTAAATGGGGAGACCAAGGAGGTCCCAGATAAGCGGCTTCGTAAGCGGGAGTACTAGAAAGGGGAGTCGAGGAAAAGATACGAAAAAAGAAAAAGTAGAAAGAACTACCCGATTAAGGCGGGAGGAAATCTATCATAAGTCCTGCGTACTGGGGGTGTCGCGAACAAAAAGATATAGAAAGAAAGAGAGGGAGGGGCAATAATAAACTATACACCACAACGGATATTAGGTGAAAAGAAGAACAGCCTAGCTGGTCGAAGTGCTCCTCGACGAACCTCAACCAGTTCGCAGAAGAAAAAAAAAAAGCAGAGACGGATTCTTATGAGCAACCCGGAGAGGGGGTAGGGAGCCAAAAAAACCAGAGCAAGGAAGAAAAGTCCTCACCAAGATGATCGAAGAACCAAGTCTAAAAGACGGGATTAGACTGCAGGCTCCAAATTGAATTCTGTTAACCATCACCGAGTGTAGGTCACCGTGTCGGGAAAGTAGTACCAAATGATAAGGAAAAAAAGAGCCTTGGCCATTCGCCGAAAGAGAAGGGAGGGGTGGGGTTCTCTACGAAGAGACCAATGTTGGTCGCCCCGGCGAAGGGCGTCTGGAGGTCTATCTTCAAGTACTTGTTTGCCGCAGAGAAAGGAACCCGAATGAAAAAAAAAATAATATTGAAAAGAAACCACAGAATCCACCGATTCGCGAGGTCAACTTGACGACAAGAAGGTGGCTGAAAAAATGGGGACGAAGGGGTCAAATTCGTATTCCGGCAGAAAACTCCTGTTGGAAATTCCCTTAAAGGAAGGAGAAAAAGAAAAAAGGCTATAACTCAATCTATCGCCAATCCTGAGGGACGCCCGATGCAGATAAGGAAAAAGATTAGACCCCAGAAGAACCCGAAACCCCACAAAAACCTATCTCACAAAAATAGGGGAGAAGGCCGGAGGAAGATGGTCGCGTCCAAAAGGAAGCTTCTTAGGGCTAACTAAAGCGAAAAGAAAAGGGCCGAGATAGGGGACTTACTCTCGAAACCTGGGTGAGGTGGGTGGACTTATAATGGAAACGGGGCTCTGGGGAGCAGGAAAAGAAAGAGAGAGATGGAAACAGTATCCGAATCGGCAGGGATGTCCGACCAGCAAGGAAAGTAACAAGATAAAAAAAAAAAAAACAAAATGGGGGGAGGGGAGCTACTTATTCACATCCGGTTAACTGCTGAGTGTGCAAATATCTTGAAGGGGTTCGTGAAGGGGGCCGTCAGCCGCGATTGTGACTAACCCAGACTCGGCCAGGCAGCACCGTGAAAAAATCGGAGAACGCCGATAATCTCGCACGAGGGACGTAGAGGGTCCAATAAGGTCCTACAGAAAAAACCAAGACGGGGCGTAGATCTTCTGTGGAAAACTCATCCATCAGAATTACTACGGACCAAGGGAAAAAAAACTCCTATTGCTAATGCTAGAAGCGGCTCGTCGCACAAGTGCGGATCGCGCAAAAAAACAAAGCTCAGCAAGGATCTTGTAAAAAACAAAAAATCCCGCGATGGATACGACTCAACTGGCTGACGACGGGAAAGAAGAACAGAGCCGAGAGGTAACGTTTCGAACCGGACGGACAGGCGTCTAAAAAAAGTTCTTCCTGGTCATCTCTTCAACAAAAACAAGAGAAATGAGGCTTACACTATAGATGAAAAAGGACCCCTATTATAACGACGCCAGCCAGCCTGACGGCTGAAAAGGAGATCGGCACAGAGGGAAGAGTCAAAAGGGGAAAGCCAAAGCCCTCGCGCGGCTGGTGTTGCGGATCCACATATTTCTTCCGAGAAGGATTCGCGTGTTGAGAACCGAAAGGAAGCAGCAAGGTGAGCGACAAAGAAAGAAGAGGAAGGGGAGGAGGACCTTATAAACATTTTTTTTACCTTTTCGAGGTAAAGTAGAGAGATGCGTTGGCAAATAGAAGAAAGCCACAGGGGAAAGAGAAACCCGAAGGCCACTATTGTCAATACTAGTCCGGAGAGGAAAGAGAAGGCGAAGCGAGGGGGGGACTTGTGAAGTTTCTCAAAAAAAACACCACAACAAACACAAACCACCCACCGAAAAATGTGGGGAGGCAAAAAAGGGAGAAAGGAAAAGGAAAAGCCACTCGTTCATCTCCGAGCTGTTCTAAGGGCAAGAAAAATACAGTGGCTAACTATTTGGTTTGAAGGAAAGGAAAGGTAAACCAGACCTTAGATTCGGATACGGGCCAGCTCCGAGAGATACGAGTTCGCTCACCAAAAAAACTTACAGGACCCAATAAAAAAAACCGCCTAAGACGGTCTACGTCCAGTACAAGAGGAGTCGGCCCTGAGATGAAGAGAAGAAGGATTCTCGAAAAAATACGTTTGGAAAAAAGGACCATTTCCGCGTCAACGCATTCAATATGGGTGGCTCATCGGCGTGGGGGAGGTCAGGGCGGAGGAGAGGATCAAGGGTCCTGACTTTCCGTAGTCATGCAGTCGACTGGGAAACTCATGATTTCTAGAGGGGAGGGAGCAGCTGGTTGTTCGGTGCTCTCCTCGAAAGGAAAAGAATTCCACCATATTGTAGAACGCTATTCACGGTAAGACGTACCAAAAAAAGAAGAGAAGAGGGCACATGGGGCGCCTTCGAGCAAAGGTCTGGGGCAAGCGGGATACGGCAATTCAGGGGCCTTTCCAGAGGAGGAAAAAAAAAAAGATCGAAACCTCGTACCGACGCCCTGGCTAATGTGGGAAGACACTTGGGAAGAAGATCGGCGGCTCACAGACAAGAGAAGAGAAAAAATTTCGAAGAAGAGGAAAAAGGGGGCAAATAGAGACTTGCATTATACTTTTGTCCGCTCCACGGTAACGACTTGGAGTAAACATAATTCTTTCCACAAAATAGGGGAGAAAATTCAAAAAGCGGGCTAACATCGTTATTCGATTCATCTGGGAGTCCTCGAGGGGAGGGCGAATGCAGGAGAAAAAAAAAAGAAAAATTCGGACAGAATAAAGAAGAAGATAGTCTGAAGGCGGAACTAAGACTGCAAGTAAATTAGGGTCGATATCAAATGAACACACTCTGCGTTTTCATATCAGAGACATCAAAAAAAAAATAAAAGAAAAAAAAAGGTATGGAAAAAAAAAAAGAGAGAGAACAAGCGCAGAGCTGGCTTCCTCTAAAGAACTCATACGAAAATTCCGGAGCCCAGTCCGCCGAGAGACGATGAAAGAGGAAGGTAGGGGATTTCCTCATACTCAATTCCATCCATCGAAATCAAAGAGAGAGAAATCAGGTCGGCCAGGACAAGGGAAACGAAGAGGAAAACTCCCACGTGCGGGTAAAAAAAAGGGGAATGTTTCCGACCTTGGAGGTAAACCGGGGTCGGGAAGAGAAAAAATCTTCCTAAACCAAGACTCCTGCCAAAAGTTTTTCACGCTGCCACGCGGCGACCAATGGGGGTTTTGTTATGATGGGAAAACAAACGAACGGCCGATCGAGAAAAAAACCACTGGTTCTTCACCTTCGCAAGAAGGAAACTAAAAGTGTATGCGGCTTGAGGGTGTCTTGTTGCCAGGCAAAGGAAATCATTAGAGTGACAGTCCGGACTTGGCACCGACCCGGCGCCAAAGGGTCTACATGAATCGTTCCAGAGGGGGGGAACGGGGAAGAAGGGAAAGGATCGCAGCGAAATCTTTTTGGAAAAGCGGTCCCTTTCAGGAAGAAGGAAGAACCTACCAGCGAAAAAATAACAATATATCGACCGCATGAGGGAAAGCCGAATTCAAGTTATCCGGGGAAAGCAAAAAGAGCCCCTGAAGTAAGCGACGAAGACTTGAACAGAACAACAAAGGGGAAGGACAGAAAACTATTCCAGGAAGGTGAAGCGAGATAAGGGACCCAAGGAAAGAGAAGGAAGAACGAAGGACAGTTCCTCTATCAGCCATCCGTGAAAAATGAAAAGAGAAAAGGGGTAGGGAGAGGGGGGGAGGGGGCGGACGAGTGGATGGGTGGTGAGCAGTAACGAAAAGATCAAGAGGCGAAATGAAAAGAAAGAATGAGTATGTTACGGACACGGAAACTGCCTACAAAGAGGGATAACCTGGGAGTGGTGAAGAGGAAAGATGAAAACGGCGGTCACGGCTGGCGATGCACTAAGAGTGGAGGGGAAGTGAAGGGAGGGTCATTCGCAGCGATGGGACCGAACCATACGGGGGCGGAATGCGGAAAAGGACCAAAAACGATTCGCCGCCGCTCGCAGGGCGCCTATGAAGAAGCAGGTGCAGTGGCCGGGAAGAAGGAGGAAAAGAATTTAGTCCTCTCTTTTCGAGAATCCGGAGCGTACTCGAAAGAAAAAGACGCGGGGCAATGAACGCGCCATCGTCTCGGAGGAGAAAATGCCGGTACTCGTCAGGAAAAAAAAAATCCTCCTTCTGGAAGAAAAGGGGACGCAATAAAATATCTCTAGATTAGAAAAAAATGGCTTGAAATGAGGAAAGATGGGGAGTCGCCGAAGGAGGATGTAAGGGGGAGGAGGCACAACATTCTTTGTGTAATGTC
>Ga0179591_1192252_pt1 | contig 14989 bp, 22 predicted proteins | sample CZOMad2_1_08_16f_FD_182891 | JGI IMG/M metagenome (GOLD analysis project Ga0179591, IMG submission 182891) | Vadose zone soil fungal communities from Angelo Coast Range Reserve, California, USA - CZOMad2_1_08_16fungal (PacBio error correction) | ecosystem: Environmental > Terrestrial > Soil >...
TCACACCTCCACTAAGGAAGCGCGGGCTGCCTTACCTTTTGGAGGAGGGGACAAAGTTGAAGAAGGGGACGGATGGGGTGGTCACGGAAGACGAAACAAAACAACAAAAAGGGGGTCCGGTCCCACACCTGAAGTAGGGGAAAAAACACAGTACAACCAAAAAACCTAATGAAAAAAAGTTAACATCAAATGACTAGAATAAACTTTTGACATCCTGGAAAGGGGGTAAGATACAGGAATAAAGAAAGAGGTTGTCTCACGGTCTAGACTGCTCAGAAGAGAAAGGGGGGGGGGGGAAAAGAATTTAAATCAGTCTGCAGACAAAATTTTGTAGCGCTGTGTGTATCAAGGTACTCGGGTGGAAAAAAGGGTGGCTCAGGGGGGGGAGGGGGATTGACGGGGCCTGCGGTGAAAAGAAAAAAATCACCGGGGTGGTATGGTTAGAACCTCATAGGGGGTTTGCAGGCGTGTTCCGGGAAAGGAAATGGTAACCAGGAAAAAAGGCAGTCGAACGGGTGGGCCAAGTTCAAAGGGGGGAGGGAAAAGATCATCCAGGGGAGGTGGGGGAGGGACAGTCAAAGGTAGAAATTGGCTGAGCTGAGGGAGGAAGGGGATTAAAATTCGGGTCGTCTTCGGGTATGGGGAGCGTTCAAATACCCGATAAAAAAAAGGGGATGCAGTAAAAATTAGAGAAAAAGAAAGTTAAATCGTCAATTGCAAAAGTAGATACCTGGATGACTACGTGAAACAGCGGTGCTGGGGAGCCGGTAGACAAGCGCGCAAGGGGAAAAAGGGGGTGATCCTACTTCGCGCGAAGGGTTGGACCTACGGTCCGGAGTCTTCTTCGGCGACAAAAAGGAAAAGGAAAGATACGGGGGAATAAAGCATTACTTGCGAACTTTCAGAGGTGGGGGCCGAGCTGGATGGGGAAACGGAGGGCATCCTACTTGACGCCTTACGTATCAGTTAAAACAGGGAAGAACATGAAGCGGGAGAGTATTTTTCGTGGAGTAAGACCAGAAACAGATTCATAGGGGGAAACCAGTCATCAAGGAAAGAATCTAGCGGACGCTACCAAACGGCATATCCTGTCTGGGGGCAGAAGGTAAATCAAAGTGTCTGCGCCATTCCGGGTGCCCTAAAGAGGGGAAGGGATTTTTGGGAAAACTACGGGAAAGTGGAGGGAAACGTTCCAAAAGGAATTAAAAGGGGGGAAGATGGTCAAAAAAGGTCTTTCACCCCATCTAGCGTATGTAAAAGGGGGGGGGGGAGTTTTGGACGGGGAAAAAGTGTGTTCTAGAAGGGGAGGCAGACCTGCGGGGGGGACAGGTCGCGGTGAAGCCGTGTAGGTCAGAAAAGGGACTGGGGAATCAGAAGAACTTTTCGCAAAGAAAAGGATCCGAGGGGCGGGGGAAAGCGGGGGGGTCTGTTTTTCAAAAAAGGAGAATGCGGGGAACGAAAAGACGAGGCGCAAGCACCAAATCGCTTATGGGAAAAAAGGTCCAGGTCTTGAGGAGTGTCGAAATGGGGGCTTTGGGAATGAAAAGGTCTCATAGGGGATTTAGACGTGATAGAGCAAAATAAAGAATTCGATATCAGGAAAAAAAAGCGTGCAGGCTCAGGTAATCAGCGGAACCGAAGGTGAAAAGTTTGGGGCATGGGGGTTTAGGAGGGGGGGTCGGATGGGGGGGGGGACAGCAAACATTCTTGGGAAGGGTAGGGGGAAGAAAGCCTGGTCGCGGGGGATGTGAAAAAAAAAAAAAGAAAAAGAAGGGGGCAAACGTGATTGGAAGGGGGGGGGGATGAGGTCCTGCAACGGGATTGGGGACGGGGTATAAACGCAGGAGGGTTTGCGGTCGAGGGCTTTTTTCGTAGAGGGAGAATTATCTGTGCGCTTGGGGGGCGGCCTGGGATAAGGGAAAGAAAAAGGAGGGGGACGAACGCCCAAAGCATGTCTTCAAACCCAGAACAAAGAAGAAAAAAGTCTTGTTTGTTGGTTGGGAAGGGAAAGGGGGAAATTTCACCGGGAAAAAAGAAAATAGGGAGATCTAATTGTGGAGGGTAAAGGGGTTCGTACAATTTGGGGGGATAAAAAGGGAGGAAAAGCAGAGGTCGTTGGCGAAAAAGCCAGCGCAGGGGGGAAAAGAAGGAACGAAATTGAGGGAAATCATGACGGACTGCGGCTGATAAAAAAAACAGAAATGGGCGGAAGACATGTTGGAAAGGGGCTCCGAAAGGTCTATCATATCGGCGGAATGGAAGCCCGGGATAATTATTCGGGATTAAGGAGGGAACCATCAGAAAGAAAGTACCCTGTCCCGAAAAACCGCCTTTCTACGCGGGGCATTCTCAGAAAAAAGGGTGGTCGTCAGGCGACATGGAAAGAAAAATGTAAAGGAGAGTCTGGTTGGGGGGTCTACTGGCAAGGGGGGGGTTCGGAATAATTTGAAGAGAGGGGAAAAATTCGTAGGAATCGGCAACATCGTCAAGAAGGGGGGGACTCGATGAAAGGGTGAGGGGTGGAAGGGAAGAACGTTCGTCGGAATCTCTGCAAGTGACCGATCGAGGGGTGTGAACGTACAAGGTGACGATGAATCTGGGTCGGAAGGTAAGAGTCCAGTCTTGGAGTAAAGGGGAACAGATCAGGAAGTCAGGCAAAACATACAGTCAGCACGTTTCAAGGGGGAAGGCTAGGAAAAGATGAAGAAGCGAAGAAATCACGGAGAAAGAGATAGTAGGGGGAAGTAGACACAGGTCATTCAGTCGAGGGTACTGGCCGACGAGTAAGACGGTGACATGTAAAAGAGACATCTAATCTGTAAAGGGAAAGGCTGAAAAAAAAAACGGGAGGGGAGGGCTGATCTTAGGAAGCAGTCAAAATTGAATGGGAAAGGGGGAGGCTTCTACGGCGATTGCTGAATACGGTAAGGGAAGGAAATTCGAAACCTTAGACAGGGCGCTGAACGGACTGAAATGCTCAAAGGAACTTACTTACTTGTTTATTGTGGGGAGAAGAGAAGTGAACACATAAAATTCCATACCGCACATGGTCATGGGAAGCGTGTGGCAGTGAGGGGAGCGAAAAAATTCGAAAGGAGGATAAGAACGCGTCAGGAAAAGAACAACTCTTGAAAAGGGGGAATTGGTTTTTGCGAATTCGTGCCAAGAAAAAAAATGGACTCGGGGCTGGAAAACAGAACAGGGGGAAAGATGGAAGAGTTCATGGAAAAGAATCACTGGACTTAAGGTTGTCGAAACGGGAAGGTAAAAAGACGCAGTGAAATGGTTGGCGCCAAGAGGGAGGAACAATTGTGTCAACGGGAAATACTTGGATTGATTCGTCAACTAAACAAGGCTTCCATGTTGTGGAAAAAACACACAAAAGGTTAAACGCAACAACATTGGGACAAAAAAGGGGTTGGGCAAAATACTCGGGTGGGGAATGACCCAAACTCGTAAAAAAAAAACATCGGACAATGTCGGGGGGTCCTTGACTAAGGGTGGGGAGGTTGGCGCAAAGGAGGGCCTTAGTTCTTCACTCCACTTAGTCCAACTGGAAGGCAAATGAAAAAAAAAAGGCGACCTCTCGAAACGACCCGGACAGATATAAAGATCAAGCCAAAACAACCTCACGATAAAGAAGCAAGCCCAGGGGTGTGCGTATCGCGAAGCATGTTAAGGTCAAGGGCTAAGAAAGTCATAAAGAAAATGGAAAAAAATCCGGATGCTTGAGCGGTTGGAAAAGGATTGTTAGAACGGGGCCGAGAAGGAAAGGAAGCAGCAGCTAACACGAGCTAAAGAGGGGAGAAAAAAGCGCCCCAAGCATCGAACGTAAAAAGAAAGAACAAAAAGTCGATCGCAAGTTCGGGGGTAGAAAAGAAGCCCGGTAGAAGGACAAAAGCGCTAAGAGTGGCAGAGGGGTGGTAGGGCAATATCACGGTCTAAAAGAAGGTATTCTCCGGAGGGCAATCAAAAAAAAGCCAAAAAAAAGAAGTAGTTATAACTCAAGGGAAAAAAATGGACAAATGGGAGATAGAAAGAAAGGGGCGGGGACGCGAGAGTGGACGTTCAAAGGGAAAAGCCAATGACACGAAAAAATAAAGAAAAACCCAGGGAAGGGGAACCACAAAGAACACGGAAGGCAGGCGGGGGGGAAAGGGGGGGAGATTTGAGGTGTGGGTCAGTCATGTAACTGCGGATGACAGAACACCGCCTTAGCCAACGGGAAAAGGTTGTCCTGAATTCTACTATCGTCGGAAAAAAGGGGCAAGGACACGCAAACTCAAAAAGGAACCGCGGTTCCGCTGCATAGGCGTAAGAGAATCATAGCGTAAGAAAAGAGAAAGAAGTTCTAGTGGGCCAGAGGGGGAAGGACGAACTTGTAACAGAAAAAAGCATGAGACAACACACGTCTTCAACTAAACAGTCAAATGCCCCTGGTTTTATGACGGGGAGGGAAATCATTGGATACCGATCTCTGAAGGAGGGGAGGGACTAAAAAACGAGGAAATAAAAAAAAAAAAAAAAAAAAAAAAAGGGAAAGGATAGGGTCAATGAGGACTTTGAATGCCGACAGATAAACGGGGGAAAAAGGGGGTGATTACGTACGAATGCAAGGGTGGGTTCTCAAACACCAGAAAATATCTCCGATGACGGTAAAGGGAGAAAAAAGGGGAGGAATGGGGTTGCCATCTGGGGGGGTGCAGAAATCAAGAATCGGTTTCAAAATACTATAGCGAGGGGTCAAAGCTGCGTACTCTGAAAACTGATAAGGAGAAGAAGACGGTCTTGGGGGAAGGGGGACAGAAAAAGAAAAAGTAGGGGGTCGCAACCGGCTAATGTCGCTCAAAAGACATTAATTGGCATACCGGATGAACTGAACAGCACCGTACTATCTTTGTCAAAAGTGGGGAGGATCTCTCTTTCCACACGGGGAAAGGAGCGAATTTGAATTGTGGGAAAGGGACTGATTCGGGGAAGAGGAGGGTAACGACAAGTAAGAACCTAACTAAGGCCTTAATGGGGCAAGGCCCACGGGAGGGGAGGCAAACCATTTTGTCGACCAGAAAAAGGATTGCTGGCCAAAGGACAAAAAAAATCGGATTATTGATCACAGGGAAATTGGGGACCGGGTGAAAGAAAGGTTCAGATTGAAGTGTGGAGAAATAAAACAGATGGGCGGAAGGACACGCCTGCAACGCAGCACGTACTTTCCATTCACTCCCGATCCGGACTGGGTGCAGGTTCAAAGCAGGAGGAAGATGCGATCAAAAAAGGAAGAGAAAGCCGCGTCCGCCTTCAAAACTCAGTAGAAAAGACAGGAAGCCGCTTCTAGAAAGGGAGGGAAGGCAGGCAAGGGTTCTTACACGTGTTAATGATGGGACTATTCAAGAACGCGACAACAACCGAGGGGAGCTAAGAAAAAGAGGAACTTGTGTCTCGGCGGGTGATGAAAAAAGGGGGTGAAGGAAACTCAGTTTGGGGGGGGGGGGGGGGCTAGTTGGAAGTCGTATAGAAAAAGCAGGGGGAAACGGAAAGTGCTTGCGGTAACGTTCTCATCGGGACAGCACCTGGCAAAAAGGCTTCTTGAAGAAGGGGAGGGGTGAGAAGCAACCCCGTACGGTAAAAAAAAAAAAACTATGGCGGCGAAGGACGTAGGGTAGGGATGCGAAAAAGATAGCTCAAACACAACAACGGGGAGGGATTCACTACCTATGACGGTCGAGCTGCGTGGGAGGGGAATGGGGGAGGCACGCGAACGGGGAGGGGGAAAGAGGAAGGGGGGGGCAGCAGGAACATAAGACTACCAAGAAGAACTGGGTCAAGTTGAAACCAAATGAGCTCGCTGGTACGAAATCTGAGTCCCTGGACCACAAAAACAAGGTCTGGTCAGCACAACTAAAAAGAGTCTCAGATAGCGTAGGACAGAGAAAACATCTCAGTGAGCTGGGAGGTGGGGGGAAACGATCGTAAGGACAGGTGGTAGGCTGGTGACACCCGGGATAGAGCAAGCGAACACATCTTGGGAAGACCTGGGAGTAAAGTACGATGGTTTAAAAGCTTAAAAACTTCCACTTTGTATGTGGGGACGAGGGGATAAAAAGATGGCTCATGATAGTGATGGCGAGGAGGAAGGGGAATGTTGGGCTCTCATGGACTTTGGGAGAAGCAGCATTACATGGGGTCCGGGTGGGGGGTTCAGTAAAAAGAAAAGTTTGGGCTATGGCGGGGGGAAAGGGGTAAAGCGAATAATTTGCGGTGCATAGCCAAGAAAAAAGGGGGGACAACGACGAAAGGAAATGAAGGAAAAAAAAACAAGGCAATTCCACTGTTTAAATATTCAGAAGGGTGGGGTGGGGGTCGTGCCAAAAAGGAGAGGGAAGCTAACCTGAGGAAGAATTCTGGTAGGGTGGTGGGTAGGGAATTGGGTCGTGAAAGAAAAAGTAAACATATTCAACCCGAAATAAAAGGGAAATGGTGAAAAAGCGCTCAGAACAAGGAAAAAAAATACCAGAAAAAATAAAAAATTGGGAACCCAAAAAAAAAAAAAAGGATACGGTGACCGTGTCACGGAGAAAGGGGGGGGTGTAGGGGGTAGTTAAGGGTGCCTATCCAAAGCTCGTGGATCGAAATGTGGGAAATCTCGAAAAGGTTGTCAAAAGGGAGAAGGGCGTCACCTTCTCAACGGACTACTTTAAGGGCTGTAACACGATTTACTATAAGGAAGTGCTTAAAACAGGATGAAGGGGGGAAAGGTCGAAGGGCTTGATTTGGAACAGGAGGGAAAAAACCGGCCGCAACTTGACTGAATAAAGAAGGGCGAGATAAGTTGTGGGGGGTATGTAACTTCGTAGTTGATTGGAAGAAAAAAGTTGTAAGGGGAAAGGCAAAAGACGGATGGCCTGGGGTCCAGTCATCCCTTGGAAAAGAACGCAAGGGAAGTCAGTACTGAAGGAAGGGGGGGTAGTACAAACCATGGAGGAAAAAAAAAGGATGGACTAAGCGGATTCCAAAAGGGGACCGCATCCTGCCCGGGGTGGGGGGGAAAATGGAATGATTGTTGGGAAGCCCTGGGAATGAAAAGTTACGGAGGCAAAGTCAAAAAAAAGAATATAGAGGGAGGAGGACACCGATATGGGCTCTCAAGGGAAACTTATGTGCGGTCTCGGGGGGAAAGGGGGGTAGTTTGTCCTGGAAATGGAACGACGTGGTAGGGAAAAAAGGGAGAAACCTTGAGGGCAAGGAAACTTGGAATCCGGTGATTGTCCACAGCTGGGAGAGTGGGAAACATAAGATCTCCAGGGAAAAGACACTGAATTTCCGTAGGTGAAAAGAGGTGGGTTTACGAAGTGGGGCGTGGAATAAAACGGTGGAAAGATGAAGAAAGAATCGCGAAAGTAATGGGTTTCGGATGGAAAATTGGGTCCCAGCATGGAGACGGGGGGGATACCGTTCTGGGGGATTGTGGATGAGGAGGAACGTATGCATATGTTATTGGAGAAAAACACCGGGAGAAAGTCAAAAAGGCGGCCCATCATTATCACTCGTTAAATGAGAGAAAAAGACTAAGTCATGGGTTATCTTTCATACAGGGCTTGTGATCGTTTTTAGTACTGGGAAGGAAAGGGATGGGGGGGAAACAAAAAAAGGAAACAGGGGAAGTTAGTTGACGGAGACCCGAAGGAGGAGGAAGTGGAATCCAATAATGGTCGCAAAGAGGTGGATCGGATGTTAAATGGGAAAGATGATGGAACGGGAAAACTAAGGGACTGTGAGGTAAGGCCCAGTTATTTGTTAGATCTGCTGGGGGGGGGGGGAGAGATATGAAGGGGAGTGAGGGGAGGAGAAAAAAAACGTGGTATGTCAGGTAACGGGGGACCGTTTATGGGGGAATAAATGGGACCGCCTGGCACAAAAAAACCGAAAAAAGAGAGGGGGGAAAACTGAGAATGGCTTGTTTTTGGGGGAAGGGGGGGGAATGAAAAACACGAAAGAAAACCGGTCAGAAACGGGAGCGCCCCAATGTGGGGGAGTTTCAACGGTAGGAAGAGAGGGCAAAAAAACACTGGGGGTTCATACCTCGTGTGGCGAAGAAACCTTCAAAAAAAAAAACAAATTGGGGGAGTTGGTTCAGGAATGTGAGGGGTAAAAAAATTGAACGGGCGGATGGGGCTTACGTAGAAAACCTCAGGAAAAAAAAGGGGTGAAGTCTGACTGAACAGAAAAGCCAAGGGGGCTGCAGGGGGAGAGGCACAGAGATAGAGATTAGGGAGTATCAGGAAGAAGACCTCAGCAAGAAGTAGAAAAGGGTAACGAAAGGGGATCGCGCGGTCCATGGCAAATTCAGAGTAAAGAAGGGGGAAAGTACGCCGTAAAAAAAACAGCAAAACAGATAGTCCAATTATGGCCTCACCCTGGCAAAATTCTTGAATTGGGGGTGGTGTACTGTAAAGGGGAAAGCAAAAACTCTGAAATGTAGGAGGTATAAGGGGAAAAAGGCTCGGGAAACTTGGGAGCGGGGACATCGATAGGGGAGGTTTTGTAATTTCGTGATCTTAAAAACGATTCGACGCTGGGAAAAAGGGGAAAAAAAGACATTGTAAGAAGAGGGGGAAGCACCGACAGCGTAACGCGTCTTTCGGCGTTCACCGTAAAGCAGGGAAAAGGCAGAAAGAAATCATGAATCCTTTCGAAACCACAACTTCTTAAAGTGTCGGGACGAGCAAGCTGTCGGGAGAAGAGAAAAAAACCTACTTGATGAGAAAGAAAGAAAAGAAGGAAGAGATGGTCCGAGACACTTGGGAAGTTTGACTGTCGGGAAAATCAGGGAGAGCAGGTTACATGTCAAAAAAATGAAAAGAAGTTAACGCGACGCAACGGTTCAAAAAAGGCGGAGCGTGTAGGGCGAAGAAAAACGACGGTGGACCTTTTCAACGAAGGGTGAGAGGATACTGGGCAAAGTGCATAAAAAAGGAAGGCGAGAGGAAAAAACACACGGCCCCCAAAAAAAAAAACAATAAAAAATGAAAAAAACAAAAAAAAAAAACAAGAAAAGGGGAGGGAAAAGAGTGCCGCGGACCGGAACGCAGCCAGGCAGCGCCAATTACTTAGCGCCTGGAGAATAGCGGACACCAAAAGCTCAATACGGGAAAGGCAATGGGAGGCGGGGGGAAAGGGGGAACAACTTGAGGAGGGTGAAGGGGAAGAGCGGAGGAGACGGGCCTTGCAGGGTGAAAGAGGGAATATGGTATGGTTTCGAATTCTGAAAAAGAATATCTGAGAAAAACTGAGTGGGGGACTGAGAAACAAGCGAGCCATTGACGAAGTAGGGAGAAGGTTCAAGACGGCAAACTCTGACGAGTGTGGGGAGAAAAAGGAGCACGCCATTGAAGGGGGCGACGCAAATGCAGTGTCGGTGAACAATCAATTGGGGGGCCGCGCTGGCTCAAAAATCGAACAAACTAAAACGATAGGGAATGGATCCTGGGAATGGGGGGGGGGGCCAGCTTAGAGGAGAGAGAAGACGCAACAAAGGGGGGCGAACGTGGTGACGGAAAGGGTATGTGGGGGGGGGGGGGGGGGGGGGGGGGGGGGGTTGGTGTGTTTTGGGGGGTGGTGTTGGGGGGGGGGGGGGGGGGTTTGGGGGTTTGGTGGGGTGGGGTGGGGTTAATTGTGTGTTGTTTGGGGGTTGATTCACCCCAAGAAGCAAACGGAAAAAAACAAGACATTCTGGGGGGGGGAGAGCTGACGGGTGGTTTGAGGGGTGAAAAGGGACGGCAGGTTGGCGGGAAGCCATCGGGCGACTTGCACTGCTGCAGGATAAAGACGAATTCTCTGCGGAAAATCCTCCAAAAAAGAGAGAACAAAACGTCCAAGGGCACCTGCCGAAGAAAAAAATCACGGGTGCTGAGAAGGGAGAAGTTCGGCGCAAATCATAAACCGACAAACGTGGGGCAGGGGCGTAAAAGACTATTCGAAGGGGTCTTTGGAACTAGGAGGGTGGGACACTGAAACGATCAATTGACAGAAAATGGCTAACCTCCTAAAAAAAGAAAAAAGGGTAGAAAACCGGGGTCACCAAAGAACGCAAAAAGGGCGATCAGCAATAGTATTAGTAACGATACAAGGATCTGGCGTCTCAAGGGACTACGGAGGCTAGGAAGGGCTAGTCGGGGGGAGGGGAAGGGGAGAATCGCGGCTAAGATCGGCGATCAAACACGAACGAATAAGGGAATAGACGACGTCGCTAATAGGAAGAAAAGTGGTAAAAAATCCGAAAAAGTGCTAGGAAACCCAAGATTTTCTGCCAAATAAGGGGAAAGGGTACGTAAGGGGACACAGCAAAAAGAGGTAGCACCGTTTCACGAAAAAGGAAAAGGAAGGGATTGGAGATTGCCGGAAGGTGGGCTGGCATACTGACCACTTGGTGGGAGGGAACGAGCATCCGTCTTAAAACGGAAGCAGGAAAAAGGGGGGTTCTCCTTAACCTAAGAAACAGGAAGACACGGCAACACAGGGAAGCAGAAACATACACGTTTCACATAGGGGAGAGACCCTCGGGCTGGGCAGAATCTTATACTGGTGGGAAAAAGGGGGAATCTAGAATTACCTAAAAGTAATATAACAACATCGACTTCAAACGGCAAAGAAAAAAACTGCGGTTCGGGACTGAAAGTGGGGGGTATGGGATGACAAGCGGAAGGAGGGGATGGTCGAAAGGCAGGGTATCTACGCAAAAAAGGTGCTGAGAATTAAAGGGGACGATGTGAAGAAATGGAACACCGAAAAAAACTGAAAAACTTGGCGACGGGACTAAGCAAAGTGGGGTCCTGAACAATAAAAAAGATCTCACCGGCATTCAGGGGGGAAAAAATTTCAGCTGCACGTTCGTGTCAAGGGACCATTCTGGGGGGTGGTGCAAAATCAAGCGATGGGGGTTAAACACCCGTCTTCAAAAGATTTCCCAGCAGAGACGTAAATCCCGGGCTACACATAACGGGGGGGAAGGTGCGAATGGCGACGTAATAAACAGTGATAAGAGGGGGGGCATCTCTTCGGACTAAAGACAAGCAAAAAGACTTTGTTGCTTGAAAAAAAAAAAAAAAACAGGCATCAGGGGGGGGGTCAAAAAGAGATGGGGGTAGTGAAGCGATGGGGGCAATGGAAATGGGAAACGGGAGGGGAGTAATTTGAATTCTGTTTTCAGGTTACTGGTAGTGACTTTACTCCTGGTATTTTGAAAAAAAAAAATTCACCTCGATCAAGAACGAAAAAGAAGAGAAAAAAATGGCTCGTATATTACAAAAAAAAGGGAGAAATGCTGGGCTCGGCACTAACCAAAGCAAAGGGAATGAGGTGAGAGATGCTAACGTAGTTAAGGGGGGAATGCCGTGAATTTATGAATTTTCAGGGAGGTCGAATATGTCGTGGAAAAAAAAGGGGGAGCTCGGCAACGTAAAACCGATCCAAACACCTAAAAATCCTGTACTGTCATAAAGGGATCCATATAAACTAAAGAAGGGAACCGAACCTGGACTGAGGCAATCCAAAGAGAGAAAGCGCTACAAATAACTAAAAGGGCGAGCTTCGATCAAGGGCGTCCGAAGAGTGAGGGGAAAACAACTGGGGGCGAATATGTACGGGGACAGGGAAACATGGCAACATAACTCCGTGATAGACATCGGCGTACAACTTCCGGCGAAAAGGGGAAAAAAAAAAATTGGTTAAAGGGGGGGAAGAGTTGGGGAAGAGTTGAGGGGGGTTTGAGAGAGCATGGGGGGTTTGGAAGTAAGCTGCTTGGGGGAGTGAGGTCACTTTACCAATCTAGCAAAAATTTCAGGGAAAGGGGACGGTTGCACGGGATCCTCTAAAAGGGAAAGGCAAAAAAAAAGACGTAGTGATATGAAGATAGAAAAACAGACAACAACGGAGGGGGAGAAAAAGATAAAAATTTCGCATCAAACAGCCACGTAAAGTAAAATGAGGGAAGGGGGGGGCTGCTCCCTCCGATGAATGGGGAGGTATATAGGGAAGTCTCGCTTTGTGGGGGGAAAAAAAACGGGGCCACCCGCGGAAGAAATCCGTTCAACCTACTGGAAGCAGCAAGTAAAAAAAAACATCGTAACAGAACACAAACCATCGTAAACACTTGGGGGAAAAACCAGAAAAAAAAGGCAGGCTAGGAAGTTGTAGCAAAAAGGGGGGGGATAAAGAAAATGTTCGGCTGGAAGAGAGGGGGCGTAGAAACGGTAAAGAAAGGGGGGGGGACCGGTGGAACGGGCGAAAAGGGGGTGAAGCGTGGGTAGGGTAAAAATGGCTCTTTCGCAGGGGCGAAAGGGAAAAGGTAGGGACCTCCGAGGAAAATCACACAGGGAAGGGTATGGGTGGGCTGTTGAGAGACGAGGAGGGGGGTTTGGTCACATGCGGTTCCTTGGCGGGTAAAGACAGATGGATTTCAAGGACCCTGAGACTTTCACAGCGAACTGAGAAGAAAAACACATGGAGAATGGAGAAGGAATGTGAGGGGGGGTCAGGCAAAGCAAGGGGAGGGCAAAATTGACTGAGACCGAAGGGGAACGGGAAAAGATTTCATTGGATGGTTTTAGGGTCGGGGATAAAGGATCAGGTAAGACGATTCCAGAATCCGAAAGAAAAATATTAAGAGCTAGAAAGAAACAGAAAGGTTTCAAAATCCAGTTAAAAAAAAAAGTAGAGAACCGGGACGCAAGGTAGCTACGGGGCACGTAGCAGACGTATGGGCATGCCCATGCTCAGTGAGAGAATGTTGTGTAATCAAGTACGAAAACAAATATTTGGGTTGAAAGGATTCGCGGCAGAAGGACAAAAAAATGTGGGAGGGGTAGAATCGAAGCGGAAAATGCGTCTCGGTGAAGAGACGGTGGTAAACCGGAGGGAGGGAAAACGATGGCACCACCTGGAAACCGGGCGCGGGACGAAAAATGGCACAAAAAGATAGTGGCGGGTGGTCGAACGTTGAGAGGGTTCGAGAAAGGTTAAAAAAGGTGGGAGGGTCATTTCATTAAAGTCCAGGATCCAGGGGAAATACGCGCAGCAGAGAAGCGTGGGAGGAAAATCCAGGGCGAAAAACAGGGGCGTCTATCCAGGTATTCACTCAAAGAATAAGTGAAAAGGGGGAAAATAAACTTGCCGGGGGGTTGGGGGGACGTATTGTTGGGGGAAGGAAGAAAAAGGTAAACGTTTCAGTAGGGAAGGGGAAAAAAAAGTCGAGAGGATGCTAGGGAAAAATAGGGAATCAAGGCTTTAAGGTATGGCGAACAGGGCTTATTACACATGGGGTATTGTTGAGGAAGGGGTTAAATTGTTCGAGCGTGTATTTGAAGGGGAAAAAACCTGAGGGGAGAAGGGGGGGAAAAGGTGAGGGTGACAACACAGGGAGATTGGGATACAAGAAAAAAGAAGACTCCTCCGATTCAAAACAAGGTCAGGAGGTGATGACAGTGGTGAAGAATGGGAAAAAAATGGATTGGGAAAGACGGCAAGTTGGGAAACCAATGGGGCTGAACGAAAATGGGCATCAGATTCAATGAGACATCTTGTCGAAGGGGAAGGTGTGCCAGCTTGGCGAAAAAGGTTACAAGGAAGGTGCTGTGGGATCGCGCGCTTTGAGAGGGGTATGGGGTAACCGGGGGGGAAGAAGCACAAAGCGCGGAACGCAGGCTCCAGAAGTATCAAGGAGGGGAAGAAAAATTCTCCGGTAGCGTTCATGAAGAAGGAGAGTCGGAGTGGGGGGGGGAGAAAAAATGAAAGTCATTTGGGTTACGCTCACCTCTGGAGGGGAGGGAGGGGTAGAAATTATGCAAGGAGGGGGAGCTGGAAGTGGAAGCTAGGAAGTCAAAAGTAAAGGTGGGAAAAAAAAAAGACGGGTGAAAACGGTGGGGCAGGTGAGGTAGTGTTGACCGAAACGTGAGTGGGGGAGAAAAAGGGGTATCCTAAAAGGGTCGTGGTTCCGTGGAGCGTGTGGTGGGCGGGGACAGAGGGATATATATGGAGAGGGGGGGAGTTGGAAAACGAGAGGGCTTGAGCACTTTCCAGTTGGCAAGGAAGGGGGGGTACCCCGTGGGCGGGGCGAACAGGGGGGTCAAGGACAACCGGCAAGACGCGAGGGGGGAAAAATTGTCTGAGGGGTTTGCAAAACTTGGTAGAGGGGGGTTTGAAGAAAAACCGGAAGCAAAAAATTCCGCACAAAATTGGGTTGTGCGTTTCAAATGGGTTGAGAAAAGCAAAAAAAAAAAACTGGTTCGTCAGATCATTCGTGGTTGCGCAAGAAAACTCAAAACCAACAATCGGAATTGCAAAGGGTGTAACCGGGACCTACTGGTTCGGGAAAACACGGGTCGCTGCTGCAGGAAAAAAAAAAAAAACAGGGGGGGGGGGATTCGGACGAGTGAATCCTAGAATTGCGGAGGGGAGGGAGGAAGGGGGGAGCAGAGCTTGCAGTTCAGTTATTTGACTGCATGAGACCATCAATCAGGAGAGTATTAGGGAAAAGGAAAGGGGAGGGGGGACCGTCGGACATTCTCGTCATGTGGCGTCACGAAAAAAAACTACATCGAGAAAACCTGGGGGCAACTGGGAGAGGTTCTTTAATTTTGGGGGGGGGGGGATAAAAGGAAAAAAGGGTCATAATGGGAAGGGGGAGGAGGTATTTCACAGCTAGAATGGAAGGGCGCACCAGGGGGGCCCGCATTTTCGACTCGATGACGGGGGGGGGGACCGGGGGGGGAGGTTCTCGTATGAAAGGAAAAAAAGGCTTCCAAGGCGACAGGGGGAAAGAGGGGGGGGGACTTGTAACTACTCATTGAAAGAAAACCCGAAGGGTCGTTCTAAAGCACATTGGTGATGTCTCTGAAAGAAAAGAAAAAAAAATCAAAAAAAAGGAAAAAGACCGTCGGGGTCAAATAAAAGGTCAAAATCAGGAGGGGCACTCTTTCAAGAACTTCAGAGGGAG
>Ga0179591_1352450_pt1 | contig 14989 bp, 10 predicted proteins | sample CZOMad2_1_08_16f_FD_182891 | JGI IMG/M metagenome (GOLD analysis project Ga0179591, IMG submission 182891) | Vadose zone soil fungal communities from Angelo Coast Range Reserve, California, USA - CZOMad2_1_08_16fungal (PacBio error correction) | ecosystem: Environmental > Terrestrial > Soil >...
GAACGTAAAGAGTCGGGGGCGGGAGGGGCAGTGCATCAGGGGTGGCACGTAGTTTAGGGGTAAGGGGGTACCTTCAGGTCTTTTAAAGGGGATTTAAGAGCGGCTTGAGGAGACGGTCGGCCAGGGTGAGGTCGGGAGGGACGCAGGAACCCCTCCCGGGGGGAGTCCGAACTGCCCGTTGCCGGTTGATCGCTCGCCAACTACAAAGACGTTAGAGGATTCACCCATATAATACGATAAAATTCCCCGGACGTAAACGATAGGGGTTGTTAAAAACTTGATGGTTGGGGCGGGGGGGGTAAGAGACCTCCCATCACCTTCAAGAACTACGAAACTGGGAGTAAACTCAATGTTAACTCCTTAACAGCATCAAGGAACGCCCTTCTTTGCCTTAAAACGCCGTGACACTGAATGGACTCACCTCCCTCTCCATCTGGAAGCAACATCAACCATCGTCGTATGACAACGTATAAACATTTCCATCACCTACGCCGACGACACTGCCAAGACGAAGACCCGAATCTTCAAGTACCAGAGACGAACACAAAATCCAAATCACCCGTCTTCTAAATAGTATAAATCAGGAACAAATGGGCCTTCGTGCTTCGTCAGGAGAAGCACCCACTGACCGCTCTAACTTCGGGAAAGATGAAAAGGCGCCGACCCTAGCCGAGACTGCGGGGCCGGGCCGTGCCCAACCGATCAGATTCTTTAAAGAAATGACATCTTCAAAAGAAAGAAAGACCCTGCGAAAATCCTCCTTCATCGGAAAAGAGACCACCCCGTATGTTGTTTTCAGGGGCGAGAGAGACCACAAAATCAGAGCTCATTGAGCCTTCCGCAAAAGTCCAGTAAACCTTCTCGATATCTCGAAGCGTTGAGATCTCGGCGCCGTCCGAACGCTTCATTATAGGAGGCCAAAGGTCAGACCTAGATTCTTAAACGGTCCCTATCGGCAAAGCGAATGGATCGTCCTGATACCCAGCTCATCCGCGCTTAGCGAAAAATCCTACCCTACAGCCGATAAACAGAAAAACAACCAATATGCATCCCTAACGGCTGAAGAATAGAAAAAATTACATTGCGGCCCAACTCAGACTACAGTCCAAAGGAGGCATGTAGGGGAGTTCTTGCGCAAAATTTGGGGATTAAACTTCAGCAATTTAACCAAAAAAAAACTGCTCCCATCTTGGGGCTCAATTACCAAAAAAAAAACCAAAATCTTCGGGAAGGTCAATAAAAAAGCCTCAATTCCTCTACAGGCGTCGACATGAGAAATTAACCAAAAGACCGCGTCTAAGCCACCTGCCCTGTAAAGGGGGGGAAGGACTTCACAACGGCAGTAACTGACTGGCCTCTCCTTTCTTGGAGAGTGTAAACCGCAACGTCAGCCTGAATCTTCATCAAGAAGGAACGCCGACTGAAGAGGGGGGGAAAACTAAAATAAGCTCCCACGAGGAGACTCTCCCATTACACAGCGCGTCCCTCCTTAAAGTGTTTTGTAGGCATAGACCGTGGGAACTTCGGCCTTGGAAGGACGGCAGCAAACGATACCAGAAGAAAAAGAAAAAAAAAAGGATCGTATAGAAGGAAACTTGACAAAGCCTCCTTCCTCGTGGCGTAGAAGAAATACTAGGCGTCGCCTATGATGGACTACCTCTATCATACTGGTACAACGTCGGAGGAAGAAAAAGTGACGGAGCCGACCTTCAGGGTGGCAGAGTAAGGAAGCAAGACGACACTTCAAGGAGGTCAGCGGGAATCCAACTAAAGAAGGAGACCAAGAAAAGAAAACGTCGTCTTCCTACAAACCGAAGGGTATCTCCAAGAGGAGATAGCCGGGTAACGCCGGGGGGGGAGTCACAGTTAGGCCCTGCGTTTACCATGTAGGGTCGGGGACTGAAGCCGGACAATGTCGCAGAGTTTTATTGAACGTATGGCCAACGGAAAACGCGTTATCCTGTTCGGGACTTGAAAATTCGATGATGTGGAAAAGTGCCTTCTCGAGTAGGGCAGAAAAGTGCCGGGCAACCAAAAAAAGCCTTTGGGTCTGGAAGGGGGGGGGGCTTAGGGTTGGCAGGCGAGAGGGGATGGTGGGGCGCGCTTGGATCGGGGCGGACAGACCGGGGTCGGAGGAAGGGAAACAAAATTCCCTTCTCAAAGGACAAGGCTAACATCTTGGAAGTTAACTAGGCGTAAGGCTCATTTTCGATTCTAGCTTTGTCATGAAGAGAGAAGTTTTAGGGCTTATTAAAAGTTAAAAGGCGGGGGGGGACTCTTTCCACAAGGAGAATGTCTGTACTTTGCGAGGTCGGCACGCGTGCAAAAAGACGTCGAGGCAAGGGGGGCCAGTATAAAACTCTTCTGATCCGGAAGCAGGGGGAGGAGGGAGGGTGTTCTCTCTTTTCAAAAAATGAGCACGGAGTCCGGCCAGATCAGGCTTCGGTTCGTGGCTTCCTGGAAAAAATTAACGAACCCCGACTGAAGGCAAAACGACGCGCTGGAGTCGCAGGGGCAGTCTAAAAGTTTGAGGAACAAAAGAGGGGAATAGGAAGAAGCAAGCAAGTTCGGGGAGAATGGTCTTGGTTGGAGTTGGGTGCGAAAGCGCCCAAAAAAGAAAACTGGAACTTATAACGCGCGTGAGACGGGGAGCAAGAGTTGCAAAGCGAGTTAAGATCTTGTCTTAGACCGAACTCGGTTTTAAGCAGGTCACCAAGAAATTAAAATAAGAATGGCTCGCGACACAAAAAAAAGAAAGGGACTTCTCCGGGGGACCTCTCCGGGGGGAGAAGTAGTGAGGTCTTTCCTTGTCCTAGAAAAAAAAGCCGAAGCAAGGTCAGAATTGAAGGTGGGCTCTCTGACGCAGGACTTCTTCCCAGTAAAGAATGAGCCAGCGGAGTCGTCTTTAGTAGTTTCAGGGGAAGTCACGCCTCCAGAAGGGACCGGGAGCAGGGGGTGTGGAAGAAACCCAGCCAGACTAGAGTAAACTGAGGGTACTTGTCGGTTTCCAACATCGAAAAAAGGGTCAGACGTTTCTCGTTTGTGGAGAAGAAGACCATTTTGAAAAAAACACTTACAGCCAGAGGGAATCGCGGGTTGAAGATCTGTCGAAAAAACGTAGCCAGGAAAAGTGGGAGGAGTCGGCCTGTTTATAGTCGTCAGTTTAGGGGCCAGGGTATGGTGGCCCGAAAGTGTCGATTAAGGATGAGTTGTACCTTGCAGACCAGAGATGAAGGCGTTTTTAGGGGTTCATAGGTTGAAGGAACAGCAGTGCTCTCTTGAGGAATCGTGGAGGATGGAAGAACCGGCTTTTACAAAATCTTATGGGGGCGCACGTTGAAATTCTATCGGGGGGAAAGACCGGCCCACTAACGTAGGGGGCTTGTATGAAGAAATCTCTCTGGAACTTTGAAAAGGGGGGGGACTCGAAAAAAAGGAGGGGAGTCCCCGGAAAGGAGGAGTAATCGGAACGTCTAAACGTGAGGGAAAAAAAGGAGGAAAGGCCACAGCACCCCTTAAAAGGGAGAAGAGCCTCGAGAAAAAAACGTGAAAACCTGAAACGACGCTGAGCGGAAATGCTGTAGTCTGAGACTAGTCCATTTAAAAACCTCAACAGGGGGGGGGGAAATCGGTAAGACAACACAAGTATGGAGATAGATGACGGCGTCAACTAACCGCAAAATGTCCATCCCCGAGCCCACGAAGAAACACACTTCAGCTCGTACCAGAAGAGGACCAAGGAAATCCGAGTATGACGACGAGGACTCACCCGTCGAGGCTCTCCCTCGGGCTTGATTCATGCATTACAACTGTCCTAGAAGAGTCTGGGGGGGAAAAAAAGAACAAACTTAATCGGACATCGGTAAAGAAGAAACAAGACGGCTGGCTGGGACGGAGCCCAACATGACGAGGGAAATAGTCGTATGAAAAAAACGACCAACCAGAAAAAAGAAGCTGGACTGGGTCTGGCAAGCAAGGGGGAATTGAGTCACAATAGACGATAAGGAAACCGCGGATGAAAAGGGAGGGGGGGAAGAGTAACCGCAAGAGAGATGCCCTAACCTTCAAGGAAGATTCAATGGGGAAAAAAAAAAAGGAAGTAGGATTTCGGGTCTAGAACAGGGAAAGAGCGATGACCGCGTAGGATTCACTGGCGCTGGTCAGCAAAGGGAAAAAACCTTTTCGGGCAACTTCCCGAATCTTACCCCCGGATAGCAATCTCTTCGGAATCACCAGAGAAAGCGAAAACTCTCGTCTACGTGAGCGGAAGACACAACACTCCAACCATGGGATTCATCCAAACTTCACAGAGGGGGATGGACAGACTTTTTTACGGTGGGTATATAAGCAAACTTCAAGAACAAGAGCTCAATTGGCTCTTTCGTTCTTGAGGAAGGAGAAAAAGAAAATTCAACGAAAAGGCGCGGCAGCTACTAAAAAAAAGTGGGACCAGAGGGGACTCAGGAGGGAGGTCTCCAGAGCAAAAAAAATTCTGCTTAAAGAGAAGACGAAAATAGACAACACCTCCGCCGCTTCGAAGACAACAACTCGGACTTTGGGGGTCTCTGATTCGTACAAAAAAATCCTTCCTAAAACAAAGGAAAAGCACCCCAGAAAAGGGCTAAAAAAATGGGAACAAGTTCGAAAAAGGAGAACTTAGCGGAATAAGAAAGCCCCTAGGGGCCTGAAGACTTTAAGAGGAAATATGATACTCTCACTCAAATTCCTGAACAGGGAGAAAGGACTTCAGAGGAAGTTGGGATGGCCGTCCTTTCAATTTGTACTGAGGGAGGGAGTGAAGCAACCTCATCCATTAAGAAAACGATCCCCATATAAAACCACCCCACAGGACCAAAAAAACAAGAAAACCAACCCCCCCCCCTCCAAACAAAAACAGAAAAAAAAAAGAGGATTTGATGCACCACGGTCTGCCGTCCTTCGTCAGAACAAATCTTCAAAGAAACTTCGGCTACGAGGAAGAGCACAAGGCAAAAAATAGAATTCCTAATTCGGACTCCAAAGTGAAAGGAAAATTGGAAAGTTGTCCTCCGGACTACAACCCACCGTAGAGTTCAGCGACTAACTCCGACCACTAAAGTGAAACGAAAAAAAAGGAAGAAAACGTTACAAGAACTCGATCAGAACAACAACAAAGGGAAAAAAATAGAGAGTACCGTGGGGTGAGCTCATGTCTGTCGGTTGGGGGAGTCTTTGATATGGGGGGGTCTTAAAGGAGATTACAAGGAGGGGAACTTTTCTCGCGGTTTTGAGTGAAGGGCAGGGGAGGTGTGCCAAAGGCCAGCGGGGATCTTCAAGATGGTCTTAGTCGATTCTGGGGGAAAATTGGGAAGGAAAGAAAATTGAGTCACTTAGAATCAGGTTCGCGGACTTAAGGAACGGTAAGTAATGGTCACCGCATTGGTTGAGGTGTTTCTGCTAGGGGGAGGGCTTAGAAAAGAAGAGAGGGCATGAATTCCTATTCCAATCCATGGAAGGGAAGGATATACCAAAAAAAGAGGGGTCCTAATAAGTGTAAGGGATAATAATTACAGAAGCCTTAGAATTCAAAGGAGGAGGGGAGGTAGAGAATTAATCTTACTTTGCTCAAGGGTGTGCAAAGGCGGGCAGGTTGTCAGGAATTGCACATACTTCTTTCTAAAGACTGAGAGACCGGGGGGGGGGCGGAATATAGAGATTGGGGTCAGGTGGCCGTCGTCGAGGTCAATGGGGAGGGGTGGATAGACATCCGGCTCCTTGAATCCGTTAGTTAGAGGAAAAACCGTGGGGGCCCTTTCTGACCTTGAGACGGAACGAAATCAAGAACGTCATGAAAAGTCCTCCGGGGCCTAGAGTTCTAAAGAAAGGGGAAAAAAGGCACAAAGGTATATCTTTACGTCAGTTGGCTTCTCAGGGGGGAGTTGGGTCTAAGGCCTGAGGAAAGCATTAGACTCGGGGCTAATACAGACTTTATTATCTTGGCATGAAGAAGAGGTCCATGAGGGTTTTGGTTAAAAAAGCGGGTTGACTCGGGGGTCCGAGAAAATGGCATAAACCTGCAGTGTATGAGGGCTCCGAGCGCGCGCGACCTAATATAGTGTCTTAAAGGGAAATCTATTCCGGTTAGCATTATTCGAGAGGGGGGGGCTTGCCTTTTTTAGTCGTCGCCTGGCCTCGCCCATGTCCGTTGATGGGGGGGGATCGTGGGGGGAAAGGGGGATGCCTTATCCGCGCGAACACCAGGTAGACGCTCGTTCAGTGCATGTCCTGCAAAAATCCTTGACCTGGAAGGCATTTTAAGGGAAAACTGAAAATAATTTCAGTGCTGCTTGCAGCTTAGACAGGTGCCAGATGACATAAGAGAATAAAGGGGTCAGGGTGTTGAGCCTACGCGTAGCACTACGTACATGGGACATGTCCTTTGCGCAGACGATTGGGGATTGTCTTCTGGATCTTCAGAAAGGGGGAAATTAAATGGGTGCGTTCAGGTTTTGTAGAAGGTAGTCTGTGGGGACCATGTTGAGTAATCGGGCCCAGAAGGGGTAAAAGACGGGTATTTGTTTCCTTGTCTGAAGCTCGGCTGTTCGAAGTAGAACCGGGGGCAAGAGGGGTTCTGTAAAGGGGAAAAAAAAATGCCTGGAGGAGAAATTCAGGATCTTTTCAGAGTTTCACGTAAAGCGTCTATGCCACTGGGACTCTTCCTTCTGGGACTTCAGGGGAAAAAAATAATCACTGTACTAACCGGGGCCAGGAATTAGAAAGGCGCGTTTGGATTCTAGCAACAACAAAAAAGGATTAGGAGGATATAGAGACCTACGAAAGTCCTTCGTGCGGCGGACACTTACGGTCGAGCCGCACACACCATGCCCCCGGGAATCAGAAGGTGCTTTAAAAGGACAAACAAAACGCGAATGCAGAGAGCCCCTTCTGTAATTCGTCAACAAAACACAAAGGGGCACTGATGAGAAAGAAAAGCCTCCGAGCAGTCGTCGTCATGACAAGTAAAAAGTCGGCATCGGAAGGGGCCGAAGTGGATAACATTACAGACCTAAGCCCGCTAAGGCACCCCCGTTCACAAATTACCATTCGCCTCGTCGACGAATATAGAGCAAAAGAGAGAGAAACTCTACCTGTCTGATTCACCAAAGTCGTAGAGTTCAGGGAGAGAACAAGAGGCCCTGCTAAAGAGTAGATGGGCCAAGCACGCCAAGTACCCTCATCTCAAGAAAAGAAGGACCTTAAAAGGGGGAAATTCAAAAAAGAACACCTTACGGTAAAGGAAGGGATTCTGGTACATGCGCCCTGTTCGAAAGAATGAAGGTCAGCGTCAAAAGCTCCAAAGAAATTTCGAAGTCTTCTGCATGAGGACGTATAGTCCACGGCCCTTCAGATGATTCCCTTAAGTATGCAAGGATCGCCTGCTATAGTTAGAGAAAAATTTAATAAGCTTGCAGGCCTCCGGGTTGAGTGCTTGCGTAAAACAGGTAAAACCTAGGGGAGGTGCGAACCCGATAAAGGGAAAAAAAAAATCGGTTCATTCACAAGGCTCGGTTATCATCCACTCTTAAAGGGGCGGTCAGCGGCGATTCTAGTTAAAAAAAGCGAAGGGGATAAACCCACCAAACCAGAACCAGATGCAGGTCTGCGTCCGGTGACTAACCTTTTTAAGGTCAGTCTTCCAACGACGAACAAGCGCTGCCCTAATTATTTCGAATTTTCGGGAAGGGGATAACGGCATGCAATTGGGACCACGTTCGTCCGGAGATCCCTAGTGTGCCGAGGGCTCAGGGCTTTATGGACCATAAACCTCATTAACTCTACAAAAAAGGAGTACAATAGAGTGAAGGGCGTCTAAAACCCTGCTCGGACGGCAGTGTACCATGAAAAATCAACGGCAATAAGACAACTGAACCCTGTCAAGGTAACATCCCAGGCGCCACGGAAAATATAGGGAAGTAGCTCCCTATTACGCTGACCTGTCAGGGAAGAGCCCAAGGAATCTCACCATGATCCGAATCAAAGTCCCTACTGCTACCCTTGTGAAAAATAATACAGTGGGGAAGGGAAGGAATGAAGTCGAGGAACTAATCAACCTGGCATCGTCAAAGAAAGGACAGCGAAAAAAAAAAAAAAACATCAACAGAGGTCGTCCTTCCACATGAGAGAAACCACGTGGACTCCTCAAAGGGACAGCGTCAAAGAAAAAAGGGTTCCAGGGCGTCGCCTACTGCTGCATAAGCGAGACAACAAACTCCGAGAATAAGTTCTAACCAAAACCACCTAAGGTTGGCAGAGGGAAAGTCGCAACAAAGAGAGAAAACCGTAAAGTACGGTGGAGAAATGAGGGACCAAACTGAGCACCAACCGACCGGAGAAGAAAGGCGTCACTCTCTCAAAGAGGAGGAGAAATAGGGACTTTAGAAGACGTCAAGTTAATCTCCAAGTCCGTTGCTTGTGGTGCCTGGCTTTTAAAGAGGGAGAAAGGATCGGCTGACATTGACGGTGTCCTCAGTTGTAAGAAGAACACATGAAGGATTCACGCTTAAACTGAGCACGGAAGTCTGCCGGGGGGGGAGTGATGGGGGAGTGACTGCTCGATTATGCAGCAGGTTAGGCCGACGCCAAAGCCGTTGGTCAGAAGAGCCCGGGTTGATAGCGAAAGGCACAAAGAGCTGTGTGAGGTGGGGGGGATCAGAGGGGAAAGGGGCGAAAAGAAAAATTTCTTCGGGAAACGGGTCAGTAACAGAAGCCCCGGCCATGTCCGGCATCGAAAAAAGGGGGACGGTTGGTGCAGGAGTCGGAGAAGTCTGGAGAGTCAAGAAGAAAAGGAAGAAGGGATTTCGTCTTACGACGCTTTGAAGTCTTCTATGTGATGCCCTCCAGGGTTCGGGTTGAAATTACTGTTAAAGGACGTCCTGGCTTAGGTCCTAGCCAAGAAGTAAAGGTGGCAAAAAAAGGGTGCTCAGGACGCCGGCCGTCCGAGGTCCTTGAGCAGCAGACAAGAAGGGATGCCCTTCAAAAACACCTATCAGGTGGCACTTCCTTCAGAGGGGTAAAAGGGGGGAAAAACCTATTCTCCGACTCCGCCACGAGAGCCGCGGAGAACGTGTCCGTTGGGGTCCGAGCGGCTCTAGTCTGCCTGCTGAGGAGAGGGGCAGGAAGGGGGGCGGGAGGTGTTGCTGTTGGAGTGGGTTGTCTGAAAGCAGTAGTATAATAGAACGCGTTCGTAAGAAGTATAGAGTGTTATCAGGTGGGAATTGAAAATATAATACTTTGGCCGTTTGCAGAAAGAAAGACTGTTGAGGGGTCAAGGGATTGAACATCGGCGGAGTCCCGACTTTCAAAGGGAGCTACACGAATGAGCCGGGGTTCTCCGTACCAAGCAGACCATTGATAGGGGTGGCCTTGAAGGAAAAGTAAGGGAACGCCGAATTTAACATGTTTATAGTTGGACGGCTGAAGCGGGACTTCGCAAAGACAAGAGGGGGTCTGCATACTGCTGGGGCTATGTTCAAAGGGGGGACCCTTAAAAAAAGAGAAAACGACATCAGTTGGGAACGCAAAAGCAAGAAAAAGAACACTTCTCGTGGTAGGAGAAAAGCCAAGGAAATCTCCTAGAAGTGCTGGCGGGTTGGGGGGTTAGCCTACGAAAATCAGGAACGAAAAATTTGGGGGGGCCGGCTCATCCGTCGTAGGAGCGCATCGTGAATCCACGAGTATTGTTCTGGGAATAAGACCCGGTCCTGGTTTGAGATGGGGGTCTGTGGTCAAATTGTGGTAGAGGATGTCTGGGGATAGGGTGAGCTCGGGGTCCGCCTGTCAAGTCCGAGACGTAGAAATTCATTGTTTTCCAAAGGGCAAGACAGAATGCGGCGCGGGGCGGGTGCGGGTGCCCACCGGCCGAAGGAAAGGGAGGCGCCTAAAGAGTTTGGAATTCACGGAGGACGCATGGGTCTCCAGGGGAAATGGGGTGCGGCAGAGGGACGCCCGGCCAACTCTACGAAACTACGACCGAAGGATTAGGGAAAAGTTCAGGGGATCTCGCTGCAAAACACAAGGAGATTCTTACACCGAAGAAAAGAAAAAAGGACGAAGGAAGTCGGTCGGCGTGATACACGTAGGGGGCCCGGAGTCACAAGCAGGGTACTCAGAATCTTGATTCCCAGGACTCCGGAACAGAAATGAGGGAGGGCAGCCCTTCGGGGGTAATTCTGTCCCGCAGTGCCCAAAGAGACCCACACCCCCTGCCGTCTGACACAACTCATGAATCTAAGAACTTAGAACGGGGCCTAAAAAAATCGCCACGACCGCTCACAGCACCTACAAACTTAGTTAAAGTTCCGGAAAAAAACGAACAAAGGAGACGCAACCATCCAAAGGGGTGCCTGCTGCACAGTCCAACTGTGCGTGGCGAGAAAAACCAGGAGCGCCGGAGAGCTGATAAATTAAACATCCTCCAAAATACGCAGCAAAAAAAAGGTGCTTGCGGGCAAGGGCCTTTGCCCAACTGACCTGGTTAAGGAGTGCGGAAGGACATAACAGAAGGCGCCGCGGGACATGGAGCGCCCGTAAGAAGGGATCGTAACCTGGAAATCCACCCTGAAAGGGAGACGGGGCTGAGGCATCTACTAGAGAGGCACCCGGAGCATGAGGACCCCCGTGGGGACCGAACTGCTCAGTTCTTTTCGAAAGAAAAAAGTTTAAAGTACTCTCTTCGAAGCCGAAGGGGGGGAAAAAAAACCCTGAGAGGCAACATCACCCGACCTAGTTCGTGCTCAAAAACAAGAGAGAAAGGGAAATTCCTGAGTTAAAAATAAATCTCTTGCTTGAGGGGAACTCTAGGTAGGATACTTAAAAAAAATAAAAGTCGGAAAAAAAACCATAACCATATGTTGCCTAAACGGAGGAAGTCGCCGCTGTTAGCGCTTCGGCAACGAGACATGCTAAAAGTTAAAGGAGGAGCGAATGGGAGGGTTTTTCAGGCGGCGTCGTGCAGGAGAAACGGCAGCAAAACGTCAATAATCTCCATATCAGGTGCAAGGGTCAATGGGGAGCAGGGGGAAACCAACTCAGTCAATTACAGAGAGACGGGAGGGGGACAAATAGTCCCCTCTTCTACTAAGAAAAAGAATAAGAGGATGCGGTCTAAAAAAGGACGTAATAAAAGTTAATTCTAACCTTCCCGAAAAGACCGATTAACACAAACACCACTGCGGACGTTCCATATCCTTAAGCGGCTAAGAACGCCGCCTCTAACTCGACGCTAAGGTAACTCGCACAGAGAGGCAAAGCCCTCTTCAACCTAAAAAAAAATGTTGAACGGGAAATCATCCTGGGAAGGAGGTCGTGGAAAGAAAGAAGATGGGGCCGTCACCGCATCCAGCTCCTGAGAAAACAACTCAAAGAGGGGATCTCCTAAGGGAATAAGAAATTTGCGAACCGTCCGTCGTAATACACGTCTTCTGCCGGGGCGCCACTCGAGCAGGACAACGGGGGGCAAAAGGAAGGGAAAGTGAAAGCACGCAAGGAGAACTAAATTCATCATTCAGGTTGAAGAGAAGGAAAGACCAGGGAAACTTCCTTTCAGCGACGATTACGGAGGCCAGAAAATGTTCCAAAAACCGGCAAAACTCCTAAGGGGAGAAACGGCGGAATTACTACCTGAAAATCTCTATCTCACAAAAAAGAAGGAGGACGAGTTCTTGTAGAAGAACGTTTTTCTTACCAGGTCATGGGGTCAGAGGGGAAAGGAAAGTATCACGCTGACCGGACTTTGAAAGGGGGAAGGGGGGTTGTAGTTAAGTCACGGATCCAAACTGCCGGGTGAAACGTTTCGTCCTGGGATTGTGAAAAGGAAAGGGAAGTGTGTCTTTTTCAAGGCTCGATTCAGGTAGGAGGGAGGGAGAAGCGGGTTGTGGGGAAATCAACGACGGGGGGGATCCCACGTTTTTAAAAAGGGCGGGGGGCGATACAATGTTTGAGGGTTAAGGGGGGGAGAAAAAAAAGTTAGGCTCGGACTCCCTGATTCCGGTGGAACGGGCCTTGCAGGAACAGCACCTGGACCAGGGCACGGCCAGAATGAAAACGTCGGCAAAGTTATAGAACGTTCGGTGACTTATGGGGCTAAAGGTCTCCTCGTGGGGCGCAGTAGCTAAGGGATCTTCTCTCGGTCTTGAAGATAATAAAGGGCTCCGGTTGTTAAAGTGAAAGCCCATTTCTTGGGATGTTTTCTGGGGGGGGGATTTAGGTCATTGTTGGGACGCAACAGATCATCAGTTTGGGGTAGAACGGTGGGGGTGGATTCCAGTACCTTCTTAAGGGTAATGTAGGGCTTGGGGGAAGCTAGCAAGGATTAGGCGGGAAACGATAAGATCGAAGTTCTCCTTGGTATCGGGGAAAGTCTGAAGGGGTCTCAGAAACGCACTCCCGAACTCTTCAAAGTACGATGAGGGGTCGGCGGGGAGTTTAGAGCTGTAACAGGTGAATCCCACCCGTAGGAGATTGCCGCAGCAGGTTTTCATGGAGTGTGTTGATTGTCAAAGGGAAAAATGACTTATAGCAACTACGGGAAAGTGACGTCTCTAATTGTGATAAAAGGCGATCTTACGCGGGGGGAAGTTGATAACCGGCAGACCAACTCTTTTTTGCTGGTCGTCTAAGCTCCTTACTGGGGAAGAACGAGTCTGAAAAGAAGTCTCGTAAACTAAATCGAAAGAGTGGGAATAAAGACCATTCTTGGACATTTCCCTCCCATGGGATAATTTTGGATCGACTTATCGTCAGCACGTCCAATGTAGAAAAGTTTAGGGCGAAGGGGGCTGTACTACTCCCGGCGCGCCTAACCCGGACTGGAGCGAATCTGGCCGAGGTGAATGGAAGGACCGCAAAAATCGGACCTACGTCAGCGTGAATACCGGGTCCCAAAAAGAATTTAGGAGTCGGGATGGGTACTTTCTCTTTAAGGTGTCAATGGGACTCAAGTTAAAAATCTTTACCGGGGTTGGGGAAATGAGATCACACGGAAAGGGGCCTGCAAGGCCCTAAGTGAGAGGGTCGTAAAGGGGGGAAAAAAGCTTCTGCTCGTGAACACATCGTTGACGTAAATTTCTTTCCGGTTTGTCTCGGTCGGAAGGGGAGTGCTTCCAGTTTGACTTAACATCTGGAAGGTAATAGCAACGATTTAAAAATGATGGGGACTTCCCAGCGAGGAATTTCTTTTCTCCATTGAAGAAGGGGGCGTAAGGAAAAGCATTGCGGGAGGGCAAAACGGATCAAGTTTAAAAGATGAAGAGGATCTTCATAGTCTCCGGGGGCGTGGGTTAAGGAGGGAGGAAGGAACCCAACGTTTCCAAGACGAAGACAGTAGCCGTCCCGGGGCCGGGTCAATCAGAAACAAAAATAGGGGGGGGGAAATATAGGATCCCCGGCAGGAGACCGAAGGGTGCGGGAAAGGAGAATTGAGGTTGCAGTCCCGAGCCTCACCGCACAGCGGACAGAGGTTAAACTCATCTAAAAAAAAAAACTCGCCGGGAGGAAATGCTGTCCTTAGTCAAGCCTTGTAAAGTAAGGACAACTAACTGCCGCCGGAGGCGGTCCTTAAAACTCGTGACCGGCGTCAGATTTCCAAAAAATGCCCAGCCCCTAACCCAGTAAGACTAGCAACAAGCCCTACTCCTATGAACAGGCAATTAGAAGAGGACGAAGGAAAGTAAGACGACTCAAACCTTAGAATCTGAATTAAGGGCGCAGCCAAACTTTCCTCAGACGAAACAAAACATTAATCTCCGGGAGTCTATAGGGATGTACACGAAAATGGGGGAAAAAGAGACCCAAGGCAGACCCGAACGCCTGGCTTAGTAAAAACGGAATGTTCAATCTGTGAAGTCAAAGGATCGGGGCCTAGCGCCGCTGGATGCCGCCGCCTCCAGCTTCAACAAGACACACCAATTAGGATACCGGGGGGAGCAGAGAATCAATTCCCGACCGTGGAATGAAAAAATTTACGCCATCCTGGCTAAAAGACCTGCTCAGGAGGAAAGTTTTAGCCAGGACGTTTAATAACGAGAAGGGAGAGCACAGCTTCAGTATTCCTTGAGAGGCAAGCCAACCAAGCTTCTGTTCAAAGACACGAATTAAAATCGATGGAAAAGGAACTCGGAAAGACATAGCAAGCGCGTTCTTCACTCTGTCTCTCAGGCTTCACTAAAACTAAAAATGAGCCAAGGTCTGCCAGAATCTCCGACGGGGTAACAGGGTGGCTCAAGCAACTTCTCCGACAACGTCGATGCTTTAATTCGTGTCGCTTTCAGGAGAAGGGCATCAAAGGGAACCGAACAAAGCGCGTCAAATGATCGGGGGGGGAAGACCGGGGCTGAGAGAAGAGCAAACCGAGAACATGTCTACTAGAAGGAAAACTAAAGAACCAAAGACTTCCGACCAGAGGATAAGACACCCTGCCTAAAGGGGAAAATTTGAGGGAAACCAGGCGGAAAATCAACGAAAGTACTGCCAAGGCCAGCTGTCATGGTAAAAAACCGACGCACTGAGAAAGATCTAAAAAACAGCGCAGATGTAAGATCATTCTAGGGGGGACTCGCACAAACCCCATGAGCCAGGACGACTCGTCCCGCCTTTCAACCTGGAATAAGGAAGGACTGGGACATTGGCTTAAGGGGGGAAAAAAGGAAGGAGGTCACCGGATACAATTATCCGAAATCATAGAGCCCAACAACCTCACAAACAGATGAATGTCCACAGAGCGAACCTTGGTCTCCTGAAATTCAGGGTCGACTAAAACGGCGGACCGAGAGATCCGGATTCCATACAGCGGAAAAATAAAACGTTACACTCATCGACTTCACCATTGAGGGGACAGTTTGAGAAACTCAAAGGAACCGTCAAGGGGCACTGGAGACGATACGGCAACTACCAACTCCTGTCAACAAGGCACCAGACGATTGAAAAGAAAAAAAAGCTTCTTAAACGAAAAATA
>Ga0179591_1258577_pt1 | contig 14988 bp, 15 predicted proteins | sample CZOMad2_1_08_16f_FD_182891 | JGI IMG/M metagenome (GOLD analysis project Ga0179591, IMG submission 182891) | Vadose zone soil fungal communities from Angelo Coast Range Reserve, California, USA - CZOMad2_1_08_16fungal (PacBio error correction) | ecosystem: Environmental > Terrestrial > Soil >...
CTCCGTGGAGGAACCCTCGAGTCGTCTTGGGGGGGGTCTCCGAAGATGGAGGAATCGATGCGCCCAATTATACGCAAAGAACTTCGCGGAAACATCTCGGGGAAAGCAGGGAAAAGGATGTCCCTTTCCTCTATGAGACGAAGAGGCTCGCGTCAAGGGGGATGTACCGGGATACTTAGTATGCGGGGGCTGCGTAGGGCATGAGAGACGTAACTCAAAGACGATAAGACATCATGGAGAAGCTGTGAACGGGAGTGTTCTGAGTCGGGTCACAAAGGAGTCTACATCATCACCAGAGAGCAGCACGAAGCTGCTTAGGATACAGGGAGAACAAGAGATACACCGGGGTGAACGCTGAAACGCTCCCGAGGGGTGTCAGCATACAGCAAAACTTGAGGGCCTTTCAGAAGTAGAGAGACATGCCTATTGAGCCCGCAACCCAGGGCTAAAGCATCGAAAGGAAGTCTGGGGGGAAAATCAGTTGTAGAGAAACTTCGTTATCGGAGGTCAAGACGTGGTCTTCCTTATAAAGCAGAGAAAGACCTAAGCGAAGAGACAAAAAAAAAAAGGAATCCAAGAAAAGAACCCTTAAAAGGAAGATTGAAATATACTTTATTGGGGCCGTGGAGAGGTCGTGACTAACGGGGAGAAGCCGGAGGCCGGCTCGAAGGGGGAAACAGTTCAGCAGAAAAGAGGCAGATTGAAGCGTAATCTGTGTGACGAGAAAGGACGATAGGTCTTAATCAATAGCGGGAAGAGATCAAAAGTGGGGAAAGGGACGGGTGGGTATGAGGGAAGTTCACTTGAATGGCCGACTCTTCGTTTACGGCCTTTAGCGTCGGAGAAGATCTCTCGGCGCGCCGATCAAATCCCGAGACGGAAATTAGGGGTAGGGGACCTTCACTATGGACGGGAGAATTAGCGAAAAAAGATCAGAAAATCCTGAAGAGGGTGGGTATTCGAATGTTAGATATATCAGTCATGAGGAAGGCTCCATCTAGTGCCGAATCAAAAGGGGTCAAGGTCGGCAAGGTTTTTGTCGAGAGCGAGCACGCGCAACTGCATTGGACTCTTTTCGTTCAAAGGAAAGTCGATGAAGGGAAGAGAATGAAGCGGAAACAGAGTTGCCGGAAAAAGACAAGACGTAGATTGTGATGGGCAACTTGAGGGGAAAAAAACGATGGGGTCAAACCGACTTCAATCGACAATTCAGGGGAACAGAATGTCCAGAACAAACCAAAGGAAGGTCAGTTTATAAATGAATCAGTCCTCGAAAAAAAAAGTAAGTAAGTAGATAGGAGTATCACAATGATGAATTCCAGGTTCGGAGACGTAGAATTTCAAAACTCAAAGAATGAAGCCCGAGTTGAAGCCCGGCAATGGAATTCGTTTCGGGCATCCGAGGTGGTATCCTCTAAGGCGTGGTGTCCTGAATGGCTTGCGGAAAGGCCTGGAGAGATGAGTGAAAGAGAACGAGTGAACATCGCAAGGCAAGGGGAGAAGGGAAAACCTCCAAGTCCTAAGAGAAATTGATCGAGGGCTATAAGTTTATCCCTTCCTAATGGGCGGGCTGAATAGAATCGAAAGGAAGGGGAGAAAGCACAACTCGTTTCGAGGAGGGTCGAGATTAAAAAAAAGGGCCAAAAAGAAGACAGGTGCGGAAAAACTAGAAAGGATTTTTCTCGGAACGCAAGGGAAGAAGAGAACATGAAGAAAGATCTAGAGGGAGGAAATCCTGTCTGCAGACGACCGGGAAAAACATCCCGTCCGGAACCAAAGCGCGAGCAAACCCGACTAGTCGGAATCAAACAGAAGAAAGAGATTACCTATTAAATACGAAGGGGGGAAAGGGACCTTCAGATAATCGTTTGAGAAAGACAAGTGAATATCGAAAAAGAGGGGACACTTCCATCATTCATCATAGGGGGAAGGTACCGTGACTGAGTCTTTTCAAGTGTGTTGTGAAAAAAAAAAAGGAGGGAGTTTAAGTTCGTTGTGGCTCAGCGGACGCACAGCTGTGGAAGAAAAGTCGGGAAGAAGCCATGAGAAATCGAACGGGAGTTTCCAAAGGAGCTTCTCTGGTCAAAAAGTCTCGGCGGAGACCGGAATAGGAATCTAGAGAGAAGGAATTATACCTGCGCATAAAGTCGTTTGGGAAAAGTATTAGGGTTAAATAGGAGGTGAGCCGTCGGGGGAAAAGAAGGGGGAGAGAACTCTCGAGCAGTACAGGTCTTAGACTTCGGAGGATGAGTGTTCGTAACAGTTGTTGACAGGAAAAATAGATCCGAGGAGAAATGGGATTAGAGTCGTGGACAGTGATCTCATAATAATCATGAGGGAATACGCATCCCGGTCTGGTCATCCGAGTTCTACGACAGGAGCTGAGTCAAGAGCGAGTAACTTTCTCCCTAAAGTGGCCAAGTCTCTTAAAAAGGACCGAGAATAAGGTCCAGAGCTTTTGTGCGTAGGAATCCATTTTGAGCATATTGAGGGAGGGAATGGGCTGACCCCCACACGCGTCCGATAGGCTGTCAAGAGGAGCTTCGGAACGGTTGATGGGGAATGAACTTAATTTTGAAAGATATCGACAACGGTATGTCGGGAGGAAACCAACTCGGTCGAGTAGTCCAAACGATAGGGTGTACTGCACTAAATATCTACGGGGGGCCAAGACATCGATCTGCCTTGCCTGGTTCCATCATATATCAGTAAAAACATGCTGAAAGACGGGAGGTTTCGACCGAGGGAGTGAATGCCGTCGGTCAAATGGGGAGGTAATAGAATCGGGGTAAAGGGAAGTGGACTGGACCAATGAAAGGAATCAAGCCTTCTGCTGAGATAAACCCGCCGTTAGGCGACAAGATCGAGAGTACAAAGAAAGCAGATATTGAAGGAGTTGAACTGAGGGCTACATCGCGGAGGAGAGGGATCAATTCTTTGGACACAGCAGCTGAGCTGGGAGTGAAATTATCATTGGAGAAGTAGTTAAAGGGGAATCATTTTCAGAATAACTCGAGGGGCGAGAAAGTTGGTAGAGTTACCTTGGGGGGTGATGACTTGGGGAGCGGGTGGGGAAGATGGGAATGACGTCGAGTAGCGACCATCAGAGGCGGCCTCATGAAGTGTGGGGGTGTGGGTAGCGAGGGCGGGCGCTCGTTTATCCTGGGACGGAAGTTGAAAAGGAGCGTGGATATGAAGAAGTACCAGACAATGAAAATTTCCCTAGAAGTCAAAAGACGGCAAGGGTCTGTCCCACAAGATGAAGAAATGACCGGAAGGTAGGGGGGAAATTGGGGTGAGGACGGCCAGCTGCGACGACGCGGAATACTGTCTGGAGCAAAATCTATGACGGGAGTAAGGAAAGGGGAACGTCCGGAAGGGTGGAGAGCTCCTCTACCTGACGTTAGGACAGAGAGCGCTGGGCGGGGGGGAGCTTATTTCGAAGCGTTTTTTGGTTATGGGGGGGGCCGTAAAGGCGATCTACCGCCAGAGGCGAATAGTCACAAGCCACTCTTTATGTGCGGGAGAATTGAGTCTTAGCAGAAGCATTATTTTCGCGAGAAAAAACCACTGGAAGGCGACGTTTTGGCCCCATCCGTTACTATAGGTTCATCTCTATGGGGAAAGGGGAACTCTTCAGAAAAAAAAACGTCTTTCCGTGTATCCTAGACATCTGATAGCATAGACGATCATTATAATCTGGGGGAATTGGACACTAGATAACAACAACTTATGATTTAAAAAATATGAGGGAAAAAAGAACTGAATCAAAGACCAGAGGAGAAATCGGGGGAGGGGGTGTCCTATTATGGAACGCCTCTCCCTGGCAAAAAGGGGTTAGACGCGTTTGAGACCTTCCGTCGTAGGGAAATTACAGGGTGGGGGAACAAAGCCAATCTTATATAGATGCAATCATAATTCTAAGGACAAGACGGCGATGCCGAAAGAAAACCGGGGGAGTGGGGGGGGACGGATCGATCTGACCTAGGGAGTTACTACTTAAATAAACAAAGACATCTTCAAATACGAAATCATCAGCCGAGAGGGCCGATAGGAAAAGACGAATGTTGGGAAAGAACTGGATCCCGACAGGCCGCTCACAATACCTGACGGGGGATGGATATTTATAGAGGATGTGAACAGCGTTGCCTGGAGAAAAATGGGCATAAGAGGATTTCATAAAGTGCATCATTTCTTCGGTTGCGGCGAGAGGTATTGGGGGCAGACTAATTCTCGGGTTAAAGGAGGGCATGACGACTCTCGGACAAAAAAATAAATACGGGCGGCTCCGAGTTCTCAAAGGCCGCAAGCTCTTAGGAGCAAGCAGCCAAATCGGCACACTCGGCGAAAGCATAAAAAGGGCTTACGCGAAAGTTCGCGCCATATTTATTCGAAAAAAGGGATGTACAACTAAGTATAGATCACGGAAATTAAAAAGCGAGCTTCGACAAAGGACAGGGAGGACGAAACTCTTTTGAAGTCCGAGTGGCGTAGGGAAATCTACCTCACTACGGGACGAACTAAAAGAGCTGGGTCACGTGACCGGCGGTAGCGCAGGCTGAAAATTATGTGGGCGTCAATTTCTAAGACCGGGAATACCTATTTCGCGTCAAAAAGGAGGGTACGACGTAGATCAATGGATGAAGGCAAAATAAAGAAATTCCGGGCCCTGAGGAAACGCCGTGGATCCGCAGGGAAGAAGGAGGATCTCTTTCCTCGTAAGGGGGAGGCGCGCTAGGGAATGGAGAAGTAAAACGGGCTTACCCTAGAGTCGGAAAGGCGACGCCAACTACGGGTGAATTCCGAATACCTTTGGATCTCGGCCCCGACGGAGGGACACAGGAAAGAACAAAGGATTGAAAAGGGACATCCTCTAAAAGGGAGGTCCGTTTGTTCTAAGGGCCTTCAGAATCGCGCTTACCGCCCGGGATGACCGGCGACCCAGCTACCGGCGAGACGGTAAAAGGTGAAGAGAATGAATGGGCCTGGACACGTCCTCTCTCTCAGACTCAGTCTTCAGGAGAACTTACGGAAGGGGGGGACAGGATGTAGTTAAAGGATGGGCGGACAGGGTATCTCCTACTTCAAGCTGAAGAGGGAAGCCATAGGGAGTAATCTTACTCGACAGGTGGGCTAAATTGAAAAAAAAGATAATATTATCATCCTCACGAGGAAAAGGCCCCCACGTCGCCACGAGAGATTTCGTACAATAAAAGATTCCGGTTGGACAGCGAAGGGGAAAAGGTATGAAAAAGACCTCACCGACGTTGAGGCGCCGGTGAGAATAGGCTCGCTACTATAGGGCGGAGAGAAAAAAAAAAAGGAAACAAGGGAGCCAAAAGGCAAAAACGAGGGGGGAGTGGAAACCTTTAAGTTGATGCAACTTTCGTAACTGATTAAGGGGCGAAATGGGGGTGCGTACAGGAGTAATAGAATAAAATACCAGGGCACGAAAAGAAGAAAAACAAAAACTTTGAAAGGGGGAAAACCAGTCCAAAACGAAAAACTGCCTCTTTACTAAAAAGACATTTTGCAGTTGGACGTGTCGTAGAGATCAGAGAAGAAAGAAGTTAGCCGGGGGTGCGGGGGAAGCAGGGCCCGTCGCAGACAGGCGCGTCCACGAAAACAAGGGAGATTCTGGGGGTGGCTCAGCCGACGATTTTGCGGGGGAGCTAAAGACGATCTTCCTTGGGAGGCGATGAAGGGAAGGGGTTTCAAGGGGGGGGGAGGTAAATTACCGGGAACGCAGAGCGTGATGACCTGATAGCGGAGAGATAGTCCTATCTAGAATTTCAGCGAGCCACTCAAGAGAAGGGGGGGGGACTAGGGGACCAGAGAGGGAGGCTACAAGAAGAAGACATCGAACACTAAACGATTCCGCCGCTTCCTGGGAGGCTAAGAGAAATGAAACATTCTTAATTTCTCCATCTCGTGCACGATCGGCGCGATCATAGGGGGTCAGTGAATTTTTTTGGGGAGAGACTAGTCCGCAAGAAGGAGATGGAAAGAAAACTCTCTTGGGTAAACCGACGCTCGAGGGAAGTCACGCAAGACCAAAAGATTTCTCTAAAAAGAGAGGAGGCTGGGGCGGAGGGGGAAGTCAAACGGAAGAAAGTTGGGCCTTGCTTCAACTCCCAGAAGGATGGTGAGTGTAATATCCGTATCAAAAACGGAGCATTCAGTAGAATCGACAGAGACTCTCCAAAACAACGGAGGGGGGGAGAGAGCGGGATTCTACAGGGAAGAACCTCCTTTTTTTGAAAGGAGAAATGAAAGAACAAGAATGCCGGAGTCTGAATGAAAGAAAGGAAAAGGGAGTCGGGGGAAAAGCCAGCCCGGGCAGAAAGAAGATGAAAGGGGGTTTCAGAAAAAGGTGAGCGGTAATGGGATGCTGGAAAGCAGAGAGGGGGGGGGGGTGAAGCCGATTCATTTAAAAAAGCTCAAGTCGTGGCGCAGATCTACAGAAAAACACTAGGGAAAGGAGGGATCGGAGACGATCTTAAGAGACCAGCGCTACTTACTGCATGGAGGAAGCTAATAGAACCTAGAACGCGAGGAGCGGTTTCGATATTTTGGACAGAATATGTCTGGGCCGTGTGGGTGAGGAACAGAAATAGTTGGTACGGACCAGAGAGAAAAAAGGGTACTCTAGAGCGATGCACACTACCGGGAAAAGCACCTTCTACATGAAAAGAAATCAGCTGAGGGGGGGGCGGCAAGCTCAGTTATCATTCAAAAAAGTACAAAAATTCCACGGACAGGAAACGCTACTCAGACCGGGCGGTTAAGGCAAAAAAGGAAGAACTATTCTTGAGGGAAGTAGCCGGCGGAGTGATATATGGAAAGATGAGCAGGAAAGTATCGACTTCGAACCGTTTAGCAAGAAACTACCCTGTACCAGAAGAGACGATAGGGTGTCTTGTCGGAGGGGGAGGTCAGGTGAGGTTGTTGGGGGGGAGGAGATATTTCGGGGTGGGGTGCATACTCATGGCCACCATTCTCCTGGGAAATGAAAAGGCCCCTTGCGAGAAACTAGTAACGGGGATTTTAAATGCACAAACGGAGGCGATGATATGGTCGCTACTCGCTGCAGCCGCAATAGGCCTTTATAGATTCACCTTAAGAACACGTTCGGTTTCGGGGAAAAAAAGAGGTGTGATTCTCTTCAAACAGGAAGAGCTTTTAGGGGAGGATAATAAGACTCGTCTTTCATGGGTAGTTGCTGATAGATTGGATTAGTCTATCAAAAAAAGTGAAGAAAGGTCGGGCAACAGAGTAGTTCAGAATGGTTTCGGTGACGGGGGAAGAGACTGACTCAGTACATACTAAAGAAGACATAACCTCATGGGAAAGGCCATTGAACTTGCGCTGGATTCTAGTAGCGGAACGCAGACCAATCATTGTGGACCTTCTTGACGGAAGAGAAATAGAGCCGGAGGACTTGGGTTCATCCGACAATTGGCGCATCGGGCGGGACACACCTTACCGGGCTAGCTTGCAAGCAAGTTCGCAGCGAACGCAGCTGTCGCGGTGCCCCCGTCATTTCAAAAACTGGGGACAAATCGGTATTGCGGGGCAGAAGAGGTGGGCTCATGTTGCGGGAAGATGTGGTGAGGAGAGAAAAGGGGGTGCACAATGCTCGAGAGCGCCGCAAGTCAGGGCAGATAGTCAGGGTCCAAGCAGGGAGGGGGTACAGCAGACTAATTCTTTCCCGGGATACGGGGCAGAAAGTGACAGGGGTTAGAAACTCTGGACGGCGAATAGGGGAACAATGGACCCGAAAAGAAGGGCATCTTGTCGATAAAAAAAATACAGGGAAGGAATCTTCTACCAGGGGGGGATAGGGGAACGGATTCTTTGAGATTGGAATGAGTGAAGCACAGTAAGAAAGGCATACGTTTGGGGGGGGACTCAAAAGGCTGAGCGGTTTAGGGGGGAATAATCCTTATCAGAAGAGATGAATTTTGGAGTTTTCGATAAAGAACTCTTGAAAGGGGTCGCGTAGAGACCGTGCGCGGGGGGGATTTCCTTTAAAGGTCATCGCTCGAGGACGAAGGGGGGAAAGGGCTGGTGCCGGAGAAGACAGGTACTGGAGAAAGACCTTTGACAAGGCGGGGGAGGGTGAGTGGTGTCTTCGAAATGAGAGAAAGGCGCAAAAGTGACGCTATGGAACGGGCAACCGCACCGGGGACTGTGCCGAACGGGGGAGGAGTTCGTTAACTGGAGAGCCAGCGCTTGCAAGGACAGAGAAAACTGGCTCAAGAAAAAGCGCTTCGAAGGAGGTGGGTGGCGTCCGGGGAGGAGCTTCTAACCTTAAGGCGATAGGCCATCAGAGAGGTTGCTGATAGTCTTATTTCAGGCGTGATGGGGATGGGGGGAGGAAACCCATAGAAAAAAAGAAAGTCAGGGTCTCAGGCCAGAAGGTGCGGTCTCCTTCTGATGCGTCTCCGCATAGCAGTTTGATAGGACTGGAGGCTTTGCAACAACAAGGTCTATGCTGCAGAGAAGAAAGACTGTATCACTAGCACCACAACGAAAAGCGGGGGCATTGGAGTTCAGATAAGAAAAGAGGGCTTACAAGGAAAGACTCCTCGGTGCTGGCCGGCGGGCATGGACATAGGAGAAAAAAAAAAAGGAGTTATTCCGAGAAGAGATGAATGCACCGCCTGCAAGGGCAAACTAGGAGAATTACGTAGGAGAGCATAGTTTCTCGAAGGGAGCATCACAGGGGTCGGCCTTAGGGGTACCGGCCTTCTCGAGACGGATGGGTTGGACAAAACCCCTCGCTAAGTCGTGATAAAGAAATATTCTTAGGGTCTCATGGGATGTCTCCCATAGAGGTATGTGAAGGCTATCTCCGTGTCTTTACGGTAAGATAGTTACTAAATACCCCAACAGCACAAGCAGCTCCGCAAATCATAGGATAAAAACTCAAAAAAACTCTAAGGCCCGAATCGCCAAAAGAATTCGCCTTCTAATCCCCTACATCGTCAATCAGTTAAGCGAGCCGAGTGGGGACTTGGCAGAAGTTATTCAGGCGAGGGACCACGCTGGAATCGCAGGTTCAAGGAAGGAATCCTCTACAGGGGAGCAACTGCGGCGGGGAAGGGAGAGATTTAATGTGGGAGAAGATTCGTGTCAAAAGAAAAAGGCACTCGAACAAGAAAAAAAGGGGGCAGCGTAAAAGCTGACGGAAATAGGTCTCTCCGAGGAGAACAAAGAGTAATTGGGCAAGCCGAGAGATTAGCGATGAAGACACGTCATCCAATCTGAAAAGAAGCAGCGAAACAATGAAACAAACAATTTTCGCGCAAGAGGTGGGAGAAAAAAAGATTGCATGACTTATCTTCGAAAGAGATAATGGGAAAAGAAAAAATATCAGAATGACGGAGAGAAATAAACCTGGAGGAAGAAAACTAAGCGGGTAAACTAAGACGATTCACTTCGTGAAAATGCTCCCTCATGTGGACGATAAGAAGAAAACCGGGGAGAGTGTCGCAGGAAAAAGGAGGAAGCGGCAAATGCGCCGTCTTCATTTCCTGGAATTCAACGGGCATCAGAGTCGAGGGAGTAGGGGAGACCGTAATTCAAAAAGAACGGGAGTCGGGGCTCTAAGGAAGTATAGCGACATGGGGTGCACGAGATCTTCGAAATAGAGTAATCGCGCGAGAGTATTGGGGGGGTAAAAGAGATCCGTCCCCTTCAACGAAATGAAATCGCAAAGAAGATTTGGAATAAGAAAGAAACGAAGGCGGAAAGGGACGGCACGAACGCGATCGGGAACAGAACGTCAGGAACGAAGCTATCAGTTTCGGGGGTGACCGCCTTGAAGAAATAGATGAGAACAATGATTGACCTGAACGAGAAAGGCGAAGGAAGTACGCTGGAATGAAACTGGAATGAGGGACGCCTCCTCTAGGCTAACAAGATATTGCCGAAACGTCACTGTTACATTCCGGAAGAAAGAAAGGGTGGATGGAGATTAAAAGGAGGGGACCGACCACTCCAGATTTTAACGTGAAAAACTGCAGCTGTGAAGAGAAAACTGCCTTCGAACAGAGGATCTAATAATCATAAAAGCGACACGCGCATTGCAAACTCTTCCTGGGTTAACCAGAGGGGAGAAATCGAAGGAGGAACCACTCCAACGAAAGGGAGGAGCCGATCAGAATAAGAAGAAAAGAGAATATGACGCAACATCCCGAAGGGGGTGACCATAACAAACTGCTCAGGCTGATTTAAGATCACGGGGGATCCGTCTTTACTCCTGGGGGGCTGGAATAGGATCGAATCAAGAAGAAAGAAAGACAAACAAAAACCCTGCAAGACTACCGACACTAAACATCCGCTTGAAAGAATGAGAAAGGGGGGTCTTCTTCTGTAACGGTCGGAAGAATTAGACTAGAATAGGCTTGAGCAGGGGGAAGGAATAGGTAAAGACGTATTCTATTCTTGGTGGGGGAGAACTCGTAGGGTCTGGGATAGAGATATACTTTTGGTTAGAGATGGACTTTAATGAGGTAGATGATTGATCAATTGGGGGAGGGGCCAATAGTCTGATCGGCAGTCATCGTGGCTCTTGCCGGAGAATGGAGAGACCAACTCATACTGGGGCCGTCAAGGTCGACTTCACAACTTGAAGAAAAGCTAAAAGAGCAAGGAAGAAAATAACTTCCTGATGCGCTGATAAGGTGAGAGGTCAATATGCAGCAAGAGAGTAAGCTAAGGAAAAAAAAACTGAAAAGATCAATCTTTGCGGAATGGGGAGAGAATCAGCGCGCCATCTTTGGGTGACGACGGTCACGTGAAAATCTCTTTTGAAAAGAAGAACATTAAAGAGACCGATTTCCTAGGGGATAAAAGAACTATGCATTGGGGGGCAAAGGCTGGCGGAATGACACGAAGACATGCCGGCTTCAAGAGCGCTCCGGAAGAGGAATTCTCCCTTCTCCGACGGAATCCTCATGAGTAAATGAAACTCATAAAAAAAAAAACGGAGGGAGTAAAATAAGATGTGAAGGCTTGAATGACTAAAAAGTTCCTACGGGATAATTCACAATCAACGGTGAGCTCCTAGGGAGCAGGGCAAGGAGGAGGGGGTAATTCAAGAAAGACATTTCATTCAAATTTGAAGGGAAGAAGAAAAGACTTTGGTTCTCATGGCTGCGGGGAATTCAGCAAGGGGAGCCTTTCTTGGACCCTGGGTAATGTAAAAGAGAACCGGGGGGCGGGCAGATCAAAAAAAAACCACTTCCCAGAATTACTATCAGGATGGCCGGATGAATCTGAGAAGTAGGGAGGCTAGTCGCCCGAAGGACGGGGGGCGGGCGGATCAGAGGTGAGTGTCCTTATTTGTAAAGAAATCCAAAGAGTACTTCGGAAAAAAAAAGAGCCAGTCAGTATTGGGATCAGGGCGAATCCAGGCCGAATAGGGGGAAACGAAATTTCCTATCGAACCTCTCTTAGGAGGGGACAGACCGGGGGGGATCATGCTGAACAGGACAAAGCCCTGCGCCGGGGGGAAAACCAGCAAGAGAGTAGCAAACGAATCGTCCGTCAACAAAGATAGGACGTCGACCTATTCCTCCGCGGGGGATAAATAGGGGAAGTCGACTACGTTAGGAGAGACAGTGACTAGAACGAACCAAGTAACCATAATGATCGTCGGAGGGAATCCGGGGGTCATGGGAAGTTTAAGTGGGGGGGGTTTGTGGGTGGATATCGTGGAGGGAAATGAACTTGAGGAGGTACTCCTTCCTGGAAAACGGAGTCAGAAAGTAAAAAACAGCAAGGTATATAACTCGAACATTTTAAAAAAAGAAAAGAAAAGTGCTCTGAGTATAGAGATGCGAAGCGACAGATTAAGAGTAGATGGGAGAAAGGCGATCACTTAGGTTGCTTATGATTTTTTATAAACGGGTGAGAAAAGTAGCTAAACATAAGAGGGGGTATGAGGTAAAACTCGTGATCTGCGGGGAGCTTCGGATTATAAAAGGGAAGGCGTGCCGGTTTGAGAGTAGCCCAATCTGAACGGGCGGTAGGTATTGATCGTCTGGTCATCGAGACACTAAGGGACAGAAGGAATAACAATATTTCCTGAGGTAAATGACCGTGACGTGAACCCGAGGAGGCAAAGTATATAGAAAGGGCAGGAGGACATGACCTTAGAGTCGACACTTCCGAGAAGACGAGCTTGGGTTATCATGGTCTCATGGGCCACTATCGGTAGGGAAATGTGAAAGGCGAAACCGAAAAGACGCTTGGCCGATTGAGCAAGAGGACGAGGGGACTCTACACGAGGTAGCGGTGGTGCAAGTTGTTAACGTCTACACAGAAAAAAGGGGATTGAAAAAAAGCGGGGTCAGGGTGCAGCGATAGGGGGAAACCTAGGGTTTCCTCTCGGAGGCCGACTTGCCGAGAAGGGCAAGCTCTCGGCATCAAGACTTGAAAATTGTTCATCAACAGCGGGAGGAGGTCATTTTAAACCGCTAATCCCAGGGGATCTATCGAAGAGAGAAAGCGTGGTTATGAAAGGGAGGCCAGGGAAAGAAGGGAAAGCTTCGAGAATACCGACGCATCCAAGAGGTCCTCCTTCATAGAGGGCGTCGCAGACAATCAGGGGAGGAGAACGAAAGACAGAGTGGTCTCAGAAGGTAAAAGAGCTTGGTTAAATTATCTTGCTAAAGCTCAGGCCGTTGCATACATGGGGACGTACATGAAGGAGAAGAAACAGGGGACCCTGAGCGACCGGGCTGGGAGGATGAAAAAGGGGGGAGTTTGGGGTGCCAGGGCGCGTAGCAGCACGCTTCATGAAAAGATGTGTTGAAAACAAAGGAGCGACGGACTGCGACGTCATGCGTAATAGGTGAAAGGGAAAAGGAGTCCCTTAGGCTGGCGGCGAACCAATCACAGAGCGAAACCACGACCGTGATCGCTGAAAGATTAGAAAGGGGAGGTTAGGGGGGTAATGAGGAAAGCTCTGTCAGAGAGAGAACTGAAGTCAATATCAATGGCTGTCTGTGTGTAGGTATCTTCGAAATGGAGTTTCGAGTCGTCAAAACTCCGATGAGGAGTCGGTACTGCGTTTATTTTGTTGGGGCTTAAAAGAGAAGGGACGAGGGGCGGGGCTATCACGTCAAATCACATGGCCTTGTATTCTTAGCGGAGGTTCTCCTACTAATAGTATGGGGAACGCGAAAGATAACGATTCGATGACGTTTTTTACAGACCGAAACAGGTCCTATCTGAATGCCTGAGGAAATTTAAAGTACGAAATACAGAGTGGGAGGAGCAGGAGAGAGCAAGGCCAGAGACGGAGGACTCCAGAAAAAAGGAATTCGGACGAGCACAACAACCACTTATTATTGAAAAAGATCTATGTTCCCGCCTTAACCAACTATATAATCTAGAGAGACAGCTGATAAAACCTGAGCCAAAAAAAATGTTGGGAGGAAGGACTGGTACGTTTTAGGAGACCGGATTTGGCCAAAAGCCAATACTGAGACAGTAGTCTTCGCGACATAATAATCGAGATAGAAGAGGGGGATCACCCTCATAATAAGTTGAAGTGTCGATCTCATTGGGATAGTATCCTCCGCAAATCGTCTCCAGACGAAGAATGAAGTGACTACTCGCAAAAGAGGGGGAGGACGCGAAACACGAAAAAAATAAGACACAGCTTGGGAGCGAGACTTCTCTGCCTGACAAGCGCTGGACGGAGAAAGGGAAACATGTCAAAAAGATCAGACGTGGTCTCAGGCGGCGGGGAAGGGCGTGAAAGTGAAAAGTCAGGGGGCTCCGGGAAGTTCAAAAGGCGCAGGGGAGGCTCTTCTCGGGAGAGAGAGAAGGAGGGGGAGCACAAAAAACGTCAAGGAAGCAGACTATTGATCGAAAAAAATGACAATCTTCACGGCAAAGCATCAAGCAGAACAACAGAAGAGAAATTTTCTCTCCAAGCAGGGAGGAGAAACTTAGTGAAAAAAGAAGAGATCTTAAGAAGAGGTCTAAATCTCAAGCCATGCCATGGGGGAAAAAAAAAAAATGAACTCTGTGCTGATGGAACGTCAGGGTGCCGCCCTCGAGGGGAAGGGGGCGCAGAGAAAGATATGGTAGAAGATGCCGGATTTCGAAGAAGGCATGCTTGAGGAGGGGGGGAAAACTGGAGTCCTCCGATCCAACAGCTTTCTAGGCTATAAATGGAGGAGACGTCTCACATACAGAAGTCAGGGCGCTGAAACGCCTGGTTCGACGAAAGAATTGAATGAGGAATCAAAGCGCGCAGTTTCTCTCGAAAACTAGAATTGGGAAAACCCGGAGATTCTGCGGGCCATACAAACATGCAGGGGGAAAGGAAAACAGCTCAAACAGGAAGGTGTCACTCACCTAGGGAGGGAAACTTTAAGTCTTCAACGCGAAAAGAGAGGAGAGACTCTAAAGATGGAAAGCCTCTAAGGCAGCGGGCCTGGTTGGAAACTCCGGTGATTTTACGACAGACTGGCAGAAAGGCGCTTCTAACCAGTAACGGCTCGATTATGTAGGAAGGAAAGCGATTGGTCAATGAAAAGGGCTGCCAGGGAAAAATGCGCACTCCAAAGAAAACGGAGTTAATTACCTCATCCTCTGAAGGATCGGGGGAGGGGAGCTGAAACTGGAGTTCATTTCGCAGAAAGAGCAAATCTACACGCACTAACTTTCCGAAGCTGAACGGGGGGTCGTCGGGGTGGCGAAATGCAGAGTCCCCATCAGCGATCACAGCACGAAAATGACACTAGCGCTGAGGCGCGGCCTACAACTTCCCTTGGGAAACGGACACATCGAGTTACACAAATATCAACTACTTAAAAATGGGCAGTCTTTTTGGCCCAACAGAGAAGCCGGGGGACGGAGAAAGACCCTGGAATGAACATTCAAATCCAAAAGGGGTAATTGGAAAAAAAGGGAAAGTTAACGTGCGTTCAACTAAAAAGAAAGGTGCTGGCCGTAGGGCCG
>Ga0179591_1248797_pt1 | contig 14986 bp, 15 predicted proteins | sample CZOMad2_1_08_16f_FD_182891 | JGI IMG/M metagenome (GOLD analysis project Ga0179591, IMG submission 182891) | Vadose zone soil fungal communities from Angelo Coast Range Reserve, California, USA - CZOMad2_1_08_16fungal (PacBio error correction) | ecosystem: Environmental > Terrestrial > Soil >...
AGTGAGAGGAAGTCCAAGGGAGCAATCGAGAAGGAACTGGGGACGGCACGCGAAAAGAACATTTCTTTTCCCTTTGAACTGAGAATATGCCGCAAATAAAAAAAGGGAAAGAGAAAGAAAACAAGCAGGGCAGGGGGCGACACGGAATCCCGACCAATATGGACTCTAGAGCACGGCGATCGGTCTAGGCCTCGCTTTTAAGGGAGGATCGCACGAGAAAGTTGCTTGATGGCTAAACTACTCTACACGTCTGGGGGGGGGGGAAAGAGAAGAGCGCAGGGAATCAAGGGATAGAACGCGCACGTACGGACAGAACGAGGATCCGCAGACTAAGGATCTTCGTCGACATCTCAAACTGCCGTCCACCGTTTGGGTGCGCACTGGGGCTCTATAGGAGACAGGTTGAGGGGAAGGGGGAAGCTTGTAGGGGGGGGAAGTCGGGAAAAGGGGGACGACTTGACGCTTTGAGCTGATGGTATCTCTAATTCTAAGTCAAAAAGGGAGAAGGGGGGGCGGGGGAGTGGGGGGAGACGCAGGCCTTGGAGCTATGGTAACGCCTAGTCTCTCCTGCCATTAAAAACTAAAAGGGGAGAGGGAGAGAAAAAACAATAAGAGTCAGAGGGAAAGGAATTCACCGGAAAGACGATGGGGAGATTGGGGGGGCCAAAGGAGAACGTGGATTCCCCGGCCTGGTCGAACTGGACCGAAAATCAAGATGAATGGTGGGACCCTATCAAGTCTTGGCAAAAGGAAGGACGTCGCAGACTAGACAACGGAGAGATGAGCACAGACAGGGAATGAAGTCTGAAAGATAGACCTTGTGCTTGGGCTTACGAATCGGAGGGGAAAAAAAGAAAGGGACCTAAAATTGGGGGTCACGAAATCCTGAAGCGAGACTATTGAGTCTAATGTCCGCCAATAACGACCTTGGAAAAGGGGGGTCGGAGTGAGAAAGATTCCGGTGCGGCAAGACGGAGGAGGGACGTTCAGTGGTGGGGGGAGGGCTATATGAAAAAAACCTGCGACCAGGAGCAAGCAAAAAAAACAGGGTTCAATTTCGACAGACCACGCGTTTGGCGGGGGCCTGGCCATCTAAAGACGGCAATTCGCTCACAACGTGGGGCATCAGAGAGCAGGTCTATAGCAGACCGGGGGGTAGAATTACCAAAAATCTGTGGATCCCCTGCTCCGATGGAAAAAGAGAGAACCGTGTAAAAAAAAGAAAGGAACGTGCACAATGGCGATGTGGACCCGGCCGCGGAGCTTTATGAAGGTTCGAAAACTTAATCTGTTCAATAAGCATATATGGTGTCAGAAGTTGTTCAACGAGAAAGATTCATGAAATTATCAGGTGCGCAGTGCGCTCAAAATGCAATCAAAAAATTGGGGAGGGAGACGTCGGAAAAACCGAATTAGGGCAAATTACGGATATCCCTGCACTCAATGAGAGGCATTACGGAAAAAGAGAGAGGCAGGAAATTCAAGCGCGCGCGGGGGGCAGTACTCAGAACTAGCGCCAAAAGTCTCTGGGGAGATCTCCTAGGAGACAGTTCGGCGAAGCAGAAACAACCCCATCGCACTCAAGAGTGGTTAAAAAACTGAGGTACAGAGGGGGAAGTACGCCGAGGTTCTTTCTAGGCAGATTTGGATCGATCAAAATGGCGATGGAGAACGGAGGAGGAAAAGATGGGTTAGACAGGGAAAAACGAGAAATCGTCATCTACAACCGCGGCGGCGAGGCAGTTTGTGACGTCTTCTACCCCTATCAGGCATACGGCTACTAGTACAGGTGTAAGGAGCGCCTGTCAGAAGCAAAGTAACCTGATGTAGAGAAAAAAAAAGACGGACGCTCAGGAGGGTGGAGGCCGTAAAAAGCCAGGGCAAATGGTCAATCACTGTCATCCAGAAAGCGACGATGGATTCGACGTGAACTTCTAATTCAAGAGTTTCGCCTTCGAAGCACCCTAGGGGAGGGAGACAGAGTGCAGCGAGACAAAGATTGCTCCTCCTTCCTATGCGGGGGGGGCATACAACAGGGAGGCCGTCATAGCAGTGCGAAGGCGAAGGGGGCTGCGAGTCTGGTAGGGGGGGGGGGCTAAAGCATAAAACCTTGGAAACTTGGATACGAGAAACCGACAAAAGCGGGCCTGGGGGGGGCCTGGGCCGTGGAAAAACTCCGCACAGTACTCTGGGGGTCTGGGAGTCTCAGCAAAGCTACGTCGCGGGTGCATCGCGACGATCTTCCATCATAGAGGCAAGGGGGTGACACATCCACGTGAGGTACTTGGCTTTCTTTATCAAGACCGAAATACCTTAACCGGGGAAGAGGGAAGGGAGACAATGTAAAAAACGGGCCAAAAACAATCCAGAACAGGGAGGCAAGAAAAGGGACATGCTCATGAAGTTGCAGAAACATGTGAATCACACCTAACTACCTTCAAAGAGTCTGGCAAAAATAATATATGCAAAAGGCAACGCAAATCAGTTTAGAGCATCTCGATCTTCAAAAAAGGGAGCATCTTCTGGGGCTTCGTTAAAGATGACGGCGATAGGGCAATGCTGCGTCGCATCGAGACAAAGGGACCATAGAGGTAAGGATCGCTGACGAGGCCATCTGGAAAGCTTAATAAACTATTGGGCGACCAAGGCTATTAAAAAGGAGAAGCTGGTTGATACTAAAACGTCGCGTTCTTCCGTTGGTACCGATCTGGGAAAAAGGAGGCACCAAGTCTGGATCAACCAAAGCGCTTGCATTTAACCCAGTCGGAGGGTGGACGGACGAACGTAGCCGCTACAGAACTGCATGACTTCGGCGAAGGAGAGAAAATGTCGGAAGACGCGGCCTAAGACAGAAAAAGCGGTGCATCAACTAAGTACTAATACAAAACAACGTGAAAAGAAGGGGGGAAAAAGAAACGTGGGCAAAAAGGTGCTAGAAGGGGGGGGGTGGGGGGAAAAGAAGCAAAATGGCAGTGACGAAGCTCAAGCGTCTGGAGGGACGGTTAACGAGTAGGTCAAACGAAACGGGAAAGAGCCCCGAAGACGTGGGTGACATTATGTCAACTCTAGGACGGGGAGGAACAGGGAAGAAACGAGGTGCGGGTAAAAGAGATTTGCGCTCAACAAAAAAAAACCGATTCACGGGGACTCAGTCCTAAAGAAACTCGAGGCGAGATACCATCAACCGACCGAAAGGAAAAACGGAATGAGAGTCGCCGACCAGAGCGTAAAGGAGACGCTATTCAGTCGTCTCTACATACTTACAGTCTCTAATGAAACAACAGAGTGAGAGAGAGTAGGACTTGGCCGTGAAGGCGAGAGTTCGAAAGCCCGCTCGAGGGGAGACATAACGGTCCTTCGACCAGGTCGCCGCTGGAGGGCTGGGGTTTTGATCTCCTCAGGGAGAAAAGTAGGGGTCGACGCCAAAGAAGTTGAATGGTCTGCAGGTGAGCTCACCCAGGAATCCCCATAACAACGGAAGGCCTTGAAGGACCCATCTCTTTTTTTTCAATTGAAAACACAAGGAGGGAAGATGATAAAAAAACAAAAGAAGGAGTCGCAGCAAAGTTCACAGAGGGGGGGCAGTTGGCGATAAAGGGGGGGAGGAACTGCAATGGGCTCGTACGTAACAGAAAAGGGGAAAAATTCCTCTCGATCCTTCTGTTTTGGTTTTTTTCAGGGAGAAAAAGGCGAAACTCACGTGGCAAACCGCGCCGGGATCGACAACTATCAGCGCCCCCCTTCGCACAGGGCGGGAGGAGGCCGATGGGTGACCTTAGCGTCACAAATAGGGGGGGAAGGACGCCCTTCTGGTGGAGGCCAGACTGGGAAAAAGGCAAGGTCTCAAAGTCAGGGGAGATTCAAGTCCTCGCAGTGAGGAAGGAAAGGGCGGAGGCGACAATCCAGTTCCAGCCTCCAGAGAAAGGCGCGTGTCAGCACTCACGCGCGAGAATGTCAGTGAGGGGGACTATGAGAAATCACACTAGAAGAAGGTGAAAGGCGATGCCCAACTGCACCGCTGGGCCCCCTCCTTGAGGTTTCTCGCCCTGAGCAGGGAAAAAAAACCAGAGAGAGAAATGAAAAGACGCAGGTTTGCGGAGGCTCAGTGAAAAGGGGGGGAGTCAAAAGCTAAACGAGACTTCGGCCAGCGTCATTTCTGATTTCCGTCTTAAGTTGGGAGGGGGAGGGGTCTTCGTAAAGGGGGTCGCGGGCTACTAAAAGGACCAGAAGAAAGAACCGGCCCATAGGAAGGGTGGGAGAAACAAAACGCCTGAGAGGGGACTAGAAACGATCTACACAGAACCTCAGGGGAGCTGGAAGGGGCCACCGAGTACGGCAAAAAAGCAAAAAGAGGCGTAACAAAAAAGGAAGTCGGCCGGTAGGGTCCGCCGGGGGGGAAAAATGATCCTACGGTGATAACTTCGACCACCGGTTCACGTCCAAGGGATTAACCACGGAGCGCAGGGAGAGGGAAGGCACACAGGAGGAGAGAACAGACGGTATCAGAAAATCTTTTGAGACCTTAGGGGCGATGTCGTAGAAACTTCAGCGCCATACAGCGCGGACGGAACACTCTATCGTGCTTTATGGGTTAAACCTGCACTGAGAGAACGGCTTTTCACTGGCAGACCGAAAAGAGAAAAGGGGACAGCGGAGTCAGCGCCAAATCAGTCGTCATGAAATGAAGTCGCGATCCTCCGAAAAAAAGCCTACTAGGGGTAGCGGTCAGGGAGAGGGGGGTACACATTTCCCCTACACTGAAGCTTCTAGGGGGAAAGCCGATATAGGAAAAAGAAAACCAAGAATATAGGCTTTGACATCCAGCGCGTGATCTATTTTCGTCACATCCATTCGGAGGGGGAAGAAACAGAAAAAGAAATGCCGGTAACAAAAGATGATTGAAGGGGGGGAAGCCTGTGACGGAAGCAAGGTAGCGCGCACCACCGGGGAGTGCGAAAGCCTCGTCCTCGTTGCTGGCTGGGAAGTGCCACCGAAGCACGAGAGAGGGAAACGAAAACCAGGGCAGCAGCAATCCCGGAGGATCTGATATATGGTCTCGTCGGGCTCGTCCTTCTCCAGTGGAAAAGACTTATTGAAAAGGAGAAAATCAGGCAAATGGTGATGCTAATTATGAGCGTCACTGGGGGGATACATCTGGGATCACGCTTCAGAAGGGGAGGCTATTTAACTGTCTCAGAGGAACCCCTAGGATGAAAAAAAAAGAAAGAAGAGACAGCCCGCGCGAATCTCCAGCTCAGCACCGGGAACATCATCTCAGCATGCCCGGAGAAAAAGAGGGTTCGTGGGTTTTCGAAAACCGCCCGCAAAAACGAAGAAGAAGACTCGGGCATCCAACGGGAAGAGGGGGGTGTCCGGGACTCTCTTCTCGACGCAAACTGCGACTTTATTGACAAAGGAGTTAGCAGGAGGGTGAAAATGTTCCTCGACCAACAAACCAAAAGAGGGGTCTGCAGAAAAATACTGGGGTCCACCGACGAGGAGGCATTAAACGTCGGCCATGAAGTTATTATGAGATAATAAAAACGCCGTCACATAGAAGTCACGTGCGGCAAAGGGCAAGGGGAACAAGGCAGCTCTTAATACCCCGTGGCGAGGGGGGGAGGAATCTCGCAAGAGCGGACACGATTCAGGGGGGGGGGGAGGGAGGAAGAGGTCCATTGCTCTGGTCCTCTTTAAAGGAAGGGGAGTACCCTGACAAGGGAAGAGGGTGGGGGAGAATACAATTGTATTGGCCCAGAAGCCCGTGATTCGCGCGAATCAAAATGCAGGAGAGGGAATACTTCTCACATCTACAGTCCAGGAGGAGGCATATGGTTTCCCCAATAGGGGGCGGCGCGGACACAAATGCCGGAAAGCGGGCTTTCTTGGTTGAGTAGAGGGAAGATGTCGTACCTAACGACCTCGGGGAGAAAAATTGTCCGATTGAAAAGGAAATCGATAAAGGAAGGAGTAACATCGAAACGATCACCGACAAATTAAACACCTACGGGCCTACCACCGGCGGTCGAAACATAAGATCTACGAAAAGAAACATCAGCGGGGGCAAAACGCAAGCCGTCCCACGAAGACTCAGCACGCGAGCCTATCTCTACAGGAGGGGCGCACCCAAAAGGAGTGGGGGGGGGACCATGTTTCAGAGGATAACGAAAGAGCCAGTAATCTCTTCCTATCGGTCCTTAAGGGAGGAAATCAATAGATGCGAAAAAGCCGAGAAACGAGGTCAGACCTAGGTGGACCGCGCCCGCCGTAAGAGATTTCCGATCACAGCCGCAACCGCGCAGGGGGGAGAAAAGACATAGCGATCAGTCATTTGTTCTGACTCTACTGAAAAGGTCTTGGGGTCAAGATTGAAGTAAATGCGCAGCCAGTGCCTGGCAGACGCAAAGGCTTCGAAAACGAAAGGGGGCTGCCTCGCTTGCGAGACGTTCGGCGCGCAGGGAGAAAAATCGGACGTCGAATCTCTCCACACCCCAAGAATGAAAAAGGGGCCGGAAGGCGCAGCGCGCCGGAAACTACCCATCGACGGCAGAAATGGCGTTGCGAAGAAGACTGCTCAGACAATGCTGCGCCAACAAGTCCCAGATTACCAAGCCGGAAATTGGCGGAAGAAGAAATCCCTCCATCTCTAGACGTCAGTGAGATAGCGCTAGGGGGCAAGGGACGTAAAGCTACACTACTGAATCGAGGAACAAGCTAGGCCACGAGGTGGCTGGAACGCGATCTGGGGCGCGGCATTTCCGAAACTGGGAAAGAAGGGAAAAGTCAAAAAGGCCGATAGTCTCTCCTACTCGTAAATAGCAAACTTTCCTGACACATATGTGGTGCCACGCTGGTCGCGGAATTCTCGACCAGTGGCTTTGAAGAGGGCGGAGTGTCGGGAAAAAGGAGGTTCTTTCGAGTCGCTGCGAAAAAAAAAAAGAAGGAGCCACGTCGAAGGGGTGTTGAGCAGAGGTGGGGTGGCCTTGACTCGGCAGTGGGGGAAGCGGGGAGGGGGCCGGAAGGGGGTACTCCGCCGAAAAAGGTTGGAAGAATTGTGAGAGGATGGCGAAAAACCCTGCGGTACCGGAACTTCACCGAAAGGGCACACGGAAGGACTCATCGGGAAAAAGCTGCTCGCCGATGAGGGGGAAGCCAGGGCGCGATTTTGTTCCTGACCCTATTGCAAGTCAAATAGCAAGGGAGGTTCAGCGAGGGACGTATCTCTCCCAAAGATGAAAAAGGGGAATGAATTCGTTCCATCTACAAAATAACTGGCAAAGTTTTTCGTCTTCCTAGAAGAGTTACCTGAGGAGACGACCATCCTTGAATCAGAGAAGGGGCAGGAGCAGGAGTCTTCGCCTCAAAGGCGATATGACCCGACGGGCACTGGTGCGCTTGGCCAACGATGATTAACTTCAAGCTGCTGTTCTTTTCTCTATTTCGCGAACTGATGCCGAAGCGCAAGAAGGCGCGACGGTGCCAGCGTGCTGGCGCCAGAACTCTGGTTGGCTGTGCGCGCACAAGGAAGAAAAAGGCAGGAGCTCCCCGTCCTCTCAGGTGGAAAAGATTCCGCAGCGGAGGAAAAGGAGGGTAAGGCTTCGGAGTACACGAGCTAGGGCTAAAGAGAGGGGAGGACAACCATCAGAAAGAGCGGAAAGGAAGGAATATGAGGAACGGTCGCGGATGATGAGAATTTAAACGGAGGGGAATCGACTGGCGCGCGAGGGAACGGTGATGGAGCTCCTAAAAGGGGAACAACCAAAATGACGTAAGGATAATGGTTCGCCATCGTGCGGCTCCTACGGAGTGGGCATCACAAGACGTATGTCGATAGAGGGGAGCTGAACTGATTTGCAGGGTTCTCCCTAACTTGCTTCCAGTGTCCGGAAAGTGATCGAGGAGGGGATGGGCTGAAGAGCCTAAAACCCAGCGATTGCTTAAAAAAAAGGGGTGGGGAAGGGAAAACTCGCTAAAAAAAAAAAAAATGGCGGGGGAAGGCAGAGACCGAAGGTGGGCACGCTCCTTTCGTGAGAAAGCGTAAAAAAAACCCCTCCCGGGTCATTTAAAACGGTCTGGTCGTACTTAGAAAAACGGCCGAGGGGGGGAGGGATAATCTGCGCGGGGTCCATCAGGTCACGAAGAGGCGAGAGACAAAGAAACGAAGAATCATAATTTGTCTCGGTCCTCTAGATGCGCGCCAAGACCTCTGAACTCGTATCTTTCGGGGGCGAAAACAACGGTGGGAAAAAAAAAGAAACGGAACGCTAAGAGGCGGGTTCGAGATGAGCGACGCCTTCATCAATACCAAGATTTCTCTTGAAGGAACGCAAAGCCGAGTGCGGGACGGGAAGCAAAAAGATGCCTATGCAGCCGGGTCAATCCACCATCAACCCTCGGCAGGAAGAACAGTCAGATTCGAAGGGGAAGTTCCTGGCAGAAGCTTTCGCTTTCGCGGGTAGGGGGGTAATGGGTAAGCCAGGAAGAGACCAGGTTCATAGAGACCGAGTGTTAGACAGGCTGCCAGCGCGTGTGGGACGCGGTCACCAAGCGACCGCGACACAGATTGGTCATAGCAGCTGGAGGGTGGCGGTAAAGGCAGGGGGAATGGAGGCTAATTGTTATGACCGCGGCGGGGGGGGCTGAAGGGGCCGGTGCCGTCACGGAAGACGGCGCCTGTACGAGTGGCTTGATAACTCTCGCAAGAAACGTCAGGCAGCAAGTCCGTCTTCACATCCAGTGGGGACTGGGTGCTCTCCAAAGCGTACTCAACGTTGACGGTGTCTAATTGGACCTCTCTTAGGACAAGCGTGAAGTATCGACATTGCCGCAAGCATCGTAGAAAACTAGCCGCTCCCATGTACTGAAAAAGTGGATACGCTGAGCATAGAAATTGGCACAATTTAAAGGTGGCAGACCGAACCGGTGACCGCGGCGCCAAACAGCATCCTTCTATGAACACCGCGCTCAATGTAAGACCTCCCTCCTCTTAATTATTCGGAAGAGAAGGGGTGCGTTAATGGGCATATCCCGGCGAACTGCAGATTAGTTCATTCGGCTCATAGGGAAGACAATCCCCTTACTCTGGAGGGGAACAACGAATTACTATTGGCGGGGGCCAAGCTATGTGACCGTCGAGCGGGTTGATCCTGACGAAAGAAGGAGAGCTTGAAGAGAGCTGGGGGAAATGGACTGCAACATTCCGGCACACAGAAGGGAAAAGAATTCTTCCTGAGAAACAATGCTAAACTAACGCAGAACACGCTGACTGAAGGGGGATTGCAGAGGGAAATCGTATGAGCCGTTTCACTCATTGAGGGAGCAGCAAGCCCATCGGAAGGGGAAGCAAACAAAACAAAGGCTCGGCTTATAAAATGCCTTGGGGCCGGGCGTGACGGAAAAATAAGGAAATTGGCCATGCCAAAGATGTCCTCCTTAGGGAGCCTCAACAAAGACTTAACCGGGATGGGAACAGCCAGACGCCGCCGGGGGGAGGAACCTTGTTGAACGTGAAAATCGAAAATGGTCGGGGACATAGTTAAGGTTGTCCTGGGCTGAAAAAAGAACAGCCAGATACAAAGGTACAACGGAGGTTGCTAATTCACTCGAAACACCAGAGACAGACATCGACAAAGTGCTGAATGGTGCGCCGAGAAGCGTCTGACTCTTCTTTCTGTGGTCGGACGAAAGAAAACGGCCAGGCTAATAGGAACAAAAAAAGGGGGGGTGTTGAAAAAAATAGATTAGGCTGTGTGGGGGCCTTGAACTAAACTCGATTGAGCACTCCCGACTCGTCTTAAAGGTTGTAAACAAGAATCCATCGAGGTTCGAGGGGATGGAGGGAAACCGGATGGGTTTCTCGGTTTGGGGCGTAAAACGGGAATCGACAAGAAGGGACCTTTTGTCTGCAAAAAAAGAAATGGTTACACGAAACAAGCAAACTTATAGCCTGTAAGTCCCCAACGGGTGAATCTCTTGGTAGACCACTTTCACAAAAGGACTCCCACCATTGCTTACTTATTCCAAAAAAGGTGAACGTAGGAGCGTCATTCCGCGGCAAAGCCCGCAAGAGAAAAAATGTGGCGAAAGTGAATCGTCGCACTTCATTGCTCGGGGGGAAGAGACGTCAACGGCAAAAAATAAGCTGGGGGGTAGTCGAGGGTAGGGGAGGTTGTGGGAATGCTCATCAAGGGTTGACCCCACGGCAGAGGACAGCACTCCGCCTGCTTCACTCAAAAAAGCGTGCGTAGTACGGAGGAAACAAAAGAGAAGTGGAAGATGGAGCCGGAAACTGTTGATCCAGACGGGCAAAAAGCAGGTTTTAGTACCATCAAAAACGATCTGCAAGGACGCTATGAAAGGAGGGGGGCCCTGTGAAAAAAAAGAGAGAAGGGGAAATAATTGTACCTCCAATGGGTAGGGACGAGGGCAGCAAATGAAGGCGATCATCTCTATTGTGGTGGGTGGGTGGTGTGGGAGGGTGATGGGGGGGGAGGGGTTTGTCGAGGACGAAACAGATCGGAAGATTGAGGGGGACGAGGAAGCCAGGACAACAGCATCGAACGGGCGACCGCCGTGCAGGGCGCGGGGTAAAAGGCTCCCTGGTCAATAGGAAGTTGTAACAGGGAAAACAGGGTGCGGTCGGGCGCCAGTGATGCACTGGCTCACCTTCTCATCATGCGGGGCCGCAATAGGAAAGAAGGGGGCGGTGAAAAGTCCGGAGGTTCGGGGGAGGTCCTTGGTGAAAAAATGTCGAGGACGGATTCCGTATCTACTATTGGTGGGGGGGGGGGTGGGGGGGGGGAACCTGCACAGACCCACCCCAAACCTCCCTTCGTTTCAGGTTATTACAAAAATGATGCGGAGAAGAGGGATCTAGACACCGTCTCCAAAAAAGTCGTGTGAACTATAGCTACCAATCGTACGTAAGGACTGTCCACGAAAGGAAAGGCGGGAAAAGCGGTCGGTGGAATTACTGCCAGGCGCGAGGGGATCTAACTACCAGAATTAAAGAAAAAAAAAAAAGTAGCTGCGCAAGAGAGCTGTCGGAAGCCGCGTACGCCATCAAACGAAATGCCGTGTGGGTTCAGGCGAAGGCCAATGGGGGGGACCCTTGACTTCCACTCGGCTACATTCTTGGGAAAAGGAACTGGAGTGGGGCGAGGTCAGTCGCCCGCCTCAACTCCCAGGCGAATATGCAACCTCTCTCTAAGAAAAAAAATTTCATTCAAAGTGGATTGGGGAGGGAACTCCTCACCTCGGCATCGGGCGTCAGGATGAACAGGATCTCGGAAATTCTGGGGAAAAAAAATCTTTAAGAAAATTATGACAGAATCATCCCGAAGAACAAAAAACTCCCGTAGCCCTTCTCGGGAAAATTTGGGAGCCCCAGAAAAAAGGAGAGAAGCTGTCGAGGGGCGCGAAGAGAAGGAAGAAAAAAACAATTATCTCCGGTAATTTGTAAGACTCAGCTCCACGCGGTCCCAATACCACCAAACCACCGGGTCAAAAGAAAAACGAAGCAACGGAACAAAAGACGGGGACTTGGTGAAAAGGTTCGCCGAAGGGAGATAGAGCCAACGGAGTTCTCTGATCTTCCAAGGAACAAACCTTTGAGCAAAAGAGGGGGAGGGTCACGCCTCTAAAGTTGAAAGAGAAGGAAAAGTAAACTTAAAGAGGAATCAGGCGCGTTGCATGAAGAGACGCGGATGAGAAAGTAATAAGAACATCTGTACTATAGCTCTGCAAGGGATATGGGAGAAAAGCTAAGAAGGCCGGCAAGACGGGCTCAAAGAATCGAGCGCATAAGTACCATCAAAAGTCTTCCGCGCGAGAGCAAACTCGAAAATCCCTCTAACTCCTCGTCAGAAACGGGTCCGTTCAGGCAAAAGGAAAGGGCGAGGGATCATGGGGGGGTTCTCGGATAAGAATACTTGATGCCCACTCGAATCAATTTCATAATGCTGCTCCGACAGAGGAAGGGGGATGAGGAAAAAAATCGGAAGGACCAAGGAATTTTAAGAGGGGGACCGTAGGCGATGACACGAACCATTCTCTTCAGAAATCTCATATAAGAAAAAGGGACATATTCATCGAAGAATAGAGTCCAGACAACTACAAAAAACACATAAGCGCCCAACGTAATCATCGGGGGGTAACGGCCAGACCGGAAAACAGTGCATCTTCTGTCCTCCAGACGGACTCGGAGCAAAAGTACCTCGAGTGAGGAAAATGGGGGGGAGGGGAAAGGGAGAGGGCCCTAAGGACGGAACCGGACCAATGGCGGGTCGCGGGGGGTGAAGGAGCCGGGAAGGCACAATTGAGTTACCTCTCCGGGGGGGGGGGGGGGGGGGGGGGGGGGGGGGGGGGGGGGGGGGGGGGGGGGGGGGGGGGGGGGGGGGGGGGGGGGGGGGGGGGGGGGGGGGGGGGGGGGGGGGGGGGGGGGGGGGGGGGGGGGGGGGGGGGGGGGGGGGGGGGGGGGGGGGGGGGGGGGGGGGGGGGGGGGGGGGGGGGGGGGGGGGGGGGGGGGGGGGGGGGGGGGGGGGGGGGGGGGGGGGGGGGGGGGAGGGGGGGGGGGGGGGGGGGGGGGGGGGGGGGAAGGACGGGGGGGGTGGGAAGGAGGGAGGTTGGTGTGTGGGAGGGGGGTGTAGGGGGGGGGCGGGGGCAGGGTGGAGAGGGCGGTGTGGGGGGCGACGGCGGGTTGGTGTGGTGTCGGTGGGGAATGGCAACATACCAGGACAAAGACAAATACAGCAGGAGCGGGCGCAGGGGAGTAGCAGGGGGGAATATAGAAAAAGCCGTTAAGACGTCGTTCTGCTAGAAAAGAAAACGGCATATCCTGGTCAAAGCTCTCGAACACCTGCTCGGAGCGGAGTCCACAAAGAACCTCATAGAGGAAGAAGAGCGGAACGAGATGGGGCAGATCGGACGAGGAGTTCTTGTGAAGGGGGGTTAGCCGCCAGAAGGAAATGGTGGTGAGAATACAAAAGCTAACCCGAAAAACCGATGTCGATCGACAAGGCACCACGATCCCGCAGAAAAAAAATGCGAAGGCCCCTATATTCGGCGCCGCCGCGCAGGCCTAAGGGATCACGCGACAGCGAATCATCGATTCCTACACCTCACACAGAAAAAAGACGAAAAATTCCGGAACCGAGGAACAAAAAAAGTATTCATTACCAGGACGATGTCTACAGGAAGAGAATCAGCGCGGAGCGAAGAAAAACGTAACGGAGAGGTATCGGGGACCAAGCCATATCTGTCCTCAGAGCCAAAAGCGGGTCGAACGATCCCGGCCATCGCGGTAAACGGGACGATCCAGCAAATAGTCGCGCTCCACGCGACAAGAACTTCATAGGGGTTACGATGATGGTAGGAGAGTGAAATCTGTCAATTTGCTGTTACTCTTTGAAATTCAGGGCCAGATGCGCAGGCACCAAGGAAGGAAAAAAAGAAAATGGAATTCTCGATTGCAAAACGAGGGGAGAGACCGAAACAAGCTGCGTATGAAATCTCTCCTCAAACAACAAAAAGGGGAAGAGGGGGGGATTAAATATAGATGGACTACTTCATTTCGGATCGAGCAACCTATCTGGACTCGAAATTGGGTCACTGCCGGAAGTAGCAATGGGGGGAGGATGTTAGGTGAACAAGAGGACCCAAAAAAATTCGACGCGGGGGACCTAAGCCGACAAATATCGGAAGATAGAGACCGCTGTAATCTTCTGCAGTCTATTGGAGAAGTTCTCGCGAAAAAAAAAAATCTAGCGGCGTCGCGCACTATGGATGGCAGGGAAAAAGAGAGCGAGTCCTTGGACCTCAACTGGACGAACGCAAACGTTACGCTCGCTGAGAGAAGGCAGACTTCAGATCTCTTCAAGGAATGGCCACAGGGGGTGTGGGAAAACGCCTGTACTAATGAGAGACGCTCGGGGGGGGGGTCTAGAGGGGAAGGCTGTGGGAAAATAGGATTACTGTCTCTGGGACGGATGTGAATGAGCGAGGAGGGGAAGAAAACCCGGGGACACCGGCGAGGTGTGTGATCGGTATCGTCAGATGAGAAACGCAGCAAGTCGTCGTATAGACCGGCCGGAGAAAAAGGGGGTAGACCTATTGGGTCGGTAGCGAAAATCCAGGGGCATGGACCGAGACTAAACAAGCACATACTTCCAAATCATTTGCTTGGCAATCTAGTGACGACCTGGTGATCAAAGAGGCAGGTAGGAAGTTCCCAGGTCGGGTGCGCTGAAGGACGTCTTGGATATTTCTATGAAGGGAAAGGGACAGCTAGCAGAAGCGAAGGGGGGGGAAAGGGGAAAAAGTCATCAGGCCGTCCGAGCGAGGACCAACCTGACCGCAGGTGGGCTAACTCCTGAACAGGCGTTGGCTGCTTCTTCAACAGCCATGAGGAGAAAAAGTCAGGGGGTTAGGCTTGTGGAAAACACGATTGATTACTGCGGGAGAGGGAGCGGGGACTGTTTGTCCGTGCTCGGAGGATACCTGAGGAACGACGGGACTGATCATGCAGCAGGGGGAAGGCAGTGAATGGGCGCAAGACACCCTTGCTTTGCGGAGCCTACTCAATTAAAGCCATAAAGTGGGGGGGTCATTTAAGTCTCAGTTCGAGAGCAAAAGAAGCGAGAAGAAGGAACAAAATTAGGAAACGGCCTGTCTGAGGGGACTCTGAAGCTCCGGAGAACCTGATCAAAAAAAAAAATCCGAGCGTACCAGGTGAGGGCTCTGGGGGAGAGATGAATCTGCGCGGGCGGACGCCGAAACAGTGTATGTGCTGGTGACGAGGCGATAGATGTCAAAGCGACAACCTTTGAATGTTCTCCATCGAAAAAAAAAAATACAGGACCAAAGATGGGGCGAGAAGGGAGGACGCCGATGTTCGTCATAATGGGCGCCTCCCGCGAGCGATTACATGACCGACCGAGAGCGGAGGGCGACGGAGGAGCGAAGATACCCTCGCGAGCCTTTCTTTACA
>Ga0179591_1187539_pt1 | contig 14985 bp, 25 predicted proteins | sample CZOMad2_1_08_16f_FD_182891 | JGI IMG/M metagenome (GOLD analysis project Ga0179591, IMG submission 182891) | Vadose zone soil fungal communities from Angelo Coast Range Reserve, California, USA - CZOMad2_1_08_16fungal (PacBio error correction) | ecosystem: Environmental > Terrestrial > Soil >...
AACAACCAGGTAAAGTCAATACAACCGAGTAGGGGCCCAGATTTTATCGTAGCGCAACGGGAAAAACCAAAAAAAAAAAGACACGGCGCGAAGAACATGGATCCGCTAGTAAAACAGCGGGAAAAAAAAAGGTCAACGCTACCGAGGGAACAATGTCCGCAATGTGTAACGCGGCGATCCCGAAACAGGACGAAACTAAGGGGGAAAAAAGGCGGGGGTTCGAATGGCCGGGCCCGTGGAGATGTCTTGGGAGAAAAAAATAAAAGAACCGCCCATGACACTGGCCGAACGAGGCCAGGTTCCGCCGACAAATTCCAAATATAAAAGACAAAAAACAGAAAACAAAAAACCACGGGCAATATATCATAGAGGCGAAGAGGGCGCTCGGAAATATCCTCGCCGTCCACGTTGGGGCAACAGGACTGTGGCAAAAAAAAACAAAAAAAAGGGGGGGAGCGGCAACATCGCCAACCGAATAAAAGAAGACCACACCCAATCAGACCGCTCGTAGGAACCCTGGTGCTTTTTCTTGTGGTGGGTACCAAAAATCAACATTGGGGAAGACCTCAAGACTACGTGAGTTGACGTTGTCAACATCACGCATTCACTTTGCCGATCATCCGGCGGTGGTACTTAGACACCCAGGAGGGAAGAAAAAAAAGTGGGGCCAAAATCGAAAAATTCTGCCTGTAGGGGGGAGAAAAGGGCCCGTCCAACGTCCTCGCGCTCTGTGTCCGGAGGAAGGGTTTTCGACAGACTGAAAAAAAAGCGGAGGGGAAAAAAAAAAAAAGGTAGGGAAAACTAAACAGGGGGGAACGCGAAGCGCCGACCTAAAAGGGAAATAAAAGACAGGAGTTTGGGTGGAATGATGAAAACGAAGCAATGTTTTTTGTTCATAACAGCCCATTCTGGGGCGGAGGGGGGGGAAAAAAAAACGGAGGTTTCTCATACAGACGCAAGAATAGGGGTAGGGAAAAAGGGTGTTTGAATTTTCAAAGATTTGTCAACAAGCACACACAACGGCGGAAAATAAAAAAATGAGAAAAGGGGGGGGGGAAACGCCACGCATCTGAAAGTCAGGAGGAAGTTCCTCAAAGGGGGACGCCTCGTCGGCTCCGCTTCTGTATAAAAAAATGGTCTCAAAAAGGAAAAAAGAGGACCCTTCGAAAAGGCAGCATGGTCGGTCCTTGCTCAAGTCGGGTAGATGAGACCCCCGGGGAAATGATATCGGGGACAACTATATGGTCTTCGAGCGTTGGAACAGCACATGCCTGCTAATCTGTCCACCGGGTCCAAGGAGATCTACCGGAAAGGGGCAAGGGGTCAGTTCTTGAAGAGCCTCCGCACGTTTTTCGCCAACCTCTTGACTTCCAAAAAGCGGATAAATGGCGTCTTCCCCGGGGGGGCGGAAGAAAAAAACAAAAAAAGGAGGAAAAAAAAAGTCCGTCGTATTGAAAAAAAACACGCCCGCGATTGTGTTTCGAGAGAACCTCCTGTAGAACCGGCATCCGCGTATGCCCAGAAAAAGTCACCACGCAACAAGGAAGGGGCAGTGACGAGGGCACGTCCAGACTTGGGACGGAGCGGGGGCCAAACATGCAAATCAGCGCATCTTACCTTGTTTGGTCTCAACAAAAAGAGTAGAATCGTAAAAAAACGAGGGGGGGGGGAATTGCCCGCCCTAGTGGTCAGTGTCTTTTCGGGATGACCAGGGACTCCGAATGCAATGAAGCGCTTCGTTCGCCCGGGGGCGAAATCCGTAAAATCAATGGGATCCATGGAAAAAGGAAACAAAACAAACCGGCCCGCCAATGGAAAACAAGCTCAAGCCCCGCGGCCAGACCACAGCCAATCGGGCATTGCATGGCCACCCCCCCCACCCCCCGGGGCCACTTTGAGAAAAACGAAAGAACAAGGGAAGGGTGCAAAAACCGACAAAGTCCGTGGCGGACGGGGGTAAGTGGTCAGGGGGGGGGGGGAGAAAAACGCGTTCGGCGTGCCGTCTAATACGGATAAAAGGTCGGAACTCGGAGAACAAATGTTCAAAAAAAAAAAAAAAAAAAAAGACCAGGGGAGGCGGCAAGACACTGAGCCTGAAGTGGCGGAAAAAGTGGGGTGAACGAGTCGGCCGATGGCAAGCGACAAAAATTCCCCTCCCCGCGCATTTGAAATCCGGGGGTCACCGAGGCCTGCATTGCCGATGGAAAAAAAAAGAAGAGATCTTAAAAACGGAGGAGGAGTAAAAATATAAAGAAAAAAGAGTAAAACCCGTTTCACAAATGACGCCGCAGTGAAGGAACCTGGAGACCAAGGGGAAGTCAAAAGAGAGCCGAGGGGGGAAAAAGGGAAATCGAAAACGCCTCGAAAAAAAAAAGACAAGCCCCAAAAACAAATCCAAAAGCAAGCCAGAAAAGACAAACGCATCGCCAACAACCCTGGTCCTTTGGAAACTGGGGTGGTAGAAAAAAAAAGGTTGGTCTGAAATCACCGGAGCCGGGGGGGGATCTCTTGCAAAAAACCGACCAAGCACTGGGGGTGTCTCGCCCAAGACTAAAAGAGGAAAACGAACAACGAGTTTTGCTTTGTCACCGGGACCCCTTCACGTGGTCGACGGAAAGGGGGAAAGTGGGTTCAAAAAATAAAAGGGGGCAACTGCAATCGCAGAAAAAACCTCCGGAGAAAAACTGTGTCAGGGGAAAAGGAAGAGTTCGACTGGTGGGGGGTGCATGCAGCACCGGAAAAAATAAAGGGTCCAATGAACGCACGGGTCAATCGAAGAGGGGACGATGGGGAAAGCGGGGAAAAATGGAAAAACAAAAGGGGGCGCCCTGAATCGGGGATGCACATTCTGTAGGAGGAAGAAGAAAACCGCGAAGACAACCAGGAATAGCGCAGCAAAAAACCACAGAAGAAAAAAAACAAAAAAAAAAGCACAGAGAAATTTTTTTTTGGGTTGGTTCTGACAAAAAAGAAAGGGAAAAAGGGAAAAATGGCATGGTGCCGAGCGAAAAAGATGACGGAAATAAAAAAAGAGGGGGGTGGGGGGGGGGGGGCGCTGGGGGGGGGGCGTGGAAAAAAGGGGGCGAACGGTGGGGGAAATCGAAAAAGGGTCACAAGACCTGCCGAAACATAACCGGGCGGGCCCTGCAAGGGGGCTACGAGTGGGAAAAAAGGCAGAAAGCACAACAACAGAGTCGGGGCAGGTAGTGCAAAAAGGCAGTCTTGGGCTGAAAACCTCACGAGCCGTCGGAGTGTCACGGAAGAAGGTCCCAAAGGAAAAGAAAAACAATTGGGGACTAGCTGCCCCACGGCAAAGGGGACTAAGGTGTGGAACGAACCCGCGCTGCGGAGATTCAAAGATCTAAAAGAACAGGAAAAAAAAAAAGCAGAGACAGGGACGGCAAAAAGATGCGCCGCTAATCACGGAAGGAAGCATTAAAAGAGGGGCGAACATCAAGACCGAGAAAAAAGAACGCCCCCGCCCTGCACGCGGAGGGAGCTCGGGTAAAGGAGAAAAGCAGCCGAAGGCCCGGCGGCACGCCACCGAGGGCAAAAGGATGCAAGAAGACAAAAAAAAAATGAGCCGAAGTGCGTTGGAGCAAGAACAAACAAACCCGGTACAAACGGAGAAGGAAGGGTAACTGGGGGGGGGCTGTTGCCAATCTTGGGGGAAAACTTCTCCCGACCACAAACCGTCCAAAGACGCCCACCAAAGAAAGAAGAGGGGCGCGATGAAACAAAGACCTCCGGTTCGAAAAGAAACCGTAACAGAGAAATAAAAAATGGGAGGGGTTTGGACAGCAGAAACCACCAACCTCCTTGTCCCCAGGAGTTCAGGGGAGGAGGCAGGGGGATGAAGTGAAGAAAGACGAAGGGAAAAAAAATTGAAACATGATGGAGGGCAAAAATGAGGGAAAAAAAACGTCCCGAATACCGCGATTGGGGATGACGGTTTTTGTGGGGGGAAAAAAACAGAGACCGAACGGAACAAGCAATTTTTTAAACGAATTGGGGAAACAGAGGGAGCCGACCATCAGTCTATGGGATATTCCACGAACAGGATGAAAATCGGCAAGAAGAAAAGGGGGAAGGGAGGGAGAGAAAAGGGAAGCACTGCGGCCAGGAAAACAAATGCCCGACCATTGCATCGAAACAAAAACCTCCAAGGGCATCAAGATGCTCTATGAAATTGGAAAAATCTCTTGGGGATACGGTGGAGGGAGTGGTGGCCTAAAGGCAACCCTTGCCCAGGGGGTGGTTTGATGTTGGGGGGAAATGCCCTGGAAAAGATTCCGAGTAGCGGGGGCGCCCGTCGATGGGGGAGGGGAAAAGAGAGACTGGGTTAATTGATATGGCGTTTTTTGGGCCGAACATTGATGTCTGGGTTGAAGAAGGGGAGGGGAGAAAGTGAGGGGGAAAAGGTCAGGGTCGTGGCCCGGGGTTTGATTTTTGAACTTCGGACGACAGTCCAAGAGGTCAAGGACAAAGGAAAAAAAAAAAGGGAGGAAGGAAACACAGTCAGTCGAAAAAATCCGTGTGGGACAGTCGACCTTTTTTGGCACGGATCAGAAAGCGTTTCAAAAAAAAAAAAAACAAGGCAGAGGGAGGAAAATTTTGGTCTAGACAAAATAAGACGGACGGAAATGTTTCCGCACTGTTTGGTGTGGAAAAAAAAAGAAGAAAGAAGGACCCGCCGGGTCTGGTGGTGGCCTGCCGGGGGGGAAGGAAAAACAGAAAAACAAGGATCTGGGGCAACTAGACCGAAGGACTACTGGGTTTACGGAAAAAAATGGTGTGGGGGACCGGGGGGTGGGAATCAAAAAAAGACAACACCAAAAAAAAGATGGATGAGGAAAAGAGAGATAGTCCCAACCAAGAATCAGTGGGGGGGAAATAACCCACAAGGAAGAGAAGTCCGTCAGTGCAGCGAGTGGAAAATCTGACCTAAAAAGAGGCCACTCAACCCCAATAACGGCACGGTTCCATAACGAATATCGGGGGGGGAAAAAAAAGTGGAAACATTTCACGAAAAATTATGGAGAAAAAAAAAGACAAAATGAAAGGGAGGACAATGGTTGAAAAGGAATCACCAAAGGCAGGGGGAAACGAAAAAACGGGCTTTTGAGACGGGGGTCGAATTTGGACAAAAAAAAAAAGGGGGGAGATGAAGGGGCCGTGGGGAGGGTCGCCCGAAAAAAAAAGAAAAAAGGCACAAAACCGAAAGGAACCTGGCCACCCGAACTCGCCGCAGTTACCGCGAAAAAGTTCCCTTGACGGAAGCAAGGAAAAGGAAAAAGGGGGGAAAAAAAGAGAAGAAGCATCAGGGGCCGGCCAGCCGCAAGGGAAGGTCACATCTTCCACGTGGGTCCACAGGCGTTTCCAAAAATCAAAAACCGGAAAAGGGGGGGGGAGAAAAAACAGACGGAACCAAAAGACCGTCACCCACGCCCCTAATGACTATGAAGAAGTGCAGTGTTTTTGTTCGGCTGGGACCAGGGGGGGGACGGGCATTGGGGTGGTAGGAAGAACGAAAGTAGGGGTCATCAAAGGTGCTTCCTTGCCGAAAAACAGTCGTGGACTCATCACCTGGCTGTGGCGGCATCAAAGCACTGGCCAAAAGAGGGAAAGGGGAAGATCGCGACTGGGAACTGCCACGTAACATAGAGGCACTGGAGGAGGAAAACGGTGACCTAAAAAAGGCTTCAACGAATGAGGGGTAAAACGAACAACCAAGTTCGTGCAACTCGGAAACGAATAAAAAAGGGGAAAAAAACGGGAAGAAAACAATACCCGTTAACCCAGGGGGGTACAGGAAAGGGTGGGAAATGATGAACAATGTTTGGAAATCCGGCTTCTGTTACTGGTAGGAGTAAACGCCTGTACAGGGGAAGGGGGGGGAGGAAGAGGGAAAAGAGAAAGGTAGGGCAGGGGGAGAGGAAAAGTGGGGTGGTTCAAAGTAAAGGAAATGGACAACCATATAAGCCCAACCCGGTCTTCTCTCCTCAGGAGTAAACCGGGGGGGGGGGAGTAAAGGAGAAAAAAGAGGGCTGGGGGCAAGCTTTGGACGCCATCAATTTTGTGCCGAAAGAAAGGCGCGCGAGGGGTAAATGCGGATGCAACAAAGGAAAAAAAACTTCAGGGCGTAAATCAACGGGGGAGTCTTGGGCTCCGGACATTCGATGGGAAACCGTATCAAGAGAAAGTGGTCCTTCGAGCACGTGGATTCACCGAGAATATGGGGGGAGGAAGGGGAAAAAGGGGGAAAGTGGACGGTCCGCTTGACAGTGGAAAGAGCCGCAGCGCGGGAGACAACATTAGTTCGTCCCGGACCGGCAGAAAAATAGTCTGGGAGAAAGGGAGGAAGGGGGACAAACAAAAAAGAAACAAAAACCCAAAAAAAAAAAAAAACGGCTCGTGATTAACGGACCAAAAAGGGATGAAAAATCCACCTCGTATGGAGGAAGGGCACGGAAATATGTGGGTTTTGAGAGCGGGGGGCCAAGAAAAAAAAAAGAAGAAAAAAAGAGAGAAAGACAGGATTTAGACCTGTGCATACGTATGGAGAAAAGGACCAACGGAAGAAGCACGCGCCCGGCAAAAAAATGTTCCTACGAGGGCGGACCCCTCTGGTAAGAAGAGAGTTAAACCAAACAATGCAAGTCCAACACATTCCTTTGTGTGGGGGTGAAGCAAAAAAAAAAAAAGGCTAGGAGGGCTCGGCCGTTGAATGAAAAATGCCAACACCTCGAAAAAGGATACTATGACAGGTTTGATTTTCCAGAACCGAAGGGGGAAGAAAGGACAAGCAGGGGGGGAAGAAGGGAAGCCGAAAGCCTGTGAAGGAAGCGATTGCACCCCAGGAACCCTGTTCATTGACGCGAGTGAACGGCCGCCATGCACAGTATACAGGGAAAGAGTAAAAAACGGAACCACAGAAAAAACAGAAGAGGAAGAGAAGACCCACGTCTTGGAAAAAAAGGTTCAGACGAAGACCCCACAAGTGAAGGAATGGGACCAAGGCAAAACGCTGAACCGTCCGTGGCGAAAAGAATTGCTTGGCAGGGAACAAAAGAGGGCGGAAGGGGGGGGGAGAGGAAAACATGGGCGCAGGCCTGGCCTACCAAAAAGGTGGGGGAAAGAAACAACCCCCAAAACCCAAGACCGGCCGAGAGTGATGACAAGGTATCTGAGTGCGCGGAAAAAGGGAGAAAGGAGGGAGGAAACCATTCCCGGACGAGGGGACACGTTTGAAAGGACACTTTGTAACTAACAGTTACTACATGGGCGCGGTAACAGGCGGGACGGCTGAAAAATCTAAGATAAACCAACCGAAAAAAAAACCAAGGAAGAAAAAAAAGAGAATTCCGACCACCCCAAAAACCCCCCCGTCAAAAGGAAAACATGAAGCAAATGAAAAACTGACCAAGGGCGGACAAGGGGACGCGCGGAATGGTTTGCCTAGGCCATCTAACCGGAAAAAAAAAGAAGAAAAAAAAAAATAGCCAGAAACTCAACAATTCCATCACGAGGAACAAAAGCCATGCATTGGACTTGGGTGGGAGGGGTGGGTCGAAAAAAAGAGGGGGGGAGGGCATCAAGAGGAGGGTTCCTCGTCCGGACTAAGGCAACGCCCGATTAACCCGCTGGGGGCATCGCCAGACAACTCTCCGTCGCCACTACGGTGTGGGGACCAAGAAGGGTTGGGGGGGAAGGTCCTGGGAAACGTGAGTCTAACCGGGAAGGGGTTTTTTTCTTGGCCCAAAAACCGTGGGCCCCTGCAAAGGCACACGGAAGAAAAAACTGACTTCAAAGGTGGTCGAAACGGGCCCTCGAGCGGGGGGCCCCAAATTCTAACCCGGTCACGCGCTTTCATGGACTGCAACTGAAAAGACCAAAATAAAAGGGAAGTAAAACTTGAGAAGGGGGCGCCCGGCCCGCAACCGAATCGAAAACTGAGAAACAAAGGGTCTAGGACAACCCGGTCCTCATCGAGTACACACGTCCATAGCGGGAAGTAAAACGCCTTGAAGCTCTTTAGAAAAATGTTTTTTGGGGTGTTTTTGGGCTAAAAACAACAAAGGAGGGGAGGGAAAGCGGGGGGCGGCGACGAAAAAGAGGGACGGGCCCGTCCAACCACGCCGGGCCTGAAAGGCTGAAGAAAAAAGGGGGTAAGAACCTGGAGGACCAATACGGAGGGGGGCTGTAAAAGGACAGGGAGGAGAAGTCTCCACCAAAAAAACATCAGTCCTTCGTTCGTTACAAGAACGAAGAGGGGACCCAGGGGGGGAGGAAAAAACGAATCCGTCGGGAAGGGAAAAGACGCCCCTGATAGAAACCTCTGATTTTTTTGTTCTGGGAGGGCACCAGGAAAAAAAGAGTGGGGAAGAGACGAGGCGGGCGATGCAAAAGAAACAAAGCTAAAAAAAAAAAAAGAACAGGGGGGGGACTGTTCAAGAGGGCGAACATTCTCGGCAGGAAAGCACACGATCACGAGGACATGCGAACGGGAAGAGATAAAAAGACGACAGTCAGAAGACGAGCCAAGAAACGGCCCCTCCCAACGGTGGAAAGGAACGGAAGAGACGGGGGAAGAATCGGGGAGACAGACTAAAATCCGCGCGCCTAAACTAGAGGGGAAAGTGCGAACAGGAGGGAAAGGTTCTGGATCCAACTCACCCCCGGAAGTCCGGAGAGAGGGAAAGCCGGGGGTGGGCGGTTGGGAAAATCGTGTTGGGGGGGGGAAAAGGAAAAGAAAACAAAGGAAAAAAGGACCGAATTTTTAGTTGACGAATGAAAAACAAAAAAAACACCCCCTCCGAATGAGTTCGTAAAGAAAAGACCGTGTAACATAAACCGTATGAAACATTGCAGGAAAGGGGGACTCAGTGGCAAACCCAAAAAACCTTGGGCAAACCGGAGTGACAGGGGGGGGGAGAGAAAAAATGGCTCTTCAGCAAGAGTTGGCCACGAATGGCGGGCAAGATCCCGCAAGGGAAGGCCAGGCAAGGAAAGGGAAAAGGGAGGGCCGCCAGCGCGAAGATGAGGGACGTTTTGCCGGAAAAACACATGAGTACGCGGAGAGACCTTGCAGCAAAATTTTTTCACCCATTTTTTCCAGAAGATTGAAAAAAGGGGCACCACCAGCATCGGTTTAAAGATACACTACAGAATGATCTTCAGAAAAAAAAAACGAGGAAAAGAACAAGGAGTCAATAAAAACTGTGCTGGCTGAAACCAAAATTGCCGACCGGAAAACTGCCAAAAAACAGGAAGCCGAGAGCGAAAGGGTGCGTGGAGAGAGGGGGGGAAAGGGGGACGTGGGTTGGGACGAGACAACAATTGGCCAATTGTGGAATGGGTTGGGAACAGGACTTTTTTAACAGAGGACGGCGCGGGGGCGCCCAGCGATGAATGGAGCAAAATTGGTGTTAAGATGGTTCAAAAAACGTTCGTTGTTCAGGGCAAAAAGTGGAGGGAAGGCCCGGAACTCGGCTTGAAAGGGCAGGTACAGTGAGTCGGTTGGGCTTTTTCTTGTTTCGGGGGCGACGCACCCAAGGCAAGGGGAGAACAAAGGGAGAGGCAATCGAAACAAGGCACAGATCTAGCAGAAAGAAAGGAAAAAGTGGGCGTCTAAAACTTGTGGACGTATCAGAAAGAGTTAAAAAGGGGGCAGAGGGACATTTGAGAGGGTCTGGTTTTTACAACCAGAACAAAAAAAAGAAAAAAATGTTGCCCAGAGCGATATATGTGAGGTAGGAAAAAAAGACCGGGGGATGGTGTCGGCGGGGGGGTGGCTTAAAAGGGGAGGGAAAAAAAAGAACAATCGCGGGCACGCTACGAGAAGTGACAAGTAAATGGAAAATGGGGGGTGTAATCGATCGGGGAAGACTCGAACGGAAAACGGGAAGGGAAGAAGAAAAAAGATTCCACAATCGATACACAGGTGAAAGGCTCGCGTGGGGGGAAAAGGGGACGCGATTGATGAGACCGCCCTGGGTTTAGGCCACCAAAAGGGGAAAAAAAAAGGAAAGGAGACAAATGATCACAAGAAAAAAGGCGGGACAAATTTCCGTAAGAAAGAAGGTGAGACAAGGTCAATGTGGACCGACATTGGGGTGTAAGCTTCACTATCCGCAAAGGCGAACAAAAAAAAGGCTGGTGGGAAGGGTCTTGCAAAAGGCCCGTGGAGATAAGGGGGGGACTTGATCCGACCTAAAAGAACAAGCCCCAACAGGGAAAAGGGCAAGGAGACCAAAAGACACATGAGTTTCCCAACAGAAACAAATTCATTAAAGAAAGAAAAGGAGAAACAAAGAGGGCCAACCAAAGAGTATCCGCAATGAAGAAAGAAAAGGGCCGAATGCCTCAGTTCAAACGGTGTGGGAAAGAGCGTTTGTCCAAAAAGCAAACAAACCTGCAAGGGTGTGCTCGCAACAAGAAGAAAAAAAGAATAAAAGGGGGAGGGACCGCCCTAGAGCCGACGTGCTGCAGTGGGCGATTTTGGTCAGCTGCAACAGTGGTCGGCCAATTGGGGGGGGGGTTCCGCAAGCAGAGGAAAAAGACTTGAGGGAAAAGTTGAGAAACATTTGGCCGATCAATCGTCGGTTGAAAGATCCCGGAGTTCGGGGAGGACATAAAAGATGAGCCAATCGGGAAAAAAAAGAAAATTGCAGGACCGAGGAAAAAAAGGAGGGGAACGAAAAACGTCCTCAATCGCGCTGGCGGGCGAAGTGTCCTGGCAACTGCGCATACATGGCTGAAAATTTGACGCCACCATGCGGGCCAAAACTCGAAAACGAGAAAGAAAGCAAAAAAACTCTAAAAGGGGGGAGAAAAGGGGGGGGGTGGACCTGATTGAAACGAAAGCATGTTTTAAAATCCAGATTTCAGGGTGTAAGGCAAGGTCGAACTCCTTCGGGAGGAGGGGTGGGACAAGCGAGAGAGATTTTTCAAGGGGGGAGAAAGGGGGTGCGGGAAGGTTGCCACGAGTGTTCAACGACCCACACCCGGCCTTCGGCACTCCCGGAGGACCAGGTGGAGTGGAAGTCACTCGACCAACGCAGGGAGGTAATGGCGAAGGGTGGAAGAGAACAGCGGGGGCCGCGCGGAACGGTTTGGAGCTTAGAAAAGTGAAAGAAGAGAGTCGCGGCAGCGGGGCGGGATTGTTGGGGGGGGGGAGCGTAAGGGGAAGCGAAGAAAAGACGGAAATACCTTCGAGACACGTTGATCCGGCCGGAAAGGAAGCCAGTCCTTATCAAATGGGGGGCCATGTGCTTTTTGTTATAGCTTTCCAGTGGAAAAAGGAAAAAAAAGTCAAACAACCCATTCGTGACGACGCCAAGAAAAAAATCGGATTGGTGGTATGGGGGGGTGGCTGTCTCCAGGTACGACGAAACCGCGACGGGGGGAAAAAAAAAAAAAAAAGGAACGTATTAGGGACCGGCAGGTACTAATGGGGGGGGGGGTGATACCCCATCTGTAGAACCGTCCGCCGCGGAATGGTCGGCATGAACTGAAAGGAAAAGAGGAGAAGAAAAGGTGAAAAAAGGGCGGTCCAAAAGATGTTGTAGGCCGCAAAACAAGCCAATTCGCGCAAATTTCCGGTGTGAACCAAAAAAAAAAAAAAGAAAAAAAAAAAAGCGGCGATTGCTCGGACTGGGGGGGGGAGATGCCTCTTACTGGGGGGGGTCTTCGGAATGAGGAAGTTGATGGAACAAAGGGAAATCAATTCGGGCCCAACCCGCCGGCCGAAAAAAAAAGAAGAAAGACATGGACGAGCAGAACCCGGTGCCCGTTCATGGGGAAAAATCTGAATTAACATGAGAAAATGAAAAAGAGGAAGGAAAAAAAGAACCCACAAAGGGCGGACTCGTAGGGGGCGATTGCAGAGGGCCAAGGGTTCAAAGGGGGGGGAAAGGGTCCAACCAAACCCGTGCCAGTAAGGTGAACAAAAGGCAAAACTCGACCGTCGCGGTACGAAGGGGAAGCAAGGGGGAGGAAAAAAGATCTAAAGAGCGAGTAAAGGGATAAAAGCGCCTTTGACCTGTTCGAAACCATCCCAAAAAGGTGGGGGGAACCCAGTCCCTGCCGGAGTCGGGGGGATTTCAGTATCTGAGTGGGCGGGGAAGAAGGGGAGGAGGGGGGAAAAAAAAATTCAAGGCTCGATTGGAAGAAGGGGTGTGGGTATCAAGTTTTCACTGGACATGCGCGTCCGTGGCGAAGGCGGAATCTCTCTCAACAAAAAAAAGGGGGAGAAAAAAAAAGAAAAGAGGCTACCGGGTTCGGGAGTTCCGTTATCGGGATTCGAAAGGTTTAGGGGGGTTCGTTCGGTTAGGTTATTTTAAGGAAACGTAGCGATCCCTTCGAAACCCCCAAAATATAACTAATAGCTGCTTAGGGGTCGTGCGGCAGGTCATATGAAGAGGGAAAGAAAGGAGGGAGAAAAGGTCGGCCTTGCCGACGTGACCGCAATGGAAGTGAACTGGAGGACCAAGGGCTTCAAGCGCGAGGGGGAATGGGGGTAGCAGGGCCCAAGCAAAAAACAGACATCCGGGAAAACACTCCGCGGACAGAAAGATCAACCATCCATCATTGGGGCCTTGGAGTTGGGGGGAGGGGGGGAAAAAGAAAAGAGAAGGAGGGGCTAAAATTTCACGCGAGGCCAACCGCCCTTAAGCCCAAGGGGTTTTTTCGAGGGAAAAAGCAATCAAGGAAAGAACAGAAAAAAAAGGACGGGTGGTTTGCTTTGGACACCAAAAAACCTTCCTGCAAAAGTTGTGGACTCGGAAAGAACTTTTTTTTTTGTTTTTTGTTTTGGGGGTTCCCAAAAAAAAAGGGAAAGGGAAAAAAGAGGGGAAAGAAAAACGGGCCAGGCACTGTGGGGGGGTTACGTGGGGGAAAAAAACGAAGGCCGGGGTGAATGCGTGGCCGTTTCACATAGCCAAAGGGGCATGAACGGGGCACGGGCAAAGCTGAGCGTCAAGGATTTGGCTTTCAAAAAAAAAAAAAAAAGAAACGACCATGGACGCCCGAGGGAGCTAGAAAAAGGGGGGTAAAGGAAACTAAAAACCTGCCTCAATCGAAACAAGACCGGGCATCAAACCCGTAGCAGAAGAAAAATCTCTTAGTAAGAAATGGGTGGGGGGTGGGGGGGAGAAGGGAAAAGTGCCCGCCGATGGGGGACAATGTGAAGGTGAGACAAAAAGGAAGAAAACGAAAATTGAACCACTGCGTGAAATACTACCGCTCTTGGGGCAAAGGGGAAAATCCCACCGAAAAAAAAAAAGGGTAAACGGGGAGGGCTCGGGAGCGATTGCCTAATCTCAACAACCATCGGGTCCGGCGGTCACGTGACAGAAGGGGTGGGAAAAAGGTGGTGGTCAAAAGCACGAACGTCGGGTAACTGGCGGGGACGGGAAAGTTAACTCCAGTATCCCGCGAATGGGGACGAAGGGGGCCTGACGGAAAGAAAGGTGTGGACGAACGGGAAAGCTCGGTGCTCTCAAGAACGCGAAAAGAAAAAACAATGGAAACCTAAAAAACGAAGAAGAACCAGGCCAAGATTCCGCGATGCAAAGAGAGAAATCACTAAACGATGAAGATATCATCGACGACAGAGAGAACTAGCAAGAAAAAAAAAGACGAGAAAAGGAGACGAGTGCTGAGACGAGTATAGAAATCCCGCGCACGGGTCCAGCCCTGAGTGCTCATGGAAAAAAGGGCTAGCCTCAAAAAGGGTCCGAAAGGAAAAAAAGGTATGGTTTGTTCCCAAAAAAAAAAACCCGGAAAAGAAATTTTAAGAAACCAGGAAAGACGGGGTTGTCTTGGTTGTTGGACAATAAATGGGGAAGGAAAGGAAAAAAAAGGAAAAGCCCTAACCGGAAAAAAAAATAGAAGGGGGGGAGCATAGGAAAACCTCCCTCCTCAGAAAGTTCGGAAGACCGAACAGAAGCCGGAAATGAAAAAAAAACCAGGGCTTGGTCAGAAAGGAAAAAAAAAGATCCCTGGTCCCCCCCAGGTAACGGGCCCCGGTCCACAGCAGGGGTTTCCTTTGTCCGAAGTTTTTTGTGGGAACGAGGGGAAACAAGTACCCCATGAGGCCCCAGGAAGAAACTCCCCGGGCAAAAAAAAAGAGAAGAGGTTGCCCGGCCAGAAATCAGAAACAGGACGAGCGGACCACGTTCATTTTGGGGACAAAAAAGGATTGGGGGAAAAATGCAATCAAAGAAGAAAGGGGGATTAACGAAGATGATCAGGGGAAAATAATACTATGAAAAAACGAAAAAAGTTATTCGTCGGCGGGACGGGAAACCAAGAGTGCCGAAAAAATTGGGAAAAAAAAAAAAAAAAGAAAAGGACAGAAAAGAGTCGGTTGGTGTGATCAAATGGTACAACATCAGATTTTTTGGCCGATAAACCCTTTGAAACAGGGGTGTGGTTGTGGGGAAAAAAGGTGAAACACAGTTGAAGGGAATTAACGGCGGGGCGGGGAAAAAACCCGAAAGAGCCTTCGTGGTTGGCTGTTGGATGTCGTTTGCAGCCCAGGGGAAGGGCTGTTAAGGGGGGAGTAGGAACAATACGAGGGAAGGTCGTGGGGAAAGTTCCACTTGGACTGGGGGGTAATGTTCTTTGTTTTTTCGTTCGAACTAAAGGGACCTTGAAAAGAAAAGGGAAGGGGAAAGAGTGGACACCAGTTCCTCCGAAAAAAAAAAAAGCCAGGGGGAAACCCAGGGGGGGGTCAGAAGCCTTTTTTTTTGGACGTGAAAGAAAAGGGAGGTTAAAACGGCGGGGGGGGATAGGGCTTTGGGGTCAACCAGAGCGAAAGGAAATGTCCATTGGTGTTGGGGGCAACCCTAGCGATAAGGGGGTCCGGAGCAAGGAAGGGGTGAAAGGGTCGCACGGTGACAAGGAAACATGGCAGGGCGTAAAGACTCTTCAAACTCGACGCGACTGTAAAATTAAATGGGGTTGAAGAGAAGGTGTATC
>Ga0179591_1264867_pt1 | contig 14983 bp, 17 predicted proteins | sample CZOMad2_1_08_16f_FD_182891 | JGI IMG/M metagenome (GOLD analysis project Ga0179591, IMG submission 182891) | Vadose zone soil fungal communities from Angelo Coast Range Reserve, California, USA - CZOMad2_1_08_16fungal (PacBio error correction) | ecosystem: Environmental > Terrestrial > Soil >...
CCCTTGTCTAGGATCAGCACGAGCCAGGCAACTCACCGGCATAAGGCTAAACGTAACAATAATGTGACCGAGAGTGTAGAAAAAAGGAAACTCATAGCGCGTTAGATTCAGCAACACCCAATAACTCACGGGGGGGGATAACAATGGTTTATGCAAGCTAAAGATAAAAGGGGTCTGTGTCTCGGGGAAGGAGGGGCGCAAATGGTCACAAAAAGGATATCAGCCGGCAGGGAGACAGAAACGACAGGTATGCAAGAGAATCCTTGTGGCGCAGTGAAGCAAAAAACATGGAATCACCAAGTCTTCACAAAATGAAAAAAAACGACAGAAGGTCTGAGGGGAAGGGCTGAGGCAAGGGGAAGCAGAAGCGCTAAAAACAAGGGGGTCGACAAACGGCTCTTGGAGTCGGAAAACGAGAGCTGGGGATAGGGGTGATTTTTGTGAAAATAAAAAAAAACTACTCGGAGAGTCAGTGGGGGAGTCTCCATGCGAAGGAGATAGGGTTCGAGTGCAAGTACCCGGATAAAGACTTATCCTTGATAAAATCTCACACATGGAAGAGGGAAAGGTTCCTTTAAGACCAAGCGCAACCCTTATAAAAAAACCCGTCTCAAAATCTGTGGCCATCAAAAAGAAAAGGGAGTCCGAAACGGAGGATAACAGCGCCCGTCGAATGAGAATAAGGGGAGCCACCTTCGAAACTCACAAACAATGAACCCGGCAAAAAAGGATACGAAAGCTCGGAGTGCAGACCAAGAAAGCACGATTTTCCTCTCAAACTTAAAAGGGAATAAAGAAAAAAGGTTAAAAAAGAAAGTAGGAAAATCAGGTCGAAGCGAGGGGGACTGGGGGGGGAAGCAAGGCTGGCTGGGAGATCGACGTTGTTAGGGGGGGGGGTACTTTGGGGACGGAAATTAGGATTGAGGCGTCACACTTTATCAAGCTGGGGTCGAACGTATTTGGAGGACCAGAAGGAAGGACGGGAGCAGGGGTAAGAAGGTTGGGGACTCGCGCTCACAACAAAGGAAGGATCATTTTTGCGTAAAAGAGGAGCAAGAGGCTTTAGAAGAGGAACTGCATAAGAAGAAATTAAAGTTATTGCTATGAAAAGGACGGGGAAGACGCAGAGTCTTACGGTAGCACAACGAAAGACGCACCTAGGGGTCTGGAGTGGGCCAACGACGGATGGTCCGACCAACCAGAAAATGATAAGCTGTGTTGAAGCGTGAAGGAGGAACGGGAACTCACGAGGCATGAAAAAGAAGGTCCATTTTTTTTTAACTGGGGGAAGGATCAGTGTAGGGGGGATACAAAACGGAGCTGGGGGTAGGTAGGGTTGGGGGGTAGAGGAAGTAGTAATTGGGTTGACAGAGGCGGAGTGAAGGGACCGAGACTAAGATGTTATAGAGGATCGAATTAAAAACCTACTTAGCTGGGGAAGGTGTGTCGGCATAGCAGGGGACGAGTCAACAAGCGGGGAAAAAGATGGGGAAGAGAAAGAGGGAGCTGACTGGCGTTAGGCCGAGAAGGAAGACTCAATGAGAAACGGGTGTCGGAAGTGAGTAGCGTTTGTAGAGAAGAGGAGAACAGTCTGTAGGGAATGAGTAACGATGAGAAATCCAAAGTGATTATATCGAGGGGGTTTCTCATAAAGGGCGTGATTAGACATTGTAGAAGAGAACTTTCAGTTCTATAAATTTTGTTTTCGGTGGTGGGTTCGATAGATTCTACAACCGCGAGATCCTCAAAGGGTACAGATTCGGGGCTTGAATGAAAAGGGAGTTGGGAAAATGAAAAAGTATTCAGGGCATCAGGAAATGGTCCGGACGGGTAAAGAAGGAAGGGGCGAACGCATCAAGACTATTCATTAAGGTAGGGATATCCGATCAGGATTTGGGGGGGGGGGGGGAAAATAACTTGTGACCAGAGGTGAGAGATCTTAGAGCAAGATGATTTAAGACGAAGTAATGAGGGAGAAAATAGATTTTAAAAAGGATAAGAAGGAGGTCTTCGTGATAAGTGAGAACTAAGGAAAAAATGCCTTTACCTTCCTCCTCTAAGGAAGGACTTCCCGGCTCATGGGGGAAAAAACTGATCGGGAATGGGTGGAAGAAAAAAGAAAGGTGTTAGCGGGGTTAGTTTTTCTCGGAAGAATGCCTCACGGTTTAGGATCAAAATAAAGCGCAATGGGCTGGGAGGAGCGGTGATGCAGGGGGGAGGGGGAGGTGGGAGGGTGGGCGGCCAGGAAAGCAATCCTGAAGAAGGAAGAAAAAAATCGGCAAAAACACCGTGAGTGGATTTTGGAAAGTCGGTTTCGGGACCGGAGGGGGTGTTCAATCGCTGGGCAAGTTAAAGGGAAACTGGGGAACATTACCACCATGGTTGAAGAAAAAATCTCTCCGCTTGTGGTAGAGAAGCCGATTGCTGGGAAAATGAAGCAAAGAGGGAGGAGTCTGGGAGGAGAGGGCAGTAGCAGCGTCTCGATCGGAGAAAAAGGGGCGTTGGCGGGGCTTTTGAGAGAAACAGGCTATGGGGGGTATATGGGGGGTAAATTAACTGAGGGCCACGACAAAAGAGTTGGATTCTAGGCAAAGAGTGGAGATAAAAAACGACGTCAACTCAAAAAGGAGGGTGGGGGGGGGGGGGGGGACTGGTTGTAGTCGTGGGTATGAATGGGGGTTCAGGCGCAGGATGGGATCTGATAAGTATTTGAGAGGAGACATAGGCCTGGCGGAATGAGACTGTAAAACGGGGTACTCGGCATCAAAAAAGGCGAAAGGAGTTCTTAGATTTGTCGATTAGAATATGTGGAATAGTACGCCTTAAGATGGGGGACAGGGAGAGGGAACGGGAAGTGAACGCGAATATTTTTTTTGTCCGCTAAGTAGTTGGGGGGGGAGGTTGACTCTATAGGGGGTAGACTGGTCGAAGAAGCATATAATCCTTAGGAAAGGATTCCGGGGGGGGGGGAAAAAATGAAAAGGGCAGATTCAATCTTGCGGAAAGGCAAGGGGAGGGGGGGGGGGAACTGGCCAACGCAATTATAGTTCAGGAAAGGGGTCCGTCAAGGGTTGTTGCTGTTTTCGCAGACGAAAAGAGAGAAAAAAACATAGTCACAAGAGGAAAGGAGATATGTGTTGTCGAGGGCGGAAAGAAAGATAGGAACCCATAATCTAGAATCTCTTTAATTCTCCATTGGACAAAAAGGAAAAAAAATCTCGAGGGGGGCAAAAGGCCAGAGATCGGCCTCAAAGACTGAAAGACTTAGGCAGATATCTCTCAGGAAGGATCCAATATCGCGCCCAAAGAAAAAAAGAGTCCGGCGCGGAACCCAAAAATATTCGCAGAAGAGGGGGGAAAATCTAATTCCCTCGAGTGTCCGGTATGGGAACTGACAGAAAAGGAATCCCTTAAAAAACCTTGATAAGGGTCGCAATGAGGGAACCGAAAAAAAGCGACTCTGCTCCTCCCCCATAAGAAAAAATAAGACGCTGCCGGGAGACACCAAAAGCTATACCTACGTCGTGAAAACAGTGGAGAAAATTGCGAGGAAGGTCGAGAACCCTGATGAAGAGAGCACAATAAAGAGCCCCATCTGGGGAGTTAGGACAAAAGTACCAACAAAGAAGGACCCCAAGCCAAAAAAGTTAATAAGCGACAAGACAATCCGCCGACTTCCTGAGGGGAAACTGGAGATATTCATGACTGCCGGGACATCCTCAAAGAAAGCAACAACGACTTCATAACAAGCTCTTCATCCTAAATAAGAGAGACTTTAAGACTCTCATGAAGAAAGGGAAAATGGGTGACACGAAAAACATTGGGGAGTCCTTTCCAGAAAGCGGGCAACAAAAAGCGTATCGAAGGTATTCCTCGTTGAGACCAGAGGAATGAGAACAAATCAAAAACGAAGGTTCTTGGGGGCAAAAGAATTTCGGGGGGGGGGCAGAAAAAGAAGAAAAGGGGTTATTAAGCAAAAATAAAAACTCCTGAACAGGCGAACCTGAAAAAACAAGGGATCGCAAAAACAATAAAAAAAAAACAAGGCGATCGTATAACATTGGCCCCGAGAAGCGACCAAAAATTCCCCATTTAAAATTCCAGAAGAGTAAAAGATTCCCCAATTGCGAAGGTCAAGCGCCGATCGCAACCGAAATGAAGGAATCTCGGGCGGAGGGAAATAGAGGGAGATCTATCAATCAGCTTAAGAGAGGAAGGGGAGGAAGAGACTGGACGGGATTCAATGAAGAGAGGTGCTGACAAAAAAGTTCAAATCCCAAGCCGCGAAACAGGAAACCGAATTAAACGAAGAAGAGGGAAGACTTAAAAAGGGGAAAATAGTTTCGCGCACGGATTCATGAAAAACGTCATGCCAGACACTGGGGCGAAAAGGAGTCAAAACAACCCGAGGAAGCACCGGCATGAAAATAGACAACCGGAACGAGTTAAATTGATCACTAATATTTCGCACAAAAAGGAGGGAACCGGGCCTTTCATAAAGACTGGAGAGAGCACATAAGCCAAGAAAAAAAACGGCCAATGTGCGTAAAAAGCAGGGGGGTGAGGAATATGAATGGGGGCCAAATCATGAGAAGGAGTAATAAAAGACTAATCGATAAACTAACACTGAGGAAGGACCGGAGTGGAAGAAGAAGATTCCTGCACGAGCAGAAGAGAAGGGGGAGAGTAAACGCGAAGGGGAAGTTAAAACCAAGGCTATGCACCAAAAGAGGAAGAAGTTAGGGCATTTTGAAGGATAGGGGGGATAAAAAGAGGGGTCGAGAAATCCTCGTCAAAGAGCGCTGGGAAAATTGATGGCCTCGGAACGAAAAAAAAACGAGATGTAAACGAAAAAGCCTTGGTAAAGGGGAAAGAAAGTCCTCACCCCCGTATAGGGAAACTCAACACCAAGAGAACCGTGAAAGCCCCAACGCATATCAAAGAAATCAGAAGAACTTAAATTAGTGTCGTACAACGAGCGCTAGAAAAAAAACTAAAGGCATGCTTGCATGGTCGGGGGGGGGGGAGAAAACTAAAAGACTCGCGTGAAAGGGAGGGAATGAAGATCGAATAAGAGTTGTATCTAAGGGTAGGAAATGCCAAGGAAAAGCAAGCAACGCAGTGAAATAATGAAGAAAGAATACAAATAGGAACACCCCGTGTTTTATAAAGAATAGGACCAAACAGGTGAAATGAAAATCAAAGAATCCTCCCCTGGAGAACTCCTCAGGGGGGGAAGGGGGAAAGACAAAAATCAACGCTTAAAAAAACCTTCAAGGTCCTGGAGAATTCAATTGAAAAGGTTTCCGCAACGGAAGAACAAAAAAAGAAAACTTAGACTGCATCAAGACAAATACAGAGGAAAAAATACAAAGAAAAAATCGACACGATTTCCTAGCACAGGAATGGAATGGATCAGATGAAAAGGGGACGGAAAACTTGAAAAAAAAGAAAAGGGGGTCATTGCAGCAGGGGGGGGAGGAATCAAAAGGTATAATCAGAAAGGGGTGAGGGGTGGAGGATCCGGTGTCGTGTCGGAGGGGAGGGCGGGTATCCTACTCTGGAAGTCAGCTGGGTGGAGAGGCCAGACCCGGAACGGGGCCGGGGGGAAAACGGGGGGGGAGAGCGGACAGTGGGCTTCAGTGTGTGGCTTGATCAAGGAAGGGGGAAGTCGAAGAGGGGGGCCCTTAAACTTAAGTAAAAGGAAATAAATGGTCGATATTCCACGACGGGGGGGAAAGACAAAGACAGAGGTGACATCACAACTACAATCAGAGAGCTAAATGAAGCGCAAGAGCGAGGGTTCCAGAACAGAATGATGTAGAATGATGTGACGCCTTAGCGACGTGGAAGAGTGAAGAGAAGGGGGGACGGTCTGGGGGAGCTACTGGTGAGGAGAAGGAACTCAAAAGGAGAGGTTTTAGAGGAACATGCGTTTGTGGGGGGGTTCCGAAAAAAAAAAATATGGGGTTACCAGCGCTTCTGTAGAACCGAGACTAACGGATAGATGAAAAACTGGCATACGAGGATGCTAGGTGGGGAATGGGGGGGGGAGGCCTTCGCGGGGAACTGACTCAAATCAGAGGAAGGCGGTCAGAATAGAGTCTTGGGGAATAAAGATCGAGAGGGGCCAGTGACAGTGTGTCGAGATTGTTACGCTACGGAGAAAAAAAAAAAAAGAAAAAAAAAAAAAAAAAAAAAAAAAAACATTCTGGAATACAGGACAAGGAAGGAAAAAGGAAAAAAGGTTCTAGGGTGCTTTGGACGCGCAGGGGGGAAGGAGAAGGAACCTAAAACTTTGGTGGTCGATGTTATTGAAAGGGAAAGTCAAAAGCAGATCAGAAAGGGGGGGGGGTCGAGTGGAGGAAGGCAACTTAAGTAAAGTACCCGTATTGCAGCCGGCACAAGGGGGGAGCGAAGTGAGAAAAGGGCTAAACGGTTACCAGGGAACGCAGGAATGAGCTTTAAGGAGGGATATCCGGAAGAAGAAGGGTGGAGAAAGGAGGGACTTAAATCATTCTTATTCCGATAGGAGCACAGTAAAGGAGGGAGGAAAATTACCGCGAAATCTACATGCGTTTAGAGAAGGAGATGAAAGGGGGTCGGCGCTACTTGGGAAAAAAAATAGTATGGAAAAGGAAAAAAAAGGTGTCGGCGCTGAAAGGCAAATTGGGGGAAAATTCCTCGGAATCGGAATTTGAAACGATAATGGGTATCCCGTGGAGAAACGGGGGGAAATGTTTATATACGAAATGCTATTTCTATTGCAGAAGGTTTATGGGCAGGGGGATTCAGGGCGAGGCGTCTCGGCTATTTTGGGATGGTGGAACGGGGGAATTCTTGTCAATGTCTTTTGAGAAAAAAAGAAAAAGGGAGGGGGGGGGGAAGAAGCTGGGGCGGGGAGAAGATTTGGAAGAAAAGTAGGGGGGCAGTGTCAATTGCATCTGAACTGGAGTTACCAGGGTGCAAGGATAAAATGGTATAAAATCAAGTCCGGCGCGTGGAGGAAGAGGGGATCAGGGGGGGAAAAGATTAGCGCGCAAAAGAAATCACATTCTCGATCGCGCGAGAAAATAAAGGGAGGGGTGCGCTTCTCTGGGAACTAATGGGAGGGGAAAGGAAGGGGGGGGTTCGTCGCGTCACTACACAATCTTGGGCAAGGGGAAGTTCGCAGGGAGAGGGAAGCGCTACCCGGGGAAGTCAAAAGGAGTTTGAGGGGGCGCACTGGAAATACTGGAGGGGGAACTTGGTCTAAAGAAAAGGAAAGAGCGGACTATCTTACGTCTTAGAGGACGTGAGCGTCGGGAAACATTGAGCGGTTGAATGAAGAAAGAAACATCCGAAGTCAATTGCCTGTAACCTGAAAGGTATGCGAGATGGGGGGGATGAATGAATACTCGTACGCCTGAAAGGAAATGGAGGCGACACGTGTCAAGAAAAGATTGCGGTTGGGTGAAAAAAAGAATATGGTGCGGTGTCGTGAAAAAAAAGATCTTGAGACGTGGAATGAGAAGAGGGATCATTCAGGAAATAGTAGTGTGGAATAAATCTTTGCAGGAAGGAAGTTGAGGAAAGTGAAGGCGCGGCCAAAAGGAAGGATACGATATTAGGCGATTCTTTGGGGGTCACTTGACTGGTGGTCGAAAAAAGAAGAAAAAAATCTCGCTCACACAAAAAAAGAGAGTAGAGAGATGTGGGGCGCAGGGCGAACACACACAAAGAACCCCAACCGAAAAAGCCCAGGAGAACTGGAGTAATTCGCTTGACGCAGACCTGGACGCAATTCGCATTGGGGGAAGAAATTTAGAGAGCCGCCACACACAAAACAAGAGAAGCAAAAAAAAAAAAAAAACAGAACCCAAACCGAAAAAGAAAGGAAAGAAGGTAAACAAAAAAAAAAAAAAAAAAGAAAAAAAACAAAAAAAACAGAAGACACAAGGAAAAAAGAAACACAAAAAAAACGAAAAAAAGAAGAAGAAAAGAAAAGAAGAACGAAAGAAAAAAAAAAAAAAACCAAAAGAACACACTAAAAAAAAGGGGGGGGGGGGAGGAAGGAACAAAACAAAAAAAAAAAAAAAAAAAAAAAAGGAGAAGAAAACAAAAGGCAAAGAAGAAAAAACAAAAAACAGAAACAAAAAAAAAAAAGAAAAGAAAAAAAAAAAAAAAAAAGAAAACAAAAGACCACACAAAAAAACAAAAGAGAGAAAGCATACGCTGGGTCAGAAGCGAGGAGGAACTTAGAAAATATAGAGAAATACAAACGGACGCCGCGAACCCACCAATATTCGCGCTTAGTTGCGAGGGGAAGAAAGAAACCAGTAGGCGAGGTGAAGAAGCCATCGCGCCCAGCCGGGTAACCAACTTGAGGGAAAAAAGGGAATTGTGCCGATTGAAACATGGGTCAAAAAACTCAAAATTGGGAGGTCCCTAAAATCTAGAAAAGAAAAAAGGAATACCGCCAGCTCGGCGCTCCAAAGCCAGAAATGGGGGCGGAAAAAAGGAAAACGGAAAATTCGAACCAACATGAAAAACTTGAAGTGAAGTCACTTGAGGAGCTCAATGAAAAGATTGAGTCCGCAAATGAGGAAAAGAGGGTGGGGTGACGCCCCCAGAACACACGACCCTCAAATTCTAAAAACATCAGCAGAAAATCCGCCTTGCCCGTGTAGGCAAGAGAGAGAGGGACTGCGAGGATTCCGGGGAAGGAACGTAAAATTCCCCAAAAAACAAAAAAAAAGGAATATAAGAGCCTCACGTCGCCATCCGTTTAGAAAAGAGGATCGGGAGAAAAAAAGAGAAGACGGAGGTTTGGGAAAAAAGTGGTAATGATCCAAGGGTCCAGCTGCACGGGGGGAAGAAAAAAAAAGTTGGATCGTTTTCAACCGGAAACATGGAAAGGCAAAAAAATCCACCATCCCGCTTGGGGGGGAAGAAGAAATGGGGATTTCGAAAAGATGACACAGATGAAAAAATGCAAAGAAACCCGGCCGCAAAGACCAGCCAGGCAGAAACCTGGACAAGAAAGAAAGGGCATAAAATTAAAAGGAAGTATAAACAGTGGTCCTCCTCCCCGAGAAACCAAAAGGGGACCTTACCATCAATGAAATACATTGAGAGGAATACCCAAAGAAAAAACGATAGGGGACACCCTATCGACGATTCACGGTAAGAGTTTTAAAAAAACATAGCGCAAGAAGATAAGTGAAAAAGAAGAAAGACGGCAACTTCGGAGGATGCACATCCAAGAAAAAAAAAGCTCATATCGTATAAGAAAAAGGAAGGGGTTCAAGGCCAACGCTAAAAAAAAGCCGTTCTCTAAAATCGAAGCTGGGAATTCTTTGTACCGGTGAAAAAGAAGAAAAAAGACTTTTACCAAGAATGTGGAAGCCCGCCGAATAACGGGGCAGGACCAAGAAAAAGTAAAAAAACGAAAAAGATAAAATCGAAGGCCAAAGAGGAGCAAGTTGTCGAATTTCGGGCACGAGGAAAAAAAACCAAAGTGGGATGGAAGGAAAGGTCAGTGGAAAGAGCAAGCGCTAGAAATAGCAAGTGCCACTGAAATGTGAGGAAAAACTGGGCTTACTGCAGGGAAAATGGAGGGAAGAAATGGGCGTAGAGGGGTAATGGCAAAAAGTAAGAGACCAAGAAAAACAAAGAAAACGCGGAAAACTGGAAAAGAGGATAGGGGGCATCAAACAGCAAGGCAACGTACCCGAGTACGCATCGGGAAGCGAGTTAGTCATCGAAGGGAAGAGACCGACGAAAAAAGACTATAGGACTTAAGGGAGGTCAAAATGGGAAAGAAGAATCTCCTGGGGAAGAGCAAGGGATGTATGAGAAGGGGCCTCGGTCCTCAGGCCAGATGTGACAACTACCTAGGGAACAAAGAGCAAGCATGCCAAAACCAAAAAAAGGGGAGCATACATCTCCCCAGACTCATGTGTGGAAAGACCAGAGGGATCCAGAAAAACCACCTGACTGAAAAAAAAATGAAACCCCAACTCTTCTCTATCTAAAGTAAAAATTCGATAAAGTACTTTACTAAGAGCTACAAGGAAGAGGGGGATGTACTAAGCGCTCTTGAAAAGAAAGGAAAAAACATACGACTGAAGGCTTTTGATTACAAGTACAATGAGATAAAACTCGGTGGAGGAGAGGGATATACCATAGCGATGGAAGGATCTTAGGGAGAAGGAAGGGGAAAGAACCGAACGGACTTGATAATACCACACACTAGTCCATAAATGGGTCAGGTGGGAAGGCGAACGCTTCTAAACCCAGGAGTCCCAAGGCCAAATGGGGGGTCCTCCGAAATCACGCAGGGAGAAAGAGCATACGCGAACGCGAATTAAGAAGAAAAAAAAACGAAAAAAAAGGAACCAGGTCGATCAGTGGGGGCGTCGAATAAGGAGGCAAAGTCCTCTGCTCCTTAACATTTTAAGAGAGAGAACACAAACAACAAGAGAGACAAGAGAAGAGATAAATTCGGGGGGATAAGGATTTTCCGGAAATGCTTGAGGAAAAAAGATCAAAGGGGAGGTTCCTGTTGCAGAACTTCGGAAAAAGGGGGGGGGGGGGGAGAAGGAAGTATGAACGTTGCGCAGCGTGAAGGTGGGATGGAGGAATGCATAGCCGGGAAAGGGTTTGGGAGAAAAAACCAAAAAAAAAAAACCAAACGCTCAGCACACACTGGAACTTCAGGGTGGGGAGGAAAAAATCCTCACAATGCAGGCGAAGGGCACTTAACACACACGCTATGGCGATATTACAAATCGAGGGAGGACGAGTCGTGAAGGAGGTCATAAAAAAAAGAAAATCAGCAGACAAAGCTATTTCGGAGTTACAGCAAGAGAGGTTTTTCGAAATCATGAGGGAAAAGGTAGACGAAGGAAAACGTGAAGAGCGAAAGGGGGAAGGTCAACGAAGATTGCTGGGTCGCAGGGTTGGGAGAGCAAAACGGTAGGTTATCAACGCAATAACGTTTTTGGGGGATCAGGAAGGAGAGGGCAAACGGGGGCCCAGAACTGAGAAACAGGACAAGAGACTAAGACCTGGGATCAAGGAGAACTGGCTACTTACTCTGATTCTGTGGGGGGGCAAGGCTGGACAAAAATGAACCTGACTCAATCGCAGGGGGTAGGATCATTATGCCGGTGACGGGCCGAAATGAGGGCTAAGTATCTAGGGCTACAGTGAACGGGGGTCAAATGATACGCTACGGATGAATGCGGAACAGGAAAGAAGCCAAATTGCATCAGAGCACATTGGTGCGCACAAATGAGAAGGAAGCACCGATATGAAAGGGGGACGCGTGCTAACAAGAAAGGTGTGGTGGAGAGGGCGAGTTACACGAAATAGAAACTCGCGATCCTCAAGTTGTTTCGGGGGGACAGGGAGGGCTTGTAAAGAGTGGATGACCCCGTATTCGCATCCTGTAAACAGGGGGGGGAGCATGAGGAAATAAGGACAGGAATGAGAGACTGAAAAATTCCAGCTCTTAGCAGGGAGGCGGGAGATCCTAGTGCGAGCGAGCGTAAAAAAGGGAAAACGGAAGAAACTGAGCAGAAAGAGGAGAACTGGAAAATCAGGATTGAAGAAGGGAAAGGAAAGAAGCTTCAGGATAAAGGGGGGGGAAACTGCGCAGGGGGTAAGGGGCCCCGTTAAATGCCTATCTCTCGTGCGATCGGGAGGAATGGGGGCTGAATCTCTTTATGGAAAAACGATAATTGCGGTCTCGCTATTAGTGGGAAAAAGGTATCGGCGACTCGGAGGGAAGTGGGAGATTCTAGCTAGGGGGGTTGTGGGGTGGGATTTCTGACGCTAGTGGGGAAAAGGGGCAGAGAGAAAAGCGGGCTTCCCTAAATGGTCTTTGGTGGGAAAACATGGGGGTGGGTTTTGTGAGGCAGAAGTTTGTACTCGGGATAATGGAGAATCGTCAAAATACTTGTCATCTTTCTGGAGAAATGGGGTGGCTTGCAAACAGTGCTCTCCGAGGTTATGCCGATTGAGCGGATAAAAAGGGAGAGGGATGAATGGTTGGAGATGCTTAGGCAGGGAGCTGTTCTACGATCGCTGGAGAAACACCAGAGAGTGAGGCTTTGGGTAGCGTCGATCCGGAGGGGAAATAGGGTTGGGGAGTAACGGAGCCACACGCTGGTGTCTTGGCGTGCTCAAGGGGGGGCGCGCGAAAACCGTGCCTTAAAGCAATTGAAGGGAGTTGGTAGCTACGTAAGTATATACTTGGTCAACGACATGACCTGGACCGTCTTGCTTCGGGGGGAGGTGAGAGAAGAGGGGAAGAGAAATGCGTCATCATGGCGAATCGGTCATCGAAAAAGGAGGGAGAAATTGACGCGGGGTCGTGGTCAGAAATTCCATACGATAGGGTACCGGGAATTCGGGAGCAACGTTCCGCTGGAGAAATTGGGGGTTCCGGAGCTATGTTTCGGGGTCGGGGGGAGAAATGGAAAAAAAATCTTCGGTATACTGAGGGGGTTAGGTATGAGGGGGTGCGGAGAAAACATAGGGGGGCGGCATGGGGCAGGATTTAAAAAGCTTCTCAATAACAATTACAGAGGAGGGATTGAAATGGGGAAAGCGTGTGGGGGGTAAGCTGTGGTGGAGCCCGAAACGACACATCTCGATCAAAAATCAACACCACGCGTGGGAAGAGGAGGTTGTCTTCTTGGGAGAAAAAAAGACATCACCCCAAAACTAAACAACAAACGTGAAGACTATAGTTTTTAGGTTGCATCCATCGCGCCAAGGCAAGCTCGTCCATGGGATGCCGCAAGATTAGAGAAAGCCCCCCATTCACAGAGAGGGGAAATACCTATAAGATCGAAGTCAGAAATAAAAGACCCTCCACAGAAGCCGTCGAGGAAAACCACCAATAGCGGAGGGGGGGGAAGTTCGCTCAATGGACGTAAAATAGGAGCGGGGTCAGAAACAGATCTACATAACAAAAAACCAGCGCCGCATGAAAGAACAAGTCCGTCCTTGGGTCCGGTCGCTCATGAGGTGGGGGGGCCGAAGGAAGAAAAAATGGACGCTGCTTTCCTCAGTCGAAAATATAGCCCACCGCGCGGGGGGGAGAAGGGAGACAACTTGTCGGATAGGCGTCGTGAACACATTTCAAAACTCAAACGAGTGAACAGGGGTCTCGAGGCCTGATCGGAACTCGTGCACGCCTCAAAAGACCAGTCTGGTGTGAGGGGGGGAAAAACTAAAACAAACCGATGAAAAAAAGTGAGCGCGGCCCCGCAAAAGAGAAGAGCTTGGTAGTGAGAAGGACAAGCGATCGCGATTGCGAAGGAAGGAGACAAAAGCGACCTCCACCAGATCCCTCTGAGAACATTTATCAAAATCGGGGGGAGAGGGGGGAATCCTAGGCGGATAAAAACGGGAAAAAGGGGGTAATTAATACAGGCCAGCTGATCGGGCAGTGGGGAGGAGGTATGCCAAAAAGGGGTTGAAAAACAAAGCAATTCTTCTGCAAAAAAGAAAAAGAAAAAAAAGGGATTGGACCACCATGTCGGGCAGAAGATGGCCCAACAAAAACTAGCCGCAAGAAGCCCCCAAAAAGACAAACTGAAAAGGCAGAAAGGAGCAGGAGCCAATTGCCGAAACAAAAAAGGAATCGAGGAAGGTAAGACGACCATCGATAACCGCCCCAGATCCCAAGGTTTATGGTGAAAAAGGAAGAAATTGAGACTTCAGCGATCCCAAATTGCGTCATCGCCGTCAGGCACCCGAAATAGGCAGTGAAAAAAAGAAATTTTTCCTCCCATCGCGAGAAGAAAGGGGAAGGTAGAATGAGAATACTGAAATGCGGATTCCAGGGGAAATCTCGTGAGCGAAACGGAATATCAGAAAGGGGACAGGAAAAAAGCAGAAGCAGGTTCAACAGGACAAGATCAAGCGAGAAGAGGGCGGTCCGGTACCCTTTGCGAAAAAAAAAGGCTTCTCTTAAAAAAAGTGAAGAAAAAACGTGGGAAAGTCCGGCGTTTCATTTCAAACTTAACCCCTCACCCTCTTAACAAAAGAAGCAGAAGCGGAAAAGACTCGAGTTGACAGGTAGGTCACGAGCAATACATAAACACCAAAGTGAATGTTAAGCCCGAAACGTTCACCGCAGTAGGGAAAAGTCTGCTCGATACAGACCTTGCCACTGAGAAAAGTGGCAGTAATGAACTGTAATGCACCTCCAGCAGGGGAAACGTAGCGGGGGGTTACTGCGCCAGACTCCAGAACGCGCAAAAAGGCGAAGAAGGAGAAACAACGCCAATGAACGTATAAAAAGCAACGCCGAGACGGAGAATAAAAAGTGAGTCGGGGGGCCCGAGAAGGAGAACACCCCACACGAACTAGGCAAGGTAGGGGAAAGTCATTCAAGAGGAAAAAAACAGGGGGATAGCCCTCTGTCCGAGGGGGAAACCAGAGCTGGTCGAAAACTTAAGGTACAGCGCCGAACCAAAAAAAAGAAGCGACCCCCACTACTTGGCGTAGTGGAAAATGAGAAGACAAAAGGAATGTCAAAACCAGCAATCGGAGAAAAGCAAAGGAACATCGCACTTGAACAGCGCTACCCATGCAGAAGGGGGGTAGGAAAGAGCCTCTTGCAGCACTCAGAAAAGAGACGGGGACGAGGGGGTCGTTTTTGTGACCAAGGAATCAGAGGAACCGTCAGTGGAAATATCGCACGAGGGGAGGAGGGTGCAGTCATCTGGCCTGCAGAAAGAAGGAAAGTAAACGACAGGATTCCATGGACAGGGTGTGGGAAGGGAATCGGAGAAAAAAACCGGCAAGGAAGGACCTTCTCCCGTCCGCATGGTGTTGAAAATAAAAAAAAGGGGGCGACTCAAGGATACAGTCGAAAAAAGCAATTTACCGAAGGGACGGAAGAATAAAAACGGCAAACCTGTCGATCTTCACCTCCAAGTGGAGAAGGCCTCCGCCTACAACTCCTTCGAAGGATTTTTGA
>Ga0179591_1223433_pt1 | contig 14982 bp, 16 predicted proteins | sample CZOMad2_1_08_16f_FD_182891 | JGI IMG/M metagenome (GOLD analysis project Ga0179591, IMG submission 182891) | Vadose zone soil fungal communities from Angelo Coast Range Reserve, California, USA - CZOMad2_1_08_16fungal (PacBio error correction) | ecosystem: Environmental > Terrestrial > Soil >...
AAAATCGCGGTCGAGGGGATTGATTGGTCCGTCTGGCAAAGGGCCAATGAGGACAGCAGCAGGGAAAAAGGGGGCCGGCGCAGAAAACTTTGAAAAAACCCAAAAAATCTGAGCCGCGTACACCTGAGGGAAAAGAAAAAGAACAAAAGGGCAGCCAGTTCAAACTCTTAATCGAGCCCATACTGGCGAGCAAGGGATGTGACGAACACTGGCGAAAAGACAAGATGAGCCTTTTGGAAAGAAAAAGCGTGAAAGGCGGAGGATTGAACCTGTTCAAACTGAAAAAAAAGCGGGAAGAGGCATGGCCCTGAGATAACAAAAAAAAAAGAAATACAAGGGTTACAGCATTAAACCCTGACGTCGGACTTTGACGACAGAAGTAAAGAGCAAGGGAACTAGCCGTCGCGGTAGCGGTCGTAGGGAACGGAAAGCAGGAACGCCTTCGGTGATTCGCGCCCGGAAGGGACTCCATAGAATCAGTTCGCCGGCGGCGGGGTTTGGGTTGGGTTTACCTTGAACCAGAATTAACTGTCAGTGGCTAAAAAGAGGAACGGGGTCGAATCTGGGGGGGACAGGTTGGAAAGGGAGGTCGGTTACGACATGAAAGAGGATTCCGCTTGGGGGGTGATGGACACCAAAGGACAAACTTAAAAAAAAACCAAAAGAAAACATACAACTAAGTAGGGGGGTATGGTGCGTGGTTTCCCGATAATGGACACAAAATCTGGTCTCTCCCATTATCGGGGTGAGTTTGATGTGATCCTCGACCATATGGTAGTTCCAGAGAAAGCGTCACCACAAGGGAGTGATGCCATGATCACCAGGGGGCATCAGAACCACTCAGTGGATAACTAGGCGTGTGTCCTAGACTATGGAGAGTTTGTCAAATCCAACAGTGGTGAGCATTACTCTTTGGCCCTGTACCTCCATAGGGGGGTGTTCTTGTTGGGATAAAGCTACTCGACGAATAACTCGAATCTGGATCGGAAGCGACCTCCGGGTCGGGGAGAACTCTCCGCATCCCTTCACTCCTGACGGGGGGGGGGGAATGAACTCGGCGTAGCATAAGTAGCCAGGAATGGGTGGGGGTATTCACCGATAAGACCTTCCAAGAAGTACTCGGCGAAAGGCGAGGGGGGAAATCCTCTCAGGAAAAAAAAGGGGAAAACGGGGAAAGGAACAGAACAGGGTCGCGCATACCTGGCCCGTTGGTGGAACGGAAAATCTACTAATAAATACAACAGTCACACGGGGGAAATTCAGACTACAATGGAGGGAGCAACAAAACCAAATAATAACCAACGGAATATCGTAAGAAATCCCCTACTTCTTTCCCACGAAAAAAAAAAAACCCTCCTATGGGCAGGGGGGTTCGCAGGTCAGCCGTGGAAACAAAAAAGGGAATAACACAGGTAACTGGGGAAGCCACTACGAGCATGAAGGGGGGGCAAAAAATCCTAGGTACATCGAATATAAGGGGGGGAGGAGTGGGGGTGTGCAAGATGTTTCCCGAAACAGGGGTGTGCCACTATCCAGATCATGGCGGGCGGTAACCGGGGGATAGAGACAGGAGGGATGCAGTTCGGCGTACGTCCAGTCAGGAAAGAGATAACGGCCTCTCATCGAGGGGGGGGAGACCAATAGATCCCCGACCCCCCGAAGCAAAGGTAGACACACGGGTTGCTGGGGCTGGAAACCGGATGGAACACGGGGGCATGGTAGTGCCCCACTGGCAATCCCCGGGCAAATAAGTCAAAAAGTAGGGCGGACAACGGAGGTCCAAATAATACAATAGAGGCGTGGGACCCAAAAAAAAACGGGGAGCTCCACACAGACGGGGGACTGCGACTCGGGTTGCGGAACCGGTCCTGTACCATGACAAAAATGGAACCTGAATAAATACAAAACAAAATTAGATCGGTGAGCTATTTGGAGCGAAGCCGCGAGAGTAGTACAGTGGTGAGTGGAAAAGTCTCATTTACCATGGCGTCAATAACGGGCTAACTGGGGTCGGGGGTGGTGATGGGGCCGCCAAGCAAGTGACGGGGAGGGGGGGGCGAATAGGGAATCTCGGCGGTGAAAAAGGTGGGATGCTGGTCACACCGTCCTAGGACGGACCAGGTCCGGGGGTGTTCAATCGGGGGGTCAGGAACTCCGAGGGCAACAAGAAAAACCAGTTTCACGCTCTCGTCCGAAAAGTGTGGGGGAACCTGGTGGTCACGCCGGTCGGAGGGGTAACACGCAGATCTTTTGGTGTGGGTGTAGGTATGTAAGTACGATTTGGAACTGCTCAAACTAGGGGGGTTATTGCACACGGGATGAACGGGACGTGGAGAAGACTTCCCACAAACATTTCAAAAAAAATACAAAAAAAGAAAGCACAAATAATATAAACATCGACAGGACATCTCCAGAACAAAAAAAATCAGCAGAACACTCGGAAAACGCTGGGCGATTAGGTTAGGGCCAGGGGGAAAAAGGAGGAGGGGAGAAACACGCTTAAGCAAGTACCCCGATGTCAGTGATGTATCAAAGGAAAACAAGTACCACCAACTTTTGTCGTCCGTAGCGTCAAAACGCCGGGGCCTAACATGGGCACAAAACTTCTGGGATAAGTGCAGAGGAGAAAAGCCAATCACAGAACGAAATCCAGGTGAAAGGTAAATGACAGAAACAAAAAGACAAACACAACCGAAGGGAGCGGAACCACCGGGGGAGCGCCGTTAGTCCCCATAGCAAAAAAGTGGAGGGGGGGGCAGCGGGTAGGATCAAAATGGACAACAAAAGAAGTAAAAATAAAACAAAGTGTCGACGGGGGCTTGTTTAGAAGGGACTGAAAAGTCAATCAAGAAAAAAAGCGCGTGAAACACAAAAGTGTGGTACCGGCGGCATCGGGAATCTCAAGGTGGGCCAATGAAGATCGGCCAAACTGCAAACAAGGCAGAAGAAGGCAACTGAAGGTGGACTCTTTCGCCCACCAAAAATAGGAAAGGGAAAAAGAGGGAGGGAAAGAAGGACGAAAACTAAGGGTGGAAATCCAAAAGACTTTAAACAAAAAAAGGGCGGCAAGAAACGAAGGAGGGTGGGACAATCTCTCCGACGAAGAATGAGTGTCTATAATAATCCCCGCGCAGTTTCCGGGTAGGATCTGCGTGGAAACCAAAAGGGAACCGGGGGGGAACCCCAAAATCAGGCCCAAGGAAGGGAAAAAAAACGCCCAGCGGGGGAGATGGATCCAATAACGAAAAGGTTTGAAGATTCAAAAGATTTAACCTGAAATGGGAGAAAGGGGGGACAGAGAAAAAAACCTTAGCATGGACCTATCTGTCTAGGGACCGAGATCGGCGATAAAAAAAAAACAAAATAACATGCGGGGACGGCCGACTCGGGTGGGTCACATAACAGGGGGGAGAACGCGGGCAGTCATAGGTCGGTCTCGTTGGGCAACAAGATAACTCAACCGGCTCTTCACAACATCATGTCACAAAAAAAGCAGTAAAACTCGGAAAAAGCCTACGGCATAGGGGGGGATAACACATACTGGCTACAAAAACCGCACGATCGTGGGCCAAATCAAGGGGGGGAAAAAAAGAGGAGCTGATAACGGGAAAACTTCTCGGAACGAAAGAAGAGAAGGGGAACGACCGAACGGTTTCCAACTCAACACCGAAAAAGCTTCTGAGGGAGTAATGTGTAATGCACAAAAAAAAACTTCAGTATGGGAAGGAAGGGGGTATAAATATAAAGGTAGGGGCCGGGAAATGCACGGCCTGATCGAGGCCGGTGATCAGCCCTGAAAGATGTTAACGACAAAGGGAAGATTAAAGGGGGGGCGTACGAAAGGGGTGATGGAGAACCGGGGAAAAAAGATAATTCGTGACTGGGGGGCGAATCAGGTGGGTGGTCGGAGGAACTGTGGGAAGGGGGAAACATGAGGAGGCAAACGAAAAGATCGGGAGAGGGATTCACGTGGTGGGGCCAATCTCGGGTTAAAGGGGGGGGTTCAAAGGGGTAATGGGAGCAAGGTCCGACACCGTCTTGGGGGGTGTATAAACAAATGAAGGGAGGGTAAGTGAAAATCGGTGAATCGGTCAAGCGTTCTAATCTTGGAAAACAACATCAAAAAAACACAAAAAAAAAAAAAAAGAAAAAATGCACACAGGGTCTGGCTTGGGAAGGGGAAAAAGAGGGGACCAACTAAAGATGAGAGCGCATAACAAAGCTCGACCAGGAAAACGGGGGAGACGGAAGCTGACACATTTACGCAAACCACCGAACCGGAACGAACACAGATGGGGGGTAGCGGCTAGTTCATAACTGTTTAGTGTACACCAGAGAAGGGGTAGGAAAAGTAAAAGACGCCGCAATTGCGGGGGCTCATCGGAAACACTGAAGGGAACAGATCGGGGACGGCGGAGATAGGAAAAAAGGAAAAACGGCAATCACAACAGGGGTCCTGCCCCGGCACTCGGGGGGGGGGGTTTGGAGCACTCAAAGGAGTGGAGGGAAAGGAGCGGGTGGGAAGGGAAGAACCGCAAAGTGGGAGGAAAGGAAAGACCTAGCAATAATAAGGGGGAAAAAAAAATGTGCAACCGGAAAGGAGAAAACTTGAAAACTTGTATGTGGGGGAAGCTAGGCTTTGCGAAAAGTGCGAAGAAATGGCAAGAGTATAGGAAGACATGTTCCTACCCAGAGAATGCCCGAAACCTCGGTCTGTCGCTTGGACATCACATGTGACTAAGGACCCTAAACCAGTAGGATGGGAAACTCGAGCCGACTTCCAAGTCGTGGGGCGTGGAGGGCGAGACAAACAGCTGGCAGGAAAACAGATCTATCATTACGGGCCGGCAAGGAAGATGAGATGCAAAAGCAGTAAAATGGGAGCCCACACACGGTCTTCCAAAAGGCGGAGCCTACAAGAAAAACCTCGCTTAACCTGGGTGGAAAGCTAGGACACAAAAAAAAAAAAAAGAGGGGGCATACGCAATGGAAACCTTCAAGGGAAAAAAAAGAGTGGAAAACCGCAAAGGAGACGCCCATCTCCAGAATCTTCGCAAGAACAGACAAAAGCTACGGAGGAAAAAAAACGAAAAAAAAAAGAAAAAATGGTGATAACAACACACGACACGGGGTAATCCGAAGAAGGAGGTGCTTGTTTTGTGGCATAACTTTGAAAGGGACAAGGAAATGGACTGGAAAGCGGAAAAAGGGAAAGAAGGGGTAAAAAACTGGGGCATGTACAAAAGGAGGGGAAAGCAAGAAAGGCTAAGAAAAGGACAGTCCCCTAAAAACGCATCGCCCTACCACGAGGAACAAGGGAGGAAAAAAGAAAAAGGCAGGTTGCGGAGACTCCAGAAATGCCCTAAAGACAGTGAGTCGAAAATTAGCGCCGGGCAAGAACAACTGGAAGTCAGGAAAAAAAGCGTATCCTGGAGAAAGTAGGCAACCAGGAGACAAACGGGGGGAGTAATGTGGGGGGCTCTACCCGAAAGACTCTGGGAGGAAAATGGACAAAAACCGAAGCGGGGGAACACCAGACACTAGGCATGAAGGGTTGAAAATAAACAAAAACAAAACAAAAAAAAGGGATTGAAATTGTGAAAATATCTACAGTCAAGGAGGGGGAGGGGGGAAAAGACTATCACTACACCTCAAGCAATAAAAAAAACATCAAGATACAGTAAAGGAGAGATACAACGAAGAAGGTGGGCACTAGTAATATTAGCTGTGATCGTTACAAAAAAACCAACAAGACGGGAATCTCATATGGCGGAGTATTTGCGTATTCCTAGGACTTCACAACGGAACCAAAGGGAGAAAAAATGTGGAAACCGAAAAGCAATTCTGGTAAAGTAGCAAACCTGGAGCCAGTTTACACCGCTGTCCAGTCAGGTCTACGGAGAGAAAAAGCGGGAAAAATCTAAAATTCCTAGGGGGTTGAAAATGGTAATTCTCAACCTACAAGGGGTAAACGACAGGGAGGGTCAAAGAAGACCAATTCAAACAATGCTAAACACTACTAGGGGGCTGCATTTAAAAAAAAGGCCAACAAAAAGAAACAGGGAAGAAAACGTGACTACAAGCATTGCACTCGTGTGGAGGAAGAAACACTGTTAAAACGGTAACAAGCGGGGAAAAAACGAAAGCTCATGAGGAACATCACATAACCCAAGGGAAAAAAAAAAAGGGCATCGGGAAGGAAAACGTAAGTGAACAACAGGGCATAAAAAACCATCGCTCAGCTACCCAGGGCCCAGTTGGAATCGGAAAGGGGGACTTACACGGTCATAAAAAAGGGGGGGAGGGGAAAAAGGATCTCTGCTAAGTACGATTAACACCCCAAAAAAAAGGGGGTACAAAGGACACTCCAAGCGGGGAACGGCGACAATCTGCCATTCAGGAATAATGATGAACCGGCCAGATGCTCTGTTAAATGTCGAAACAAGGGGTCCAATTCATGACAGAATTCCCTGCAAGTAAAAAAAAGACTCAAGTGGCAGGGAAAAAAAGATGAAGTCCTCCAAGGGATTATGGAAAGATGAACATGTGCATTCTAGATGGAATGACCTTGAGAAAAAAGGTAGAACCCAGGGCCCAGGTGGTGGGTCTGGGGGGAGAAAAAAACAAAAAGGACCGGGAAAGTCTGTAGGGCGGGGGACGAAAAAAACCACGTCCAACTAAAACTGTCAGGAGACGAGGCATAGCCTTTCAGGGGAATCTAACGAGAAAAAAGGGGTCAACGGAATAAATCAGGTAAGTAACATAAAAAAAAAATGGATGACACCAGGAAAATATGTGTAAAAATTGCAAATGACGGGACACGGGTTAACCACGTCATCGGAAGGGACAGGAGTTGTCGGCAGGGACGGGGGCAGGAACGGAAGGGACCGTTCGGGTGGGTGGTGGGTGAAGCTTGTCTGCCAAGAAACACTGGGGAAACCGACGGCCGAGGACCGAAAAAAAAAAAAGGAAAAACAGGTCTCGGCGCGGGGCAATTCACAGGGGCATAAGGGAAGGAAATCGGGGCAAAAAGCCGGGAGGTCCCGAAAATAAAATAAACACCAAACATTCAAAAAAACCAAAAAAAAGTCCCTTCACGGAAAGGGAAAGAAAAAATGAGAGTGGGAAACATTGTGTATACACGGAAGAAATAAGTGATGTCGTAAAAAAAAAGGTCGCTCGCCAATGCATTCTGGAACAAACAACGCAATGGAGATTAATGCAACGAGGGGTCTCAAACAAAAAAAAAAAAAAAAAAAAAAAAAAAAAAAAAAACCATCACACAAAGCAAAGCAAAACGGTTGAAAGAGTAAAACGAACCGACAACGTAGGAGGGGGGGAGAAAAGAATGGATAGGGGAAAGGTAAATAGGGACTGGGTCAAGCGAGATTTAAAAATAAAGGCCAAAAAAAAAAATACAAAGCTTGGGGATTTTCTTCTGGTTATTGAGGGCAACGATTGGTCGGCGAAAAACGTGCCAGAGATCGCGGGGGTAAAAAAAAACACAGTTAAGTGCTGTGGTGTGCCAGGGAAACCTAAACTCCCACCGTAACGGCGCGCTTTTTCCGCGCGGATCAAGGCAGGTTCGGGCTGGGGTGAAACTGGGACGTTGGAACACGAAACTGTCGAGTGCTACGAGGGACATAGGAGACGGGAAAACGAGACAGAAACAGGACAAACAAAAAACTAATTGCCATGTATGAAACCTAACTAAAAAAAAAAAAAAGAAGAAACGTGGGGACGCGAGATAAAAGCCCAGTATTCCTCCTACTGACAGTCAGGAAAGAGGGGCCGCCTCATGTTAAAAAGGCGGGGGCAATTAAGCAAAAATGCGGCAAAAAAATGATCAAGCGTACGACGGAGTGAAACCGAAGGAAAAAAAATGAAGGAGCGAAGGCTTAACAGCAACATTTGGCCGGTCTGTTACCAAGGTGCTCAGTAGGCAGGTGCAAATAGTGCTAAGACCAGACACACATTCAATAGGAAAAAAAAGTATTGTGGGAGGTGTGAAAAGCAAACTAGCCCAATGGAACATTATATATTCACGGTTAATTAGGAGAAACCAAGCATGGAAGGTTGCAAAAAACAGGCGCTTCTAACAAACAAGCGGAACTAAAAGTGAGGCAAAGGGGCGGGGCGTGGACGCCTTAGCGTCACTTGCTTGTACTGAATGTGGGAGCGATCCGAGCCAGTGGGTGGAACCATCTTCTTGATGAACGTATCACAGTGAATATCTGGTAAAGGGGGCGGGGCACGGCGGCCCCCCTGGGGGACCAATAGAAAATGGGATGGCCAAAACGTTGTCACAACAGGCGAAGGGGACGGGGGTCAGATCACTTTAGTCATGCAAAGATCGAAGATAACAGAGATCCCTGGGAGCGAGGTTAACTCTTGAAAAAACAAAGGAACGGGCCTTGAACGAAAGGAAAACGCTCACCCAGGTGGACCATAATGACCCCGGGTAACGTGCAGGGGGGAAAGATGTGGGAGAAAATAGACCTCTCTGAACTAGTCGCTAGACAACAGGGGTCGAATTCCGTGCAGTGTGAAGAGCTGGACAGGAAGGAGAGAACGACAAAAGTGAAACTTGTTGACCCAATAGGAAAAATGCTGAAAATAGGAACAAATGGTCAGGTCATTTCGGAAACCCGTGGAAACAAACTATTACTTTCCTAGGTTTAAAAAATCGCAAAAGTGAGAGGGGAAGGTTAAACCGGCCGAGAGGGGTTCAAAAAGGGAATTGGGGGATATATACGGCGAACAGATACGTAACTCATCTAAGAATTAAAACTCCAGCAGGTACACCCACACCCCAAGTCACCGGCAATCCTCCAATCTGTCAACGTAAGGGGCACCAGGAAAGCGTCAGACTGAAGGCTTCTGGGAAAAGACTATCCAGGGTAGGGGGGAAAAAAAGGGAAAATCCCGACGGGGAGGGCGTGAAAGCACTGTGCATCATGGGATAATCCATGAAAACCATCGTACTCATGATCGTCGGGGGGGCAAGAAAGGGACCACTTCAAGCTAAAGAATACTTGATGGAAAAACATCTTATTGAAAAAAAGGAAGAAAAAGGGCACTTTCACATGTCTTGCTGGTCCTGGCATAACCGGGGCAAAGAGGTGGAAAAGAAGGGCAGGGGAAAACGACTTCCTCAAGCATTTTAGGGTAAAAAAAAAAAAACATTAAGTAATCCAAGGAAAAGGAGGATTGAAAAGGATACTGAAGTTATCTGTCTGGGGGGTGGTGGGTATGGGCACCGTTCCACGAAAATCGTGTGCGAAAATCCCTGTGACCGGGGAAAGAAAAGGGATGTGGTCCGTGGAAAATACTCCCAACGGAGACACTATGTGGGGGAATGGAGGAACTTGAGTACTCGCAAAATCTGGCAAGAAATAAGGACTAATGGAACGATATCACTGTGTGGGGGGGTGAGGCGTGTCGGTCGGCAAAGGGGGGGACCCAAAATAAAAATGGCTTCCCTTCCCAGGGGGGCACTCTCCGAAAAATCCCCGCCATGGGTGCAGGCTGGACAGTTTGAAGGTCAAATTGGGACACAAAACATGGAGCGGAGATGAAAAAAGTTGCTCCAACTACCGTATCTTCTTTACGTGAGGCCTGTTGGACCGGGGGGATGAAGACGGGGGGAAAAAGGTCAAAAAAAGACTCACCTCTGAAGGGGGGGAAATCTTGGAGAATTCTGAGGGGACTGAAGAAATTGAATTAGGTCGGGAAGCCGATGATAGATAGAACTGTGGAGGCAGATTTGGGCTTTGGAGGAACTGGAAACAATATGCACTACACGGGGGGGGCGTGAACAGACTTCCAAAAAACAAAAAAAAAAACTTGTAGGTCGGAGCAGGGATTACAACCAGCGGACAGATCCCCGTTCGTATGGGTCCTCCCTTGGGAACTGGGGATGCAGACCAAAACGAAGATAGGTTGGAATCTATTCAACGTGGCCACGCTTTGTCATAGGGGGGGAGCCTATTAAGTGGGGGAAAAGGGGGTGATACAATGGACGAACACTATCTAAAAGTCGCTTCTGAAAAGGAAGATGGGGGGGAAAACACAGGAAAAACACAACGTGAGGAAAGGGAAAAAAGGTCCCGTTGTGTGGAGGGGGGGCGTGATAGGTCGGACGGGGAAAGAAAAAAAAAAAAAAAACAGGGGACGGTGGAAAACTGGCAGACAGGGTTGTCGAATCTGGTGTCGAAGAAAAAACAACCAGGAAAGGGAAAGACCTTTGCGACGGCGGCAAAAAAAGGACCTACAGGCAAAGGTCCAGACCACTCGCCCGGTCGGTCAAGGGGGGGGGGGAAAATGGAGACGTGGGGGGAAAGGGGGGGCAAAATTCACATCCGTCCCTGGTTCACGAAGGAGCAAGAAAAAGGGGGGAAATGCGAAAAAAGTGCCACCGGGTGCAAGCCAAAAGAAAGAAAAAAGCGGAGGGAAAAAACGACAAGAAACATAAACAGTATGTAGAGACGCTCCACTGGGACAATAAGGACAAGGGAGAACACAGAGTAACGGGGAAGGGAACGGAGAAAAAAATGATACACAGGTAGGTCATGCCCTGGGGAAACGGGAGAGGGTGAAAACAAATAGGTAAAACAAACAGAGGGCAGTCCCACTCGGGTAAAAGGGTAGGGAGCAAAGGACATCAACGAACGGAAAAGGGAGGGGTGGGTACACCCTGCTGGCTAGAGTCTGCGGTTAAAACGGATTCGTGGTCGGAACCGTTTAAAACTTATGAGAAAAAGGCAATGAACCAGGAAAGGTCCGGGGGGGAAACCAGGGAAAAAAAAGGGATGGTCCCAGCAAATCGGGGGAGGAAAAACGAGGGGGGTACCACAAATCAAAAAGAGGCAAAAACGGAATGTACCAAGGGGAAAATAAAGAAGTGGGGTAATGCGACGCAACAGAACGTAGAAAGAAAAGAAGGGAAATCAGGAACAACGTGTTTACCCTGACTTTTGGGACATGTACTGTATAAAAACTGAATACAATAACTCACCAAAGAAAATCGACACTAATCTGGACAAGCGGAATAAACATTGGGGTACGGATATCATCGACTTATGTTACCAACTAAGAAACGGTGTTAGCCAAAAGGGCACAAAGATAGTAAAACTGGAAGATTCTTTATACCACACACCTGGAAAAAAAACTTTGACAAAGAAGAGAAGACCAGCTAAAATGCGAAACACTAGGTCAAACGAGGGCGAAAGGAGAAGGAACTGGGGGGGGAAATTCGGGGATATAAGAGGGTGAAGTACTCAGGGGCCTGAGAAGGTTACCAAACAAAAAGCGCAGTTAGACGGAAGGTCGAAATGGGGATGGGATAGCGGCGAAGGCGGATCGCATTAACTGGTGGAAGCGCGGCGAAAAACGCGGTCGGGCAGAGGCAACAACAAAGGCTCTCAGAAAAAAAAAAAAAGGAAAACACGGAGGAGAGGAAATGAGAGATAGGGTATAAACAAGGTCGCACCACAAAGATCCGAGGAGGGCGAGGAAGGGTACATCAAAACAGTCGAGAGATATGGGTAAGGTGGAATAAGAAAAAATGAGTGGGACAGCCTGAGGGAAAGGCCAAGGAGTACGAGTTCAACCGCGCTATTAGAAGGTAAACGAGGCTACGGCACTGAAACACACTAAACGCGGGGACGCAAGGGGAAGGGGGTGCTGTGGCCTGAAGTTGCGGGGGGGGGGGGGCAGGGTAAAGGGCAACATCTGTGGTAGATTCCGAAAAAAGGGTAGTCCAAACAGAATCGCTTCAGGTCAACAGGGGACCTTTGGGGGGAAGACGTATCAAATAAGGTCAACAAGGTCTGACAAAACGGACAAAGATGGAGGTACAACATGAGAAAGGGTAAAATATGGCAACACTGTGGAAAATCTACAAAACATGTCGGGATGAAAACAACCAGCGCGCAAAAATGCGAAAGGAAAAATGACACTGGGAAGGTGCACCCTGAAAAGCGTGAAATATGGGTTTCTAGGACTATACGCCAGAAACACTCGTGGAACAAAATTAGGAGAGGGGGGAAGAGAAGGATTGGTGCCACCGGACCATGCGAGGGATACTTCGTGAATTGCAACACGGTTTATACTCTTTTTCACAGATTACTAGGGGCTGGGTAAGGAGTAAAAAAAAATTCTGGAACTCGCGCGGGGGTGCGACACCCGTACGCTACACAAAATGGTCGAGAAAGGCGATCCTACCAACAGAAAGGTCAAATGACCCCTAGCCAACAGGACAAGTGGTGGAAGGGGAGCCCTACGGACGAAAACCGGGTCCGAGAGTTGGACGAATAGGAATAAATAGTGGGGGGGGCAAACCGAAGCATTGAACTCTGGCAGCGGGGTGAAAAAACGACGACACAAGGAGATGAAGACCGAACCAAACGGGGAAACGGGGGAAAAAATACAAAAGGGCAAACACGTCGCAAGAAATACCGGTGTAAGCCAATTGTAACGAGCCGAAGGTCAAAAAAAAGGCGTAAAAAATAGGAACAGACTGAAGGCAGGGGGGCGCTAGCCCCACGAAAATCAAAGCAAGGCACACAGTGGGCTTCTTGGCAAGGGACGGGCAGAAGCGCCGAAACACCGCAACAAAACCTGTGTACACGGGAGTGAAAAAAGTCAAACGGGGGGGGGCACGGTGGCAACAGAGCAGAAGAAGAAGGTCCCGTAAACAAAGTAAAAAACCAGATTATCAAGAAAGAGAATAAAAAGACGGGACAGCGCCCACATCCACGTGGTACAACGTGAAAACGAAAAAAGTGAGGGCAGAGAAAAGATCGGGCAAGACACCTACACGCAGGGCAACGGGGGGTGGGTGGGGCAAAAAACGGGAAGAACGAAGAAGAGAAATCGTGCCACCAACAGATTTATTTCCAAAGAGCATGTATAAAAATAAAAAACGTTAACTTTACAAAGTGGGAATGAATGGCATGCTAAAACACAAGAAAAAAAGGCGACCCGAAGCAAATAGGAAAAGCAAGAAACCATTTATACATAAACAATAGATAGGGTAACTACAGGAGGGGGAAACGGGGAGGAAAACGAGCATGAAAAAAAAAATTAAGCCTGGCAGCCCAAAATCAAAACAAATCCGACGAGAGGGAAAGTGGGTATGACTTGAATGTCAGGGGGGAACGGCCGGACCACCAGAAGCAAACAAAGGGAAAACAAAAAGTGTCGCAAAAAGAGCACACAAGGGTAACCTACTAGAAGGATGGCCATATGACAAAAAAAAAAGGAGAAACTCCACAAAAAGTCCAGGAGGTTCTGTATCCCTTGACGTGCTCGACTCGATGACCCAGCCGAAAAAGAGCGCTACGCCAAAAAGAGAGGTTACGGGACTACGGACCCGAGGGGAGGAAAGGGAAAACTCATAAAGATTGGGGGCTGCCCATCCCCCACCTGGATTATTAATTCGAAAAACACTGAAGAACGGAGGGGAGAAAAGGCAAGCCGCTGCACAAAGAAATCACAAAGAACACAAAAAGACGAAGGTTAAAGAGAAGACAGTTTCTCCCTGTGGCGGGGGAATGACCCCCCTCGGGGGGGAAAATGAGGATAGAACACGAAGAGAATAATGCGAAGTAACGAAGGGAGGGGAACCAAACCGGAACTCGTAATTTCATATTGAAATATTAATACGAACCAAAAGAGAACATTAATTGAGATCGCGGAGAAGGGGAGGGCGGAAAGGGAGTGGCGAAAGGGCTCTCTACAAATCCTTGACCAATATTCTAAGGGGTACACCATCCGCCAACGAACCGGAAATCTTGTAAAGTGAAAACATACAGGGAAAAAACGGTCATCGAAACCATTGTCGCTGCAACCAAGAAAGGCACCAAAAAAAAGAAAGAGGAAAGGAGGGAGTCAAAAGCCTTCATGAGATAACAAAACAGGAAGAAAAGATCAAGAACTCCGGCAGCCAGGGCGAAAAGGAAAAACGGTATGTGCTGAAAAAGCAAAAGAGGCCTACAGAGTTCCACAAAGGGGGTACGGAACAACGACAGTCAAAGGGGTGAGGCGTAAACACTTGGGGATGAGGCAAAGATGAATAAATGCCTCCGGCGGGGGTTCCTTAAACGTGCAAAGAGAGAACTCAGAAATTGGAGGAAACGGACTTAGGGTTTTTGGACGAATTCAAAAACAAGCTTCACGAAGAGCCTGAGCGCCCCGCAGGGAAAATGAAAAGGGGGCCGAGAAAAAATTTGTCGGCGGGGTCAATGGGGAAAAGCGGGGGGGAAAAGAAGATAATTTGAAAAGGAAATTCCCGCCAAAAGAAGAAGGAAAGAAAGGTCAAGAAGCTTCAGCAGGAGCGTGGGCGGTGATATTCTATTCTTACTTGTACTAGGGGTGGAACAGGGCGGCCACCGTGTGCTAATTGCACTCGAACCAAAGGGGGGGTCCCGTTTTGTGAGGCGTTGGGAAAAAAAAACCAAAGGGGGAACAAAAGGAAACTAAAAGGGGTAACTATAGGGTAAGGAAGGAAGTTCAAAAGACCTCGACAACAGACTCCTCAAAATTGAGGAAATCCAGGTTCACAGCGAAGCCCTGAAAACGGTGCCGGGGGATAATGGGGGGAAAAGGGGAACATACACGGGAGGGACGTCAGGGAGGAATCGGGAAAGGTGCGGGACAGGTCCCCTATAACCTAAATTGCACAAAAAAAACAAAACTACTACAGGGGAGGGGACAAAAACCTCACAGGGTTCGTGGGAAAACGGGGAAGAACAACATAGGGGCCGCATGAGGGGGTGAAGGTTTCAAAGGATGTGTAAAAAACAAGGAATAAAAGAGAACCACGGGGAAGCGAAACGACAGAAATCCCACAATCCCTTCGAGGCACAACAGGATGCAGGGGAACAGTGAAAAACGCAGAAGTACTCCTGTAGGTAAACAAACAAAAGTAGGAGGTGAAAACGTAAAAAAAAAAGCCGCAAACAGAAAAGAAAAAGACTC
>Ga0179591_1280968_pt1 | contig 14982 bp, 23 predicted proteins | sample CZOMad2_1_08_16f_FD_182891 | JGI IMG/M metagenome (GOLD analysis project Ga0179591, IMG submission 182891) | Vadose zone soil fungal communities from Angelo Coast Range Reserve, California, USA - CZOMad2_1_08_16fungal (PacBio error correction) | ecosystem: Environmental > Terrestrial > Soil >...
TTTCGCGAGAAAGCTCTTTCTTGTCTCGAAAGAAAGGGAAAGAGACTTACAGGGAAATGGGAAAAAGGTGAAGGAAGCCGCGTGCACAAAATGCACTTTATTCCGCCCGGCGGGAGGCAGCGAACATTCTCAAGACCGGAAGGAATCGGCCGCTCTATGAGAAGGGGAGAGGGGGGATATAGTAAACAGAAGAAGAAAAAAGGGGAAAAAGTGGAAAGGGGAAAAATGTCGGTCGTGCGAAGGGAAGGGGGAAAGGGGAGCTGGGGGGAGCATCCTGATCACCCTCTTCACAAGAAGGGAAGAAAAAGACCAGAAACTAAAGGGAAAAGAGAAAAAAAGAGGAGGAAAGGGGGGTTCGCGGACGGCGCTTCGCGCTTACAAGTCACAGAACAACCCGCTTGACCATTCCTTGGAAAAAAGAAGAAGATTGTCGACAAGAAGAGGTGAAGGGGCGTCAGGGAAAAATCTTATCATCTCCTCCAGGGAGACAAAGCTCGGAGAGAAGGACGGTGTATCGCTGGGAGGAGGGAAAAAGCGACTTCTCTAGGGGAGAAAAGAGCGATCATCGCGGAAAAGGAGGATCTCTGCCAAATCCGAGTGAGAAAAGAGACGCGCGGACTCGTGAAGAAAAGGAGAGAAGACTTGAAAAGAGGTCTTGTATTCTAGGATGAAAAGAGGGACGACGCGCGAGAGAAGGGGGACGCCAAGTCAAGCTGAGAAGGGGCTAAGGTATGTTTCCAAAGTTCGAGGAATTCTTTCTCTGGAAGGGAAGCGGCTAGGACAGGGCCTAAAACCTCCGGAAAGGCGCGTCCCCCCCCTGCTCCCTCTCGAGGAAGGCTCACAAAGAAATGCGCGAAGAGCCTGTTTCGATGGCGCAAGGAGAAGGGAAAAGTAGTTGGGGGGAAAGGAGAAAACTAGCAAGGAACGGATCCTCTTTCTCTAAGGGGAGGAGAGGGATCTATAGGGACTATATTTTGTCTTATAGGAGCAACTTAATAACCGGGGCAGTTGGGCCTAACCCGCGGAGGAAGGTTAGTAGGAAAAAGAGGTACCACCTTGTCCTTTGAGAAAAAGAAGAGCCTAAGAACAAAAAAAGAGGCGTAGGAAAAAACTCCTCTCAAATGAAAGCCGGGGACATAAAAACCTCCTTTGAGGGGGAGGGGGAGGATTGAGATAAAGAGAGGGGGGCGGGACCGAAGATGGGCAAAAAAAAAAAGAGGAAAGATGCTCCTGCTCGGCAGAAGAAGGTCGTGCACGCTGGTCAGGAGGGATGTCGTCTTCGCAAGAAAAAGAAAAAGTTTACACATAACAAAGAGGGTAGGGGTGCGTCAGACCGCGCAGGGGAAAAGACCTGTCAATTAACATTCGTGTCTTGGGAAAGGAAAAAGCAGGACTTATATCTGCGAGTTCGACCAAAGGGGGGGAGGGCCAAAATAAAAGCAACGAATGAGAAAAAAAACTGTCCCTCGAGGAAAAAAAATGCTCTTCTCACTACATTTTTTACAAGAAAGAAGGAGGAGGGGTGCCAGCGCAAAAGATCTAGGTCTCAACAACAACACTGGAGAAAAAACACTTAAAAAACAAGGAGGAAAGTCTTGCGAAGAGAGGGGAAACGGCGAGGGCCAGCGGATCAAGAAGGGGGCTTGGAAAGGGCGGTCCTTTTGGGAAAAAAAGAAAAAAAATGTTCCAGTAAAGAAGCGGCAGATTACGATTTACGTAAAAGAAAAAGGAATCCGAAGGAGGACAGGGCCGGGCTGGTCGTAAGGAGAAAAAAGGCAAAGAGAACCTGGCTGGGAATGAGACACTAACCTCTTAAGGAGAGCGACATCGAAGGGAAAGTTCCGCGCAAAAAGGCATCGGAGAAGGGAAGAGAAAATGCCGGAAGGGGAAAAAAAGCACCCGTCTTGTGCCTAAGAGTTCTGCACACGAATCGGCCGTCTGAAAAAAAAAAAAAAGCAAGTCAAAAGGGGAAGAGGAAAAAGGGGTTTTGCGAACTGGGAAGACACCCTACAATTTGGTACAGGAAGGCGCGGGGCCAAAAGCGCGCGTTAGTGCCCTGGAGATACGAGAAGAAGGAAGAGAACCGCAAGTATCGATAGATCCCGTCGACCTGCCGCTGTCAGCGGGCTCGGAAGAATCCAGGAGGATTCACGAAAAAAAAAGAAGGACTGAAAAGAAACGGCAGTCGCATGAAAAGGTAAGGCGCCTCTGATGGATCGGGAGGGCTGTGGTGGAAGAATATCGCTGGATGGTTTTCGGACTGGAGACTGAGCACAAGGGAAAGAAGCCAATGGTCCAAATCCAGAAAAAGCTGCAGATGGGGGGAAAGAAAAACGTAGGGGAAACGGGAGAGTTTGAAAAAAAGACGGTATCTCCACCTAAGGGGGAGAGTGGGATAACTCACGCTGGAGTCGTCGATTTTGAAGCTTTAAAAGAAAAGGGGAAAAGTTTCCGTGAACGAAGAGAAGGTCTTTCGTGCCAACAAGAGGAAAGACAGAAAAGAGTCCTAGCGATACACCGGGAAAAGGAAACAAAGAAAAAAAAGAAACAAAAACTGGAGTCCGCAGGAAGAAAAGAGAAATGAATACCATTCCTAGAAAAGATGGAGGTGTGGTGAAAAGAGGAAGTTATGACGCTCTGGAAAGGCAAGGGGGCGGGAGGGGATTGGGGGGGGGGATGTAAGAATGGTTAACGCACGCGAAAGGGGGAAAAAAAAAGCCCCGCGCCACCAAAAAAAAAACAGATTACAAAAAGAAAAAAAGTGAAGGCGAAAGAAGGAGAAAATACCCACTGTTCTTGTGAAGGGATGAGGGGGGTTACGGGGGACAGCAAAGAATTCACCAATTGCCCTCCGTAAGGAAGGGGTGGAAAGCTTTGGGGAAGGGAGATCCTACTCCCGAACGACAAGAAAGGGGTCCTGCATTCTGGGGAAGGGGGGGGTCGTATCGTGCACGAAAAAGGATGGGGGGGAGAGAATGAAAGGCCAAACCATCATATCGCAACACGCGGCTAAGGAACTTTCTAAAGAAGGCTTTAGAGAAAAAGACAAGAACGATATGAGGGGACAAATTCTAAGTTGCTAGCAAAGAAAAAAAAAGGATGAGGAAGAGGAGGGAAAGATTTGCGCTCTCCATAAGGGGGGCTGGCAAAAGCAGAGGGGAAAAGCGCAAGGCCATGAAAGGAAATTCATCATCAAGGGAGGGGGGGGGGATTGGTAAAAAAGGGTGTGCCCTGCCTGGCCATTAAGGAATTCTCTCCGCCATCCTAAAGAAAGGGAGAAGCTCATTCTTCCGATGACGAGAGGAGGAGGGGAGAAGACAAGGGAACCAGAGTGGAAAAAGATGAGAGAGAAGTGCCTTCGTCCTTTGTTACTGTAATGAAGGAAGGGGAAGAAAAGAACCATCATCATCCAAAGGGGGGAAGAGAGAAGGGGTTCTTGCCCGTCCGCATTAAAATAGACGAAGGGTTGAGACAGGAAAGTTGGAAGGTCTCTGCTCTCTTAAGGAAATCCCCAGATACACCAGGGGCCCCGCCCCCCCCCCGAACCGATGAAAAAGTCCGGGAAGGGAATCGAATAAATTGCAGGCTAGAAACAGATAAGATTGAGCTAAAGTATAAAAGTCAGAACTGGTTCAAAATTGGGGTGCGACGAAGATGATTCCTCAATTGCGGTGTAGAGGAGAGTCCGCCAGCGGATAGGGGGAGGAGGGTCCCGAAAGAAGGAAATAAACGGGGGGCAAGCCTTATAAAAAGCAAAAAAGAAGGGAAGCAAAAGCGTGAGCAAAAAGCGCACCTTCTTGCAGGGAGAGAGGGCTTGTAGTCAGGCCGTCAGACGACGCTCGATCAAAAAGGAAAGCATAAAAGGAGAAGGGGGGGGGATCTGGATTTGGGAAGGGGTTTGGGGGGGGGGTGGTTGCTGGGGGAGGTGATTGGAAAAGCGCCTCTCTGAGGAAAAGGTCCGAAAACATAAAGGGAACGCGGCCACCACACTCCCGCGGAAAGGGGAACTCGAGAAATAGGAAGGGGGGGGGAGTAGGAACGTCCGTAAAAGAGAAATTTTTTCGTTAAGAGGGGAGCATGAGAAAACGCTTTCGGCGGCCGGGAAACGGGGATAGGGTCGGATTGAAGAGGAGGGGGGTAGGAAAGAGGATAGGGGAAAGCCCTCTATCTGGGAGGAATTTCCTAAAAAGCTTAGGCCCCCTTCCTGGCAAAGGGCTTGGGAAAAGAAAGAAAGACTAATTCTCGCCGAGAAAGGAAAGGCGCTCCTCTCCTGCTACTGCTTAAAGAAACGACAGGAAGAGCCCCGGGGAACGGCCTACCTGGCTGCAATGTCGCTCGAAGAAAAAGGGGGGCCAAAGGAGAGAGGACTGATTCTCCGCTCAGGAAGGAGGGAGGTTTCCGTAGGAGGGAAAAAGGGGATCGATTCTCGGAAACATGAGAACCAGCAAAAAAAAAAAAAAGGGGGGGGAGCAGCCGCGATTAAAAAGCTTCAATGAACATTCTTTCTTTCAGGGACAAAGAGGCGGCAAAGAAAAAGAACACGTCCGGATAGTCGGCCGGGAGAACCATTGGGGGTGGGGATAAAAAAAAGGACAAGAAAAGAAAGAGCCGATCCCGCTTGCCCTCGAAAGGGGAAAGAGAGAAACGACAGTTTGCAGAGGGCGTGGCCAGCTCGGCAAAGTCATAAAGGAAAAAGAAACAAGGAGAAAAAAAAAAAAAGGAAAGAAATGAACCTTTTGCGAAGGGAAATCGCCATCGCTAGTTGCTGTTAAGAGAAAAAGGGGGAGCCGCGCTGGAAGTAGAAAGGCGCTTTCGGAATCCGCCTGAGGAGGGCGCCGGCGAACAAAAAAACGTCTTGTTCCAAAAGGGACCTATACCGTCATTTTGCTGAACACGAGGAGGAGAAAGAGGAAGAAAAAAAGAGGGGAGTGGCTTACGCAAAAATGGAAAAAAAATCGTCAATCAGAGAGGGGTTCCGTATGGGAAAAAAGGGAAGCCATCGGATCCAGGGCAGGACGAAAGAATCGCCTAGGGAAGGAGTCCTGGAAAAAGGGTTCCCCAACTATTCTGACGGGGGAAAGTGATTCTGAGAGAAAAAGGGGTTCTGCTCGCACCTTCACAGGGGAAAATCTGAGCAATCGAAAAAGGAACAAGAACGGTCATTCCAAAGAAATGCTAGAATTATTTGAGAGAAAGGGGAGCCCCGACAAGGGGGAACCGCATCCTTTTCCAAAAAAGAAGAACGTGTTAAGATAGGGAAAGAAGACGATCAGAAAAGAAGGCTTTATCCAAGCCTCTACATTCCTCTGGGGAAAAAGGCTCATACGATGCGAAAGGGGAAAAAAAATTCCTCTTTATCCTGGAAAAAAGGGAAAGAGGGAGAAACATTTTCGGGAGAAACCCTATCTCTTTCTCTGTGGAGGGCTTAGAGGGGGAAAGAGGGGGGAATCTGCTCGGGGGGGAACAAAGAAGCATCAATCATTTCAACATAAGAAAAAAAGGAGAAAGGTTGTAATAGGGAAAAAAAAGCTAATGCGTCTTCATTAAAGAAGAAACTCGACTGAAAGCGGAAGAAGCCGATGAGAGTCTCATTGTCTTTCGCCACTCACAAGAGAATGTTTTAAGTTATTTCGGCGAAAGAAGACTGGCAATGAAGAGGAAGAGAGGGCCTCTTTAAAAAGGGGGAAGCAAACAGAAGCCTTGGAAGGAGCGGATATACAAAAGGGGGGCCTTACTAAAAAGAGTAATAAAAGGGAGGAGCTTATATGAGGAGTATTGAATACCAGTCATAGATCAGAGAGGGATTTGGGGTCGAAAGTTATTACTATCTTGCCGGCTCCAGGGAAATTGGGCCTGGGAGAGGCACGGGCAGAACGATAAAGAAAAAAAAACATGCGCTCGTCCTAGAAACCAGGAGGGTAAATCGTTCTTCTATTCCTGGAAAAGGGGAAAGACGTTGGCAAACAGGCAAAAGAAGAGAAGAGCATTACCGGAGAACCTCCAATATGTGCTGGGTTAAAAAGAGGGGCCATTGGGGGTGAAAAGGCAATCTCTTCGTTAATAGGGAGAAAAGAGAAACCCAGAAAAAGGGGGGCGGGGGATTGCGCGCGGGGAATTCGCCTTCTAGAGGGAAAAATCCGGGAAGACAGACCATCCATGCGCTTGGAAAAAAGTAAAAAGGGAAAAAGAACGGTCGAGATCCCTGTCCCTGCGAAAAGGGGGGGAGGGGAAGGAGCTCGACCATAACGAGATGATAAAGAGGATCTCGAGAAAAAAAAAAAGATAGAGATCACCTTGAGAGGGAAAAAAAAAAAAGTCGTTCTTGGGAAACTCGAAAAAGAAAAAAACGAGGAAAAGGGCAGGACGAGGGCTTCATCATCCGCGTCACAGGGGGGGGGGACTGCAAATTGGGAAAAGGCCTCACTGCTCATCTAATCATGAAGAGGAAGAAGTGGAAACAAAGAAACTATGGAGAAAGAAGACATCATCGGAAGGGGAGAGAAGTGAACCCAATGCCCCGATGGAAATAAGCAATATTGTCGGCGGGGGAAAGGGAAGGGGATTCAGATTATTTTTCGGGCTGAAAAAGGAAAAGACCTGACACGAGCACATGCCCAAAAGAAGAAAAAGGAGGGAGAAATCCGGGGGGACAGGCCTCTCTCCTTTTTGAGATATGGGGAGGAAGGAGGGGAGCTCTACAAATTCCTTCCGAGAGAGGGAAATACATTCCTTGGAGAGAGACGGAAAGGTATAGAAGGGGCGTTCGACCAAAAAGAAAGGATATTCCTTTTCTTCATTAGAAGAAAAAAGAAAAAAAAAAAAAAAAACAAGCTGCCTGACGCGCCTCTTCAGGAGGAGAAACTGGTGGAGGTGTAATAGGAGGAAAAAAAAGGCTGCGGATCCCCGTCGGGGGAAAAGGGACGTACAGAATCGATTGACGTTAACTGTCTAAAAAAAAGCCCGAAGCTCAAGGAAAAGGGGAAAAAAAAGGGGGGAATTCGGCGAAGGGGGAACCTCTTCTTTCCTAGACAGGGATGTCGTAGAGGAGACGTCATTACTACGCTCTAGGAAGGAAACTCCCAAAAAAAGAAAGAGGGGGGGGAGAAGGGATTGTGGAGAGTTCCTTCTAAAGGTTAGGGCGATCTAAAAAAAGAAGCAGAAACAGGAGGGAGGGAGGGAAAACCACAGGGAAAAAAGATCCATCAGCGGCGCGAAATGGGAGGTGTAGTATTCGCCGGAGAGGGAGGTGCTAATGTGGGGTAACCCGAGGAGAGAAGGAGAGATAGGCGTCCGACATCTTCCTGGGGAAAAAAGGAGCCGCAAGGTAAGAGATCGTATAGGATCACAAAAGAAAAAAACTGGGGGAAAAGAAATAAAGATCGGGAGGAGAACTGCTTCTTTATCTTTACCGAGAAAGCCAGTTAACTAGAAAAGGAAAACAGGGGCCGCTCAAGGAATCTACCTCGAGTCAGAAAGAGAGAGGGACACCGCCGGAAAAGGTTTGTGGTGGGGGGGGGGGCCGGGTGAGGAGAATCTAGGGAGAGGAGTTTTCAAATCTTTCTCTAAAAAAAGAAGATCTCTCTAGAGAGAGGGAAGAGAGGGGGCCGGCTCAGCCAGTGAGCCTCGTCCAGACGAAACGAAAGCCGAAGAGAAAAAGGAAGGAACTGCGCTTCCAGTTACCTTAAATCTGAGAAAGAGGGAAAAAACATCACCACCAAAAGAAAAAAGTAACAGGAGGAAAGACGCTTTTGCTCTTTGAAAAAGGAAAGAGGGATGCCAGCGCCAGAAAAAAAGAAAACATCAGTAGGCCATCTCTACGCCATAAAAAGGAAAGTCGCGAAGAGAAAGGGTAGAGGGACCGGATAGAGAGAAAAGAGGCAATATAAAATATCCGTCAAAGAAAAGAAGAGAGAAACGCCATCGCGAGGTGAGTGGGAAAGAGAGCATGTCGTCGTCTCGTGGGAGGGTCCGTTTTCGAAGGGGAAAAAAATTCGAGGGGCGGTCAAATCGCAAGAAGGGAAAGCTATCCTGACTATCCTGAGAAGGGAGGACTCGCAGTGAGGGAAAAAAAAAAAAAAAAAAGGTTCATTTGAATGATAAAAGTTCTAATCCAGATCGGGGGAAACGGGGGGAGGTCGAAGGGAGAAAAGGTCTCTCATCGGAAGGAAAATGCGCAGAAAATCGATCTTTCCCCAAAGATCGGAAGAGAAAGGGGTTGCAACAAAAAGGAAGAAGATGATGTGATTCTCATCCAAGAAAGGAGAGGGAAAAAACGACGGGGTGGGGGAAAGAAGACGCCGTTTTTCTGCATAACCAAAGCTCCGGCGGACTTGGGGGAAGAGAGGAAAGAAATGCGAAGGGGAAATTGATCTCCCCTACAAGTGGGGGAACCAAACTTCCTAATCCGAGAAGCCTTATGGAAAGAAGGGGGGAAAGGGGGGAGATCACCGAGAGAGATGAGACCTTCTACTCCAATAAGAAAAAAAAAAAGCGATCCCTTCTCACATTCCGCTGAAAGAAGGAGGAAGGGATTGACTTCTAGCGAAAGGTCACTAAAAAGAAAGAACTCACTTCCTCCGGAAAAGAAAGGAAAACAATAAGGCGCCGCTATGGATCGAAAGGCGTCGGGAAAGGAAAGCAGGGATCGGCGGGGAAGGGGAACTCAGGGGGGAAATGCCCGCAGAAAAAGCCAGGGCAAAATCCATATCCCGGGAAACACCTTTGTCAGCAAAAAAAAGTAAAATCGATCGGTCTTCCAGGAAAGAATACAAGACCTTACTCCAGAAAAAGGTGAAGGGGGATTTCTCCTCATCTAAGGAAAAGGAGGGGGGATGTGCTTATTAAAAGAGGGGACTCAGCTATGATCGAGGGCACAATCCTCCATTATAACAGAAGGGTGAGTATCATGCAGAAGGAAAAGAAAAGGTTCCGTACGACGCCGAAAAAAAGAGGGGGATCTGACAAGGAAAGAAGAATGAATACCAGGAAAAGTCATCAGGGGGGGAAAAACCTATAAAAGAGGATCTTTTCGAAGGAGACGTGTTTCGGAGTGGTATCTAAGGGGGCTCTTCAAGATGAATCACCACCGTAGAAGGAAGAGGATCCTCTCCTTTCGGAAAGAAATATTAAAAGTAGGGAGCTAATGGAAAGGGGAGGGAATTTTCTTTTTCATCTGGGGGGGGATATGGACTTTTCAGCAAGGGGAGCTTGCATTACCTGAACGAAGGGAGGGAGCGGGTATTTTCAAAGTAAGGGGACCTCTAGACTAGAGGAGGAAGTATGGCAAAGGACGATTCCGTCGATCGAAAAGTTCTTGGGTGCTGAGAAGAAAAGGCTCGCTGGAAACAGAAGTGACACATTTTCATACCATCCAGAAGAGAAACAATTCCCTAGAGAAAGTTGACCGACTAAAAAAGTACAAAAGGAGTACCAGAAAAACGCGACAATCCTCAAGTTGAAAGAGGAAAAAAAAAGGTATGGAGGGAGAGAAGGAATGGGCTCTCGCCATCATCTCGGGAGAGGGGAGGGATAAAAGGGAAGGATAAAGTTCATTGAGGGAAATAACATCTCCTTTATTTTCGGGGGGGGAATGCCAGTAGTTTCCGACAGAAGGAAAATCGAAGTAAGATGAGAAGTATCGGAGATTTCCTTCCGGGGGGGAGAATCGAGCGGGGGGATAAGGAAGAAAACAATTTCCCATATTTAGAAAAGAAACATATTTTACAAAAAGGGGGGGAAGAAAGGGGTAATGAAGAGGAGGGGGAAAGGGACCCCTTCCAGCCTCATCCTGAGAGGCACAAAATGTGGGTAAAATTCTTCTCCGAAACGAAAAAACGTACTATAGGAGAGGAAGTTGATGAGATCGTTTCGCTTCGCTAGGGAAATTCCTTAGAAATCCACCTTCCTCGTAAAAGGAGATGGCGGGATATAAAGAGGGAGAAAAAAACATCGCCGATGGGGGAGATCATTCATTCTCTAAGTCAAGAAAGAAGGTGAAAAAGAATCTTCTGTTCGGAGGAGTCAAGAGTTAGCTCGATCGGGGCATAGGCTGACTGTGACAAGAGGATTGTTGAAGAAGGAAGAAATAAAGTCTGCTTACTGGAAAAAAAAAGGAAAGTATAAAAAGAGAAACAATCAAAAAATCGAGGGGGAAGAAGATTCTTCGACATCCCCATGAGAGGAGGGTCGTTGGAGGAAAGGACCTATGATCTCAAGTGAAAAAAGAGAAATCCTTCGTAAGAAAATTACTCATTTTCTAGGGAGTGAGGGGGGGGCTTTCTTTCTGAGAAGCGGTCCCCGAACAAGGAAAAAAAAAAATTTCCCCAGTCAAAATACTCTTTAAATCACGGGTAGGAAAAGGAGCCCGCGCCGCGAAAATCCTCTTCTCTAATGCAAATAACCGAAGCGCAGGGGGCTTTAAACTTCTCCTAGCGGGGGAAAAAAGGAGAAGAAGCCGCGGTCAGGAGGAAAAGAACTGTGATCGAGCGGCAAAAGGTTAAGGAAGGGGGGACGAAAAAACCGCTTTCACCTCAGTTGAGCCTAAAGATCGCGAAGGGGGACGTCTTCTGATCGGTACCACAGGGGAAAAAAGACTAAAAAAATACTAAAAAGGGGGAAAGAGAAGAGGAAGGAGCCTGAGGGGGGATTCATAAAACAGAGAGGATGGGTTTCTCCTCCTACATGGGTTGGGAGGAATACCTGGAAGGAGAAAAAGATAGTTTGGGGGATGGAAACATCTTACAAATAAAGAGGCAGAAGGGGGGTTGCCTCCCTCTTTCTGGGAGGGGAATGAGAAAATAGTCAGGGGGATAAAAAAGAAGACTATTACAAGGGGACCATCTTACCTTAAATCTTTCAAAAAAAAGTGAGAGGACTGCCGTACGAAAAAAATCGTCAATTCATTCTTGCCAAAGGGACCAAGTTGACAAAAAGTCGAGGGAAAAAAACTCAACTCGGGACAGAAAAACTTCTGGCCCTCGAATGCCTCTCACGAAAGTTGTAACAGCACCTAAAGGGAAGAAAAAGATCTTCAAATTCCAAGGAAAAGAAACAACAAAGAAGAGAAAAAAAAGCAAGAGAAGGGGCCGAGCTGGAAAAGGTGCTTTTATAACTTTCGGGCAGGGGGAGGAGGACGCTTGAAGTAGAAGATGGCAATCCTCCTTCGACGAGTTGCGGGAAGGAAAAAATTTTTAGCCTGAGAGAAAGTTCCAAGAGAGGGAAGTTGCCACAAAGGGAGGAATCCCTACATGTTCATGGGAAGGGGGGAATGGATCGAGAAAAGAAAAAAAAAAAAGGGAAAAAAGGCCATCGGGAGGGGGAGGAGGGGCCGACTTCTCCAAGTAAGTACCTGTCTTATCCTATGATGTCCGGCACGAACAAAAACTGCGCATAGAAAAAGAAAACGGTGAAAAAACTATTCGGAGAAAAGGAGACATTCCTAAGAAAGGAGGTGGCAGAGAAGGGGGGGCTGGAGCATTCGCCTTGGAAAAAAAAAAAAAAGGATTAGAGAGGGCGAAGGTTGCGAGGAACTTGATCGAAAAAAAAGGGGACCTATCCCTCATAAAGAGAGAAAGAAGGTTTTGCCCTTACAACTGTCCGAGGAATGGATTCTGTAGAAAGAGAAACAAATATATCTGCAAAGTCGACATGCCGCTGTAGGGGGAGGAATTCGATCACATGAGAAAGAAGATTCACGAAAAGGAACAGGAACCTGAGGGGAGGGGAAGAAAGGAGACACGGAAGGAGGGGGGATGTATCTTCCCTAGTTCGCAGGTGAAGAAGGAAAGCGTATAGCGGAGGAAGGAAAGAAAATCGCTCTTCAGGAGCTCAGCCAAAAGAAAAAATATCCCAAACGAAGACTTTTGTCCTTTTCGGGGAGGGGGGTCGAGCGGGAGAGGACCTCTACTACAATACCGGAAAAAAGCAAGACAGGAGCATAAGAAAGTCCGAGAAAAAGGGGGGGGGAGGGCGGGGGGGGGGGACGTCTTTTCCTTATATTGAAAGAAGGGAAGTCAAGCGAAGGTCCGGCTTTCCGGGCAACAAGAAGGGATGAAGAAAAGAAAACAATTTGACTTACTGACGCAGAAGGAGCGCCAAAAAACTGTGAGGCAGAGCTCCTTCTAGAGAAACCAGAAAGGAGAAGTAGGTTGGGGTCAAAGAAAAAGGAAAAAGAGAAAGGGAAGTCAAGTCATGTTCCGGTGGGGGGGGGTTAATATGTGAGAAAGGGGCTATTGGAGGAAAACCTCCACCATTCGATCGCCTAAAAGAAGGGTTGAGTGCTGGGAATGGTGGGAAGGGGGGGGAGTCCGGCTGAAGGGTCCATCCCAAAATAATCCGAAGTAACAAGGCCGGAGGGTCTTTTCCACTCTGGCCATTGGGTAAAAAGGGAGAAGGAGGAGCAAAGGGGAGGAGAAAAGGGCCCGATTCTGTTGGGGGAGGGGGGAGGTCTAAGACTGTGAAGACCGACTTAACGCCTTGCGGGAAAGGGGAGAGACCGCGAAGCAGGGAGGATGGGGAAGAACTCCCGTAAAAAAAGATCTGCTTTCGCTTTGAGAAGGAAAAAAGAAAAGATGATGGAGAACAAAAAAAGGGGATCCTCGAATATATAGCACGGTTAAAAAAGAAACTGAAAGGTCTCCTTCTATCACCTGCCGGGGAGAAAAAAGGGGGGGAGAATTTGGCTGGAAAGAATCCGCGTGCACATCTCATGGGGGAGCGATGTCCAGAAAAAAAAAGAGGGGGAAGCAATCGAAAAACAGAAAAAAGCATGCCTGCCGCGCGAAAGGGGGAGAGAGGGTGATTCTAACGGAGAAACGCTCCTCATATTTGGGGGGTATCAGTAGACTAAAAGGAAAAACCGCTTCACCAGAAGGGAAGTAGTCCGAAACGAACTGCGTAATCAAGGCTAGAAAGGGGTGTCTAAGAATTTTGAGAATCGGAAGGAGGGAATGTCAGGGGGCCACCTGCCGCTTACCATGGGAGCTCCAGGCCGTAAAGGGGAGAAGAAAAGGGAGAAAAGTGTTGCCCTGGGAAGGAAAAAAGGATCCGCCTCCATTTGGGAAAGGGGGGGAGAGGAGTTCAGGGAATAGGCTCTCTTCCTGATCTTCAAAGAAGGAAGGGGGGAAAAAAAAATCTATGGTTCAAGAAAAAAGGGGAAGGGAAGCCGGAAAGGAAGAACTCCCTCAAAAAAGAGGGGAGGCGGAGAAAAAAGAAGGGGCCTTTCTTGGCGATAATCGAGAATTTCCAGAGAAAAAGGAAGAGGGAGCTCGGGCAGAAGGAAAGACATCATTTGTGTCGGGGGGTTTGAAAAAAAAAGGCTTCCTATTCTTCGAGCGACTCGAGAAAAGTAAGAAGATGAACGCTTGAATCGCGAAAAAAAAAACCTCTCCCGGTCCTCTCCATAGAAAAGGGGAGGTTCGACGCCGGGAAAGCTCCTTCCGTATCCTTCGTAGGGAGGGGGGGCGGTTAGTCAAAAGTAGAGACGAAGCGTCAGGTCGGCAAAATATCCTTATCTGAGAGAAAAGAAAGTATTTGGCAAGGAAATCAAAAAACGCAACAAGAGGAAAAGGGGTAAATGGCAAAAACTTCTGTGAGAGAGGGGAAGAATTGTCGGGGGAAAAAGAGCAAATCGCAACATACTTCTAGAGGGTCTGGCGGAGAAAGGGAGGCCATCAGTGGGAGGGAGAGGCCACCTCCTTTGCTAAAAGGGGGAAGCAGAAAAGGCACGAATATTTGTTCAAAATCGAAAGGCCGATTCGGGGAGAGAGGAAAATCGGTACGCTCAGCCAGGGGAGAAAAGGCAACTCCTTCGACCATCCCGAGTAAGACGCGCTTCCAAGGTGGAGTGCTTTCCGGCCGCCTCACCATTCGGGAGAGGGGCAAGCCGATAGTCAGGGGAAGAAAAAGAAGGGTTGGAGGGGGTGCCAAAGAGAATTCGGAATTCCCTCGCCTGAAAAGGAAGGGAAAGCGAACGGACATGACAAGGGAAACATCTCTATTTCGCTTGCCAGAGAGAGTAAAGGGGGGGGAGTAGAGCACTCAAAACAAATGGACGAGAGAAGAAAAAGATGAAATGTTGCCGGCTGACGCTCCAATCTCGATGTGCTTGGAAAAAAAAGGGGGAGGAGCTCTGGAATGTGGGGATCGGCGCTGGCATCCGCCTTCGGGGAAAAAAGGCTCATAGCCGTGGGAAGAAAAGGTTCCAAAGAAAAAAATTGTGTCTCTTCCGTGAAAGAGGGCAGGGGATATTTACTGTCAGAAAATAGACTTACTCAATCCTACCGAAAGGGAGGTTCGTAGCCGGAAAAGATCACCTGGCTGAAAGGGCACACTAACCTTCCGGGAAAAGGGAAATATCGGGCAAAAAAAAGAAGATTCCTCAAGAAAGGAGTGAGTGCGAAAATATGGGGACTTCCTCCAAGGTCGGAGAAAGGGGAGTTTGTCATCAGGGAGGTTCTTCACCGCTGTAGGAGGAACATTAGCTGCGAAAAAGAGGAGATAATTATGGGAAGGAAGAATGATCTCCCCTACACTGTTTGAAACTCAAGAAGGGAAGCCGCCTCTCGCGGTGGGGGGGACATTCGGAAAAGGAAAGGCAAAATCTACGCAAAAATTATCCTTCGGCTCAAAGAAGGGAAGTCTACAGGCGGAAAGAAAACGACGGCGGTCTCTTCGATCCAATGGAAAAAAAGAACTTAGCAAAAATCCACTGGGGGAAAGCATTCTGCCTTACGACCACAAAAGAATATTATCTCTCCGGCTAAGGGTGCAAGGGGAGAAGGGGGGCCTCTCTTAAGAAGGGAAGTTCTTAGAAGGGCGGGGGTGAAAAGAGGACTCATAATCCATGTCAAAAGGAGGATCAGCAAAAAGCGGGGGGGGGGTCCCTGGAGAAAATGGTATCTTCTTCCATGAAGAGGGGAGATCCTAGACAAAAAACACCTCCGGCAAAGCAGTCTGCCGGAAGGAAGGCGATTGGGGGGGGGG